>Ga0193742_1000399_pt1 | contig 30062 bp, 18 predicted proteins | sample L2c1metaG_FD_165511 | JGI IMG/M metagenome (GOLD analysis project Ga0193742, IMG submission 165511) | Soil microbial communities from a riparian zone of the East river system, Colorado, United States - L2c1 | ecosystem: Environmental > Terrestrial > Soil > Riparian zone | place: USA: East River... | reverse complement strand
CCTCGCAGCCACCGGCTGGCTCGACTGGTTGCGCGACCTCCCCCTCGAACTGCGCCTGACGTTGCCCGACGGAACCAGGGTGCTCGGCGTCCACGCCTCGCCAGGTCGAGACGACGGCGACGGCATCACCCCACAACGGAGCGAGGACAACCTCCGACGCGACCTGGCAGGCAGCGACGCGCAGCTCGTCTTCGCCGGCCACACACACCAACCGACCGACCGGATCGTGGGCGACATTCGGGCGGTGAACCTCGGCAGCGTGAGCAACCCGATTACCGACGACCTGCGGGCCAGCTACGCCATCCTCCACGCAGACCGACACGGACACCGCATCGAACACCACCGCGTCAGCTACGACCGCGACGCATTCCTGGCATCGATCGCCCGCTCCGGCCACCCAGCAGCGGACTACATCGCCTCATTCCAACACGGCGAACAGGTACGCCATCCGGCACGACAGCCAGGAGCGCCGGTCCCGATCGCATGAGCCCACTGGTCGCGTGGCACCGGCCGTGACCCGGAGAGTCGCCGGCCACCCGCCAGACCACGCCGGTTCGACGCGCAGCGTCCCACATCCCCTCGGCGTCGAGGGTGCGGGACGTCTGCACTTCTCCGGGCCGGCCCTTGCTGCTACGTCGGGCCTTACCCAGGTTGTCGGCGGCGCTGCCCCGACCGGGCGAGGCGGTTTCCTGGTGGGGACGTGGGCGCCTCTCCAGGGACCGTGCCCTCGGTGGCAAGGGCCGCTGACGGCCGTCATACACGACCCGGACGGTCGGCAGGCGCAGCTCGCTCCGCCTCCTGGTCCGCGGACCGGTTGGCGGCCGCCAGCAGCTCCGTCAGGGAGTCGCGGAGCGCCCTCGCGGCCCCGGCGGTCAGAGCGTAGGTGCGCCCGTCGATGTCCACGTCGAAGTAGCACAGGCGCTCGGTGTCATGGACATCGATGCGCCACCGTGCCGCGACGTCCTCGGTCGCCCGGCGCTTCATGGCCCTGAGTTCCCGATCGGGTCGTTGGCGACAGCCGGGGGCAGCGCAGGGAGGCGCCGGGCCTGGTATGGCCCGTGCCTCGGGACGTCGGTCGGTGGGGCCGCGTCGATCGGATTGACCAGGTCGACCGGGTCGTTGCCGGCGTCGGTGGTCATGCCGGGATGGCCTCTCGCCGAGCCCGCAGCTCCTCGACCACGGCCCGCAGCTGGGCGTACCCGACCGCATCGAGATCGCCGGTCGCGCTCTGGCGCCGGAGCTGCCGGCAGCGCCACCGCAGCTCGAACGTGGTCCACGTCTTCACGTCGATGCGGGCCTGCCTGTACGCCACCGCCCGCTCGGCCCGGTCGCTCGTCATGCCGCCAGGGTGCGCACTGCGGTCGCTTCGGTACAGCACGGCGTTGACACACGCGCCACATCGGCGACACATCGGGGTCGGCGACCAGCCCCGGCCCGTTACCGTGGTTCGCGTGGCACGGCGCAGCCGCTTGGCGGAGCGATGCAGGGCGCGGGAGTGGACGCAGGAGAGCCTGGCCCACCACCTGGAGGTTGCTCGGAACACCGTCGCCCGGTGGGAGCAAGGCAGCTCGACGCCGGAGCCGTGGAACCGCCGGCCCCTGGCCGACGCGCTGGGCGTGTCCCTCGACGGGCTCGACGACCTGCTGGTCGAAGTCCAGACCGAGGCCACCTCGGACTGGACCACGGTGGCGCCCCCGGCGCTCGACGACATCGAAGCAATCGAGCTGATCCGCCGCGCCGAGGTGTCCGACGTCGGCACGGCCACCATGGCCGCCATCGACACCGGGGCGGACCTGCTGTGCCGCTCGTACACGTCGACCCCACCGGCCGAGCTACTGATCCCTCTGCGGGCCTACCGGGGCTACACCGTCGGGCTTCTCGATGGCCGCACCACCCTCGCCCAGCGCCGCAAGCTCACCGTCACCGCCGGCTGGCTGTCCCTGCTCGCCGCGATCTGCCAAATCGACCTACACCAGTACCGGGCCGCCGCCCTCAACCTCGAAGCGGCCCGCAGCATGGCGGTCGAGGCCGACGAGCCCCAGCTCGTCGCATGGGTGCTGGAGACGCAGGCATGGCAAGCGCTCACCGACGGTCACTACCGCGACTCCCTCGCCCTGTGCCAGGCCGGCCGCGACCTCGTACCCGTCGGGACGTCGGCCCACGTGCAGCTGACCGTGCAGGAGGCCCGAGCCTTAGCCCGCCTCGGCCTCCCCACCGACACCCACCGGCGGCTCGACGCCGCCGCCGGCTCGCTCGACCGGATGCCCCGACCAGAGCACCCCGAGCACCACTTCCAGTTCGACCCCCGGAAGCTCGTCGGCTACACCGCCACGACCCTCGCCTGGCTGGGCGACGACCACGACGCCGCCGAGGAAGCCGCCCGGCTGGCCGTCGACCAGTACGACGTCCAGTCCATCGACGGGCGATGGGCACGCCGCCTCGCCCTGGCTCGCATCGACCTCGCACTGGTGCTCGCCGGCGCCGACCAGCCCGACGAAGCCGTCCACCTGACCGGCCTCGCGCTCGACTCCCGGCGCATGGTCACCTCGAACCTGTGGCGTCTCGCTGAGGTCGACCGCCAGCTGTCAAGTCGCTACGGGCGTACACCGGGTGTCATCGACCTCCACGACCGCTACGTCGACGTCCATCGCCAGCTCGTCGGCGCACCACCGCCTCGCCAGCTTGGCGCCGGTGCGGCCTGAGCCGCGGTCCCCCTGGAATCCGACGTCACGTCGGACTCGGGATGTGACGAGCCGGCCGGCGCTACAGATCTTCGCGTTCGGTGTCTCGGTGCTATGGGAGACGAGTAGGGCCGCTCCATCCACCGATGGGCGGACCGGATGGCCAGAGCTCGCTCAGATCCTCTGGGCAGAGTGGTCGCTGGTAGGCCGCGTGCAGGACTTCTGTGACGGTTTGGCGGTCGCCGTTGTCGGCCAGGTTGGTGAACCAGTCGATCCCGGCTGGGTAGGACCAGAGGTAGCTGCGGAGCAGGACGTTGGCGCCGCGGTCGGTGAGGATGTCGCCGATCTGCTCGTCGGTCCAGAACGGCGCTCGCTGGCGGGCGTGCTCGACGCAGGCGGCTACGGGAGCGCCGTCGTTGATCGCCAGGTGCAGCTCGGCGCGGACGAGTTGGAGGTAGTGGGCGAGCCGAGTGCGGGCCATGAGCGGCTGGTCGTCGGGGCAGACGAAGAGCGGGAGGGCCTGGGCGAGTCCTTCGAGCAGGACTTGCTGCTGGGCGTGGACGGAGAGCAGGCGGACCCAGGGGACGTCTTCGTTGGCGCAGATGTCGGCGTAGCTGGCGCCCTGGAGGGCGTGGCCCATGACCTCGTGGAGGACGATCTCTCGTAGGCGGACTTCCGTGAACCGGGCGTTGCGCAGGTTGATGCGCACCCGTGCGGTGTCCTGGGCTCCGTCGAGCCAGTAGGACCAGTAGTCGTCGATGTCGACGGTCTCGATGTCGAGCGTGAATGGCGCTCTGGCGCCGGTGACCTCGCGTGTTGGTTGCTCGAGCTTGGCGGCGAGCTCTCGCATCTGGTCGGGCACATCGGCGAGGTCCACGAGCCCTTCGGCCTGGTTGAGGTCGTTCTCCGTCCCCGGTCCCCAGCCGATGCCCAGCTCGGCGATGGCGGCCTGGGCGACCTGTCCGCGCTCGGTGACGTAATCCGGCGGCCACCCGGCAGCTGGACAACCCTGCGTCGTCCGGACGTACTCATCGAGCGGCAGCCGCTCCCCGAGGAGACCTCGCAGGTACGCGATGTGTGCCCCTATCCGTCGCTGCAACGCCGCGTCCCGAGCCTCGGTCGCAGCGACAGCGAGACGCTGCAGGTGCTCGTAGGTGGCGAGACGGCCGACGGGCTCGACATCAGGGATGTCGGGTCGGCAGTCGTAGTCGATGATCGGCGGGCTACTCCGTGTCCGCTCGTAGGCGTCCCAACCCGAGACTGCGATTTCGACCTCGTCGCGTATCTTCACGATCTGGCTTCCTCTCAGCGGGGTTCTCTATCGACCATCGAAGTGTGACCGACTGACTCGGTCGAAGCCGGCGCCTCGTCAGGGTCAACAGGACGTCATCCCCGTCGACCGCCCATTCCACTCCGTCGGTGGCGAAGATCTCGGATCCGTCTGTCTGCTCCTCGACAGCGCTGTAGTCGAACAGCTTGCCTGCATTGCGGTGACGGACGTGGATCACGGTGCAGTTGGTGAAATGGAGGATCGACTGGCGCCAGTAGAGGTGGTCGAGGAATCGCCCGCCCATGCAGCTGTAGCCCACGACCGACCTCTGTCCCGGCTCGATTGGCGGTGAGAACAGGCATGCGAACTTGGCGAGGTTCGGCGTGTCGTGGACTCGTTGGATCGCGATGTTGCGGTCGCTGTCGCCGATCGCTTCGATGTTCAGGAACCCGGTCGTGTGTTCGAACCAGACTTCGCGAGCGAAGCGCACGAATGGCTTGGTGCCGTTGTTGAGGATCTCGTAGCGATCGCTGAGCGTCGCCCATCCCTCCGGGTCGATGTCGATGTCGAAGCGGCGGTCAAGTTCCACGATGTCGTAGGTCGCTGGAGTCTCGCTTCCGAGATCGAGCAGACCGTCGGCCAGAAGCGCGTCGGGTGGCTCGGTGTAGTCCTCGAGTACCTCTGCCAGCAGCTCCAGGGATACGTCGAGTGCAGCACCGAGCTTCGGTCGCTGTGATGGCAACGGCGTCGTCTCACCCGCTTCCCAACGACCGACGGTGGTGCGTTCGACGCCGACCTTCTCACCGAGTTGTTCCTGACTCAAGCCCCGGATCTGCCGAAGTTGGGCGAGCCGGTGTCGTTTCCTTGGCGTCACCGCAGCCGTCCCCGGTCGATCCACGGAAAGTCCTAAGCCCGCTCAGCCGACCAGTCAGCGACTGGGATGCGGCACGGCTGCGGCATCCGTGCACGGGCGTCCGGGACATGCGGCGAGAACGCGACGCGGCCGCCGTGGAGGTGCACCGGAGAGGTTGTTTGAGTCGTTTCCCATGACGCAACTGCCACTGCCCGCCTCCGGCGCCGACGTCTCCGTGGCGATCAACCCTACAGGCGTGATCGTGACTGCACGGATCGTGTGGACAGCGCCATGATCGGCACCGACACCTACCTCGGCCAAGTCGGCTTCTACGCCAATCTGCTGGCGGCCTACTCCGCTCTCGACCACAGCACGACCGCCGAGATGAGCGACGACGCTGTGGCCGGCGCAGCTCGCCGCACGCTGTGCCGACTGGCTGCGCTGCTCGTCATCCACGGCGATGCCGTTCCGTCCAGGTTCTTGACCGACCTCTCCGATGCCAAGGACCACGAGTTGGACGTTGCTGCAACCGTCGCCTCCTACCTCGAAACGGGTGGCCCCGGACTCCGCTCCCGACGAGAGAGCTGGGAGCTGCAGCAGGAACTGGTCCACTTCTCGCGCATCGTCGACGTAGATCTCCTTGATCTCGGCGAGTCATCGACGGAGCGAGCGCTGGTGCGACTCCGGGGCTCGCAGCGGCTGCCCGACCCGCTCAAGGTGCTGTCCGAGCTGATGATCGTGACTCGATCACGCCTCATGCAGCGGGGTGCGACCGTCGAGTCACCGAAGCTTCGAGTGGCGGCGCCCGCGGGGTCGCAGCTCGACGAAGGCACGACCGTCTGTCTGTCGCCGGAGGGCGACTACCTGGTCGTCGTGGCGTCCCCACGTCGACGTACTCACCGGCAGATGGCCTTCATGTTCACGGCGCTCCTCAACTACCTGACACCCGTCGAAGCGGCGATGGCCCTGTGGGCTGGTGTCGCTGGCGAGGGTCTCCATCGTCCGGTCGAGCTGGCCGCCATCTCGATCGAGGACTCAGGTCGGTACCGATCGGTCCATTGGGCCCACGACGGCCAGCCGGCGCAGGCCACCGAGGATCCGATCTCGTGGTCTCTCGCCAGGTTGCCGGCATCGGCCGACCTCGCCGCCCCGGGTGGGAGCCTCGCCTTCCGACGATCGCCGTCGCGAGTCCTCTACACGGTCAGCGACGACCGGGATGCGCCGTTGCTCGCTCGGGTCGAGTCGCCCGGCAAGACCAAGACGATGGCGCTCGACTCCGGTGCCGGCCGGTCGCGACTCTCCCTGGCACAGATGCGAGCCACGGCCGGCGACCTGGTGCATCGCTACATGGGTCCCGAAGTCCTCAGCGTCGAGTGCGGCCACATCCACCTCGACCGCGCGCTGGACGACGACCAGGAGACCGGCGTCGCGCTCGGCGCCGCCGTCATCGAAACATTGCAGTTCCGGCAGGGAACACGGCCCGTCCTGGTGCCGATGATGGACGACGACCACGTGCTCGTGCGGCTCACGCCGGCCACCTACCGGGCCTTCGTGGAGGAGCGGCTGCCCAACGAGACGATGCACCTCGTTCCGGAGTCGAGTCCCATCGTGCGCAGCATCGTCTGCGCCCTCTGGTCTCGTCTCCACGCCGACGGTCGAGCAGGACAATGCAGCAAACGAGGCGGCAACGTCTTCTTCCGGCTCCCCACCGGGAGCCAGTGCGAACTGTTCGAGAGCTTCGAGGGTGTCGCCGCCACCGGCTGCGTCCTGTTCGAGTGTGCGCTGCTCGTCTACCGCTCCGCAGCCGGTGTCTTCGACGCCTACTTCGCCGAGCGATTCGGCCTGCAAGCGGGCGTCCACGAACAGGCGTGCGTCCTACTCAGCCTCGACGAGGCCCATGACGAGAAGGTCGATCGCCTCCAGCGGTTCTACGCCCGCTTCGGTGAGGTGACCGACCCCCATCAACCCGACCTCGATCTCGCACGACTGGTCGACCGTCTGCTCACAGGGGCGACCGCATCGCTGACCCATCTCAACGTCCTCGAGGACTACTACGAGGTCCAGCAAGACAAGGTCCGGGCGCTGCTCGACGCTCTGGGGCTTCCCATCCGCCTGTTGACCCTGGCCTTCAGCGCCCACACGGGCCGGGTCACGCTGCACGGATAGGGGCGAACCAGATGAGAGAGTTCCGTCTCTCCCACAGCAGCGGTCAAGAGGTCAGGGCACTCGATCACGGGCAACGCCTTGTCGCTGGGCTGCCCGACCACGGTCGCCGATCACCCCTGCTGCTCGGAGGGACCTCGACGGTCGATGTCGCGGCTGTCGCCGCTTGGGCATTGGCCGACGGACACGCCATCGTTCTCGAACCAGATGGCGTCAGCTCACCGGTCCCTGGGACACGTCTCACACTCTGCGGTGGCGCCCCCGGTTGTACGCCCGGGGATCGCGGCGAGCCAACCGGGTGGCACGTGGCGATGTTCACCTCCGGCAGCACGGGGCCGGCTCGGGGCTACGGCTTCACCCTCGACCAGCTCGATCAGCTCGCGGCCTGGTACCGCACGATCTACGGAGCAAGCCGAGCCAGCGCGTTCATCACGCATCTACCGGTCACCTACAACTTCACGTTCGTCGCCGGCCTCTACCTCGCCGCGAAGCTCGGCGCCCGGCTCCACCTCGCCGCATCACCGGCTGACGTGTTCACGGAGGCAGCCCAGCTGGTCCCAGGGCACGACCGCTGCGTGATCCTCGCCAACCCGGTCGTGCTCAGCCGTCCACCCGCGACTCGGCTCGCAGAATCCGTGCTCATCGACTCCGGGGGAGCACCGCTGTCCACCTGGGCGATCACGCACTACCGCTTCAACGTCGCCGACCTCCGCGAGGGCTACGGCCTCACGGAGACCGGCTCCCTCACGCACTTCGACACCGAAGCCCGGCTGGCGTCGCTGGGGACCGTGGGCCAGGCGATGCCGGGTGTTCGCGCCCGGATCATCGAGATCGACGGCAAGCCTCGCGTCCACGTCACGACCCCCGCTCTCGGTGTGCCGATTGCGGGCGAACCCTCTGCAACCTGCGAGATCCTCACCGGGGATATCGGACGCATCGACAGAGCCGGCCGGCTCCGGCTCCTCGGAAGATCAGACGATCACAGTGTGAACGGCCGATGGCCCAGGGACACGCTCGACCTGATCGGGCCAATCCTCGGCACCGAGCCAGCCCTCGTCTCGCATCCAACTACCGGCAGCGTTCAAGTGCGCCTCCGACGCGCTCCCGGCGACGACGTGATCCAGGTGATGCGGACCACCATCGCCAGCCACCTCGACATCCACGACGACGCCGTGTCCGTCGATCACAGCAACACCTCGTTGCTGCACTCCCACAAGATTCCGCGCCAAGCACCCGCACCGACGAAGGAGACCCGATGACCGCCGACCCGATCTACAACGAACCCGGTCTCTACGACGAGATCCTGCCTCGCTACGAGTTCGGCGGTCGGCCTGACGAGGACATCCTTCGCAGCCATCTGGCCGCAATCACCAACGGTCAGCCCGTTCGCTGCGCGTTGGAACTCGGCTGCGGCACCGGCCGTATGACGCCCGTGCTCCTCGACTTCGCCACGACCACAAGATGTGTCGACAGCAGCGACGTGATGCTCCGGGCATTCCGGGAGCGCTGTCCTGGAATCGAGCCGATCTGCGCCGATGCCCGCGGGTTCGTCGCCGAGGATGGCGACGACTACAGCCTCGTCGTCGCCTGCTGGAGCCTCAACTATCCGCTGCTGTCCTGCTTCGAGAGCAACACCGGCACCGAGATCGTCCAGCGGCCTCACGACGAAGCCCTTCGAGACGCTCGTAGCTTCCTCGGCCGCCTGACGGACAAGGTCGCTCCTGGCGGCTCGCTCGTGGCCCTGTGGTTCGATCCCGAGTCAGTCGAACAACGCTTCGTCACCGACGTATGGGAGACGATCACGCCGTTCCCAGGTAGCGGACGCGGATACACCAAGGACCTGCTCCTCAAGCACCTCCACCAACAGCCCGGAGAGCTGACCCGCACCCACTACGACGGAGCGATGGTCGGCCCAAGCGTCGAACTCGCGCTGCGCTGGTTCACCGACGGCCACTTCAAGGGCTTCCCTCAGCTCGCCGACGCGCCCATCCGAGCACGAACCAGCCACTTCCTCGCTGGCCACGCCCAATATGACGGCACGGTGCGCGTACCGACCGGCCTCGACGTCATCATGTTCACCCGGAACGGATAGCCAGCGCACCATCGGGCCGGTGGGATAATCAGAGACCATCGTCGACCGCGCTCAGCAAGGCAGCCAGCTCTCCATGACCCCTGTCGAATCCCTCGCCGACCAATTGCGTGAGCGCCTGACCGCCGCGATCGTCCGCGCCGTCCCCGATGCCGCCGATCCGGACCCGATCCTCCGGCGGTCCGATCGGGCCGATTGGCAGGCCAACGGGCTGCTCAAACTCGCCAAAGCCCAGGGCACGAACCCCCGAAATCTCGCCGACGCCGTGGTCGAGACGCTCCCGGTCGACGAGCTCGTTGCCGGACGAGAGGTCTCGGGCCCGGGCTTCGTGAACATCGCGATCACGGACGCTGCCATCACGACCCAGGTTGCCCGTCGGCTGACGGCCTCACGCCTAGGGATCGGCGAGTCCGACGGGCCTCGGACGACAGTCATCGACTACTCACAGCCCAACATCGCGAAAGAGATGCACGTCGGGCACCTGCGCTCAACGATCATCGGCGATGCGCTCACCCGCATCCTCGAACACCGCGGCGAGACCGTCATCCGTCAGAACCACCTCGGTGACTGGGGCACGCAGTTCGGCATGCTCATCCAGCACCTCGCCGAAGAACCCGACGCTGACGTCCACGCGGCCGGCGACGAGCCCAGCCTCTCCGCGCTCAACCAGCTCTACCGCGACTCACGCGCTCGCTTCGACACAGACGAAGTCTTCGCCGACCGAGCGAGGGACCGGGTCGTCGCCCTCCAAGCAGGCGACCCCGACACGATCGCCGCGTGGGAACGGATCGTCGCCGAATCGAAGCGCTACTTCGAGGCCGTCTACGACCAGCTCGACGTCCTCCTCACCGACGCAGACGCCGTCGGTGAGAGCTTCTACAACCCGATGCTCGACGCCGTCTGCCGCGACCTCGAAGCCGGCGGGGTCGCAGTCAGAGACGACGGCGCCCTGTGCGTCTTCTTCGACGACATCAAAGGACCCGATGGCGAGCCCACCCCTCTGATCGTCCAGAAGAGCGACGGCGGCTACGGCTACGCCACCACCGACCTCGCTGCGATCAGGCATCGAGTCGGGACGCTCGGCGCCGACCAGATCCTCTACGTCGTCGACGCCCGCCAGGCGCTGCACTTCCAGATGGTCTTCGCCACAGCTCGGCGTGCTGGCTGGCTACCGGCGGACGTCAACGCGATGCACCTCCCCTTCGGGACCGTTCTCGGCCCCAACGGGAAGCCGTTCAAGACCAGAGCCGGCGACACCGTCCGCCTCGTCGACCTCCTCGACAGCGCCGTCGACCGCGCCCGCACAGTCGTCAGCGAGAAGAACCCCGACATCGACGACAAGGAACTCGCCGAGCGCTCCCATGACGTCGGCATCGGCGCCATCAAGTACGCCGACCTCTCGACGTCGCGCACCCGCGACTACATCTTCGACGTCGATCGCATGGTCTCGCTCAACGGCGACACCGGCACCTACCTCCAATACGCCTACGCCCGCATCCAATCGATCCTCCGCAAGACCGACGGTGCGACGCCCACGGCTCACCCCGAGATCCCCCTCGAACCCGCCGAAAGAGCGCTCGGACTCGTCCTCGACGAACTCGGCGACGTCCTCGCAAGCGTGGCGACCACCTTCGAGCCCCACCGCCTCTGCGCCTACCTCCACCAGGTCGCCACGACGTTCACCACCTTCTACGACCAGTGCCACGTCCTCAACGCCCCCGACCCTGCCGTCACCGACAACCGCATCCTCTACTGCCGCCTCACCGCCGACACCCTCCACACCGGCATGAGCCTCCTCGGCATCGCCACCCCCGACCGCCTCTGAACGTGTCGTGGGGGGTTGCCCCGTTTGCGTGGACACCAGGTTCTGGACGGACGTGCACCAGCGCCTCGAGCGAGCCCCATGCCGCTCTCGTCACCGATACCACCGCGTACGATCTACCGAGGGGTGCCCGGTAGCCCCGGCCTGGCAAGGCCTACGGTGCCTGCATCCGAGGTGTGCGGAACAGGCAGCACCGAGCGAGCGACAGCGGCAACCGTCCTGCACGGATCCTGAGGTTGTGGGACGATCACGCCGGTCCCAACAACGCCACCTCACTTCCCGAGTGCTAGCTGGACACGCCTCCCAGCATTCGTTGCTACGGCAGGTTCTTCAGGTTGTACGGAATCTCGGCCTCCTCGAGGGCTGCTGCGAGTACCTCGACGTAGCTAGAGCCGCCCGTCAGTTTGAGTTGGACCTGCATGAAGGTCGCGCCACCCTGCCCCCCCTGCTCGGCGGCCTCTGCAATTCGCATGAAGACGGAATAGAGCGCATCGTTCTTCGCTGGATCACCGAAGGTGATGCCGGGCTTGGAGAACGTGATCTCCTTTTCGCCCGACGCACTCGTTGCGGAGGCTCCCCCTGTGGTTGCTCCTCCCGCCTTGCTCCCCGTCTCGAGCTCGATGGAAGACACGCCCTGCGCGGGGGTGCCGGCTGGGTGGTTCTGACCGGTGATCGGCCCGCTGCCCGCGCCTTTGATTTCGAGCTCGATCCCGAGCTCAGACGCCTTCGACCTCGCCTCCGCAACAGTCATGCCGGTGAAGTCGGGGACGACGGCGTCGGGGTCGATCGGACGGTCGAGTGTGTAGGTGCTTCCCAAGTTCACCTCCGCCGGGGTTGACGCTTGGGCTTCCTGTCCATCGGTCGTCAGCACGCGCGCCTCGCCCGCCTGTACAGCATCGAAGATCGCTCGTTGAAGGTCCGCGTCGCCGTTCGGCAGAAGCGAGAGCCGAGGCGACTTGTAGAAGTCGTCCCGGATCTTCTGCAGCGGCTGCCCCCAGGTTCCGGACCGAAGCTGGAGCTGGTGAAGGAGTGCGACCTTGTCGAAGTCACCGACGGCGTAGGACTTCTGGGCCTCGACGAGGTAGGCCCAGACGTGTTGTCCGTTCAGGGCTGTCTCGTTGTCCTTCGTGATCTTCTCGGTACCTGCGAGACGGTGCGTCGATCCGTCGGCGTCGGTCTCCTGCTTGAGGTAGACAATGTGCTGGAACGCCGACCGCAGATGTCGGACAAGTCGGTCCTTGGCCTCCCGGATGTCATCGCCGACCTGGGTCCTCAGCGCCTCGTCGTCCGCAATCGCAGGGATCTCGGCCACCGTGCCCAGCGCAACGAGGTCACGCGCACTCGCCCGCACGGTCTTGCGTTTCTGAGTGTTGACGACACTGAAGACCGCTGACGACGGCCAGGCGACCGGGAGAGGGATCGGCCACCATTCGGACGCGCCGGCCGGGTGGTTAAGTCCGAGCGCAGCACCGATCGCCTTCCGTGTCTCGGAGTCCTGTCCGTTCAGCAGCGTGAAGCCGTACGGGTCGAGGACGTAGAGCCGGGTCTTACGAGCGTCATCGACTCCGTGATCGAGCAGACACTGCTTGAGCGCCTCGGTCAGCTCCTTGTCCTGTCCCTTGAAGCTGTCTATGTCGATCGATTCGGCCGAGACGAACTCGACGACATCGAATGGACCCGACTTCCCCTCGTGCTGGCAGTAGGTCCGGATCGTGGCGTTGACGTCAACCTCCTCGACGGCAGCGCGTTGCTGCCGGAGGAACATCGGCAGCGTCATCTTCGTCGAAAGCAAGAGCCGCCGAGGAAGACCGCCCTTTCCGGCCCGGGAGTCAACAGTTGCCAAGCCGTCGTTGGGGTCCTCGAGGGTCTGGCGAATCGCCTCAACGGTCGGAAGAACGCAGGTTGGGTCCGGGACGAAGCCAGTGCACGCCAGTTCAGCCTCAGTAGCGCCGATCGCACCCTGTGCACGTGGCGTCAACGAGGTGAGGAACAGGGCGGTCGCCATCCGCTCCGCGACGCGCGGATTCGCTACGGTGAAGAGGTCGGACGGCCGCCCGAGGTCGAGGCGACGGGCGTTGCCAGCGTCGTCCTGGTCGTTCACGACGTCGGAGATCGCAATCTCTCGGAAGTTCACCTGCATCGTATGGTCTGCAACGACACCGGAGTTCGTGATCGCTTCTCGCGTACGTGGATCGGAAAGCGGTAGGTCCCCCATCCCGATGAGGTAGGGAACCCACTTGCCCTGATCCGCACGCTCTGTGAGTGTCCAGACGGCGGCCGAGAAGATCTGCAGCGTGGATCGAACCTTCTGGAAGCCGGCCTGGCGGGCCCAGTCGCCGCCGATGAGCGCCATGATGTCCGGGTGGAACGGATAGCACCGTGCCACCTCTTTCGGCCAGGATCCTGCCTTCCACCACGAGTGCTCGTCGAAGACCGACGACCACTTGGAACCAACCTTTACTGAGCTGGCGAAGAGGTCGGCGGTTGCCTTGATCACGTCTGGCTCGGGGTCGTTCTCGAAGAGGCGCCGCCGGATGATGCTGGCGAAGTCGGCCCCGGTCGTCGTCGTGGTGACCGAGGCGTACTTGTACATCTGCCCTTCGAGGTCGCTCCGGATGGTCTCCCCGAAGCCGGTGAGACTGACCCGGTCGTCCTCGGACGAGATCATGACCACCACCGCCGCTGCCTGCGGTGAGTTCTTCGTCGCCTCGAACAGCATCTTGGTGAAGATGGGAACCTCGGTTCCTTCCCTCTGCTGGTCGGTCGCAGTGGACTTCTGGACGTAGTCGAGGATCTCGTCGACAAGCGTGAGGACCGGGCGGCCGACCGCCTGGATGATGCTCGTGATGCCTTCCTTGGTGCCGAGCGATGATCGGTGCTGCTTGAACAGCTCGGTGTTCTCTTCGACCAGGCGCCAGAGCCACCGCTCGGCGAGCGTCTCGGCGATTCCGTCGACGTTCTTGTCGAAATGCACGGGGTCGAGCTCGTCGCACGGCAAAACGACTACCACCGGATTGCCGAGATCGGTGGGGAGGTCCGCTCCCGCGATCTTCGCTGCCTCGGCCCACACTGTCTCGCCAAGATCAGTAGCTCGGAACGCTGACGGGTTGTTAGCGAGGTGGTAGAGGCCGACAAGACCGTGGGACTTGCCACCTCCCATCGCCTGGTCGCCACGCCACACCGGCTTCGCTGCCTCGCCCGCGCCCGAGCCGAGCCGCACGGCGACGTTGGCCAGCAGGTCGACGAGCCCGCTCGTGGGGAAGGTGATGTCGGAGTAGTAGGCCGGCGCCGAGTAGGGCACGTGATCGGGGCGATGCACCGCTCGGAACAACGACATCTGGACGTCGTTGACGTTGCCCTTGGCTTGGGAGATCTCGTCTCGAAGGTTGAGGTGCTCCCACCATGGCTGGACCGACATCTCAGCTCCCCTCTCGGCCGAACAGACTGTTGGGATCCTCGAACAGCACCCCATAACCCGCGGTTCCTGGCGTCTGAAACAGACTGCCGGTTGTGTGCTTCGGCTTCGCAGCTTCGGCGGCCGCCGCCTTCTCGGCAGCCTCGGCGCTGTGCACCGCGCCAACGATCCCTGATTTGTTCCTGAGCATCTCGGCCCAGACAGCGCCGTCGGTGTCGGCGTCGGGTAGATCCTTCGATAGTCCTCCGATGACGGCCCACAGTCGTGGTTCGAGCGGCTCATAGCCGGACGCTCGAATGACTGCTGCGGCATCGGCGAGCGACCCGTTGTGCCACGCCTTCGCCGCCCCGAGTGCAACGTCTACGAACGGTGCATCGGTGTCGATCGACCGGTCCCACTCGGAGGCGTAGGTGAATCGGACACCTTTCGGCTTCTTGCTGTCAGCCAGAAGACCCTCGGTCTCATCGTCCTCCATGTCCGCTGCCAGCCGCTGCCAGCGAGCTTCAGAGGCAGCCGAGACAGCGCGGCCTGTCGCGCGCACCCATTCCAGTGCGAACTGAGTCCGTCGATCGAAGACCTCAAGCGGATTGCCGTCGAAGCGCATATCCCAAGCGTCGGTCACGGCCTGTCGCGCCAATGGGAGATAGCGAGCGAGTTCGACTTCAAGACCGCGATTGTCCAGTACCCGAGCGTAATGGCCGACGACTTCTAGGGCCGGCCCGACCGCCGCCATCTTCTGATCGACGTACGACAGCTGTGACGGCGTCCAGACTTCGCGGACCCTCTGTTTGACGAGCGAACGAACCTCGGCGTCGACCTGAGAGACGTCGCCATCTGGTCGGTTCGTCGGTGCCGGGCGACACGCAAGCGTCAGTGTGGTGTTGATGTTGGCCGACCCTGCTTGCCCGCCCTTCTCTGTGTTCGCCGGCCATGCGCCGGTAAGTACCAAACCAGCGTCAGAGATCGCGCCGAGAAGCCGACGCCATACGTCAGGTTCATTGTGGCCGAAGACGATGGTGACAACTCCGTCATCATGTACGACGCGAGCATGCTCGACGAATGCTTCCTTGATCTTCACGTCGTACCACGCCGGTGTCCGATGATCCTTCACCGGAGTATCCAGGTTCCAGAAGTGGCTCGCAATGATCTCTTCCGCGTTCTCCTGAGTGCCCCACTGATGGGCAGTCATCGCAAAGTTCGGATCAACATCACCGAGCGCACGCTTAAGCCATACGAAGAATAGATCCGATGCGTCGGTGTAGTTGATCATTGCGTCGTAGGGAGGATCCGTCACCAGAGCGTCGAGTGAGTTATCAGCAAATGGCAACGCCAGTGCAGACCCGCGCAGGACGTGGCCTGCCTGTGAGCCATCGGTCTCGGTGAGTAGATTGAGCACGGGAGCAACTCGGGCCGCCGACTCCCAAGATCCCGGCCCTGGCCCTAACCCGGTCTCAAAGCAATCGTAGTTGTAACCGATAGTCGATTCATTCCGGAAGATGTCTGACGCCCCGGAAATGCGACCATCGGTGTAGGTCATCAAGGAGCATCCACGCCCACTTCTTCGAAGCTTTCTAATGAACGCCGCGCCGGCATAGCCTCCAAGAGCCTTCGAATACTCAGGGGACTCGTGCGCGATCTGCTGGACAACATCGGCGATCGCCCGTGCGAGATAGACATACGAGAGATTCTGCCTATCAAGCAAGAGATCGCCAAAGGTTTCCGCGCCGTAGAGGTTGGCACGCATCAGGCTTGACCCTGGGAAGATTCGCTCGTTGGGGCGCGCCGTCAGTCCGTTCAAGGAGTCCATCGCACGGAGCTCAACCTTGGCGGCGTCAGCAGCGTGGCGCTCCGCCTCTGTCGGTGTGCGCCACATACGCTCACCACTCAGCCAGTCTGCGACGATGAGCAGCACATCCTCATCAAAGTTGGTCCGAACCAACGCCTTGTGCTCTTCCAGCTGGTGTGCGTGGCGGCAATTTAGAAATGGACACCACGCCAGTTTGCCTCGTTGACCTGGTAGCGCCTTCATCGTCGGTGGCTGATCCGTTATACCGGGACGGACTCGAACGCTCCAGGCGTCCCCCTCGGCCGTAATCTCAAAACTTTGCCCGCCGAGTGACTCGCCTGGTTTTTGCAGAACATTGGATCCGTACAAAGGAAAGGTTCGGCCGCATTCGTTGCAAGGAATCTGTGCCGCCCAGAGATAGCCCCACGGTTTCGAGCCCTCCGCATTGTCTGGGTACAGATGGCTCGCCATTTCCTTCCACCGACGTCCGATCTCGGCGTTGACGATCTCAATATCATGGACGAGCCGTGAAACCTTGCCGAGGCGCCACGGCGTGTTGTCGTAGTGATCGAATGGGAGATCTGTTACCGCAGTCCAGTTCCGAAACGGATAGTCGATCAGCAAATGAGATGCCATGGTCGCGACAGGGCTGTAGTCAATTGCATGCGCCGACAGACCAAATCGTGCCGCCTCAATTGGAATGAGACCTCGGCCAGCGAACGGATCGAGGACTTCGGCGCCGTGTGGGTAGTGGTCCCGCAGGAGGCTGAGTACGTCGGCTCGGGCGGCGTTGTATCCGCCACTACCGTCATGGCGAGCACAATTGACGATGCCGTACGCATGCGGTCGATCAAGGCCAGGCTTCCATTCCTTGTCCTGGCATTCATTCAGCGACTCACGGATAACTCCCTTGACGCGCTCCTGTTCGTCAGCTGACTCCGGCCAGGGGAGGAGTGAGCAAAGAACCGCTGCACGAGACTGCGCCAGTGGTCGCTTCGCGAACCATGTCATTAGCCCAGCTTCACCATTCGAAGACCCCCAGCCGCCGGACGACGCGGCCGAGACCTCGGCGCAGGGGAACCAGCGTTCGATGACGCGGGGCCGGGGGGCAGTTGTTCGGTCGGTCATGCAGCGTTCGCCTTGGTCTGGTGAACCTTGAGGTCGGAACCATTGATCTTGAAGATCGGCAGGTCTTGGGTGAGCCCGTCGAATGTGTGAGCGGGGTCTTGGTAGGCGGCGTACAACGTGCCACTTCCGTCATGGCACTGGTCGACGACGTAGAGCCAATAGTCGCTTCCGAGCAGCCCAGCCTTGGCGATCTCCCCACCGGTAAGTCGGATGCCCGTCGCCGACGCAGAGTTCCAGATGCCTTTCACCTCGACGGCCCTCAGTAGATGTCCCTTTCGAGCCTTGAGGTCATAGCCGACCTTCTCTCCGGACACGTCGTCGACGTGCCAGCCGGCGCCATGCAAGAGGTCCTTGACGTGGCGCTCGGCGATGTGTTCGGAGTCGGCTTCGGTCGGGTCCTCGGGGATGCCGGCTGCCGTTACGCGGGCCCAACCGACGAGACGTGTCTCGCCGATGTTGACGGTGGAAACACCGCTCAGCTTCTCGATCCGCGCGCTGGTTGCCGCGCGGATTCGCTCGCGAGCTGGACCCCGTTCCTCGATCGGAAGCTCTTGGGTCATCTTGTCTGCAAGCCGAGTGAGCTGGCGGCGGGCCTCCTTCTGCCACGTCTTGAGTCCGTCGGCCTTGTTGAGGCGTTGCCGCTCCACCGCGGCCCTTGCCTGTTCGTCGGCCCTGTGGCGGTCAGCAGGATGCGGACTTGCTGCGGTCCCGGTCGTGGGGACGAGATTGGCGAGCATCTCGAATGGCACGGCGCGAGCGTCGGAGTCGGCACGAATGAGGTGCCGCCAAGTGATCGGGTGCGACCCGACCGTCACGTCGGTCTCGTACAGGAAGAGCGTGTAGTCGGTGACCGTCGTCTCGTCCTGGAGCACCCCGCCGCGGATCATCGACGGCTGCAGTGCCTTGACGCTGCGCTGAACGAGTTCACGGAACGGTGCCGTCGCAGGTCCGAGGTCGACAGCCTTGGAGGCCCCGGTCGCGCCGGACTCGATCACGGCCTTCTTGGCGTCCCCCATCGTCGCAACTAGCTGCGGTGTTGACTCCGTCAGCGACTTGGGGAGTGGAAACCTGGACGTTCCGGCGAGGGAGAAAAGACCGCCCTCGGCTCCAGCGAGCATGGACGGGGCCAGGTTGACGAGATCTGCTCCGTGCAGCCTCGACAAGAACCGCTCGACGATGTGGGGGTTGATCCGTTCGAGCTCCCCGTCGTGGATGTCGTCGACGGCCTTGGCGAGCGCCGCCTTGTCGAACGAGGTGTGGAGGTGCCCATTCGCCGACGCGGTCAGCTCGGCCTCCTGGCGAAGCTCGTCCTTCGTGATCTTCTCGATCGCATCCTGTGCCTGCGCCGCCTTGAGCGGGTCGTCGAACAGCGCGCTCAGCGGGACCTTCACCGCGTCGCCTGCGCCGTCGATGACCTTGGACCCGATAAGTGAGAGGCTGTCGAACATCTTCCCGCCCATCTCGTTCGCAGCGGAGACCAGCCGGTCGAGCAGACGCGCGTAGGTGTCCCCCTCGAGCGTGTCGGTGGCGATGATGTTGTAGAGCAGGACGTCTCGGTCCTGGCCGACTCGATGAATGCGCCCCATTCGCTGTTCCAGCGTGACTAGAGACCAGGGGATGTCCCAGTTGATAAGGACGTGGGCGGACTGGAGGTCGATGCCCTCGTTGCCCGCATCGGTCGACACGATGATCTGGAAGTTGCCGGCCATGAACCGGTCTCTCACCTCGTCGCGGACAGGGTGCGAGTCTCGGCCGCTGTACCGCTCTGCACTGAAGCCCACATGACGGAACTTGTCGCGGAGCCAGTCAGCCGTGTCCGCGTATTCGGTGAACACCACTGCCTGCTCGCCGTTCCCAGGCGTGATCCCATTTGTCGTCAGGCATTGATCGACCATCTTCTGCCACTTGCTCGACTGCGTGGATGGCCCCGGGTCGGACAAGTGCGCATCGATCTGCGAAACCAGCTCCTTGATGCGGGCCTTCTCAGCGCGAGCGTTCTTCGAACCCTCGAAGATCGCGGCCGCGTGGTCGCCGGCGGCCTCATCGTCACCGTCCGGGTCGCCCAGCTCTTGGTCGAGGCGAGCCTCGATCGTCGACTTGGTCCCCATCAGGTCGTGGCGCCGCTGCAGCGTCTCCTTCAGCGCGTAAAGGCAGGACGCAGCGCGCTTGCCGTAGACCATTCGCCCGAGGGTGCGAGCATTGTCCGGGAAGAAGGTGTCGACCAGTTCGAGAGCTTCCTCGTAGACGATCTTCTCTGTTGCCTTGGACAGCGGCACCTTGAGGTTCGCCGCTGTGCGCTTCTTGAAGAGCAGTTCCTCACCGTCGTAGCCTGTGAGTTCCTCCTTCATCCGTCGGAGCAGATGGATCTGGCCGGGTGCGAGCACCCTCGCGAACTCGTCGTCCTTCGTCGGCATCGGGTAGATGGCGGGGTCGACGAGGTGCATAAGGGCGCGGAAGTAGAATTCGTTGCCCCGATGGGGTGTCGCGGTCATCGCCAGGAAGTGCGGCGTGTCCTTCAGGATGCGGCCAACCGAGTAATACGACTCGGCAGATGGCGTCATCCGGTGTGCCTCGTCGACGATCACGAGGTCCCAACCAGCGCGGTCGGGATGGAGCGCCTCGAGTACCGCGCTGTTCATAGCGGCGAGCTCGAGCGAGACGACCCAGAACCCTTGGCCAGCGGCCAGTCCGAACTCAAAGGTCTTGTCCTTGATGGTCGAGTTCTCGATCCGCTCGAGCCCGCCGCCGAAGAACCGCCGGAAGTCCTCCTGCCACTTCGTGACGAGGTGGGCTGGGCAAACGACCAGGCAGCGGTTGACGAGGCCAAGTCGTTCCGCCTCTCGGGAGAACAGTCCGCCCATGATCGTCTTGCCGGTGCCGGGTTCGTCGCCGAGAAGGAACCGAAGGGTTGGCTGCGGCAGCATCGTGCCGTAGACCGCGTAATGCTGGTGCGGATAGGGCTTCAATGTCGACGACGCCAGCGCAGCACTCTTGGCATTGGTGGTCGCTGCTGCCATCCAGGCTGACCAGAAACCGGCGAGCAGCTCGGCCGAGGGAGCGGCACCGTCTTCGCTGGCGACCTCGAGGTCGGCTGGTTTGATCTCTGCCTCGGAGAAGCCACCGTCTCCCCGGTAGCCGATGCGGAGAACGCCACCGTCAAGCTCCGCAAACCTGACTTCGACGTACGAGTTCTGCGATGGCCAACGAACGAGGTTTCCTCGGGCTGGGACCACGAATCCGCTCATGGCGCGGCCGCTCGAACGTGGTGTCTGGGCCCGTAGCTCTCGGGCCACGACAACTTTGATCCGAACGAACGCATGGCTCTCCTGTTGACCATCGCCTGAGTCCCTGGTGGCTGTCGCTCCGACTGACCGACGTCCGTACCGTACAGAGCCTCCGTGACCACATCGAGAAAGGTGTGTCGCGGTCGCCGAGTTCCATCGACCGTGCAACGGGAGGCAAGGACCTCCAGGGTGCTTGTCTGCATGGCTACCGACGTTAAGCAGCGCCGTCGGGTGCTGCCCGCAAGGCCGGGCCCGGAGCGAAGGACCCATCACCCGTACCGAACTGCTGGCTACAGGGAAGCGACAGCACCGACGCGGTACCTCAGGCCGCGGCCTACGATACGGAACCGCCCGGCCCCCTTTCGTGAGAACGGACTGGGGAGGTTGTGGATCTGCCGGGTGGCCGGCTCCAGAACAGAGGTCACGAGCAGGAGCCGATAGCGATCGCCACGTGCGCACTCCTGTGCGGCACGGACCTCCGACTCGCCCATCTCGAACTCGGCGATGTCGCGCAGCTCGTCGGTGAAGGCCTTCACCTCGAACAGCAGCGAGGTGTTGCCTCGGGAAACCTCGAAGTCGTAGCCGTGGCTGTCGGATGCCTCATCGTCGTCGTTCACGATCGCGGCATAGCCCGACCGCCAGCGGACCCCGTCGTAGCGCCGGGAGAGCCAGGCCTTGGCCACCACCTCGCCGACGAGGCCGATGGCCCGACGCTCCTCCTCAGGCATCCCAGGCGAACGGGCGACGACCGTTCGGTGCCGGGCTCCTCGGCGGCTGCCTGATCTCGCCGACGCGACCTCACGGAGGCTGACGGATCCGTCCTGTTCGAGCAGCGCCTCGTCGACGGTGCCGTAGACGGCGGCGGCGATCTCGACGAACCGGTCCACGCCTGCGTCGAAGGTGGCGTCGCCGACGCTGATCGTGGGCCGCCTGGGCGTCGGCCGACTCCCGCTCGCGTCGTTGCCCTCGCCGGCGGCGAGGTCTTCCTCAGTGAGCCCCAGGTCGCCGAGGTCGGCGGTACGAGGCATGTCCTCCGGCCAGGTCAGGAGCTCAGCGGCGACGCTCGACACGTCGTCGTCCGTGAGCGTGAGGAGATCGGCGAGGCCCCTGCTGTCAAAGTGGTCGCGAACGGTCATCACCGGCGTCGACGTCCAGGCCAGCGGCGTCGATCGTCCGTGCTTGCGACACCACGCGACGACCCTGCGTTGCAGCGCGAGGACGATGCGCTCGATCGTGGCGGCGTTGCTGGCTCGCAACTCGGCGAGTGGCGGCAGCGTGCCCGGTGCCGCCAGGTCCGGGTCGGATCCGTGGCTGCCCAGCCAGCGCTCGACGGCCACGCGCATGATGTCGTCGGGCGGGGTCTCGTAGCGAAGGAGCCACGCCGGATCGGGGCTCAGACCTTCGCGGCGTCGCCCCTCGACGTACCCGGTCAAGTCTTCGACGCGGGCGGCCCTCGGCGCATAGTGCTCGCGCAAGCGATCATCGATCGCACCGTTGTGCGCCTCGACGAACGCCCGGAACGCCATCTCGTGCTCGCGAACATGGGTAACCGGTCGGTACGGCGGGCCGAGGAGCTGCAACGCCTCGTTGTAGGTCGCGAAGGGCAGGCCGAGGGCGACACGCAGCTCATCGTCGGTAGACACCTGCTTCGCCATCTCCAAGAGCACCTGCGCAGGACTTCCGAGATCAGGTTCCCAGGCCTCGATCGTGCTCTCGACGGCCTTCCAGTCGGCGGCATGGGTCAGCGCACCGGTGATGTCGTCGATCCGATCGGCCCCCAGCAGGCAGATCAGGGCGGGTCGAAGTCGGTCGACCGCCTCGTGAATCTCACTCGCCAGCCCGTGACGGAGCTCGATTAGCCGGTGGGCCGGGGTGTCGAGCGCATGGACGAGGTCGTCGTCGGTCAAGCCGAGAGGCAGCGCGTCGCCCACCCGAGCCTGGAGCTTCACGAGGGCGAGCTCCAGGGCCGGCTGCAAGGTGGGCACCCCGAGCAGGTGGCAGACCCCCGTCGACGCGGCGCGGAGCTCCGACCAACCCGAAGCGCAGTCGGCGACGACGACGGTCGGGAAGCTGTCGTCGTCCATCGGGACGCTCTGGCTCGACGGAGGCAGCTCCGTGCGTGCGCCCTCGATCAGCACCTCCACGGCGTCGGAGCGGACGATCCGACAGGAGCGGAGCAGACGGAGCTTCTCCCGTACGAGGCGTTCGCTGCGGCGCACTTCACCGGATTTCAACTCGATCACGAGGCCGACGAGCTCCGGCAACCACGGCGAGCCCTCGGTGAGGAACGGCAGGTCGCCGGACGGTTGCACCAGCAGCGTGTCGGCCTCGACCAGCACCTCTGTCTCGGAGAACGCCCGGACGGCCACCTGGTTGTCGTCGAACATCCGCCGGATCAGCGCCCCGTCCGCCGCCGCGCTCACGAGGACCGGGAACCCGACGAGCTCGAGCAGGGCGTCTTTCACGGCGTCGTCCTCGTCGGGGATGAAGAGCCGCTCGGGACCCCCGGTGCCGAGCGCGACCAGCGTCGACGCTTCCATCGCCGCGAGACGGACGTCCTCGTGGGCGTTCCCGGTCCACGGCCAGCGCCTCGCTCGTGCCGTTTCGGTCCACCCTCGCACGTAGTGCTTCTTGAACTGCGCCGTCATGTGGGTCGGCACCGCGCCTCGATCGAGCAGCTCCCCGAGCGATCGGACGAGCTCCGGCCCGTTCGCGGGGTCCTCCCATGTCCGCAGTCCCGCACCGGTCAGTCGTCGAAGCGCCGCATCGTCACCCACCAGCTTCCGGGCGGAAGTCGGGATGGCCGGCACGAAGGATGGCAGCTCGCCGTCGGAGGCGAACCACGCCTCGTCGGGCCGCACGAAGGCGATCCCTTCCGGAGCAGACTCGTCGACCACCGGGAGCCAGCGGAGCGAGCGGATCTGGGCGGCCAGGGGTGTGGGCCAGTCATGGGGGTCCTGCGCGGCCCACGGCCGCGTCGGGCGCCGAACCCGCACCTCGAAGTTCGACTGCGGCCACTCGGCCAGACCCAGGAGGACGAGCTCGGCGAACTCTCGCCGGGCGAGGGTCCCCAAGCTCGCGACGGCGGCGGCACCCGGCAGGTGCACGAGTGGTCGATCGAACGCGTACTTGGTCCACGGGTGGGCGAAGTCCGACCACCGCTGACGGACCAACGCAGGCCACGATGACGCGAGGTCGCTGTCTATGTCCGACATCGAGGCCAGACGCTCCGGCCGCAGGAGGTCGCCGTTGACGTCCGAGGTCCGAGCCCTCAGTGGGAGCAGGAGGAGCCCGTCGCGCACCCCGATGGCGCGGAGGAAGCTCTCCCAGTCGGCGGTCGCGCCGTCCGCCGGCCAGTCGCCGGCTGGCCCTGTCCACCGTTCCCGGAGGGCGGCGCACTCCTCGATCGTGTCGCCGCCGGCGTCGAGGAACCTTCGCAGGCGCCGGCCGCCCTCGGTGTGCCAGCTCGGGTGGAAGAGCGCCTGGTCCGCCCGCCGCCACCTCCCGTTGGCGAGCGGCACGTAGAAGCCGCACGTCCGCAGCTGGACCCGCTGCGCGTCGTTGAGGGATGCATGTTGACGGAAGGCGAAGAACAGGGCGTCCCGCCGGAAGGCGTCGCTCTGCTGCTGCTCGAGGAGCTCTCGCAGCGCGTCGAGGACACGGTCGCTGCGGTACTCGCGGACGAGCTGGGGTTCGAGGAAGGTGCGCCCGGGGCGACGCCGCTGTGGGTTGCCGGGGATCGTCCACGGGATGTCGGGGTGGGTGAAGGCCATCCGGCGCTGGAGGGCACGCAGGTCGCGCGGCACACGCGAGCTCGTCTCGTCCGCGCTGTCGTCGGGGGCGAAGAACACGGTTCGGCTCCGCCGCCCGTCCGGAGTAGCTCCGCCGAGAGCGGGGATCACGTGCCCTTGCTGGTCGAGGACCACCTTCCGTCCCGACAGCTCTCCCGGGTTCCCCGAGAAGATCGCCGCCAGGTCGTCGTAGAAGTCCGCCCACCTCTCCATCGGAACGCGGGCTCTTGCTGTCAGGCGACCGGCGACCTGTTCGACCCACTCGGCGATCCTGGACGGCGCAGGGTCCATGCCGCTGCCGAACACGGACTCGTGCAGGCGTGTGAGGCGGTTGCGTCGGTGGTCAGGGACGCCGGGGTCGACGATGCCGACGCCCAGCCGAGCCAGGGCAGGCGCCGTCATGACGCGTGCACCGGGGTACGGCCACGTGAACGTCGCCCGCAAGGAGTCGCGCTGCCTCCTGCCGACTATGGGCACGAACGGCTCGTCTGCGAGGTCCCGCCCGATCGCCTCGAAGGCGCTCTGGAGCCGCTCGGGAGGCTCCCAGCACGCCGCGTCGAGCATGAGACCTGCAGGAACGACATCCGGCGGCCGACCATCGAGCTCGATGATCAGGTCGCGTGCCAGGCACGCAACCTGATCGAGCAGGAAAGCGTTGAACGTGATCGTCACGCTGATCTGGCCACGCGCAAGCTTCGTGAAGAACGGGGCATGGACGTGGCAGCAAATCGGCGAGGTCGCCTCGCTCGACATCGGAAGGAAGGTGTAGAGCCGCCCCGCCGCCAGCGGCTCGTCCAAGCGCAGAGCGATGGCCACCCGAGCATCGCCCGACCACTGCTGCCACTTCTCGTCGATCTCTCGCGCCTCGATGCTGGCCTCGATCGCTCCTCGCAACGCCCCTGGCTCGATCAGGCGGCTGGCGACGAGGAAGCGCCCTTGCGGACCCAGGTCGACCTCCTTGCACCACACCGAGTCCCGGAGAGGTGTGAATGCTCGCTGCTCGCGCTCCAGCCGCCGCTCCCACGAGGCGGTGCCATCCTTGAGACTGAGGTCGACGTCGACCAACCGGTCCAGGAACAACAAGACCGGACCGTCCGGACTGAGGAGGCTCTCGAGCTGCTGGCGAGCGGCCTCTGCGGCGCGGTCGTTGCGCAACGGGAGCCGCACCACGGTGGAGTACCCCGCTGACGCGAGTGCGGCCAGACGATCGTCCAGCTCGTTCGCAGGTACGGGAAGCGCCAGCGCCGACACCTTGTCGGTGACGTCCCGGGCGAGGGCCTCATCGCCGACGAGGGCCAGCACGTCGTCGGGCGTCGCGAACCGGAAGCAGTAGCCGTCGAAGGCCGCCGATCTCCGGTGCGCCTTCGAGTACACCTCTGGCCAATCCGTCAGCTGGAGCACGCTCCGGAAGCCGAGCCCCTTGTTGCCAATCCCCTCGCCCGCGCCCTTGTTCGACAACCCGAGCTCGGTGATCGCCTCGAAGTTGCTGTCGGTGAACGGTGCGCCCTCGTTGGCGACATAGATCGTGCCATGAGGCCCCGGCTCCAGGTCGAGCAGGACGAGCATCCGTCCGCGCTCTTCCGCGTCGAGGGCGTCGTAGCCGTTCTGGACGAGCTCGAAGAGCGCACGGCCTTCGTACTCCTGAGCGGTGTCCTCGCTCACCGACTTCAGGCTCTCGGCGAACCGCCAGTCGTCGCCGGCGTCGGAGAAGATCTCGATCCGTCGCCGGCTCCTGCGGATGATCGTCTCTCTGAATCTGTCCATCCCGGACACTTCCCGCCGCCATCAGGTTCCACGACCCAGATGCCTCCCGCCATGGGAGTACGAGCAACTTAGGCCATGGACAACTCCGCGGCATGACGAGCTCCGGGCAATCTCGGTCGAGCATTCCACTTGCTCCCGGAGCACCTATCACGCCTCGGTAGTAGTCGATGGAGAATCGGGTAGGTCGTCGGGCCTTACCCACACCTCAGCTGGCGGCGGATACCGCCGGTGCATATGCGCTCGATAGGCATTCCCTAGATCGTCATGCAGGACGTCAGCCAACTCGGAGCGCAGGCCCACAAGCGTAGGGGTCGGCCCTGAACTGCCGACTTGCAGAACCACATCAATGGCAGACCTGCATAACGTGGCTTCCCAGCCGGCGAAGAGCGCAAGGTCTGTAAGGAAGTAGATATCCCATTGGTCGAGCAGAACGTACGCCAATAGCTGGTCCAGCCAACGCTCTAGATGAGGGGCCGGATTCAAATAGGTCTTCACCTCGACGAGGGTTCGTCCCACGATCATGTCACCCTCTGCGAAACCCGGCGCAAACGTTGGCTCGAGGATGACGCGTGACCCGAGCTCGAGCAGTTGACGGCGGCCGTGCTCTAGGTAGCTGTCCCACAGCCTCGCCAGGCCTGTCAGTGCCGAGATCGCTTCTGCCGTACGCCTGTGTTCGGCACCGATACGAGGGATTGTTCCGGGCGCAGCGCGCGACCACTGAACTGGCCAGCTACGCCCGACACGGTGCGCCATGTCACTCCAGCAAGCGGCGTCGAAGCAACTGCTGAGCGCCTGGACCTGAGCGGTGTCGTTCACGATCGGTGCAGATGTTCGCGTCCACGCTCGCTGCATGGGATCGATGATCGGCTCTGCTCCTTCGGTGTCTGGTGCCTCGAAGCCAGCAGCACGCATCAGTGCGTCACACCGATTCGCCGGAAGGAATGCGAGTAGCTGCCAGTAGCCGGGCTGCTCCGCGAGGTCTAGACCAACCCGCATCTCATAGGCCTTCCCAACGACGTCGCGGTCACGATCAAGCGGGAGGCCAGCGACCGGAGCCCGTGCAAGCATGCGACGCCACTCGTCAGCGATGCTGCTGCGCCCCGGGAGCATTCTTTCAAAAAAGGTCGACAGGGGGCTGTCCGGAGTCATCACCTGGTCAATGACCGTCCCGGATGGCATCTGCAATCAGTCGACTCCCGCATGCTGCCACTTCATCTGTTGAGCCAAGCGTACATACGACGATCACTCGGGAGGACCTGGTGGCCGTGGGGGGCCAGCTCAGAGGATCGCTTGGCGATGGAGACGGTGCCACCACCGCATCAGCGAAGCGAACACAGTGTGTTCAAGCACTGGACCAGTTTCTACCGAGCCCACCCAGCCTGGCGTCAGCGAGACTTGCGTCGTGGAGAGGTCGCTGGCGTCGTTCGATCGCATCACCGTCGATCCAGGCAGGCTGGACGGCCAGCCCTGCGTCCGGGGTTACCGGTTCAGCGTCGAGCACCTGTTGGACTTCTTGGCTGCGGGTTGGGGCGTCGACGAGGTCCAAGCCGAGTTCCCGTTCATCGGGACGGAGGAGATTCGCCAGGCGTTGCAGTTCGCTGTTGGGTCAGGTCGTACAATCGACGGCGACCTCGAGGGCGGTGCAGACGTCGCGCATGCGGGTGTCGCTCAGGCGGCCGAGGCGTTCGACGAGGACCGCGACCGAGACGCTCTCGACCGAGTCCAGGTTCACGGCGCTGCGGCGAGGCACCGGATCGTCGCCGGGCTCGAGGACGACCTCGCTTGGGAGGTTGCGGATCGTGGTGGTGCAAGGGGCGATCAGGGTGCGCCGCAGCCTCGGGATCGCCGCGTCTCGGGACAGGACGACGACTGGGCGGCGGGCGATGTCGGGGAGCTCGCACCACCAGACCTCTCCCCTGCTAGGTAACGGGGTCACGACTTGGCGGCCGCCTCACGGAAGGCTGCCAGGTCGCCCCACTCGTCGGGCTCGTCGAGTGGGTGGTCGTCGTAGGCGGCGTAGGCCAGGTCGATCTCACTCGCCCGATGGCGGGCCAGCAGCGCCCGTAGCGCCTCGTCGAGCAGCGCCGCGTCGTTCGAGCCGGCTAGGGCAGCCCGGGCCCGCTCCAAGAGCTCGCCGTCGACCGTCGTGCTCACACGTACTCGTGTCATGCCACAACTATGCCATCGCTGCGCCACGTTCCGGCGGCATCCGGGTGTATCGTGGTCGAGAGCCAACAAGGAGAGAGCCAGATGAGCGAGCCGACGAGGCTCGCAACGGTCCTCCCGGTGACTAGAGACGGAAAATCTTGGGTTGTTGTGGGTCAAGACCCACGTTCGACCTGGGATAGTCCCCCCTCCGACACGACCTCTCATCAACCCTTGAGGGGTGCAGGTGACCCGCGCGGTTCGGGTCACGGGGTCGAAACTGACCGCCACGCCTAGCGAGGTCAGTAGCTCTGCCTTGCCGGCTCCGTCGGCCTGCCCGAGCGCTGTCCGCAGGTCCCCGCAGGTCTCGTGGACATCTGCGCTGAGGGCTCGATGTCGTCGGCGCCGAGCACCAACCAGCTCGAACACCCAGCACCCGAGCTGGAGTCGCCCGACAGAGCGGACGACTTCGGCCTGGGCTGCTAGTGGTGTGCCCTGAGGATCCGGTGTACGGATCTCCGCGCCGGGGAGGTCAGCGGCAAGGGCGACGGGGCCGCCTGTTATCGCGCCCCCGCTGACGCCCGTCCTGACGCCCCGACGTCCCGACACTCACGCGAAGCTGGTCCGGTGGGCTTACCGTACGTCTATCGCCATCGACCGGGATGGTTGTATGCCGCCATTGCGGGATTGGCGGTGCTCACGCCGGTGCTCGGAGCAGTGCTCGTGGTCGATGGTTTCGGGTTCCTCAAGCTCCTCTGGTTCCTCATCGCCGCCAACTGGTGTTGGATCTTCAGCACCCAACGGTCCTTCGAGGTCACGGTCGACGAGAACACGATCACCTTCCGGCGCGTCGTCGGGCAGAGGTCCCGACCGATGACGGAGCTGACACGGGTCGTCGCCGTCGCCACGGAACTGCTCCTCTTCTCCTTCGGCAAACATGAGGTGAGGGTGTTCCGGGGCGAGGGAGCCAACCGGCTGCTCGACCACATCCACCAGGTCAAGCCCAGCTTGAGAGATCTGCTCACCCCACCCGACTTCACCATCGTGCTCCGCGGCTACGAACGGAAATCCGTCGACGACTACATCGCCCGACGCAGGGACGGTGTCCGTGACGGCGACGAACCGGCGACATCGACACCACCGGCGTTCCCGATCGTGATGCGCGGCTACGAACGAACCCAGGTCGACGCCTACTTGGGGATCCCCACGCCATCGGCCGCCGACTAGCTGCTCTCCCCCGATGTTGCCCGACGAGTCGCCAGCCGTGAGGAGACCACAACGACCGCCACGGTCGATCCGGCGACGAAGATGCTCTGGCCCAGCTCCATGTCGAAGAGGGTTATCGCCACGCCAACAGCGACGAGGACATAGGCGGACGGCCCAACCAACCAACGCCACCACCGGCTGTCAGAGATGCGACGCCACAGAACGCTGTCGTACCTCGCACGCCCCGCTACGTGGCGTGCACGGAGCTCACCATCATCAGCCCGAACCGGATCGCCAGCCACGTGGCCAGTCTCGCAGCCAGCGCCGTCGAGCCGATGGCACCGAACGATGGCGCGGAGTGATGTCTGTGGGAGCTGCCGTCCCCTCAATCTCAAGGGAGCGCGACCGATCAATCTCAAGGGAGCGCGACCGAGATCACTGAGCCGGCGTTTCGGTGCAGGCCGTCTGCAAGCCTCTCGGGGTGAGGATCGCTCTGGTGTCGGACATCCACGGCAACCGCCAAGCGCTCGAGGCCGTGATCGCTGACGCCACCACGCGGGGCGTCGACCGGTGGTGGGCGCTGGGTGACCTCGTCGCACTCGGTCCCGATCCCGTCCCGACGCTCAAGTTGCTCGCCAACCTGCCCGACGTGCAGATCACCCGGG
>Ga0193742_1000398_pt1 | contig 30064 bp, 27 predicted proteins | sample L2c1metaG_FD_165511 | JGI IMG/M metagenome (GOLD analysis project Ga0193742, IMG submission 165511) | Soil microbial communities from a riparian zone of the East river system, Colorado, United States - L2c1 | ecosystem: Environmental > Terrestrial > Soil > Riparian zone | place: USA: East River... | reverse complement strand
GTGGTGGCGCAAGGACCGCGACCCGACGGCGCTGTTCGTGGACTACAACCAGAACGCCCGGGACCACACGATGGCGGCGGCCTACTCGGTGCGGGGCCGGCCCGACGCCACGGTGTCGACGCCGATCACCTGGGACGAGATCGACACCGTCGAGCCCGGCGACTGCACGATGGCGACCGTCCCGGCCCGCTTCGCCGAGCTCGGCGACCTCCACGCCAAGATCGACGAGGAGGTGTTCGGGATTGACGAGCTCCTCGACTGGGCCACCCGCGACGAGCAGTCCGGCGCCGAGGATCCCCCTCCCCCGGACGAGACCTGAGTCATCTCTGGTCGCCGCGGCGGAGTCGAGTCGCCTGTCGTCGGAGACCGACCACAACTGACTCAAGTCCGTTGGATCGACCACGGATGACTCGGGCTATCGGGCCTCGATGGCGGTGTGGAGGGCGGCGAGGAGGGCCTGGACCGAGGGGCGGTGGGCGTCGGCGGTGCGGGTGGCGGTGAAGATCGTGCGGTGGACGGTCGTGTCGGCGATGGCGCGGACGACGACGCCCGGGTGGGACTCGGGGTGGTTGAGCTCGGGGAGCAGCGTGACCGCCAGGCCGCCGGCGACGAGACCCAGGCTGACGACGCTGTCGTTGGTGCGGTGCCGGATGTCCGGGTCGAAGCCTCCCAGCTCCCGGCACGTCCGCCGGGTCATCTCCTCCCAGCCCTCGCCGGGGTGGCCGGTGGTCCACACCGCGCCGGCCAGCGCCGCCAGCGGCACGGCCCGCCGGTGACGCCGCGCCGCCGGGTGGTCCGCCGGCAGCACGAGGCGGACGGGGTCGTCCCACTGGTCGACGCGGTCGATGCCGGGCGGCCGGGCGTGGGGTTGGTGCTGCCACTCGTCGCCCAGCACCACGTCGACGTCGCCCAGGGCGAGCGCCGGGAGCGACGTCTCGGGCTCGGCCTCGACCAGCTGGCACTGCAGCTCGGGCGCCTCCCGGGCCAGCGCCCGCATCGCCGGGACGGCGACCTGGAGCGCCATCGACTGGAACGAGGCGATGCGCCCCCGGCCGGCCACCCGTCCGGTGGCGGCCGCCAGCTCGGCCTCCGCCCGCTCGGCCCGCGCCAGCAGCTCGCCGGCGTGGCCCGCAAGGACGAGGGCGGGGTCGGTGAGCCGGACGCCCCGGCCCGACGCCTCCAGCAGCGGCACCCCGGCCTCCCGTTCGAGCACCGCGAGCTGCTGCGACACGGCCGACGGTGTGAAGTGCAGCGCCTCGGCCACGGCCGCGATCGTGCCGCGCTCCTGCAGCTCGTACAGCAGCCGGAGGCGACCGAGGTGGAGCATTGACAAGCAACGCTACTCAATAGGCATCACGAATAAGAGCTGGTCCTAATGGGAGGCCGCCGTCAGGATCGAAGGCATGTCCCGACCCGGTGCTCTCCTCTGCCTCGCATCCGCCGCCGCCTTCGGCGCGATGGGCATCTTCGGCAAGCTCGCCTACGACGAGGGCGCCACGGTCGGCACCCTGCTGGCCGTCCGGTTCCTGGTCGCCGCCCTCCTGTTCTGGCTCCTCGTCGCCGGCTCCGGCCGGATGGGCGACCTGCGGGACCTGCCCCGCCGTGACGTCGTCGTCGCCCTGGCCCTCGGCGCGGTTGGCTACGGCGCCCAGGCCGCCGGCTACTTCACGGCGCTCGGCCGGCTCGACGCCTCGCTGCTGTCGCTGCTCGTCTACACGTTCCCGGTCATGGTCGCCGTCGCCGCGATCGTCCTCGGGCGGGACCGGGCCAGCCGCCGTACGACCACGGCGCTGGTGCTCGCCTCCGCCGGGCTGGTGCTCGTCCTGGCCGGCGCCGCGTCCGGGGCGCTCGACCCCGTCGGCACGGCCCTGGGCCTCGGCACGGCGGTCGTCTACAGCGTCTACGTCCTCGTGTCGGAGCGACTCGTGAGCCGTCTCACGCCGCTCGCCCTCAGCACGCTGGTCTGCACCGGGGCGGCGGGGTCGCTGACCGTCGGCAGCCTGGCCCTCGGTTCGTTGCGGCCCGACCGCGTGAGCGCCGCCGGCCTCGGCTGGCTGGGTGGCATCGCCCTCGTGTCGACGGTCGGGGCGGTGGTCCTGTTCTTCGCCGGGCTCGAGCGGGTAGGACCGACTGCTGCGTCGATCCTGTCGACCGTCGAGCCGGTGGTCACCGTCGTGCTTGCTTTCGTCGTGTTCAGCGAGTCGTTCGGGCCGATGCAGCTCGCGGGTGGGGCGTTGGTCCTGCTGGCGGTGCCGGTCTGCCAGGTCCCCGAAACCGTGTGAATGTAGGAGAGGACAAGCCATGAACGCACCCCTGGAAGGCAAGGTCGCCCTGGTCGCCGGGGCCACCCGAGGCGCCGGACGCGGCATCGCCGTGCAGCTCGGCGCCGCCGGAGCCACCGTGTACTGCACCGGGCGGACCACCCGGGCGGAGCGCTCGGAGATGGATCGGCCGGAGACGATCGAGGAGACCGCCGAACTGGTCGACGCGGCTGGCGGTCACGGCATCGCCGTGCGGGTCGACCACCTGGTGCCCGCCGAGGTGGAGGCGCTGGTGGCCCGCATCGACGCCACCCACGGCGCCCTCCACGTGCTCGTGAACGACATCTTCGGCCTCACCGTGATGGAGTGGGACAAGACGGTGTGGGAGTCGTCGCTGGACGTCGGGCTGCGGACGTTCCACCTCGCCGTCGACAGCCACGCCATCACCAGCCACTTCGCCCTGCCGCTGCTGATCCGGCAGCCGGGTGGCCTCGTGGTGGAGGTCAACGACGGCACCGACGAGTACAACGCCGACAACTACCGGGTCTCGTTCTTCTACGACCTCGCCAAGGCGGCGGTCGGGCGGATGGCGTTCGCCCTGGCCCACGAGCTGGAGCCCCACGGGGCGACGGCGGTGTCGCTCACGCCGGGGTGGCTGCGGTCGGAGGCGATGCTCGACGTCTACGGGGTGACCGAGTCGACCTGGCAGGACGCCACGAAGGCCCAGCCCCACTTCGCGATCTCGGAGACGCCCCACTACGTCGGCCGGGCCGTGGCAGCGCTGGCGGGCGACTCCGACCGGGCCCGCTGGAACGGGGAGTCGCTGTCGAGCGGGCAGCTGGCCCAGGTCTACGGCTTCACCGACCTCGACGGCAGCCGGCCCGACGCCTGGCGCTACATCGTGGAGGTCCAGGACGCGGGCAAGCCCGCCGACGTCACCGGCTACCGGTGATGCCGACGGGCCCATGCTCAGTCGCTCGTCGTCAGGGTGGACCACAGCAGCTGGACGAGGTGGTCGCTGCCGGAGGGGTGCGTCCGGAGGGTGTGGGCGGCGGCCAGGAGGGCGTCGAGGCTGCCGGTGTCGAGGTCCGGACGCACCGCGCCGGCCCGCTGGGCGCGGCGGAGCAGCGTGGCGAGCGTCCTGCGCAGTTCGGCGGCGGGCTCGGCGACAGCGGCGTCGATGTCGCCACTCTCGCGGCGGAGGCGGTCGGCGAGAGCGTGGCTGGCGGCGCCCTGCTCGACGACGACGGTGAGCGCGGCGACGAGGGCTGCCGCCGGGTCGTCGTCACCGGCCCGGGCGTGGGCCTGCACGGTGGCCGCGAGCTGCTGCACCCGCTCGGCCACCGTCGCGTCGATCAACGCCGCCTTGGTGGGGAAGTGCCGGTGCAGGGTGCCGGGGCCGAGGCCGGCGCGGCGGGCGATCTCGTCGAGCGACACGGCGAGGCCGTCCCGGTCGAAGGTCTCGGCGGCGACGGCGAGGATGCGGGCACGGTTGGCGACGGCGTCGGCGCGGGCTGGTCGCTCCGGTGCTACGTTGATCTCGGAAGCGGGGCGCGTGCCCCGTTTAGCCCTCGCCATCGGAGCGGAGCCTAGGAGGAGCCATGCCGCTGACGGTCGACGACCGCCTGTCCATCCACGAGCTGGTCGCGCTGCACGGCCACCTGGCCGACGAGCGCCGGGAGGACGAGCTGCACCTGCTCCTCACCGAGGACGCCACCTACGACATCTCGGCCTACGGGATGGGTGTGGTCCGGGGCCTCGACGCTCTGGTGAAGCTGTTCGCCGAGCGTCCCGGCCAGCAGCCCGCGGGCCACCACGTGACCAACGTGATCGTCACCGCGGGGGCCGACGACGACGGCAGCGCCACCGTCCGCTCGAAGGGCCTCGCCGTCATGCCCGACGGCACCACCGGCACCGTCACCTACGCCGACGAGGTCGTCCGCACCCCCGCCGGCTGGCGCATCTCCCTCCGCACCGTCATCCCGGCCCGCGCCGACTGACCGCGCCACCAGCGTCGACGGCCAGCGTCGGCTTGCGGTTTCAGGCGGTGATGGAGCGCAGGGCGCCGGGCCGGAGGCCGATGAGCAGGTCGAGGGCGGCCCGGGCCGTGTCGTCCGCGGGGACGTAGACGATGATCCGTTGGCTGTCGAGGTGCAGCGTCTCGTAGAGCAGCCGCAGCTCACCCACCTCGGGATGGGCGAAGCGCTCGGTTCCGGTGCGGCGCTCCGGGCCGGCAGCGGCCGTCATCCGATCGGTGAACTCCGCGCCCGCGAGGACGGTCAGCTCGTCGGTGATGGCCTGCATGTGCTCGTTGGTCGGGGGGAAGGCGGACCTGAGCACCGTCAGCTGCTCGTCGGCGACCCTGGCCCAGTCGGGGAACGCCTGCTTGGCCCGGGGGTCGGCGAACAGGTAGTGGACCAGGTTCGGGTTCTCGCCGTCGAGGATGCCCAGGGGACGGGCCAGCACCTCGTAGGCGGCGGTGTAGGCGAGGACGTCGGTCGCGCGGTTGCAGAGCAGGGCCGGGGCCGGCTCCAGCTGGTCCAGGATGGCCTGGACCGTCGGGCGGACCTCGCGGGACGGGGGCTGGTTGCTCGGGCAGGGGGCGAAGCTCTCACCCGCGGCGGCCTTGGCGGCGAAGAGGAGGTGGGTGCGCTCTTCCGGCGTGAGCATCAGGGCGTCGGCCAGCGCGCCCAGGATCTGCGCCGACGGGTTGTGGTCGCGGCCCTGCTCGATCCGGGTGAGGTACTCGACGCTGATCCCGGCGAGCATCGCCAGCTCGGCGCGGCGCAGCCCCGGGGTCCGGCGGCGTGGGCCGGCGGGCAGCCCGACATCCGCCGGCGTGATCGCCTCACGCTTGTCCCTGATGAAGTGCTGAGTCCGTTCTGACCCACCTTCGTGACGCTACCGGCTGCTCGAGAGCTGATCGTGGCCCTGTCAGGGCGCGTCTCAGCCCGGTCTCCCTCCGTCGGCCGGAAGTCGGGATCCTGGCGGCATGACGACCTCACTGAACATCGCAGTGATCATCGGGAGCGTGCGCGACGGGCGGTTCGGGCCGACCGTCGCCGAGTGGCTCCTCTCGCGGATCGAGGGCCCCTTCGAGGTCGACGTCATCGACCTGGCGGACGTGAAGCTCCCGTTGAACATGCCGTCCTACGGCGGGCAGCCGTCCGCCGAGGTGGCGGAGGTGCTGACCGAGCTCACGCCCCGCCTGGAGAACGCCGACGCCTTCGTGGTCATCACACCCGAGTACAACCACAGCTTCCCGGCGTCGCTGAAGAACCTGATCGACTGGCACTTCACCCAGTGGCAGGCCAAGCCGGTGGGCCTGGTCTCCTACGGCGGGCTGTCGGGCGGCCGGCACGCCATCGAGCACCTGCGCCACGTGTTCGCCGAGCTGCACGCGATGACGCTGCGCGACACCATCAGCGTCACCAGGTACTTCGAGCAGTTCGACCAGGACGGGAAGCTGATCGACCCGACCGAGCTCAACGCCGCCGCCAAGACCCTCCTGACCCAACTCGAGTGGTGGGCCACGGCGCTCGCCGAGGCCCGCGAGAAGCGCCCCTTCGCGGCCTAGTCATCGAGGCGTCGGCCTCGAGGGCGGCTCACGGACGGGGTGCGTGGAGCGTTGTAGAGGTATGGACGTCGACGTCGGTGCGAGGGTGAAGGGGATCGACTGGGCGGGGGTGGGCGCCGGGCTCGACGAGCTGGGCATCGCTCCGGTGGGGGAGGTCCTCGGGAGCGACGGGTGTCGGGACCTCGTGGGGCTGTACGGCCAGGACGAGCGGTTCCGGTCGACGATCGACATGGCGCGGTACCGGTACGGGGAGGGTCAGTACCGGTACTTCGACCACCCGCTGCCCGACGTCGTGCGGGACCTGCGGGCGGCGTTCTGGCCCCACCTCCTCGACATCGCCCGCACCTGGGCCGAGCGTCGCGGCCAGGAGGCGCCCTGGCCCGACGAGTTCGACGAGTGGCTCGACCGGTGCCACGCCGCCGGCCAGCGTCGGCCCACGCCGCTCATCCTGCGCTACGGCCCCGGCGACTGGAACGCCCTCCACCAGGACCTCTACGGCGACCTCGTGTTCCCGCTCCAGGTCGTGATCGGTCTGAACCGCCCCGGACAGGACTACACCGGCGGCGAGTTCGTGGTGGTCGAGCAGCGGCCCCGTGCCCAGTCGCGGGCCACGGCCAGCACCATCGAGCGGGGCCACGGGATCGTGTTCACCACCCGTGACCGCCCCGTCCGGTCGGCCCGGGGATGGGCCAAGGCCCCGTTGCGCCACGGCGCCAGCGTCGTCCGCTCCGGCCATCGCCACACCCTCGGGCTGGTCTTCCACGACGCCCGCTGAGGGGCCTTCACCCGGCGGATCCTGCTGGGCGAGAGCCTGGACAGCTCCCGGCAAGGCCGCCTACGCTCCGGAGCAATCGCTTGGTTGTGTACGTCGACGAGCACGGGGACGGTGAGGTACATGGGCGACCTGCAGGTGAAGCAACGCGGCTTGTTCATCGGCAACGACTGGTCGGAGGGTTCGGGCGGGTCGTACCCGATCGTCAACCCGGCCACTGAGGAACTGGTCGGCGACGCCCCCGAAGCCGGGGCCGACGACATCGCCCGCGCGGTCGGCGCCGCCCGGGACGCCTTCGACGGCTGGTCCCGCACCTCGCCGGAGGAGCGCTCCCGCCTGTTGGACCGGGCTGCCGACCTCGTCGAGGCGCGCCGGGACGAGTTCGTTCCCCTGGCCCAGGCCGAGACCGGCTCCACCCTGACCGCCTCGGCCCAGCTCCACTTCGGCGTGCTGGTGTGGCGGTTGCGCCGCTACGCCCGCGGGGCGCTGGAGACCAGGGACCAGGCGCTGCTGCCCCAGGCGCTCGACGGCGCCCCCGGAGTGCCCGGGAGGCTGCTCGGCGCGGTGGCCGCCCGCCGCCCCGTCGGCGTGGTCGCCTGCATCACCCCCTACAACTTCCCGGTCGGGGGCATGGCGGGCAAGATCGGCCCGGCCCTGGCCATGGGCAACACCACGGTGGTGAAGCCCCCGCCCCAGGACCCGCTGGCCTGCCTGCTGCTCGCCGAGGTGCTGGCCGAGGCCGGCTTCCCGCCGGGGGTCGTGAACGTCGTGACCGGTTCCGGCCCCGAGGTGGGGGCGGCGCTGGTCGACTCGCCCGACGTCGACATGGTCAGCTTCACCGGCAGCTCCGCGGTGGGGGCGAAGATCGCCGAGGCCGGCGGCCGCACCATGAAGCGGCTCCTGCTGGAGCTGGGCGGCAAGGGGGCGGCCTTGGTGCTGGACGACGCCTCGGTCGAACAGGCCGTCGACGTGGTCTCGGTCACCTACAGCTTCCTGTCCGGGCAGGGCTGCGTCCTGCCCACCCGGGCGATCGTGCACCGGTCCCTCCACGACGAGTTCGTGGCCGCGCTGGCCGCCAAGGCCCGGACCTTCAAGGTCGGCGACCCGCTCGACGCCGACACGGTGCTGGGCCCGGTGATCAGCGCGGCCCAGCGCGAGCGGATCGAAGGTCTGGTGCAGGGCGCCCGGGACGAGGGCGCCACGGTGGTCGAGGGCGGCTCCCGGCCCGACCTCGGGCGCGGCTTCTACGTAGCGCCCACGCTGGTGAGCGGCGTCGACCCGGGCATGACCCTCGCCCGGCAGGAGGCGTTCGGCCCGGTGGTGTGCGTGATCCCCTTCGACACCGAGGACGAGGGGATCGCCATCGCCAACTCGTCCCAGTACGGCCTGAACAGCTACCTGTTCAGCCGGGACGCCGGCCGCGCCTACCGGATCGCGGCCCGGCTCCGGTCCGGCACGGTGTGCATCAACGGCTTCCAGAGCCACCCGGAGGCGCCGTTCGGCGGTTTCAAGCACAGCGGCCTGGGACGCGACGGCGGGTCGTTCGGACTCGACGCCTACAGCGAGCCGCAGAGCGTTGTCTGGTCCTGACCGGGGCGCGGGGCCTCGCCTGCGGCCGATCGGGAATGGCGAGGACGCGGAGCTGGACGCGCTGTTCGCAGAGATCGAGGCAGACGGGCGGACGGTGGCCAACGTCCAGCGGGTGATGGGCCACAACCCCTCGCTGGTGCGGGGGATGGCCGGTCTGGGGGAGGCGATGCGGTTCTCCCACACGCTGCCCGAGCGTTGGGTGGAGCTGGCGATCCTGCGGCTGGCGATCGTCGCGCGGTGCCCCTATCCCTTCAGCCACCACGTGCCCATGGCGCTCGACCTCGGGTTCAGCGAGGAGCAGATCGCCCGGCTGGTCGACTGGGCCGACGCCACCTGCTTCGACGCCGACGAGCGGCTGGTCCTGAAAGCCACCGACGACGTCGAGCGTGATGCCGGCCTCTCCGACGCGACGTTCGCCGCCCTGTCCGAGCGGCTCAGCGAGCGGCAGGTGCTCGACCTGGTGATGATCCTGTCGTTCTACGGGCTGCTGGTGCGGGTGGTGAACAGCACCGGCACCCCGGTCGACGACCGGGTGGCCGAGGTCGTCGACCGGTACTGGCCGTTCAGAGCGTAAGCACGTTGCGGGCCACGGTGCCGTGCTCGAGCTCCTCGATCAGGGTGGCGATGTCGTCGACGGGGGAGGTCTTGCTCACCAGCTCGTCGAGGAGCAGATCGCCCCGCTGGTAGAGCTCGACGTAGCGGGGGATGTCCTGGTGGGGCCGTGCCGAGCCGTAGCGCAGGCCCAGGATGGACTTGTCGAGGAACATCCCCTCCACCAGGAACGAGGCCTTGGTGCCGGAGGGCGGGACGCCCACCAGCACGCACTGCCCGTGCCAGTCGAGCATGTTCGTGGCCGCCTCGATCAGGCCGGGTGACCCCACGCACTCGAAGACGTGGTCGGCCCCGTCGGGGAGGATCGTCCTGACCGCGTCCACGAGGTCGCCCGCCGGCGTCGGTCCGATGAAGTCGGTCGCCCCGAACTGCCGGGCCAGGTCCTCCTTGGCGGGGTTGGTGTCGACGGCCACGATGCGCGAGGCGCGGGCCAGGCGGCAGCCCTGGAGGACGTTGAGCCCGATGCCGCCGATGCCGATGACCACCGCGGTGTCGTTGAACCCCACGCGGGCCCGGTTGAGCACCGCCCCGACACCGGTCATGACCGCGCAGCCGATCAGGGAGGCCGCCGCGAGCGGTACCTCGGAGGGGATGCGCACGACCTGGTGGGCCTCGACGACGGTCAGCTCGACGAAGGTCGACGCGTTGGCGAAGTTGTGTGTGGGGCGGCCGCCCCAGCTGAAGGGCTGGGGCCGCGTGCCGAAGCTCTGGCGGCACATAGTGGGGCGGCCCCGGGCGCACTCCGGGCAGGCGCCGCAGTTGGTCAGCGTCGACAGCACCACGTGGTCGCCCGGAGCGACACGGTCGACGCCCTCGCCCACGAGCTCGACCACGCCGGCCCCTTCGTGGCCCAGCACCACCGGCACCGGGTACGGGATGGTGCCGTCGACCACGCTCACGTCGCTGTGGCACAGCCCGGCGGCGTGCATGCGGACCCGTACCTGGCCCGGGCCGGGCAGGCCCACCTCCAGGTCGTCGACGACCAGCAGTTCCGAACCGTCGTAGACAGCACCCTTCATCGTCGTTCCTCTCGTTGACCAATCGCTTGGTTGATGATGGGTTGAGGCTCCGGGCCTGTCAAGCGGCGCCCGAACGACCCCTCCCTTGACGGTGGCGGACGGGCACCCTAGGTTGACCTACCAATCGCTTGGTTGTGAAATGGAGAGGCGTCGGAAGGGGGGTGACGTCGAGGTGACAGAACTGAACGGCAAGGTCGCGCTGGTCACGGGTGCGGCCCGCGGTCAGGGTCGGAGCCACGCCGTCGGGCTGGCCCGAGCCGGCGCCGACATCGCCGCCTGCGACGTCGGCGGCCCCTCCCGCAGCACCGCCTACGCCACCGCCACCACCGACGAGCTCGCCGAGACCGCGGCGGCCGTCCGGGCGGAGGGCCGCCGCTGCGTGACCGGTCAGGTGGACGTGCGCGACCGGGCCGGCCTGCGGGCCTTCGTCGGCGCGGCCGAGGCCGAGCTGGGCGGGGTCGACATCGTGATCGCCAACGCCGGCGTGCTCGCCTTCAACCTGCCGTGGGAGCTGACCGACGACCAGTGGGACGACGTCATCGACGTCAACCTCACCGGCGTGTGGAACACCGTCCGGGCCTGCCTGCCCGGGATGGTCGAGCGGGGCCGGGGCGGTTCCGTGGTGCTGATCTCGTCGGCCGCGGGGCTCGTGGCGATACCCGGAGCGGCGTCGTACATCGCCGCCAAGCACGGCGTGGTCGGGCTGATGAAGGCGCTGGCCGTCGACCTCGGCGCCCACGACATCCGCGTGAACGCGGTCCACCCCGGCGGGGTGGACACGCCCATGGTCATGAACCCGGCCACGTACGAGCTGATGACCGGCAGCCCGGACGGCACGCCCGCCGACCTCGACCCCCTGGGCCGGGAGCAGAACCTCCTGCCCATCGGGTTCCTCGCACCGGAGGACATCACCCGGGCCGTCCTCTACCTGGTCGGCGACGGGGGCCGGTGGGTCACCGGCACGTCGCTCAAGGTCGACGCGGGCGCCACCGTCACGCCACCCGGCCGGTGGCGTGACCCGGCAAGCACTTCGTAACTCACCAACCATCCATCGAGGGAAGGCAACGCCATGGAATTCGGGATCTTCGTCCAGGGTCACGTGCCCAACACCCGCGTCGAGCGGGAAGGCGATCAGGCCGAGCACAACGCCCTGATGAAGGAGGCCGAGCTGATCCGGGTGGCCGACCAGAACAACTTCAAGTACGCCTGGATCACCGAGCACCACTTCCTGACCGAGTACTCCCACCTGTCCGCCAGCGACGCGTACCTCGGCTACTGCGCGGCGCAGACCGAGCGCATCCACCTCGGCTCGGGCATCTTCAGCTTCAACCCCCACAAGGACCACCCCGGGCGGATCGCCGAGCGGGTGGCCATGCTGGACCACCTCACCGAGGGCCGCTTCGAGTTCGGGACGGGCCGGGGCGCCGGCAGCCGGGAGGTCACCGGCTGGGACATCGCCTCCACCGACGACACCCGGGCCATCTGGGACGAGGTCATCCGCGAGATCCCCAAGATGTGGCGCGACGAGGAGTACGCCTACCAGGGCGAGTACTTCAACCTCCCGTTCCCCGGCGACAAGATCCCCACCCGGAACATCCTGCCCAAGCCCTACTCGAAGCCCCACCCGCCCATGTGGGTGGCGGCGGGGAACCCTCCGACCTTCGAGAAGGCCGCCCGGATGGGCCTCGGGGTGCTGGCCTTCACCACCCGGGCCGTGCCCGACATGGCGCCGCTGATCGCCACCTACAAGGACAACGTCGGCAAGGCCGAGCCGGTGGGCGCGTTCGCCAACGACAACGTGATGGTGACCATCGGCCTGGTCTGCATGGAGGACGGCGAGGCGGCCCGGAAGATGGCCGCCAACATGGGCATCAACTACCTCCAGAGCCTCGTGTACCACTACCACGACACGATCCCGGTCCCCGAGGGTGCGCCGGTCTGGCCGGAGCCGGTCAGCGAGCCCACCCGGGAAGAGGTGGAGTTCCGCATCGACCAGGGGTACATCCTGTGCGGCGATCCCGACGAGATCACCGAGCAGCTCCGCCGGATGGAGAACGTCGGCATCGACCAGCTCGTCTTCGGCGTGCCGTGCGACCTGCCGTGGGACGTCGCCGCCGAGTCGCTCCGCCTGTTCGGCGACGAGGTCATCCCCAAGTTCGACACCGAGCCGACGCACCGCACCACCCGCCAGCGGGAGGCCGCGGCCGCGAGGATCGCGGGAGCGAGCTGACGCCATGGCCCTGCCCGACCACCTGAAGGAGCTCGCGGCCCGGGTGTCGAACTGGGGTCGTTGGGGCCCCGACGACCAGCGCGGGACCCTGAACCTGGTCGACGAGGCCGCCCGGCGGCGGGGGGTGGCCGCCGTCCGGACCGGCAAGGCGTTCTCCCTGGCCATCCCGTTCGACCGGGACGGCCCGCAGACGGGGCTGATGCCCGGGCGCGACAACCCGTCGCTGCGGATGCTGACCGTCAACGAGCCCATGACGGGCGACCCGGCGGACTTCTGCGCCTCCGACGACGCCTTCGGCATGGGGGTGCAGGCCGCGACCCACTGGGACGCCCTGTCCCACGTGAGCTACGAGGGCAGGCTCTACAACGACGTCGACGCGAGCGTGATCGACGGGTCCGGCGCCGGCCGGCTCGGCATCGAGCACGTCGGGCCGGTGACCACCCGGGGTGTCCTGCTCGACATCGCCCGCCTGAAGGGCGTCGAGCACTTCGACGAGGGCTACGCCATCACGGGGGACGACCTCGAGAAGGCGGCGGTGCAGGCCGGGGTCGCGGTGGAGCCGGGGGACGCGCTCCTGGTGCGCACCGGGCAGATGCACCACCTCCCCGACGGACGTGAGCGCTACGTCAACCCGTCGCCCGGGTTGTCGACCCGCTCGATCGAGTGGCTGCGGGACCACGACGTGGCCGCGGTGGCCACCGACACCCTGGTGTTCGAGGTGTGGCCGGGCGAGGACCCGGCGGTGACCCTGCCCGTGCACATGATCCACCTGCGGGACATGGGCCTGCTGCAGGGCCAGAACTGGTACCTCGACGAGCTGGCGGAGGACTGCGCCGGAGACGGTCGCTACGAGGTCCTCCTGGTGGCCAACCCCCTCCCGCTGACCCGGTCGGTCAGCGGGGTGGTGGCGCCGGTCGCGCTGAAGTAGCCGGGGATCGAGCTGGTGGACGTGCCCCGGTACCCGCGTAGGTCGAGGGCTCAAGCAAGCATTTGGTGCAGTGGTCCGATCGCCGGATCAGGACAGGCAGGGGGTGAACGCAGAGATGACCGATCTACTCGAGGACAAGGTCGTGGTCGTGGTCGGTGTCGGTGAGGGCCTCGGCCGGGCCATCGCCGAGCAGTGCTGCCAGCACGGCGCCGACGTGGCGCTCGGGGCCCGCTCCGAGGACTACCTGAAGGGCCTGGCCGACGAGCTCGCCGAGGCGACCGGCCGGGGCACCTTCGGCCATCACGTCGACATCGGCGAGCCCGCTGCGGTGACGGCCTTCCACAGAGCGGTGCTCGATCGCTTCGGACGGGTCGACACGCTGGTCCTCAACGCGGCCGACGACGAGGTACTGGGGCCCCTCGAGGGCGGCGACATCGATCGCTGGCGCCGGCAGATGGACCTGAACGTCATGGGCAGCATGCGCGTCGTGCAGGCCTTCGCCGGCGACCTGAAGGCCGGCCGGGGGTCCGTCGTCTTCACCGACTCGATGATCGTCGACAAGGTGCTGCCCACCATGGGCTCCTACGCCATGACCAAGGGCGCGCTGCGCGTGGGCGCCCGCACCCTGGCCCGGGAGCTCGGCGCCGAAGGGGTGCGGGTCAACTCGGTCGCTCCCGGCTGGATGTGGGGCGACTCGGTCGAGCAGTACATGGAGGGCGTCGAGCGCGACACCGGGACAACGGTCGCCGAGCAGAAAGGCGCCATCGCCGCCCAGTTCGCCCTGCCCGACTGGCCCACCGAGGTCGACTGCGCCAACGCCGTCGTCTTCCTGGCCTCCCCGCTCGCGAGCTCCGTCACCGGCGTGTGCCTCGACGTCAACGCCGGCGAGCTCTTCCGCTGATGGACAAGTTCCTCAGCCTGGTCATCAGCGGCGCCGTCAGCGGAGCCATCTACTCGCTGATCGCCTCGGGCCTGGTCCTCTCCTACACCGCCAGCGGCATCTTCAACCTCGGCTACGGGGCGGTCGCCTTCGCCTCGGCCTTCCTCTACTACGAGCTGCACGTCGGCTGGGGGTGGCCGATCGTCCCCGCCGCGCTGGCCACCGTCCTCGTGTTCGCCCCCGCGCTGGGCTGGGTGCTGCACGCCACCATCTTCCGCCGGCTCGGACAGGCGCGGGACGAGGCCAAGATCGTGGCCACGGTCGGGATCCTGGTGGCGGTGCCGGCGCTGATGCGGTGGGTCTTCGAGGTGCTGGTGAACGTCGTGCACTGGGACCTGCCGCTGGGCACCAACGTCTACGCGGCCCCCGGCATCGGCCCCACGCCCAAGGAGACCTGGAACCCGTTCGGCCGGGTGACCGTCGACTCCAACCAGGTGATCGTCTTCGCCGGCGCCGCGGTGGTGGCGCTGGTCCTGTGGGTCGTCGTGCGGCGCACCCGCCTGGGCCTGCAGTTCCGGGCGGTGGTCGACGGCCCCGAGCTGGCCGGGATGCGCGGCATCGACCCGGACCGCGCCACCGGCGCCTCGTGGGTCTTGGGCACCACCATCGCCGCCTTCGCCGGCGTCATCGCCGCGCCGGTCTTCAACAGCCTGCAGGCGTCCACCTACACGCTGGCCATGTTCGCCGCCGTCGCCGCGGCGGTGATCGGCGGGCTGCGGTCGGTGCCGTGGGCCTTCGTCGGCGGGCTGGCGCTGGGGGTCATCCAGAACCTCGTGGCCGGGTACGCCACCTTCGCCTCGGACATCCGGGGCTTCAGCGCCTCGGTGCCGTTCGCGGTGGTGTTCGTCGGCCTGCTCGTGATGTCGCGGTCGAAGGGCCGCCAGGCGGGGACGGTCGCCCGGGAGCGCATCGTCGGCGACCTGCCCCTGGTGGGCGCCGGGCGCCGAGCCCTCGCCGGCTGGGTCGCCGGTGCCGCCCTGCTGGTCGCCTACCTGTTCGTGGCCGACCCCTTCTGGCTCGGCCTGACCACCCGGGGCCTGGCCCTGGGCGTGGTGTTCCTGTCCTTCGTGCTGGTCACCGGCCACGGCGGGATGGTGAACCTGGCGCCCGCGGCGTTCGTGACCGCGGCCGGGCTCACCACCGGCCTGCTCTACCAGCACTACGGCCTGCCGGTGCAGGGAGCGGCGCTGGGCGGCATCGCGGTGGCCGTGGTCCTGGGGGTCCTCGTGGCCCTGCCGTCGCTGCGAATGGGAGGGCTGCCGCTGGCCCTGGCGACGCTGGCGCTGGCCTTCATGGGCGACAACGTCCTGTTCTCCTGGAACTGGTTCCGCAACGGACAGGCCGGCTGGGAGATCCCCCGACTCACCGTCGGCCCCCTCGACCTTGCCGACGAGCGCACCTTCGGCGTGGTGCTGCTGGTCGTGACCGCCGCGGTGATCCTGGCCATCCACAACGTGAGCACGTCGGCCTCGGGCCGGGCCATGCTCGCCGTCCGCTCGTCGGAGGCGGCCGCCGAGGCCAGCGGGCTGTCGGCGACCCGGGCCAAGCTGCTCGTCTTCGCCCTGGCCGCGGGGGTGGCCGGGCTGGGCGGCGTCCTCCTCAGCTCGTTCGACCGCCACGCCGTCAACGAGGCCTACCCGGCGACGCTGGGCCTCACCTGGCTGGCGGTGGTCGTCCTGTTCGGGGTGCGGCGACCCGAGGGTGCGGTGATCGCCGGGCTGATGGCCTCGCTGTTCCCCGCGCTCGTCAGCAAGGGCGTCCATTGGCCCGAGCCGGTGCCGAGCTGGCTGAACTGGGACGGCACCGAGGTGGCGTGGGTGCCCGACGCGCTGTTCGGCATGGGCGCCATCCAGCTGGCCAAGGACCCGAACGGGATGCTCTCGCTCTTCGGGGCGCGCCGGCGCCGAGCCGCCGCCGCCCAGGCTGCAGCCGAGGCGGAGGATCGGCAGCCGCCGCCGGTGGTGACGACGGCTGCGGGACCGGCCGCCTGGCAGCCCGCCGGGTCGGAGGCGCCCGTGCTGGAGCTACAGGGCGTCTCGGCCGGCTACGGCGCGGCAGCGGTCCTCTTCGGTGTGGACCTGGAGCTGCGGCCGGGCCGCATCACCGCTCTGGTGGGCCCCAACGGCGCGGGCAAGTCGACGCTGAGCGCCGTGGTGGCCGGCACGCTGCCCGTCACCTCGGGCGCCGTGCGCCTCGCGGGGACGGACGTCAGCGGCGAGGCGGCCCACCGGCGGGCACCCCGGGGCCTCGTCGTGTCGCCCGAGTCGCGGGGGATCTTCCCGGACCTGACCGTGGACGACAACCTGGCGGTCCGCCTGCCCGGCCGGAAGGACCGCGCCGCGGTCTACGACCGGTTCCCGCAGCTGGCCGCCCGCCGCGACCTCCCGGCCGGCCGCCTGTCCGGCGGCGAGCAGCAGATCCTGTCGCTGGCCTCGGTGGTGGTGAGCCCGCCGGCGGTGTTCGTGGCCGACGAGCCCTCCCTGGGGCTGGCGCCGCTGGTGGTGGACGAGATCAAGGAGCTGGTGACCGGCCTGCGGGACGCGGGGGTGGCGGTGCTGCTGATCGAGGAGCAGGCCAACGCCGTGCTCGACATCGCCGACGACGTGGCCGTGCTCGACCTGGGCCGCATCGCCCGGCGGGGGCCGGCCGAGTCGGTGACCGCGGAGGAGCTGTCGTCGGCCTACATGGGCCTGGAGCTGTCGGGCGACGAGCCGCAGGGAGCACGGCGATGACCGCGGACGCCGTCCCCCTGCTGGAGCTGGACGCCGTGGGCGTGCGGTTCGGCGGGGTCAGGGCCCTGGACGAGGTCAGCCTCTCGGTGGCCCCCGGGGAGGTCGTGGGGATCATCGGTCCCAACGGGGCCGGCAAGAGCACCCTCTTCGACGTGATCTCGGGGCTGCGGAAGCCCACCGCCGGCCGGGTCCGGTTCCGGGGCGCCGACGTGACCCGGCGCTCGGCGCCCCAGCGGGCCCGGGCCGGGATCCGCCGCACCTTCCAGCGCCAGCAGCTGTTCGACGACCTGTCGGTGCTGGACAACGTGGTGGCAGCGCAGGACTGGCGGGGCGGTGGGGGTGGCCCGCTGGCCGACGTGGTGGCCTGGCCCGCCCGCCGGCGGCCCGAGCGCACCCGCCGCGAACAGGCCCGCCGGACCTTGGAGCTGTGCGGCTTCGACCGCGACGTGGCCCTGTCGGCCGGCACCCTGGCCATCGGCGAGGCCCGCACGGTCGAGTTCGCCCGGGCCATCGTCGACGGGGCCGACCTCCTGCTGCTCGACGAGCCCACCTCGGGCCTGGGGAAGGCCGAGACCCGACGGTTCGGGGAGACGCTCGACACGGTCCACGCCGAACAGGGGTTCTCGGTGCTCCTGGTGGAGCACGACGTCGGCTTCGTCATGGAGCACGCCTCCCGGATCCTGGTGCTCCACCTCGGCCGGGTGCTGGCCGCCGGAACGCCCGCCGAGGTCCGGGCCGATCCCGAAGTGCGGGCCGCCTACCTGGGCTGAGCCGTGAAGACACCGAGTCCGACCAGATCGCAAGACCTGTCCATCGTGCAAGCGAGGGGGAAGAGAAGATGAAGCGCCGAACAGTAGGAGTGCTGGCTCTCGTGTTGTTGGTGGTGAGCGCCTGCGGGACCAGTGGCGACGACAGCGACAGCAGCGACGGCGGCAACGACGGCAACGACGAGCCGGCGGCACCCCAGGAGAGCCAGACGGCCCGGGGCGTGTCCGCCGACGAGATCCGGGTGGGCGGCGTCGCCCAGCTCGAGTACTACCCCGGCATCGACGTCGGCGCCAAGGCCCGGTTCGAGCGGGCCAACCGCGACGGTGGCGTCCACGGCCGGAAGATCACGCTGACCGGCGTGCAGGACGACGCCAGCGACGCCAGCCGGGGAGCGAGCATCGTCCGCGACCTCGTGCAGAGCGAGGAGGTGTTCGCGGTGCTCCCCGTGACCAGCGTCAACTTCCTGCCCCAGTCGTCGGACTTCCTCCAGGAGGAGGAGGTCCCCTACATCGGGTGGGGCATGGTCCCCGGGTTCTGCGGCTCCGAGTGGGGCTACGGCTTCAGCGGGTGCCTCATCAACCCGGACATCGCCAACACCTCCACCATCGACCCGATGCTGGAGGAGCTGGACAAGCCCGCCGACGAGGTGCGGGCGGCCATCCAGGCCGGCGACGACGACTCCGGCCGCGGGGCCCTCGGCCTGTACGAGAGCGTGCTGCAGGACCGCGGAGCGGAGGTCGTGTACTCCGAGGCCAACGCCCCGCCCGCGGGGCAGACCACCGACTGGACCCCCTACGCCCAGGAGATGCTGGCCCAGGACCCGGACATCGTGGTCATGTCCCTGGACTTCCCGGGCAGCGTGGGCCTCAACGGCGCCCTGCGGGCCGCCGGGTTCGAGGGGGCGACCATGGGCTACGTCGCCTACGTCCCCGGTGTGCTGGACGAGCAGGCCGACGCGGCCGCCGCGCTCGAGGGCACCTACGTCAACGTCCAGGTGCCGCCCCAGGAGGACGACAGCCCGGCCACCCAGCAGATCGAGGACGACCTGGAAGCCATCGGCGAGGAGCCGTTCATGACGTTCGGGGTCTCGCTGGGCTACTGGCAGGCGGACATGTTCATCGCCATGCTCGAAGCCACCGGCGAGGACCTGACGCCCCAGGCGTTCCACGACACCGTCAACGGCGGGTTCACCTACGAGCCCGAGCTCGAGGGCGCCGTCGGCCCCATCGAGTTCCCCGACGCCCTGAACCGACCCGCCCCGTGCGCGGGCCTGGTGCAGGTCCGCGAGGGCCAGTACGAGTCGTCGCAGGAGTTCTCCTGCTACGAGGTCCTCGACCGGTGAGGGGGCACCGCTGATGCGCTTCCACCAGGCCGTGGCCTTCCTGGAGGTCGACCACCTGCTCGAGCTGTGCCGGGCGACCGACGACCTCGGCTTCGACGGCATCTTCGTGTCGGACCACATCTGCTACCCGAAGGACCTGCAGTCGCCCTACCCCTACTCGCCGTACGAGGACGGCTCGCCGGCCTGGGCGCCCGAGTCGCCCTGGCCCGACTGCTGGTGCCTCATATCGGCCATGGCCGCGGTGACCGAGCGCCTCACGTTCACCACCGGGGTCTACGTGGCCCCGGCCCGGGACCTGCTCTCGGTGGCCAAGCAGGTGGGGACCGCGGCGGTCATCTCCGGCGACCGGGTGCGCTGCGGGGTGGGGGCGGGCTGGTGCAAGGAGGAGTTCGACCTCACCGGCCAGGAGTTCGGCAACCGGGGCGCCCGGCTCGACGACATGATCCCCGCCCTGCGCGCGCTGTGGGGCGGGGGCTGGGTCGAGTACCACGGCTCCCACTACGACGTGCCCCCGGTGATGCTCCGCCCGTCGCCGAGTCGCCCGGTCCCGGTCTACGTCGGCGGCAACAGCCGGCCGGCCATGCGCCGGGCCGTGCAGCTCGGCGACGGCTGGATGTGCGCCGACGTGCGCCCGCCGGACGAGGCCATGGAGCTGCTGCAGACCTTCACCGCCGAGTTGGCCCGGGCCGGCCGGTCGGAGGAGGGCTACCCGATCTACATGACGGTGGCGGCCCCGCCGGAGCCCGACCTGATCCGCCGGTTCGAGGACGCCGGGGTGACCGACTGGATCTGCGCACCGTGGATGCTGGCCGAGCAGAGCAGCGAGCGGGCCTTCAGCTCCACGGTCGCCGACAAGGTCGCCGCGGCCGAGCGCTTCGCCGACGACGTCATCGCCGAGCTGCGGTGACCGCAGGAGGACCGACCATGCCCACGCCCATCGATGCCGGGACGCTCAGCTACGTGGCCGACCGCATCGCCATAGACGACCTGCTCACCCGGTACACGACCGCGGTCGACCTGGAACGCTGGGAGCTGTTCGACACGGTGTTCCTGCCCGACGCGGTCATCGACTACACGTCGGCCGGCGGCATCCGAGGCGGGCCCGACGACATCAGGGACTGGTTGATCCGCGCCCTCGAGCCCTTCCCGGTGCGCCAGCACCTGCTGGGCAACAAGGAGGTGCGGATCGACGGCGACACCGCGTCGGTGCGGGCCTACTTCTTCAACCCGCTGATGATGACCGGGTCCGACGGCGCCTCCCGGTTCCTGCCCGGTGGCGGCTACTACCACCACCGGCTGGTGCGCACCCCGGACGGCTGGCGCAGCGCCGAGCTGGTCGAAGAGGAGGTCTGGCGGGACGGCCTGCCCGACGACCTCGAGATCCCCACCTGAGGCCGAGCAGATGCGCCACTGGCTCTGCGTCATGCACGAGGACACCTCCCAGCTGGTGGAGGTGGCGCGGGCGGCCGAGGAGGTCGGCTACCACGGCATCGCCGTGGCCGACCACGTGGCCGTGCCCCACGACCACGCGTCGGCCCACCCCGGGGGCGAGTCGACCTTCACGACGACCACGCCCTTCCCTGACCCGTTCACGTCGATCGCGGCCATGGCCGTGGCCACCAGCCGCCTGCGGTTCCTGCCCTACGTGCTGGTGCTGCCGATGCGCGACCCGTTCACGGTGGCCAAGCAGGCGGCCACCGTGTCGATCCTGTCGGGCAACCGCTTCGCCCTGGGCGTCGGCGCCGGCTGGCTGCGGGAGGAGATCGCCCTGTTGGGCCACGACCCCCGGACCCGGGGCAGCCGCCTGGACGAGATGCTCGCGGTGATGCGGGCGTTCTGGGACGACGGCGTGGTGGAGTGGCACGGGCGCCACTTCGACTTCGGCCCCACGTCCATGTACCCGCGGCCGGAGGCGCACATCCCGGTGTGGGTGGGCGGGCGCAGCGACGTCGCCCTGCGCCGGGCCGCCCGCCACGACGGCTGGCTGGGCATGAACTACGCGGTCGAGGAGATCCCCGGACTGCTGGCCCGGCTGCAGGAGCAGCGACGGCAGGTGCTCGACGAGCGGGGAGGCGACGCCGGTCCCGTGTCGTTCGAGACCCTGGTCATCCCGCAGGCGCCACCCAGCCGAGCGCTCTACGAGGACCTGGAGGCGTGGGGCGTCACATCCACCGTGGTCGTCGCCTGGCCTCCGGGCGACCCGGCGTTCGCGTCGCTCGCCAGCAAGCGGGCGGCCATGGAGGCCTGCGCCGACGCCTGCTTCTGAGGCAGCCAACCCCCTCTGACACCGAAGGAGAACCGTGGGACTCTTGGACGATCGAGTGGTGCTGATATCGGGCGTGGGCCCGGGGCTCGGGCACGAGACCGCCGCCGCCGTGCTCGACGAGGGCGGTCGTGTGGTGCTCACCGACATGTTCGGCGACCGGGTCGAGAAGATCCGGGCCGACCTCGACCCCGGCGGCGAGCGCAGCCTGGCGGTGGAGGTCGACATCACCTCCGCGGCGCACTGCGCGGCGCTGCCGGAACGGGTGCGCGCCCGGTTCCCGCACGTCCACGGCATCGTCAACGTCGCCGCGTTCGACGACCCCGTGGGCGGCCTGATGGACGACGACGTGCTCGACGACTGGGACCGTGCCGCGGCGGTCAACGTCAAGGGCACGCTGCGGGTCACCAAGGCGATGGTCCCGCTCATGCCGCCCGACGGCGGCTCGATCGTCATCATCGGGTCGACCTCGTTCGCCCGCACGCGCCGCACCCGCTGGAACCTCGCCTACGGCATGAGCAAGGGCGCGCTGGTGACCGCCACCTACTTCCTGGCCGACGAGCTGGGGCCGTCGGGGATCCGCACCAACACCGTCGCGCCGGGGTGGAAGTGGGGCCCGCGGGTGGAGGGGTACTTCGACGGTGAGGCGGCCCGCCGGGGCGTCGACCGGCAGGTGCTGGTGGACGCCATCTCCGAGGAGCTGTCCCTGCGGCGCATGGCCACCGACCGGGACGTCGCCAACGCGGCCGTGTTCTTCCTGTCCGACATGTCGCGCGCGATCACGGGTCAGACGATCTTCGTCGACGGGGGCCACGTCTTCCGCTGAAACCGGGCGGGCGGAGAGCCCCGTCCCAGGCCAGGGCCGATCTCGTTGACGACCGTCGGTCGCGGGGTTATCAATAGCCTGCAAACGGTGTGCAAAGTGTTCGCCCGCCCGTGGGGAGGCGGGTGTGCGGGGGAGGACAGCACCGAGGGCGCTGCCAGCAGCTGCGACGGGGGGTCACATGTCGTACGACAGGAGCCGGGCTCGTGCGGCCACGCGGCGATTCGCCGCCGTCACGCCCGCCGTCGTCATCATCGTGGTGCAGCAGCTGCTGTTCCCCAGCACCAACAGCGACGGCGAGTACCTGTGGGGCCTGGTCATCCAGGGACTGACGCTGGGGATGCTCAGCGCCCTCGTCGCCGTCGGGATGGCGCTCGTGTACCGGGCCAACCGCATCGTCAACTTCGCCGCCGGCGACCTCGGCCTGGTGCCGGTGACCCTGGCGATCGACCTGATCGTCTTCTCCGGGATCAACTACTGGTTGGGGCTGACGCTGGGGCTGGGTGCCGCGGCAGTGGTCGGCGCCGTCGTCGAGCTGGCCGTGATCCGCCGGTTCTTCCGTTCGCCCCGCCTGATCCTCACCGTCGCCACCATCGGCCTCGCCCAGCTCCTCGCGTTCGGAGCGGTGATGCTGCCCCGGCTGTGGGGTGAGGAGGCGATCACCAGCTCCATCGACGCCCCGCTGTCGTGGCGGGCCGAGGTCCAGCCGTACGTCTTCGACGGCGACTACCCCGTCGCCTGGGTGCTGGCCCCGATCGCCATGCTGCTGGTGGCGGCGTTCCTCCGCTTCACCGACGTGGGCATCGCCGTGCGGGCGGCCGCCGACCGGGCCGACCGGGCCGCGCTCCTCGGCATCCCCGTCGGTCGGCTGCACAGCTACGTGTGGGCGATCGCCGGGACGCTGTCGTTCGTGGCGCTGTTCCTCCGGGCCGGGGTCGTCGGGCTGCCGCTGGCGTCGCCGGTGGGGCTGACCGTGCTGCTCAGCGCCCTCGCCGCCCTGATGCTCGGGCGCCTCACCGACCTGCCGTCGATCGTCGCCAGCGCCCTCGCCGTCGGGATGCTGGAGGCGCACGTGAGCTGGAACGACGAGCTGGCGGTCGGGCCCCTGCACCTCGACCTGCGCAGCGACTTCGTGATCGCGCCCGTGCTGGCGGTCGTCATCCTCCTCGCCCTGCTGGTGCGCCGAGCCGGGACGAGCCGGGTGGACAGCGACGGCACGTCGTCGTGGCAGGCGTCGGGGCTGCTGCGCCCGATCCCCCGGGAGCTGGCCGGCCTGACGGAGGTGCGGGCGGCCCGGATCGGTGGCCTGGCCCTCGTCGCCGCGGCGCTGGTCGCCCTGCCCGCCGTGCTCGGCCCCGGCTCGACGCTCAAGGCCGCCGCCGTGGTGATCTTCGCCATCGTCATCCTGTCGCTGACGGTGCTCACCGGCTGGGCGGGCCAGGTGTCGTTGGGGCAGATGGGCTTCGTCGCCATCGGCGCGGCGCTGGGGGCGAAGGCGACCCAGGAGTGGGGCTGGGACCTGGCGCTGGCGTTGCCGGTGATGGGGCTGGCGGGCGCCGCGGTGGCGGTGGCGGTCGGGTTGCCGGCCCTGCGGCTGCGGGGTCCCTACCTGGCGGTGACCAGCCTGGCGTTCGCTCTGGCGACCACCCGGTACCTGCTCAGCCCGCAGTTCTTCGACTGGGTGCCCGACGAGCGCCTGACGCGCCGGCCGCTCCTCGGGGTGTGGCACTACGACAATCCGACCGGCTACTACCAGCTGGCGCTGGGGACGTTCGCCGTGCTGGTGGTGGGTGTGGCGGGCATCCGGCGCAGCCGGACCGGCCGGGTGCTGGTGGCGCTGCGCGAGAACGAGCGGGCGGTGGCGGCCTATGGCGTGTCGGTGGTGCGGGCCAAGCTGACGGCGTTCGCGCTGTCGGGCTTCGTGGCCGCGGTGGGGGGCGTGCTGCTCGTCACCCAGCAGGGCCAGTTCACGCTCGGGCTGTTCCCCGAGGAGGACAACCTCGTCGTGTTCACGGCGGCTGTTGTGGGCGGGCTGGGGTCGGTGACGGGGGCGGCCCTCGGCTCGCTGTTCCTCAAGGGCGGCGAGTGGTTCCTGCGCGACGACTGGCGGCTGTTCGCCTCGTCGCTCGGCGTGCTGGTCGTGCTGCTGGTGCTGCCCGGCGGGGTGGGCGGCGCGCTGTTCCGGGTGCGGGACCTGGGGCTGCGCTGGGTGGCCCGCCGGCACGACCTGGTGGTGCCGAGCCTGATGGCCGACACGACCCAGCCCGACATGCCCGACCTCGGCCTGGCGTTCCGTTCTCCGGAGGAACCGGACGACCCGGACGCCACCGCGGAGCCGACCGGTGACGACACCGATGCCGCCGACGACGTGACGGCGGGTGCGTCGTGATCGCCGTCACCCCGCCGCCGGTGAGCGACGAGCCGTGGCCGCGGCGCCTCGCCTTCGCCGTCCGGCACCCCATCCGCTGGGTCGACAAGCTGACCGGCGACGGCCCCGTCCTGGCGCTGCTGGTGCTGACCGGGCTCAACGGCGTCGACGAGATGTCCCGCACGTCGTTCACGGTGGTGGCACCCCTGGCCGCCGACCACTTCGGTGTGGGCCTCGTCGGCATCGTCGTGCCGTTCGTCCTGGCGTTCGCCGCCGCGCTCGCCCTGGCCGTTCCGATCGCCACCCTCGCCGACCGGCGCAACCGGGTGCATCTGGCCCTGCTGGGCGGCGGGATCTTCGCGGTCGCGTCGGCGCTGGTGGGGGTGTCGCCGAACGTGTGGCTGCTGGCGGTGTTCCTGGCCGGGTCGAACGTCGGGAAGGCCTTCATCGAGCCGTCGCACACGTCGCTGATGAGCGACTACTACGCCGTCGGGCTGCGCCCCCGCATCTTCTCCTTCCACCGGGGTGGCAACGCGATCGGGGCGCTGCTGGGCGGGGTCGGGGCCGGCTACCTCGCCGAGGCGTTCGGGTGGCGGGCGCCGTTCCTGCTCTTCGCCGTGCCCACGGTGCTGCTGGTGCTCGCCGGCGCCCGGCTGCGCGAGCCGGTGCGAGGCGCGCAGGAGCGGGCGTTGGCCGGGGCCGCGGCGTCGTCGGTCGACACCGAGGAGGACGCCCCGAGCCTGGCCGAGGGCTGGCGCATGTGCTGGCAGATCGACAGCCTCCGCCGCATCTACCGGACGCTCCCGTTCCTGATGCCGGCCCTCGTCGGCTTCGTGATCTTCAGCACGTTCATGTACCGGGAGGTGTTCGGGCTCGACGAGACGGCCCGGGGTTGGGTGGTCGGCCTGGTGGAGGGGCCGTCGCAGCTGGTCGGGCTGGCGATCGGCGCCCGGCTCGGCATGAAGCTCTTCGCCAAGGACCCGACGCTGCTGTTCGGCCTGCTGGCGAAGGGCATCTTCGTGGTGTCGGTGGCGACCCTGGGCTTCGCCTGGTCGCCGCACGTACTGGTGGCCGTCGCCTGCCACGTGGTGATCAGCGCCAGCCTCGCCTTCACGCTGCCCGGCATCTTCGCGGCGCTGTCGCTCGCCATCCCGCCCCGGGCCCGGTCGATGGGCTTCGCCATGGGCTCGGTGTTCGTGATGGCCGGGATGGTGGTGCTACCGCTGATCGCGGCGGCCGCCGACGCCTGGGGCATGCGCTGGGGCATCACCCTGATGGTGCCGGTGTTCCTGGTCGGCGGCCTGGTCATCGCCTCCGCCGGCGACCTGATCATGCGCGACATCCAGCAGGTGTGGGCGGCCTCGGCGGCGCGCAGCGAGGTGCTCCACCAGCGTCGGGCGGGGCTGGCGAAGCACCTGGTGGTGCGGGGCCTCGAGGTGAGCTACGGCGACGTCCAGGTGCTCTTCGGCGTCGACTTCGAGATCGACGAGGGCGAGATCGTCGCCCTGCTGGGCACCAACGGGGCGGGCAAGTCGACGCTGTTGCGGTCCATCGCCGGCCTGGTCCCCGCCAACAAGGGCACGGTGATCCTCGACGGGCGCGACATCACCTACGCGCCCGCGCACGAGGTGGCGCCGCGGGGCGTGGTGCTGGTGCCGGGCGGTGTCGGGACGTTCCCGTCGCTGTCGGTCACCGAGAACCTGCGGGCCGCGGCGTGGCTGGAGCGGCACGACAAGCAGCTGGCGGCCCGGCGCACCGCGGAGGCGCTCGACGTCTTCCCCGAGCTGCGGGCCCGGCTCGACGACCCCGCCGCCGACCTGTCCGGCGGCCAGCAGCAGATGCTGTCGCTGGCGATGGCGTTCGTCTCGCAGCCGAAGCTGCTGCTGATCGACGAGCTGTCGTTGGGCCTGGCGCCGGTGGTGGTGGAGCGGCTGGTGGAGGTGGTGCGGGGGATCGCCCGGGGCGGGACGACGGTGGTGGTCGTGGAGCAGTCGGTCAACGTGGCGTTGACCATGGCGTCCGAGGCCTACTTCATGGAGAAGGGCGAGATCCGCTTCCACGGGCCCACCGAGGAGCTGTTGGCCCGCCCGGACATCCTGCGCTCGGTGTTCCTGGAGGGCGCAGCCGCTGCCCACCCCACCGAAACTTCGACAGAAACGGTCGCTATGGCGCCAACTGCGTCACAGTTTCGGAGCAACGGGGCCCCGCCGACGTTGGAGGTGCAGGGCCTCACCCGCAGCTTCGGCGGCCTCCGGGCCGTCGACGACGTGTCGTTCGCCGTGGCGCCGGGCGAGGTGCTCGGCATCGTCGGGCCCAACGGCGCCGGCAAGACCACCGTGTTCGACCTGGTCTCCGGCTACCTCCCCGTCGACGGCGGCCGGGTGCTGCTGGGCGGGCGCGACGTCACCGGCCAGCCCACCGACGCCCGGGCCCGCCGCGGCCTCGGGCGCTCCTTCCAGGACGCCCGGCTGTTCCCGGCGCTCACCGTCGAGCAGTGCGTCGCCGTGGCGCTCGACCGCTGGGTCACGGTGAAGGACCCCGTGCAGGCCGCCCTCCACCTGCCCGCCGCGTTCGACGCCGAGCAGGCCGTGCGCCGGCGGGTCGACGAGCTGCTCGACCTCCTCGGCCTCGAGGCCTTCCGCTCCAAGTTCGTGCAGGAGCTGTCGACCGGGTCGCGTCGGATCGTCGACCTCGCCTGCCTCGTCGCCCACCGGCCCACCGTCATCCTCCTCGACGAGCCCTCCAGCGGCATCGCCCAGCGGGAGGCCGAGGCGCTGGTGCCCGTGCTCGCCCGGATCCGCGACCAGCTCGGTGCCAGCATCGTCGTCATCGAGCACGACATGCCGCTGGTCACGGCCGTGTCGGACCGCCTCCTCGCGCTCGACCAGGGCCGCACCATCGCCGCCGGCCCGCCCGCCGAGGTGCTCGCCCATCCCGCCGTCGTCGCCGCCTACCTGGGCACCGACGAGGCGGTCGTCCGACGGACAGGTACCCGGGCCGGCGCCGTGCGCGTCAGGTCGACACAAGGGAAGGACAGCTGATGCTCCCTGCAGACGACGGAGGCTCCACCACCCGGAGCACGAGGTTGCGCCGCTACGGCCCGCTCGCCCTCATCGTGGTGCTGCTGCTGGCGGTGGGAGCGGTCGTGGTCGTCGGCGGCGGGGGCGACGACGGCGACGACGAGGCGTCGGAGGAGACCGGGTCGGGCGGGTTCGACTGGAAGAGCCCCGGCGACGCCGAGCCCGGCGCTCCGGCCCCGACCGGGGCGATGCCGGCGACCTACGCCGAAGCCGAGGAGGACGGCTCGGTCGGCGACCACGAGTGGCCCGACACCTGCGACACCGAGTCCGGCCGTGTCGAGCTGCCGTCCGTGTCCGCCGTGCCCTGCGTGCCGGCGTTCGACGGCGACAACGGCGGGGCGACGGCCCCCGGCGTGACCGCGGAGTCGATCAAGGTCGTCTACTACTCGCCCGAGCAGAGCGCCGACATGGCCTCGCTGCTGGGGGCGATGGGGGCGAACGACACCGCCGAGCAGCGCAACGCCACGCTCCAGACGTACATCGACATCTTCACGTCGGTCACCGAGCAGTACGGGCGGGAGATCGAGATGGTGCCGTTCGCCGCCACGGGACAGGCCGACGACGTGGTCGCGTCCCAGGCCGACGCCACCGACGTCCTGGCCATGGAGCCGTTCGCCGTGCTGGGTGGACCGGCCCTCGACCGCGGCGCCTTCGCCCAGGAGCTCGCCGAAGCCGGGGTCCTGTGCTTCGGCTGCACCGGTGCCGCCCTGCCCGAGGCGATGGCGCTGGAGATGGCGCCCTACGTGTGGTCGGCGCTGCCGTCGCCCGACCAGATCCTCGACCTGCTCGCCACCTGGGTGAACGCCCAGGTGTCCGCCTCCGATTCGGTCGCCGACCATGCCGGCGGCGACCTGCAGGGCCGGCCCAGCAAGCTCGGCGTCATCCACTTCGAGCAGGATCCCCCGGTGTTCGAGTCCACCGAGGCGGAGCGCCGCGACATGGCCGACGTGGCGCTGATCGAGAGCTACGTGCTCGACCTGCCGACGCTGCCGGCCAAGGCCGCCGAGCTGATCGCCCAGTTCAAGGCCGAGGGCATCACCTCGATCACCTTCCTGGGTGACCCGTTCATGCCGATCTACCTCACCCGGGCGGCCACGGAGGCCGACTACTTCCCCGAGTGGGTGTTCACCGGCACCGCCCTGACCGACACCAACGTGTTCGGCCGCCAGTACGACCCGGAGCAGATGGTCCACGCCGCCGGCATCTCGCAGCTGGCCGCCCCCGTCGACCAGGACCTGCAGGAGTACGTCCGGCTGTACCGCTGGTACGCGGGCGACTCGGCCCCCGCCCTGCCGCCGGCCGAGAACCAGTACGCCGTCGTGGCGCCCAACGCGGCGTGGCTGGCGGCCGGCATCCACATGGCCGGGCCGGAGCTCACCGCCGAGACGTTCGCCCGGGGTCTGTTCCGCCTCCCGCCCGTCGGCGGGGGGCCGGCGACCCCGCAGGTCAGCTACGGCAACTGGGGCAACTTCGCCGAGATGGACTACCAGGCCATCGACGACGGGGTCGAGATCTGGTGGGACCCGGACGTCGAGGTGGAGGACGAGCGGGGCGTGATGGGACAGGGCGCGTGGCGCCGGTCCAACGGGGGCGAGCGGTTCACGGCCACGGAGACGCCGTCGCCGAACGCCTTCGAGGACCCGGACAGCGCCGTCACCGTGATCGACACGCTGTCGGAGGACGACCTGCCGCCCGACTACCCGCCGCCTCCGGGGTCGCCGGCCGCGGGGTGACAGGGTGAGGGGGTGACCGAGTACTCGGACGTCCCGCCGGAGGTGCTCGTCGGGTTGCGGGCCGTGTGCCTGGGGTTGCCGGAGACGTCGGAGGAGCAGGCATGGGCCGGCCGCCGCTGGACGGTGCGCCGGCGGACGTTCGCGCACGTGCTGTCGGTCGACTCGCCGTCCGGCCCGACCGTCGTCCTGACGTTCCGCTCGTCCGGCGACGAGCTCGACGCGCTGCGGTCGATGGGCCACCCCTTCTTCCGCCCGGGCTGGGGCACCAACACCGTCGGCATGGTCCTTTCGGCCGCCGAGGGCCTCGACTGGACCGAGATCCAGGAGCTCCTCACCGAGAGCTACTGCATCCTGGCCCCCAAGAAGCTCGCCTCCCAGGTCCCCCGCCCGGCGGTGTGACTCAGGTCGAGCCGATCCGCTCGACCCGCTCGTCGACCTCACGACACAGGTCCAGCACCTCACGGGGTGGGGTCGAGGGCGGCGAAGGGCCACGGCTCGACGTCGAGGTACCGGCGGCGGATGACCCGGGCGGCCCGTTCGGGCGAGATCGACAGGTGGCGGGCGTAGGGGCTCTGGCGGATGCGGTCGAGCACCTGGTCGACGATCGTCTCCAGCGGTGGCGGCTTGTCGGACGGCAGCGGACGCCCGAGGAGCCGGTGGACGTAGCCGAGGCCGAGCAGTGCGGCGACGACCTCGACAGTCGTGCGGCGCAGCCCGGACGGTTCGGCACGGGATCGGCGGGCGCCGTGGGCCAGGTCCCGGATGAGCCACCGCACCCGTTCCGGGTCGGCCAGACTCGGGCGGATCGCCGGGTTCCGTGCCAGGTGGGTGCACAGCGCCTGCAACGTGTGGCGTTCGGCCTCGATCGACCACGACGAGCCGAAGGGTCGCAACGGCACCACGACTCCTCGCCAAGCGTCGCGGAAGGTCCATGTGAGGAAGGTGCTGGTGGCAGCTCGGACGGGAGCTGTCGCCTCGGCTGCCTCGCCGCCGACTCCCAGGGCGATACCTCGGCCTCGCCGCGCT
>Ga0193742_1000397_pt1 | contig 30107 bp, 31 predicted proteins | sample L2c1metaG_FD_165511 | JGI IMG/M metagenome (GOLD analysis project Ga0193742, IMG submission 165511) | Soil microbial communities from a riparian zone of the East river system, Colorado, United States - L2c1 | ecosystem: Environmental > Terrestrial > Soil > Riparian zone | place: USA: East River... | reverse complement strand
CGACGATCGCCAGCGGCAGGTAGGCGAGGCCCGTCTCGAGCGCCGAGTAGTCGAGAACCTGCTGCATGTAGAGGCTGGCGAAGAAGAACAGCGTGACCGTCGACCCGAACAGGAACAGGGTGGCGAGGTTGGCGGTGCGCAGGGTGGAGCGCCGGAAGATGCCGAGCGGCATGAGCGGGGAGCGGGCCCGCAGCTCGACCAGCACGAACGTCACCAGCAGGACGCCGGCGGCGACGAGGCTGCCGATGGTCCGGTTGGTGTCCCAGCCCACGTTGACGGCCTCGTTGATCGTGTAGATGAGCAGCAGCAGGCCGCCGGTGAGCAGCCCGGCGCCAAGGAAGTCGAAGTTGCCGCGGCGCGATTCGTCACGGCTCTCCGGCAGCACCGAGGGCGCCAGCACCGCGGCGACCAGGCCGATCGGCACGTTGATGAAGAAGATCCAGCGCCAGCCCGGGCCCTCGGTGAGCAGCCCGCCGAAGAGCACGCCGCAGACCGAGGCGATCCCGGCCAGCGACCCCCAGATGCCCAGCGCCTTGTTGCGCTCGGCGCCCTCCCGGAACACCGTGGTCAGCGTGCTGAGGGCGGCGGGGGCGATGAGCGCCGAGCCGAGCCCCTGGAAGCCGCGGGCCACGATGAGCACGGTGTCGTCCTGCGCCAGGCCGGCGATCAGCGAGGTTCCGGCGAACACCACGAGGCCCGTCTGGAGCAGGCGCCGGCGCCCGAGGGTGTCGGCCAGGCGCCCGCCGAGCAGGAGGAACCCGCCGAGCACGGTGCCGTAGGCGGTGACGATGTACTGCAGGTCGGACTCGGCGAAGCCGAGGCTGCGCTGGATCGACGGCAGGGCGACGTTCACGATCGACACGTCGAGGAAGACCATGAACTGGGCGACGCACAGGAACGCCAGGATCAGGCCCGAGCTGCGGGCGGCCGTGGGTGGCGCCGACGGGGAGGCGGACGGGTCGGTCAGGTCGACCGTGTCGGGGGACGTCATGGCGGGCTCCTCGCAGGCAGGCGGAACAGGATTCCTCTTCCGTGTGTGCCCATGATAAGTGGAAGGGCATTCCGTTTGTCAACGGGCTCCGGCACTTGACGCGACCCTGAAAGAACTTGTCCAAAGCTTGTAACGGCGTCTATTGACGCCATGGGTGGCCCTCGGGACTACTGGAAAGCAGTCGTCGAAAGAGGGCAAATGGACACGCTGGATGCAGACGTCATCGTCGTAGGAGCGGGGCCGACCGGGCTGATGCTGGCGGGGGAGCTCCGCCTCGCCGGAGTGGCGACGATCGCGGTCGAACGCCTCGCCGCACCGACCGGCCAGTCACGCGGCCTCGGCTTCACCGCCCGGGCCATGGAGGTCTTCGACCAACGGGGCCTCCTGCCCCGCTTCGGTGAGCTGGAAACCAGCCCGATGGGCCACTTCGGCGGCCTCCCGCTCGACTACTCGGTGGTCGAGGGCGGCCACTTCGGCGCCCGGGGCGTGCCCCAGTCGGTCACCGAGGCGGTGCTGCACGACTGGGCCACCGAGCTCGGCACCGAGATCCGCCGCCGGCACGAGGTGGTCGGGATCGCCGACGACGGCGAGCGGGTCGAGATCGCCGTCGAGACGCCCGACGGTCGGAGCAGCCTCCGGGCCCGCTGGCTGGTCGGCTGCGACGGCGGCCGCAGCACGATCCGCCGCCTCGCCGGCATCGACTTCCCCGGCACCGACGCCACCCGCGAGATGTACCTGGCCGACGTCGTGGGCCAGGACCTGCGGCCCCGCTTCACCGGCGAACGGGTGCCGGGCGGGATGGTGATGGCCGCGCCGCTGGGCGACGGCGTCGACCGCATCATCGTCTGCGAGATCGGCACGCCGCCGCGCAACCGGTCCGACGGCCTGAGCTACGACGAGCTGGCCGACGCCTGGGAGCGCCTCACCGGCGAGGACATCCACGGCGGGTCGGCTCTCTGGGTCAGCGCCTTCGGCGACACCGCCCGCCAGGCGAGCGAGTACCGCCGGGGGCGAGTGCTCCTGGCGGGCGACGCCGCCCACGTCCACCTGCCCGCCGGCGGCCAGGGCCTCAGCGTCGGCGTGCAGGACGCCGCCAACCTGGGCTGGAAGCTGGCCGCCGAGATCCACGGCCACGCCCCGCCCGGGCTGCTCGACACCTACCACCGCGAGCGCCACCCCGTCGGCGCCCAGGTGCTCACCAACTCCCAGGCCCAGGGCTCGCTCTACCTCACCGGCGAGGAGATGCAGCCGCTGCGCGACGTCTTCACCGAGCTGATGGTCCAGGACGACGTGAAGCGGCAGCTCGTGGGCATGGTCAGCGGGCTCGACATCCGCTACGACGTCGGCCCCGGCGACCACCCGCTGCTCGGCTACCGCCTGCCGAACCAGGACCTGGTGGTGGGCGACGAGAAGACCTCCAACTACGAGCTCCTCCACGCCGGGCGCGGGGTGCTGCTCGACCTGGTCGACGATCCCGAGCTGCGTGCCGCCGCCGCTCCCTGGGTCGGCCGCGTCGACACCGTGGCCGCCCGCCAGCACGACTGCGAGTCGCCGCTCGACGCCCTGCTGGTGCGGCCCGACGGCTACGTCGCCTGGCTGGCGCCCGACGGGCCCGACGCCGGGAGCCTCACCGACGCCCTCACCCGCTGGTTCGGCCCGGCGGAAGGAGCCTGACATGCACAGCACGCTCATCGTCGCCCGCATGCAGCCCGGCTCGGCCGACGACGTCGCCAAGCTCTTCGCCGAGTTCGACACCACCGAGATGCCCGACGTGATGGGCACCCGGCGGCGCCAGCTCTTCCACTACCAGGGCCTCTACTTCCACCTGCAGGACTTCGACACCGACGACGGTGGCGAGACCATCCAGGCGACCCGGACCCACCCGCTCTTCGTCGGCATCAGCGAGGCGTTGAAGGCGCACATCGACGCCTACGACCCCGCCACCTGGCGCAGCCCGGCCGACGCCATGGCCACCCGCTTCTACCACTGGAGGGCTGAACCCACATGACCAGGCGCGTCGTCATCACCGGCATCGGCGTGCTCGCGCCGGGCGGCATCGGGACCAAGGAGTTCTGGAGCCTGCTCAGCGACGGCCGGACCGCCACCCGGGGCATCACGTTCTTCGACCCCTCGCCCTTCCGCTCGCGGGTCGCCGCCGAGATCGACTTCGACCCCGCGGCCCACGGGCTGTCCCCGCAGGAGATCCGCCGCATGGACCGCGCCGCGCAGCTGGCCGTGGTGGCGACCCGGGAGGCGCTGGAGAGCAGCGACCTGACCCCGTCCGACCTCGACCCGCAGCGCACCGGCGTCACCATCGGCAGCGCCGTCGGGGCGACGATGGGCCTGGAGGAGGAGTACCGGGTGGTCAGCGACGACGGTCGCCTCGAGCTCGTCGACCACGAGTACGCGGTGCCCCACCTGTACGGCTACCTGGTGCCCAGCTCGTTCGCCGCCGAGGTGGCGTGGGCAGTGGGCGCGGAGGGGCCGGTCACCGTGGTGTCGACCGGCTGCACGTCCGGGCTCGACGCGGTCGGCCACGCCTGTGAGCTGATCCGCGAGGGGTCGGCCGACGTGATGATCGCCGGGGCGTCCGACGCGCCGATCTCGCCGATCACGATGGCCTGCTTCGACGCCATCAAGGCCACCACGCCCCGCAACGACGAGCCCGAGCACGCCTCCCGGCCGTTCGACAGCACCCGCAACGGCTTCGTGCTGGGCGAGGGCGCGGCGGTGTTCGTGCTCGAGTCGCTGGAGGCAGCCCAGGCCCGGGGCGCCCACGTCTACGCCGAGATCGCCGGCTTCGCCTCCCGCTGCAACGCCTTCCACATGACCGGCCTGCGGCCCGACGGGCGGGAGATGGCCGAGGCCATCACCACCGCGCTGGCCGAGGCCCGGCTGGCGCCCGAGGCGGTCGACTACGTCAACGCCCACGGTTCGGGCACCAAGCAGAACGACCGCCACGAGACGGCGGCGTTCAAGCGCAGCCTGGGCGACCACGCCCGCCGCGTCCCGGTGAGCTCGATCAAGTCGATGGTCGGCCACTCGCTGGGGGCGATCGGGTCGATCGAGATCGCGGCGTCGGTGCTGGCCATGACCCACGACGTGGTGCCGCCCACCGCCAACCTCCACTCCCCCGATCCCGAGTGCGACCTCGACTACGTGCCGCTCACCGCCCGCGAGTGGCGCACCGACACGGTGCTCACGGTCGGGAGCGGCTTCGGCGGCTTCCAGAGTGCCATGGTCCTCACGCAGGCGGGTGCTGAGCGAGCGTCCGTCCGTAGCGAGGCTCGCCGAGCGAGGCCCGGCGAAGAGCGAGCGTGGCCCGAGCGGCCCGCTGCGGAGCAGCAAGAGCGGGAAGCAACAGCATGACGGTGGTCGTGACGGGCGTGGGGGTGACCGCGCCCAACGGGCTCGGCACCGACGACTGGTGGGACGCGACCTGCCACGGACGCAACGGCATCGGTCGGGTGACCCGCTTCGACCCGACGCCGTACCCGGTGCGCCTCGCCGGCGAGGTGCCCGACTTCGCGCCCCGCGACCACCTGCCCAGCCGGCTCATCCCCCAGACCGACCACGTGACCCGGCTGGCGCTGGTCGCCGCCGACTGGGCGTTGGCCGACGCGGGCGTGCGGCCCGAGGACCTGCCCGAGTTCGACATGGGCGTGGTCACCGCCAGCTCGGCGGGCGGCTTCGAGTTCGGCCAGGGCGAGCTGCAGAACCTGTGGAGCAAGGGCAGCCAGCACGTGAGCGCCTACCAGTCGTTCGCCTGGTTCTACGCCGTGAACACCGGGCAGATCTCGATCCGCCACGGCATGCGCGGCCCCAGCGGCGTGCTGGTGGGCGACGGCGCCGGCGGGCTCGACGCGCTGGCCCAGGCCCGGCGGCTCATCCGCAAGGACAGCCGGCTGATCGTGTCCGGCGGCGTCGACGCCAACGTCTGCCCGTGGGGCTGGGTGGGCGAGATCGCCGGCGGCCGGCTCAGCACCAGCGACGACCCCGACCACGCCTACCTGCCGTTCGACGCCGACGCCCGGGGCCACGTGCCCGCCGAGGGCGGCGCCCTGCTGATCCTGGAGGACGCCGGCTCGGCCCGCGAGCGGGGCGCACCCCGGGTCTACGGCGAGCTGGCCGGCTACGGCGCCACCTTCGACCCGGCCCCCGGCAAGCGCGGGCCGTCCGGACTGGCGCGGGCGCTGCGGCTGGCGCTCGACGACGCCGGCGTCGCCCCGGCCGACGTCGACGTGGTGTTCGCCGACGCCGCCGGCCTCCCCGACCTCGACCGGGTGGAGGCCGACGCCCTCGCCGGCCTGTTCGGCCCGGGCGGCGTCCCCGTCACCGCCCCCAAGACCATGACCGGGCGACTGACGTCCGGTGCCGCGCCCCTCGACGTGGTGGCCGCCCTGCTGGCGATCCGCGACGGCGTCGTCCCCCCGACGATCAACGTCACCCCCGTGCCCGACTACGGGCTCGACCTGGTGGTGGGCGAACCCCGCCCGCTGCCGGTGCGGACCGCGCTCGTCGTCGCCCGCGGCCAGGGCGGGTTCAACGCCGCCGTGGTCGTCCGCTCCGCCGACTGAACCCTGATCCCCCGATCCAGTCCCCCGACGAGGAGATCGCGATGACCGACCAACGCATTCAACAGATCACGCTCGACGACCTGCGCCGCATCCTGCGGGAGTGCGCCGGCGAGGAGGAGGGCGTCGACCTCGACGCCGACATCCTCGACACCGAGTTCGAGCTGCTCGGCTACGACTCGCTGGCGCTCCTGGAGACCGCCGCGCAGATCACCCACGAGTACGGCGTCGAGCTCGACGACGACGCCACCACCGCCGCCCGGACGCCACGCGAGCTGCTCGCGCTGGCGAACGCCTAGGTCGCCGTCGTGGCCGTCACGATGACGCGGGGCACCGGTGCCCCGGAGGACACCGACTGGGTGGTGTGCCCCGGCTGCCGGGGGATGATCTACGCCAAGCGCCTGGCCCGCAACCTGCACGTCTGCCCGGACTGCGGCGAGCACCACCGGCTCACCGCCCACCAGCGGCTGGAGCAGCTGCTCGACGAGGCGCCGCAGGAGCTCGACGTGTCGGGCCGCAGCGTCGACGTGCTCGGCTTCACCGACACCAAGCCCTACACCGTGCGCCTGGCCGAGGCCCGCGCCGCCACCGGGCTGGAGGAGGGGGTGGTGATCGCCCGCGGCGCCGTCGACGGGCACCCCGTCGTGTGCGCGGTGATGGACTTCCGGTTCCTCGGCGGGTCGCTCGGTGCCGCCGTCGGCGAGGCCATCACCCGGGCCGCCGAGCACGCCCTCGCCGAGCGGACGCCGCTGCTGATCGTGTCGGCGTCGGGTGGCGCCCGCATGCAGGAGGGCGCCATCTCGCTGATGCAGATGGCGAAGACCAGCCAGGCGATCGGCCAGCTCGGCGACGCCGGCATCCTCACGATCTCGCTGGTCACCGACCCCACGTACGGGGGCGTGGCGGCGTCGTTCTCGACGCTGTGCGACGTGATCGTGTGCGAGCCCCGGGCCCGCCTCGGCTTCGCCGGCCCCCGGGTGATCCAGCAGACGATCCGCAGCACGCTGCCGCCCGGGTTCCAGACCGCCGAGTTCCTGGCAGCGCGCGGCCTGGTCGACATCATCCGCGAGCGCAGCGGGCTGCGAGCCTGCCTGTCCCGGCTGCTGGCCACGGCATCTCCCGCCGTGGCCGCCGCGGCGCCGGGCGGCGGGGACGTCGACGCCGTGGTGCGCGACCCCGACCAGCTGGCCGACGTCGACGCCTGGAAGACCGTGCAGCGGGCCCGCGACATCGACCGCCCCACCACCCTCGACTTCGTCAACCGGGTGTTCGACGACTTCGAGGAGCTGCGGGGCGACCGGGTGGGCGACGACTGCCCCGCCATCGTCGGCGGCGTCGCCCGGCTCGACGGCCGGCCGGTGATGGTGATGGGCCACCAGAAGGGCCACACCATCGGCGAGCTGAGCGCCCGCAACTTCGGGATGGCCGCCCCCGGCGGCTACCGCAAGGCGTCGCGGCTCATGCGGCTGGCTGCCAAGCTGGGCCTGCCCGTCGTCACCTTCGTCGACACGCCGGGCGCCCACCCGGGCGTCGAGGCCGAGGAGCGGGGGCAGGCCCTCGCCATCGCCGAGAGCATCCGGCTGATGGCCGGCCTCCCGGTGCCGGTGGTGACGCTGGTGACCGGCGAGGGCGGCAGCGGCGGCGCACTGGCGCTGGCCGTGGCCGACGAGGTGCTGATCTGCTCCAACGGCGTCTACTCGGTGATCAGCCCCGAGGGCTGCGCGTCGATCCTGTGGAACGACGCCGGTATGGCGCCCACCGCGGCGGCGGCGCTGCGGGTCGACGCCCGGCAGCTGCTGCGGCTCGGCATCGTCGACGGCGTGGTCCGGGAGCCGGAGGGCGGCAGCCAGACCGACCACGCCCTGGCGGCCCGTCGGGTCCACGCCGCGATCGCGGCGGCGATCGACCGGTTGTCCGCGTTGGATGCCCCGGCTCTCGTCGCCCGCCGCCACGCCCGGTTCCGGGCCTTCGGCACCTCGGCCGTCGCATGACCGACGAGGCCCTGGCGTCGCTGGTGCAGCGGGTGCAGGAGAGCGCCCTCGCGCTCGCCGCCCAGGCACCGTCGCGGCCGCGGGCCGTGCGGGTGCGGGCCGGGGACGTGTCCGTGGAGCTCGAGTGGGCGTCGGAGGGCCCCGCCGGGACGATCGTCGCCACCGAGCAGCAGGACGTGGCCACGACCGCCGCCCCGGCGGGGCCCGCCGAGGCCGATCCACCGGGCCGTGCCTACCTCACGGCCTCCACGGTCGGTGTCTTCTACCGCTCCCCCGAGCCCGGCGCCCCGCCGTTCGTCGACGTGGGTGACACGGTCGTGAAGGGCCAGCAGGTCGGGATCATCGAGGCGATGAAGCTGATGATCCCGGTCGAGGCCGACGCGGCCGGCTGCGTCGTCGAGGTGCTGGTCGACGACGGCGCCCCGGTCGAGTTCGGCGACCGCCTCTTCGCCGTCGCCCTCGGCGAGACGGCCGCAGGCGGGACGTGACCATGTTCCGCAAGGTCCTGATCGCCAACCGGGGCGAGATCGCCCTGCGCGTCGCCCGGGCCTGCCGGGAGCTGGGCATCTCCACCGTGGCGGTCCACTCCACCGAGGACCGCGACTCGGCGGTGGTCGCCTACGCCGACGAGTCGGTGCAGATCGGCCCGGCCCCGGCCAAGCGCAGCTACCTCAACATCCCGGCCATCGTGGAGACGGCCCGCCGCACCGGCGCGGAGGCCATCCACCCCGGCTACGGCTTCCTCTCCGAGGACCCGGACTTCGCCGAGGTCTGCCGCGACAACGACATCGTGCTCATCGGCCCGCCGCCCGAGGTGACCGCCCAGCTGGGCGACAAGACCGTGGCCCGCCGGATGATGGCCCGGGCCGGCCTCCCGATGCTGCCGGGGAGCCTGGAGCCGCTGCGGTCGGTCGACGTGGCCCATCGCACCGCCGACGAGGTCGGCTACCCGGTGATCATCAAGGCCGCGGCCGGCGGCGGCGGTCGGGGCATGCGGATGGTGCAGCGCAGCGCCGACTTCCCCGACGCCTACCTGGAGACCCGGGCGGGGGCGCAGGCCCTGTTCGGCGACCCCCGGGTGTATGTCGAGCGCTACCTGGAGACCGCCCGCCACGTGGAGATCCAGGTGCTGGCCGACACCCACGGCACGGTGCTGCACCTGGGCGAGCGCGACTGCTCGGTCCAGCGTCGTCACCAGAAGCTGCTGGAGGAGACGCCGGCGCCCCGCCTGGCGCCCGGGATCGTGCAGCAGATGGGGCAGGTGGCCGTCGACGGCGCCCGGGCCGCCGGCTACGTGGGCGCCGGCACGTTCGAGTTCCTGGTCGGCCCGGAGGGCGAGTTCTACTTCATGGAGGTCAACTGCCGGATCCAGGTGGAGCACCCGGTCACCGAGATGGCCACCGGCGTCGACCTGGTGCACCAGCAGCTGCACGTCGCCGCCGGCGAGCCGCTGAAGCTCTCCCAGGACGACGTGGTCCTCCGGGGTGCCGCCGTCGAGTGCCGCATCAACGTGGAGGACCCCGACCGCGACTTCGCCCCGACGCCGGGGGTGCTCGAGGAGTTCGTCCCCGCCGGCGGGCCGTTCGTGCGGGTCGACACCCACGGCTTCACCGGCTACCGGGTGCCGGCCGCCTACGACTCGCTGCTCGCCAAGCTCGTGGTCTGGGCACCCGACCGCGACCAGGCGCTTGACCGCATGGACCGTGCCCTGGGCGAGTTCCGGGTGCGCGGCCCCGGCGTCCGCACCACCACCGACTTCCTGCGCGAGGTCGTCCACCACCCGACCTTCCGGGCCGGGGAGCACAGCACGTCGATCGTCGACGAGGTGCTCCGCGCCCGCAACCACCGAGTCACCCGACCCGCCTGACCCGTCTGACCTGCCCACACAGGAGGAGCCATGCCACAACACGTCGCACTCGTCACCGGGGCCACCAGCGGGATCGGCCGCGCCGTCGCCCAGCTCGTCGCCGCCGGGGGGAACAAGGTGTTCCTCTGCGCCCGCGACGCCGACAACGTCGCCCTCACCGTCAAGGAGCTCCGCGAGGACGGCCACGAGGCCCAGGGCGTGGCCTGCGACGTCCGCGACCCCGAGCAGGTGCGCGCCTTCGTCGAGGCCGCGGTCGACACCTACGGACCGGTCGACGTCCTGGTCAACAACGCCGGGCGCAGCGGCGGCGGGGTGACCGCCGAGATCGCCGACGACCTGTGGTTCGACGTGGTCGCCACCAACCTCCACAGCGTCTTCCTCATGAGCCGCGACGTCCTGTCGATCGGCGGGATGCGGGAGCTGCCGTGGGGCCGCATCGTCAACATCGCCTCGACAGCCGGCAAGCAGGGTGTGGTGCTGGGGGCGCCGTACTCGGCGTCGAAGCACGGCGTGGTCGGCTTCACCAAGGCGCTCGGCAACGAGCTGGCCAAGACCGGCATCACCGTCAACGCCGTCTGCCCCGGCTACGTCGAGACGCCCATGGCCCAGCGGGTGCGGCAGGGCTACGCCGCGGCCTACGAGACCAGCGAGGACCAGATCCTCGAGCAGTTCCAGGCCAAGATCCCGCTCGGCCGGTACTCCACGCCCGACGAGGTGGCCGGCATGGTCGGCTACCTGCTCTCCGACACCGCGGCCTCGGTCACCTCGCAGGCGATCAACGTCTGCGGCGGCCTGGGCAACTTCTGAACCAGCGTTCTGTCTTCGCTGAGCCCGGAATAGCCGGCTCAGCGAAGACAGAACGACGAGACGAGAGGAGCCACCATGCCCGAGACCCGCAACGTCGAGCACGGGATCACCGTGCAGGCCCCCGCGGCGCAGGTCTACGACCTCATCGCGGACGTCACCAACTGGCCACAGGTGTTCCCGCCCACCATCCACGTCGAGCAGCTGGAGCGCAGCGACACCGGTGAGCGCATCCGCATCTGGGCCACCGCCAACGGCGAGGCCAAGGCGTGGACGTCGCGCCGGGTGCTCGACTCGGCCGAGCGCCGCATCGAGTTCCGCCAGGAGGTGTCGACCCCTCCCGTCGGAGCGATGGGCGGCACCTGGATCGTCGAGCCGCAGGCCGAGGACGTGGCGCGGGTGCGGCTGCTGCACGACTACCGCGCCGTCGACGACGACCCCGCCAAGCTGGAGTGGATCGACCAGGCCGTCGACCGCAACAGCACCTCGGAGCTGGCGGCGCTGAAGGCCAACGCCGAGCTGGCGATCGGCCGCCGCGACCTGGTGCTCACGTTCGACGACACCGTCGAGATCGCGGGGGCCGGGAAGGACGTCTACGACTTCCTCAACGAGGCCGACCGCTGGGAGGAGCGGCTGCCGCACGTGGGCCGGGTTGCGCTCGACGAGCCGACGCCCGGCCTGCAGGTGCTGGAGATGGACACGAGGACGAAGGACGGGTCGACCCACACCACCAAGTCGGTGCGGGTGTGCTTCCCGTCCACGAGGATCGTCTACAAGCAGGTGGTGGTGCCGGCGCTGATGACGCTGCACACCGGCCGCTGGCTGCTCACCGACACCGACGACGGGGTGGTCGCGGCGTCGCGGCACACGGTGGCGATCAACGAGGCCAACGTGGCGGCGGTGCTGGGCGAGGGCGCCGGGGTCGCCGAGGCGAAGGAGTTCGTGCACAAGGCGCTCAGCGGCAACAGCCTCGCCACGCTGGGCCACGCCAAGGAGTACGCCGAGAGCCGGCGGTGAGCTCCGTGCGACAGCTGACGACCGACGTCGTCGTGGTCGGGGCCGGTCCGGTCGGCCTGCTGCTGGCGGGCGAGCTGCGGCTGGGCGGCGTCGACGTCGTGGTGGTGGAGCGGCTGGCCTCGCCGCACGACGAGTCGCGGGCGTCGCAGCTGAGCGCCCGCACGATGGAGATCCTCGACCAGCGGGGCCTGGTGGAGCGGCTGGGCGGGGCGCCCAATGTGAGGCCGCCCCGGGAGGAGGTGGGTCACTTCGGGGGGCTGCCGCTCGCCGTCGGTGGCGTGGCCAGCCCGTACGCCGGTCATTGGAAGGTGCCGCAGACCGACACCGAGGCCCTGCTGGGAACGTGGGCGGTGCAGCTCGGCGCTGTCGTCCGCCGTCGCCACGAGCTGGTCGCCCTCGAGGTGCACGACGACCACGTCGCGGCGACCGTCACGGCACCGGACGGGACCAGCACCCTCCGATGCTCGTACCTCGTGGGCTGCGACGGGCAGGACAGCACCGTCCGGCGGCTCGCGGGGATCGCGTTCCCCGGTACGGACGCGACCCGCGAGCTGCTGAGGGGCGACGTCGCGGGCATCGACGTACCGAACCGGCGCTTCGAGCGGCTGCCGGGCGGGCTCGCGATCGCCGCCCGGCGGCCCGACGGCGTGACCCGGTTGATGGTCCACGAGGCGGGCCGGGCCCCGGCCGGGCGCGACCCGACGTTCGCGGAGCTGGCCGGTGCCTGGAGGCGGGTCACCGGCGAGGACGTCTCGTCGGGCACGCCCCGGTGGCTGAACGCCTTCGACAACGTCACCCGGAAGGCTGCCGAGTACCGGCGGGGCCGGGTGCTGCTGGCCGGCGACGCCGCCCACCGGCAGATGCCGATCGGCGGCCAGGCGCTGAACAGCGGGCTGGGCGACGCCTTCAACCTGGGTTGGAAGCTGGCGGCGGTGGTGCAGGGCTCGACTGCACTCGACCTGCTCGACAGCTACCACGACGAGCGCCACCCGGTCGGCGCCGCGGTGCAGGACGACGTCCGGGCCCAGGAGCTGCTGCTGCTCGGCTCGGCGGACCTCGACCCGCTGCGGGCGGTGCTGGGGGAGCTGCTCGCTCTGCCCGCCGCCCGCGACCAGCTCGCTGCGGTGGTCAGCGGCGTCGACGTCCGCTACCCGGCCGACCCGGACGACCACCCGCTCGTCGGCACCCGCCTCCCGCCCTGCAGCTGGTGGGATCCGACCCGACACCACGGCCTGCTTCTCGGGTGCGGGGTCGACGTCGCCGACGTCCCGTGGGGCGACCGGGTCCGGGCGGTGCCCGGGCTAGGCGTGGCGGGCCTCGACGCCGGTGACCTGGTGCTGGTCCGCCCCGACGGGCACGTGGCCTGGGTCGGCTCCGGCGACGACGCCGCGGGCCTCGAGGCGGCGCTCACCCGCTGGTTCGGGGCCCCGGCCGTCGCCGGGTCACGTCGCTGAGCCGATGGGCGCCCGCCGCCGATGTGCCCGCCGGGCCATGTCGTCGAGCGGTCGCGTCGGGCCGTGGGGGTCGTCGTCGACCAGGGCGGCGCGGTCCTCGCCGAAGCGGAAGCCGACGCCCCGGACGGTGACGATCCAGGTGCCGGAGCCCAGCTTGTTGCGCACGCTGCTGACGTGGGTGTCGATGGTGCGGCTCGACTCGGTGCAGTTGCCGTCCCACACCCGCAGCGCCAGCTCCTGGCGGGAGAACACCGCCTCGGGCCGGGAGGCGAGGAGGCCGAGCAGGTCGAACTCCTTGCGGGTGAGACCGACCACGTGGCCGCGGAGCCGCACCTCGCGCCGGGCCGGGTCGATGTGCAGCGGGCCCCGCTCGACCGGGCCGGCGGCGTGGCCGGTGCGTGGCCCTGCCGCCCGGCGCATCACCGCGTCGATGCGGGCCATCAGCTCACGGAACCAGTACGGCTTCACCAGGTAGTCGTCGGCGCCGGCCTGGAGACCGAGCACCCGGTCGAGCTCGCTGCCGCGCTTCGTCACGGCGATGATCGGCGTGTCGCAGGCGCTGCGGACGCCCCGGCAGACCTCGAGGCCGTCGATGTCGGGCAGCTCCAGGTCGAGCAGCAGGAGGTCGGCGCGGTGGTAGGCCCGCAGCGCGTCGGCTCCCGTCCCGACGCTCTGGGCGTCGTGGTTGTGCCTTTCGAGTCCACGGATCAGCGTCTCCGCCGAAGCTGCATCGGGTTCTACCACGAGTACGCGCAATGTCGACCCCTGTACATCCAAGACAAATAGGCTCAGAAAGTGACGACTGGAACGACTAAACGCCACGGTCGGACCGGTGCAATCCCCAGCCCCAGCTGCCCGGCCGATATGTACTGACCGAGGCCCAATTTACCAGCAACCCGCAGAGTGTTCAACCAGCTACGACATGACGTGCTAAATGTCACGTCTTTCGGCGATCAGGGTTCGATCGGTCGATCTATTTCGAAATCTCGTGGGCACTTCTTATCTAGAAAGATTCGAAACAACTTGTGCGATGTGGACCACGACGGTCACGGTTGCCATGAGGTCGCCCTGACCTCGTCGCCTTCCCCAGGCTTGGAAGCGGAATTGGATTCCGGTGATTAGATTAGGCGGAAGGAGATTCCGCATGTCAACCCCTGTTTCCGCCGCCACCACCGACACCACGCCCCGCCGCCGACGGGCCGACGCCGAGCGCAACCGCATCCGGGTCCTCGACGCGGCACGCACGCTGTTCGCCGAACGGGGCGACGACGTGTCGATGGAGGAGGTGGCCCGGCAGGCGGGAGTGGGCATCGGCACCCTCTACCGGCACTTCCCCACCAAGGAGGCGATGGTCGAGGCGGCCGCCCAGCAGCGCTTCGGCGACATCCTCACCTACTACCGCGAGGTGTGCCGGGAGCGCCCCGAGCCGCTCGAGGCGCTGTCGCTGCTGCTCACCCACATCGGCGAGACGCAGGTGCGCGACCGGGGCTTCTGCAGCGTGGTCGAGGCCACGGTCGGCTCCGGCGAGGCACCGGGCGAGCTGCGGGCCGAGTTCGAGGGCGAGCTGGTCGACCTGATCAACAAGGGCCAGGCCGACGGGACCATCCGTGAGGACGTCGAGGGCGCCGACATCCTGGCCGTCACCTGCGGGCTCGCCACCGTCGTCTCCCGGGCCAGCGGCGACTGGCACCGCTTCGTCGAGATCGTGGTCTCGGGTCTGCGGCGCTAGCGCTCCGACCAGCGGTTCACCGCGGCGTTGCCGCCACGAAGTCGGCCACCACCCGGGCCAGCTCCGGGCCCTTGTCCTCCTGGAGGAAGTGGCCGCCGCCCGCGATCGTCGTGTGGGGCTGGTCCTTCGCCCCCGGGACCAGGCGCTGGAAGATGCCCTCGCCGCCCCGGGTGATCGGGTCGCCGTCGGAGAACGCCGTCAGCAGCGGCTTCTCGAACGCCGCCAGCGTCTCCCATGCGGCGCGGTTGGCGGCCGTCGCCGGGTCGTCGGGCGACGTCGGCACCAGCGTGGGGAAGGTCCGGGCACCCGCCGTCGACGCGTCGTCGGGGAAGGGGGCGTCGTAGGCGGCGATCACCTCGGGCGGCAGGTCGCTGGTGCAGCCGCCGTCGACGATCCGGCCCACCGGGAACGCCGGCGTCTCCTGCGAGAACTTCTGCCAGGCCAGGAAGGCGTCGGTCAGCGGCTGGTCGCCGGTCGGCAGGCCGCTGTTGGCGACGACGACGCGGGCGAAGCGCTCGGGGTGCTCGCCCACCAGGCGCAGGCCGACGAGCCCGCCCCAGTCCTGCCCGACCAGCGTCACGTCGCGCAGGTCGAGGCGGTCGAACAGCGCCTCCCGCATCCACTCGACGTGGCGGGCGAACGTGTAGTCGGCCCTCACGACCGGCTTGTCGGAGCGACCGAAGCCGACCAGGTCGGGCGCCACGCAGCGCAGCCCGGCGTCGACCAGCACGGGGATCATCGTGCGGTACAGGAAGCTCCACGACGGCTCGCCGTGCAGCAGCAGGACCACCTGGCCGTCCGCCGGTCCCTCGTCGAGGTGGTGGACGCGCAGCGGGTCGCCGTCGGTGTCGTCGACCTCCACGTAGTGGGGCGCGAACGGGAAGTCGGGCAGCCCCTCGAAGCGGGCGTCGGGCGTGCGGAGCAGTTCCATGGTTCCTCCGGTCAGGCCGGGGCCTCGACGTCGAGGTGGCGCACCTCGGTCGACAGGCCGGCGTAGAGATCGGCGATCAGGTCGTCACGCAGGGCCTTCACGGCCGGGTCGTCCCAGCGGTTGTGCCACTGGTGGGGGTCGTCGGCCACGTCGTACAGCTCGCCGGTGGCGATGCCGACGCCGCCCGGGCCGTCGAAGCTGCGCTCGTAGGCGACCCCGCTGGGGCGCAGCACGCCGTCGCCGAACACCCTCTCGAGGCCGGTCGGCTGCCCGACCGTCGACGGCTCGTACACCGTGCACAGCCAGCCGTCGCGGTAGACGGTCCGCAGGTGCATGCCGTGGCCAGGGAACTGGCTGTCCCACTCGCACAGCGCCCGCTCGCGGCTCGGGGTGCCGTCGGGGCCGTCGCCGGTGGGGAGGGCGGCGCCCTGCATCCAGTCGGCGGGCTCGATGCCGGCGATGGCGCAGAACGTGGGGGCGAGGTCGACCTGGCCGACAGGGTCGGTGATGACCGCTGGTGTGACGCCCGCGCTGGGGGCCGGGCGCCACACCAGCGGAAGCCGCATGAGGGCGTCGGTGTGGAAGGGGCCCTTGTAGAGGAGGCCGAAGTCGCCCTGGAGCTCGCCGTGGTCGGTGGTGAAGATCACGTCGGTGTCGTCGCCCCAGCCGCGGGCGGCGATGCGGTCGAGCACCCGGCCGCACGCCTCGTCGATCAGCTCGTTCATCACGTGGACCTTGGCGTTGACCTCCCGCAGCTGGTCGTCCGTGAGGGGGCCGGGGGAGAAGCCGGCCGGGCCGCCCTCCACGTTCGACCACGAGCCCTCCCAGTAGGCCAGCCAGTGCGGCGGCTTGCCCTCCAGCACCCGGCGGACGCTCGCCTCGTCGCCGGGGTGGCCGGGCGGGAGGTCGAGGTCGCGCCAGTCGACCCGGTCGAGCTCACCGGCCGGCGGGTCCCACGGGTGGTGGGGGTCGGGGAAGCTCATCCAGCAGAACCAGCTGTCGTCCTCGGCCAGGGTGTCGAGCCAGTCGATCGTCAGGTCGGCCACCCAGTCGGTGTGGTACCAGCCGCGGGGGATCGGGTTGTTCTTGGTCTCCGGAGCGCCGGTGTCGCCGCCGGGCGAGCCCTGCAGCAGGTCGGCGTAGCTGTGGAGGTGCTCGGGGTGGTGCTCGGACAGCCAGCGGCCGTAGTGGGCGATGAGGTGGTCGCCCCAGGCTGCGGCGTGCATCACCTGGACGGAGCGCTCGAAGCCCCGCCAGGGCCCGGTGTCGCCCCGCCGGGCGCGGAGGTTCTCCTCGAACTTGCCGTGGGGGTCGAAGCCGGGCTCGAAGTGGGCCTTGCCCAGGAGCGCCGTGCGGTACCCGGCGGCCTCGGCCAGGTGGGCGGCGACGGAGGGCGCGTCGACGGGGAGGGCGATGCCGTTGGCGACCACGCCGTGGGTGCGGGGGTACTGGCCGGTGAGCATGGTCGAGCGGGCCGGCATGCAGACGGTGTTCTGGTTGTAGGCCCGCTCGTAGCGGATCCCGTGGGCCGCCAGGGCGTCGACCACCGGCGTGCGGGCGACGGTGCCGCCGTTGCAGCCGAGCCCGTCGTAGCGCTGCTGGTCGGTGGTGACGAACAGGATGTTGCGACCCACGGTCCCTCCCTATGCGAGTAGCGCCGTGAGGGCGCGCGTCGTGACCTCGGCGGCGTTCTCGGCCGACAGTCCCTGGCCGATGCGGAGCCGTTCCCAGGCTTCCCAGCAGGTGGCGACGTCGAGAGCTTCGAGCAGCACCTCGTCGTCGTCGCCCAGCTCGGTGGCGAACACCGCCGCCAGCTGGTCGCGGAAGAACCGGCCGAAGCGCTGGAGCTCGTCCCGGATCGGCGGCGACGTGGGCGCCAGCCGGACGGCGAGGCGTCGCACCGGCGAGATCGCCTCGAACACCTCGCCCCGGTTGACCACCAGCGTCTCGATCCTCACGGCGAGCGGCCCGTCGGCGGGGAGGTCGACGAGCAGCGGCGTCACCCGCTCGATCTGCCGCTCGATGGCGGTGCGGTGCAGGGCCTCCATGTCGTCGAAGAGCCGGAAGATCGACCGCATCGACACCCCTGACCGCCCCGACACCTCCTGCGCCGTCGGCTGCGCAAGTCCCTCGTCCAGCAACCCGAGGATCGCATCCACGACCGCGTCCTGGTTCCTGACCCGCCGCCTCACCCGCCCGTCCGTCGCCTCCATCCCCTCGACCCTAAGAATTGTCACACCCTATGTCAAGACATGGCGGGCGTGGCCGTCGTGTGCGCCCACGCCCGCCCCTGTTCGGTTGGTCAGGAGGGATGGGGCTGGTAGTGGAGTGCGATGATCCCGCAGTCGAACGGCTGGGCGCCGACCAGGCGGAACCGGCGGTTGGCGTCGAGCGGGCCGAACACCGGCATGCCGCCGCCGAACGCGGTGGGGTTGACGAACAGGTAGAGGTCGTCGACCAGGTTGTCGGCGATCAACGACGAGACCAGGGTGCCTCCGCCGTAGGCGATCAGGTCCCCACCGGGCCGGGCCTTGAGCTCGTTGACGGTCTCGACGATGTCGCCGCCGGCGACGACCGCGTTGTCCCACGGTGAGGTGGTGAGGGTGTTGGAGATCACGACCTTGGGTGTGTCGTTGATCCAGTCGGTCAGCGCCTCGGGCTCGTCGTCGGGCCGGGACTCCCAGGCCGGGATGAACCCCTCGGCGGTCTTGCGGCCCAACACGATGCAATCGACCGACTCGGTGAGCGCGTCCATGTAGGCGTAGACGTCTTGGCTGAACGGGACGTCCATCCCGCCCGGCTGCCCGTCCGGGGCGGCCATGTAGCCGTCGATGCTGGTCTGGACCTGGAGCTTGAACTTGCGCATGACTGGTGTCCTCTCGGGTTCGGTTACCTCCGAAACGAACGGCAGTCCCCCGAATCGACAGCAACCGGCCTCTCCGCAACGAGCCGACCCCTGAAGGACATCCAACAGTTTGGGTTGATGCATCAAAGGAGCTTGATGTAGACATGGGCTGTGGGAACGTCACAGGCCGATCGGGAACTGGCCCCGCCGGAGTTCTTGCAGCTCGTGGGGCATCCGCTGCGCTGGCGGCTGTTGGGCGATCTGGCCCGCAGCGACCGCACGGTGCACGAGATGACCGGCCTGGTGGGTCAGCCCCAGAACCTGGTCTCGTACCACCTGGCCAAGCTGCGCGACGCCCGGCTGGTCTCGGCGCGGCGCAGCTCGGCCGACCGCCGCGACGCCTACTACACCGTCGACCTCGCCCGCCTGGCGGAGATGCTGTCCGTCACGGGCGGGGATCTGCACCCCGGGTTGCGTCTCGTCCCGCCGCCCCCGAACGGCGCCGGGCTGGCGGCGGGGAGCGCGCGGGTGTTGTTCCTGTGCACGGGCAACAGCGCCCGTTCCCAGATGGCCGAGGCCCTGGCCCGGGTCCGCTCCGGTGGTGCGGTCGAGGCCCACAGCGCCGGCAGTCACCCCAAGGCGCTGCACGCCAACGCGGTGCGGGTGATGCGCGACGAGCACGGCATCGACCTGACGGATCACCGCTCGAAGCACCTGAGCGTGTTCGCCGAGCAGCGCTTCGATCGGGTGGTCAGCCTGTGCGATCGGGTGCGGGAGGTCTGCCCCGAGTTCCCCGGCCGCCCCGAGACGATCCACTGGAGCATCCCCGACCCCGCGGTCGGGCACGCAGGCGGTGACGACGAGGCGAGCTACCCGGCCTTCCGGCAGACGGCCGACGAGCTGGACACCCGGATCAGGTTCCTGCTCGCCACCCTCGCCGCTCCGACAGCCCCGGTCCCGACGACAACACAGGAGGAACGATGACGGAACTGAACGAGATGGTGAACGTCCGCTACATGGTCGACGACGTCGACGCCGCGATCGAGTTCTACACCAAGCACCTCGGGTTCGAGGTGCGCACCAGCGCCGCCCCCGCCTTCGCGGACGTCACCCGCGGCAACCTGCGGCTGCTGCTCAGCGGGCCGGCCAGCTCGGCCGGGCGTCCCATGCCCGACGGCACCAAGCCCGGCCCCGGCGGCTGGAACCGCATCCACCTCCTCGTCACCGACATCACCGCAGAGGTCGCCCGGCTCCGCGATGCGGGAGCGAGCTTCCGCAACGACGTCGTCACCGGCCCCGGCGGCTCGCAGATCCTCCTCGAGGACCCCGCCGGCAACGTCGTCGAGCTGTTCCAACCCGCCGGCACCTGACCGCCCGCGCCTCAGCGCTCGTGGGCGGCGGGTTCGGGGCTGGTGTCGTCGGGAGTGTCGTCGGGGGTGAGGCCGAGGCGGCGGCGTTCGAGCTCGATGATCTGGCGTTCGGTCTGGGCCTGGGGTGCGGTGGCGAGGGCCGACACGTCGGTCGCGTGGGGGCTGGCGTCCTTGAGGTCGCTCGTCCGCACGTACTCGTCGAACAACCTGCGCTTGGTGGTCAGGATCTCCAGCATCCGCTGGTCGACGCCGTCCTCGACCAGGAGCCGGTGGACGTGGACCGGCCGCAGCTGGCCCATGCGATGGAGCCGGGCGACGGCCTGGTCCTCGATCGACGGCTTCCACTGGGGCTCGGTGAGCACCACCACCGACGCCGCCTGGATGTTCAGGCCCACCCCGCCGGCCTGGATCTGGCTCACCAGGACGAGCGGCTCCGGCGACGCCGAGAACTCGTCGACCAGCGCCTGGCGCGACAGCGGGTCGAGGCTGCCGGTGAGGAGGCCGGCCGAGCGCCGGTCGAGGGTCTGGTCGACCGCTCGGAGCACGTTGAGGAACGACGAGAACACGACGGTCTTCCAGCCGTTGTCGGCCGCTTCGTCGACGATCTCCACCAGCCGGTGCAGCTTGGCGCTCTCTCCGACGTCGGCGGCCTCGAACGCGGCGCGGCGCATGGCCATGAAGTTCCCCGACGCCACCGCGCGGGCGTAGGCGCGACGGTCGGCCGACGTCGTCTCGACCCACTCGTCGTTGTCGATCCGGGGTGGCAGCTCCTCCAGCACGTCGGACTGGTTGCGGCGCAGGTAGACGTCGGCGATGGCGGCCCGGAAGGCGTCGGTCCCCACCAGCCCGACGCCCGGCTCCATCCGGGCCGCCACGTCGGGCCGGATGTGGGCGACGAGGTTGCGGAACTCCTCGATCCGGTTCTCCATCGGCGTGCCGGTGAGGAGCAGCACGCGGTCGACGGCCCGGATGTGCCGCAGCGTGGCCTGCGTGCGCTGGGCGGCAGGGTTCTTCACGTAGTGCGCCTCGTCGGCCACGAGCAGCGCCACCGCCAGCTCGTCGGGGATGACCAGGGATTTCAGCGAGTCGTAGGTCACGACGCCGACGCCGCCGCGACGCACCCAGGCGTGGAGGTTGTGTCGCCGGTCGGCGCCGTGGAGGCGGAACGCCCGCAGTCGGCTGTGCTGCTCGATCTCGTGGGCCCAGTTGGCCAGCACGCTGGCCGGGCAGACGACCAGGGAGTGGGTGGCGCCCTCCGCGTGGAGGTGGCCGATGGCGGCCAGCGCCTCGACCGTCTTGCCCAGGCCCATCTCGTCGCCGAGGATCGCCCGGCCCTGGGCGAGGGCGAAGCGGGCGCCGAAGGCCTGGTAGCCCCGCAGCGAGACGTCCAGCAACGACGTGTCGAGCCCGTGGGTGTCGATGCGCTCGGCGATCTCCGACGGGATGTGCCCGTGCACGGCGTCGGGCTCGCCGTCGAGCCCCGCGATGGCGACGAGCAGGCCGTTGTAGGCGACCGCCCGCTCCCGGAAGTCGTCCCAGATCGACCCGTCGACCTCCGGAACGTCGGGTCGCAGACCGAGTGCCCGCTGCCAGCGGGGGTCGCCGCGGTCGATCCCGGACACGGCCACGACGGAGTGGAGCTCGTCGAGCGCCGCCCTGGCCCGGCGGCGCCGTGTGGCCCCGGCGAGGAGCATCCGCAGGCGACTGCCGGCCAGCGCCGCCGCCGGTAGCAGGCCCTCGACGCGCCCGGCGAGGTCGGTGAGCTCGTCGCGCACCGGACCGACCGCCTGCTCCGCCTCCTCGAACCGGCGCAGGCCGCCCAGCAGCCGGGTCTGGGTGTCGGGGCGACGGTCGACGTCGAACCGCACCCGGACGGTCCGCTCGAGCGCCCGGCGGAGTGCGTAGGCGGCGCCGACGACCTGGGCGGCGGTGTCGGGCCCCACTCCGTCGATCACCTGGAGACGGCCGACCCTCGCGCCGACCACGGACGCCACGGTGGTGTAGCCCACCGCCTCCAACGGGCCCAGCCGCAACTGGTCCTTCGTCGTCTCCCGGAGCCGGGACACCGGCAGCCGCGCCAGCTCGTCCCGCACGGCCTCCGCCCTCGCGGCCTCGTACGCCGTGCGGGCCTCCTGCCGTCGCTCCTCCGCGATGCCCAGCACGGTCGCGGCGGCCGTCGCGTCGCCCGGGGCTCGGCTCAGCAGCCGCCGCGCCGCCGCACCTGACCGCACACGCACCCGCGCCCGACGACCGTCGTCGGACCCCGTCGCTGCCGTCGTCATCGTGTCGCCCACCCCGCCATGCCTGCCCGCTCCCCGCTGTCCTGAGCCCCGGTCAACCCGCGTCGGGAGCTCAGGCTGCCTTGCGTCTGCGGATACGGGGGCGGCGGGGGAGGAGGGCGATCGCCGCGGAGATCGCGGTGGCGAGGGCGAGGGGGTTGCGGTGGGGGATCAGGTGGTGGCCGGGGAGCTCGACGATCGGGGCGTCGAGGCTGGCGGCGAGCTTTCGTTGGCGGTGGACGGGGACCAGCTTGTCGTGCTGGGTGACGACGACGACTGCCGGGGGTGTCAGCTCGGCGACCCAGGCGCGGCTGGTGAAGGTGCCCAGGCTGGCGGCGGCGGCGAGGATCGCCCGGGACTGGTGCCCGCCCAGCTCGCGGACGAGGGTGGGGAGGAAGCCCCGCACCGCGGACGGCAGCAGCGACGGCCACCAGTCGGGCGTCAGGTGCGACGCGGCGGTGAGGGTCCCCAGCAGCGTGAACTGCAGGCGCTCGGCGGGTCGGCCGCGGAAGTCGCGGGCGGTGGCGCACAGCACCAGGCCCGACACGAGGTCCGGTCGCCGGTGGGCCAGCAGCTGGGCGACCGCCCCGCCCATCGAGTAGCCGACGACCAGCACGGGCTTGTTCGTGGTGGCCTCGATCAGCGCGGCGACGTCGTCGGCGCAGTCCTCCAGGCGGAACCGGCCGCCGCAGCGGGGGCCGCGGCCGTGGCCCCGGAGGTCGGGGGCGATCACGTGGAACCGCGAGGCCAGCGCGGGGATCACCGCGTCCCAGTTGAGCGCCGCGGTGGCACCCAGCCCGTGGAGGAGCACGACCGTCGGCGCCCGCCGCGGCCCCTGGGCACCACGCACGTACATGGGGCCCCGGCCCGCCACGTCGACGACCCGACCCTCAGCCACGGTCAGGCCCCGCCCTTCCCGGTCGCCGCCTTCTTCTTCGGCTTCTTCGGGGTCGCCGCAGACAGCAGGGCCGAGAGGGTCAGCTCGATGCCGGTGGCGAGGACGTCGACGTCTCGGGAGACCTCGTGGTCGCCGGTGACGCCGAAGGTGACCATGCCGTCGTAGGAGAAGATCGCCACGCCGGTGCGCAGCGGGGCCGCGATCGGGACGTACGGGTAGGCCCGGAGCATCCGCCGGCCACAGGAGTAGAGGGGGAGCTGGGGACCCGGGACGTTGGTGGTCACGGTGTGGACCGTGCCCGACCCCTGCACCGCCCGGGCCGCCACCCGCATCCCCAGCGCCAGCAGGGCCGGCGGGGCGAACCCCGTGAGCGCCGTGAGGGCCTCGCCCGCCACCGCCTGCCCCGACTCCTTCAGCCCCGCCAGCTGCGCGGTGATCGCCCCCAGCCGCTCGACCGGGTCGACCAGGCCCACCGGCAGCTCGGCGAACATGGCCGAGATCCGGTTGTCGAAGGAGCCGTCGTGGGTGGCGGCGCCGTCGGGCCGGGTCGCCCGCACCGAGACGGGCACCAGCGTGCGCACCACCCGGTCGGCCCGCACGTCCTCGCCCCGCTCGACCAGCAGGTGCCGGAACCCGCCGGCCACCGCGGCCAGCACCACGTCGTTGACGGTGCCGCCCAGCGCCCGGCGGATCTGCTTGACGTCGTCCAGCGAGGCGTCGGCCCAGGCGTACTCACGGTGTGGCGTGATGGGCCCGGTGAGCCCGCCGGTCGACGCCGAGGTGGCCACCCCGCCCAGCGACAGCAGCCCCGGCAGCAGGCCCCGCACCTGCTCCAGCACCCGGCTGGGTCGCCGCAGCTGGGCGCTGAGGAGCCGCACCCGCTCGTAGCTGTCGAACGACAGGTCGCGGGCGGCGCCCAGCACCAGGTCCCGGCGGGAGGGCGTCCGCGACGGCACCCACGGCGGCGCCTCGACCTCCGGCGGATCCGGGGTCACGTCGAGCAGCACGGCCAGGATCTCGGCCCCCGACACGCCGTCGACCATGCAGTGGTGCACCTTCGTCACCAGCGCCCACTGCTGGTCGGCCAGGCCCTCGACCACCCACATCTCCCACAGCGGCTTGGTGCGGTCGAGCCGCTGCGACATCAGCCGCCCGACCAGCCGTCGCAGCTCCGCGGTGCCCGCCGGCGCCGGCAGGGCGGTGCGGCGGAGGTGGTAGTCGACGGAGAAGTCCTCGTCGTCGACCCACAGCGGCCGCTCCAGGCCGAACGGCACGAACTCCACCCGCTGGCGGCACCGTGGCACCTGCGCCAGGCGCTGCTCCATGGTGTGGGCGAGCGCGTCGTGCGACGGCGGCGGCCCCTCGAAGATCCCGATGGAGCCGATGTGCAGGCTGACGGCCCGATCGCTGTCCTCGATGTGGAGGAACGACGTGTCGAGCGGGCTCATGCGGTCCATGTCGTGCTCCTCCCCGATGTGACCGATGTCAACGTACCGCCCCGCCCATGTAACCCTGGCACCGGGCCGCGTCGTGGGGGGATCAGGAGCGGGTCGGGGGGAGGATCTCCTCCCAGCCGCCCTCCTCGGTGGGGATGGTCTGCACGTAACCCGTGCCCAGGCGCTTCATGAAGCCCCACAGGTAGCCCTCGGGGTCGGTCACGTTGAAGCTGCGCACGTCGTAGTCGCGGTCGACTGGGGCCTCGGCCGCCACGCCGGCGGCCCGGACCCGCTCGTACTGGGCGTCGACGTCGTCGACCCACACGCCGACGAACTGGTCGGGCCCATGGTCCTTCCACAGTCCGGGGCCGTGGCCGGAGAACCACAGCTCGGTGTCGCCGATGAGCATCTCGGCCTGGCGCACGACGCCGTCCTTGTCGACGTAGCGGGCCCGCTCCTCGAAGCCGAACACCCGGCTCAGCCAGTCGAGCATGGTGTTGGCGTCCTCGTAGCGGGTGCCGACCACCACGCCGGTGAAGCCGGGGGCTGCGTCCGTCATCGTCGTTCCTCCATGTGTCGTTCGAACCACTGGGTCAGGCGGCGCCAGCCGTACTTGGCGAGGTTGACGGCGACGTCGGGCGGCACGCGGTCGAGGCCGCGGTGCTCCAGCACCACCCGGGTCGCGCCCTCCGCAGCGGCCTCGAACCGGATGTCGACCTCGGTGTCGCGCCAGTCGACGAACACCAGCCGCTGCCCCGGCTCCCACACCGTCACCCGGGCCCGCTCCTCCTCCGGGCCGTTGTCGGGGCCGACCTCCAGCAGGCGGCCGCCGACACCCGGCTCGAAGCGCAGCGTGGTCGGCGACCCCAGGCCCTGCCGGTACCACTGGTCGATCTCCTCGGTGAACACCGCGAACGCCGTGTCCGGGTCGACCTTCACCGTGATCGACACCCGCACCGCCGCCAGGTCGCTCATCGCGACTTCCGCTCCCGCCGCTCGGCGTGCTCGGCGAAGGCCCCGAGCTGCTCGGACCAGAACGCCTGCACCTGGTCGAGCCAGGCCCGCAGTTGCACGATCCGGTCGGGCCGCAGCCGGTAGACACGGACGCGGGCGTCGTCACCGGGTGTGTCGACCTCGACGAGCCCGGCGTTGCGCAGCACCCGGAGGTGACGGCTCATGGCGGCCGGCGTCATGCCCGCCTGCTCGGCGATCACGCTGGCTCGGAGCGCGTCACTCCCCAACAGCTCCACCACCCGCCGTCGGGTGGGGTCGGCCAGAGCGACCAGCGTCGTGTCGAGATGATCAACGATGGCGTTGATGATCAACGCCAGGGTTGAGCGTTGTCAAGGGCCGTCGACGAGGCCGGTCTCCCGGACCGTGATGCTCAGGCGGCCCGGCGGCAGGCCCAACCCGGCGGGCGCCGAGGCCGGCACGACCTTCGGGACGCCGTGGAAGATCAGGCGCTGGGAGCGGCCGAACACCAGGAGGTCGCCGCTGCGCAGCTCGACGTCGGTGAACGGGCCGGTGCGGCGGTCGACCCCGGCGAGTCGGAACACGCAGGTGTCGCCCAGGCTGATGGTGACCACCGGCGCGGCCGACGGCTCCTCGCCGTCCTGGTGCAGGCCCAGCTTGGCGCCCGGTGCGTAGAGGTTTACGATCGCCGCGTCGGGCGCGTACGAGCGGGCCTCCGGCGAGTCGACCCCGTAGGCGGCCCCCACCGCGGCGACCGCCGCCGACGCCAGCGACGCCGGCAGCGGCTTGACCGGCGCCCCGTCGGTGTCGTCGGCCGTGCGGCTGTAGGCGTAGGGCGACCAGTGCCAGCCCAGGCACACCGACTGCACCGACATCACCTGGCCCGTCGGCATCCGGGGGTGCCGCAACCCCGCGGGCGGCTCCGACCAGCGTCGGAAGTCGGCCACCAGGGCCTGCTGGGCGCCGAGGGAGAGCCAGCCGGGCACGAGCTCCACGTCGGGCAGCACCTCGGACCACTCCCGCTCGGCGGGGTCGCCCGCCTCCGGCAGCCCCAGAGTCAGCTGCCCCTCCGGGTCGGGCGCCGCCGGCTCGGGCGCCGCCGGCCCCAGCACGGTCGGCACGCCCTTCGCCCGGCCCTGGACACCCTTCCAACGAGTCGCCGACGTGCTGCTGCCCATACCCCTACAACGCTGGCCCCGCCGGCCGTGTGAGATCCAACCCGGTCGGGCAGGCTCCGACGCGTGACCGTGACCGTCGTGGTGGTGATCCACGAACTGATCGCCACCCGGGTCGCCGCCGCCGAGCCCACCGTGCTCGCCTGCTCGGCCCTCGAGCGCCGCTACCGCGCCCGCCTCGCCGCCCTGGAGACCCCGAGCCCCGACGAGGCGATCGTGGTCGACGCCAATGGCCCCGTGGCCGACGTGGTGGAGGAGGTCGTCGAGCGCCTCGAGCAGGGCCCGGGCGCGACGATGGCGACCACCTGAGACGTGTGGTCGCCATCGTGACGCGTGCCGCCGGCAGTGCCGGCATGTGGGCTAAGCGACTAGCCGGGGCACGTGTTCCGGTACTCGGAGATGCGGGTCGACGCCGGCGGTGGGCACATGAACTGCTCGTACCGGGTGTCGTTGTCGACGTAGCGCTTCATCCACACGATCGCCATGCGACCCTGCGGGTTGTTCGCCGCTCCACCGAGGAAGTGGTCGGCCCCCGCGACCTCCAGGTAGGCCTTCTCCGAGGCGGCCGGGATCTGGTCGTAGAACGGCTCGGCGAACGATCCGACGCCGGCGATGAAGTCGTTCTGGGCGCCGATGATCATCGTCGGCACGCTGACCGTGTTGAAGAACACGAATGTGTCCCACGGCTGCAGCGCGACGGCGGCCTGGTACGACGGGTTGTCACGCACAGCCTCGATCGTGCCGCCGCCACCCATCGAGTGGCCCATGACCGCCCGACGGGTCGGGTCGACCCGCTGCCGCACGGCGGCGGGGGCGGAGTTGACCACGTAGTTCAGCGCGGCCGTCAGCTGCTGCGACCGGCTGTTCGGGAGGTCGAAGAGGCCCAGCGTGTCGATGGTGATCACCACGAACCCGTGGGAGGCCAGCAACGGCCCGGCCCACTGGATGATGAACTGCGGCGACAGGAAGCCCGGCGACACGGCGATCACGCCGAAGGTGCCCTGGCTGGTGTCGTTCGGGTAGTAGATCGTGCCGCCGCCGAAGTTGGTCTGGCGGGCGACGGCGGCCGAGCTGGTGGTGAAGGGCCCCGTCGCGGCGTCGATGCTGGCGCTGGTCGGCGCCGGGCCCCGTTGGAGCGGGTTAGGCGTCTGCGCGCCACTGGCCGTCGGGCTGACGACGAGGGCGCCCAGGCTCAGTGCCACGGCGACCAGGGCCGCGGCGAGTGAACGTGGTCGAGTTCGCATGCTTGTTGATCCCCCAAGTGATGTCGGCCGACAGGCGTCGCGTCGACACGTTCAATAACAACCACACCAAAGGGGTGATTGTCAATAAGAGGTGGGGGTACCCGCTATTTTGTCAGTGGGTGCCGTTGACGCCCGCCGACAGCTGGGCGAGCAGGATCCCGGTGGCCTCGCCGAACGTCCTCGAGTCGGTGCTCGGGTCGGCGATCCGCAGCACCGACACGCCGATGCCCAGGCCGAGGATCGCCGCGGCCAGCCTGTCGGAGCTCATCGGCAGGGGGACGCCCAGCTCCCGGCTCTGCCCGTCGAGGATGCCGGATATCGCCATGCGTGCCGCCATCAGGCCCTGGCTGGACTGGGCGCGCATCGCCGGCTTGTGCCGCGTCGACAGCGCGAACTCGGTCACCAGCACGACCCACTCCTCGTCGCCGAGCTGGTCGTCGACCCACTGGCCCAGGGCCGCCAGGCGCGCCGTCACCGTCGGCTCGGCCGCGTCGAGCTGCTCCTGCATCGCGACGATGCCCTTCACCATGTGGCGCTGGATGACCGCGAGACCGAGGTCCTCCTTGCTGGTGAAGTTCGAGTAGACGGCGCCGGTGGTGTACCCCGCGGTGCGGGCGATCTGGCCTATCGAGGCCGCGAGGTAACCCTGCTTCAGGAACACCCGCTCCGCCGACCTGACGAGCCGTGATCGTGTGCGGGCCTGACTCTCTTGACGGGTCAAGGGTCGTCGCTGGCTCATGTGTCCGGCCAGGCTAGTCGTGCGTGAAAGTCCTTGAGATTTGCGCACTCAACTACTCACGCGCGCGTCGAGCGCGGCTGCGCACGACGACTGACACCACTGTCGGCGGAGTCCCAGAGTGTGCGTGGTGGGGCGCTCGGTGCCTCGTAACCTGACGGCCGGGCCGGGGCGCCCGGCAGGTCGGACGACGGAGGACGGAGGACGGCGATGCGATTCGTGGTGTACGGCGCCGGCGCCATCGGCGGCGTGATCGGCGGTCGGCTGTTCGAGGCCGGCCACGACGTGACGCTGGTCGCGCGCGGCGACCACCTGGCGGCGCTCCAGGCGGGCGGCCTCGAGCTGGTGTCGCCCGAGGGACGGACGACGTTGCCGGTGCCGGCGGTCGGTCACCCCTCGGAGCTGACGCTCGACGACGGCGACGTGGTGATCCTGGCGATGAAGACCCAGGACACCGCGGCGGCGCTGACGGCGCTCACCCCCCACGCGCCACCCGGGATCGCCGTGGCGTGCGCCCAGAACGGGGTGGAGAACGAGCGGCTGGCGCTGCGGTCGTTCGCCCACGTCTACGCCGTGCACGTGGTGTGCCCGGCCACCCACCTCGAGCCGGGCACCGTGGTGGTGCACTCGGCGCCGGTCGGCGGGATGTTCGACCTCGGCCGCTACCCCACGGGCGTCGACGCCACCGCCGAGTCGCTCGCAGCGGCGCTGCGCGAGGCGACGTTCGAGTCGGAGGCCCGGCCGGACATCATGCGCTGGAAGTACCGCAAGCTCATTATGAACCTGGTCAACGTCGCCACCGCCGTGTGCGCGGAAGGTGCGGGGTTCGCCGACCTCGTGCGGCTGCTGCGGGCCGAGGGCGAAGCGGCGCTGGCGGCGGCGGGGATCGACCTGGTGACCGTCGCTGACGACAAGGCCCGCCGCGGCGACCGGCTCCAGCTGCGGCCGATCGAGGGTGTGACCCACAACGGCGGGTCGACGTGGCAGAGCCTGGCCCGGGGCACCGGCAGCATCGAGACCGACTACCTCACCGGCGAGGTGGTGCTCCTCGGCCGCCTGCACGGCGTGCCGACCCCCGCGAGCGTCCTGCTGCAGCGCCTCGCCCACCGGGCCGCGGCCGAGCACCTCCCGCCGGGCCACCTGCCGGCCGAGGAGGTCCTCGCTCAGCTGGCGTGAGACCGGCGGCGGCGGGGTCGGGTGGAGAGGCGCTCGAAGGACGCCCGGTCGCAGATCATCAGGGCGGCGCGCTTGTCGGGCAGGTCGATCTCGGCGGCCTTGCGGAAGCCGAGGAACGCCAGGAGCGACAGGAAGTTGTGGTTGCCGACGTCGGGCTCGCCCACGAGCCGCTCGACGCCCGGCCGGCCGAACAGGAACCGGTTGGTGGCCAGGCCCAGCGACACGCTGAAGCGACCCCGGAAGTCCTTGTCGCCGATGAGGACGTGGGCACCCAGGTCGCCGGGCTGCACCGGGTACCGGTCGCCGAGCACGTCGTGGGCCGGGTCGTAGGCCTCCAGGTAGCCGACCGGCAGGTCGTCGACGAAGGTGACGAAGTTGTCGCGGTGGGGGGCGTCGTCGTGTTCCCGGAGGTAGGCGGCGATGCGGTCGACCGGCCACGCCATGGCCCAGTAGCGCTCCACCTCGGGCTCGTGCATCCACCCGTGCACCAGTGCCACGTCGAGGCCGGGGTCGACGGGCCGGGTCCAGATCACCCGGTCGCGGGTCGCGGCCCGCTCCTCGTAGACGGCCCGGTCCCGCAGGAGCGACACCGCGGTCACACCAGCTCCAGCGGGTTGT
>Ga0193742_1000395_pt1 | contig 30145 bp, 24 predicted proteins | sample L2c1metaG_FD_165511 | JGI IMG/M metagenome (GOLD analysis project Ga0193742, IMG submission 165511) | Soil microbial communities from a riparian zone of the East river system, Colorado, United States - L2c1 | ecosystem: Environmental > Terrestrial > Soil > Riparian zone | place: USA: East River... | reverse complement strand
AGACCAGCCAGGAAAACGGCAGAGCCCGATGCGACACCCACAACCGGTGGGCATGGAACCACGAACAACGCCACGCCGCCAGCAACACCAGCGACGACGAACCCCCACCAACCACGACACCAGCTAGTGGGCTGTCGCGGAACGTTCCGCCGGTAACTATCGTCAGGCGACTTTGCGGCGGTTCTCGAGCTCGATGATGCGGGGATCGTGGCGGTCGCGGTTACGGCGCCGGATGTAGGCCTGGCTGGCTTTGGAGAACTCGGCCCAGCTGGCGTAGTCGCTGCCGTTGACCACGAACTCGACGTAAGCCCAGAAATGGCACTCGATGCGGTTGAGGTAGCTGGCATTGGTCGGCGTGGGCAGGAGCCCGACGTTGCTGTCTGCAGCCCAACGGCGGATCTCTGGGGTCCAGTGCGCCGAGAGGTTGTCCATCACGATGTAGACCGTGACCTCGGGCGGGTAGCGGCGGCGGATGTCGCGCAGGAACTCAAGGGTGACCTTGGCGGTCACCGAGCGCTTCTCCAGCCGCCCCCAGAACCGATCAGCGCCGACGTCATACGCGCCCAACAGCTTGCGGACACCGTGGGTGCGGTTGTAGGTCGCCCGCTGACGGGCCGGGCGACCCGATGGGAACCAGCCCTGCCCGGCGTGGGGCTTGAGCGAGATGGGGCCGCACTCGTCGAAGGAGACCACGACGCCGTCGAGGGTGCCGGCCTCCGCGCCCTGGTAGGCGGCCAGCACCCAGCCCTTCTTGGGTTCGTAGAGCGGGTCGTTGCTCCACTTCCAGGTGCGGGTGCGCTGGGCGGTGATCCCCATCGAGGAGAGCACCCGCCGCAGGTGCTCCCTCGAGATCGACACCACGACCCGGTGGCGGACCAGGTAGCGGCGCAGCGTGGCCAACGACCACCGGGTTCCTGGCTCTGCGAGATCACGGGGACGGGCAAGGGCAATGGCACGGATCCGAACTCGGGCCGTGTCATCGATCCTCCTCGGACGCCCGCCCCCGATAGGAGGGCGGACCGACGCCATCCCATCGGTGTTGAAGTCCCCGATCACCCGACGCACCTGGTTCTCATCGGTCTGGAGCACCCGGGCGATGTCAGGGCACGACGACCTCGTGTCCGAGGCCAGCAAGATCTGCGCCCGCTGACGCAGAGCGAAGATCTTCGAGGTCCGCGAGATCCGGCGCAGCTTGACCGCCTCTTCCGGCGACAACTCGCGAACGAACACCGACGGTGGACGAGCCACAACCAACCCCCAGGGCCAACGACAACAACTCCACCATCGTGACCGCCCGGCCCAACCCGCACGCGGACCCGTTACCTGCGCCTACTTCAGCGACACCCCACTAGATGAGTGATTCCTTCGCTGGGGGTTGGTGGCCTCTAGCCCGAACCTAGATCCGTTCGAGGGTGGTGCCGCCGAACAGGGGCTCGACGCCGTGGGTGGCGACGTCGGCCTGCAGCTCGTCGCGGGGCGGCGTCGGGGGCAGCTGCTCGGCGGCCGCCAGCGTCAGGGCGAGGACGCGGGCGTCGCTGGAGGTGTTGAGGAACACCTGCGGGTTGCCCAGCACCCAATGGACCGCCCGGGCGACGGCGTCGGGGTCGAGCAGCGGCTCGTACCAGCTGAAGCGGCGGTCGTCGTGGTCGTCACGCCAGCGCCGCCGGGCGACGGCCTTGATGGTCTGCACCGCCACCTGCCGCTCGGCGCACACCGCCAGCAGCTCCTCGACGTCGGCCCGGTAGGCGGCGTCCTGCAGGCCGACGAAGCTGTACGGCAGCAGCACGGAGTCGAACGGTTGACGCTCGAGGCTGCGCAGGTGCATGCGGGCGATGCGGTTGCCGTGTCCCGTCACGCCGACGAAGCGCACGAGGCCCTCGTCCCGTGCCTGCAGGAGGGCCTCCACGGCGCCGCCGGGCCCGTGGGCGACCTCCCACTCGTCGGGCTCGACCAGGTTGTGGAGCTGGATGAGGTCGACCGCGTCGACCCGGAGCCGGGTGAGCGACCGCTCCAGCTCGGCCCGGGCCCCGATGCCCGAGCGCTCGCCGGTCTTGGTGGCGAGGAAGAACCGGGAGCGGTGCTCGGGCATCCAGGCACCGATCCGCAGCTCCGAATCGCCGTAGCCCGCCGCGGTGTCGATGTGGTTGACGCCGCGCGCCAGCAGCACGTCGAGCAGTTCGTCGGCCCGCTCCTGGCGCATCGACGCCAGCCCCGCCGCCCCGAAGATCACCCGACTGCTGTCGTGCCCGGTTCGGCCGAACGGCGCCACAGGAAGGCTCACGCCTCCGAACCTACCGGCCAGGGCGTGGCCTCCGCTCCGCCCGGTCAGCTCGGCTGGGTGGCCAGGAGGAACTGCACCTGGCCGTCGGACTCGACCTTGGCGTCGAGCACCATGCCGTCGAGCAGGTCGTCGGCGGTCGGGTCGAGGAACACGCGGACGCCCTCCTCCTCGACGACGTTGTCCTCCTGCCGGGGAGCGAGCGCCCAGGCCAGCGCCAAGCCGTCGGGACTGTCGGCGGGGCCGGCGATGCGCAGCCCGGCATCGTCGGGGAGCTCCGGGTGGTCGCTGAGGTTGCGGATCGCCGTGGCGGCGTTGGAAGTGAGAACGAGCAAGGAGCTTCCTCCGGGTCGTGAGTGGCCGGGTCGGGTCTTCCCACCGCGATCCGGGTCAAACACTTCGCCGCTGCCGGGGAGTCCGACGCCCGGCAACCGGGCCCGGAATGAGAGCGGGTCTCCCGTCACGGCGGAACGACGGGAGACCCGGACTCGATGCGGCCGCGTAGGAACGGCGGGGTGTCCCAGCGTCGCGGCCGCGGCCGGTCGTCTACCCCCACGAGAACGTCCCAATCAGATTCTTCGAAAATCTTTTCGCGATCGTCAGTTTGGGGTGGCCAGGTGGGGGAAGCGGCTGCCTCGATGCGGACCGTCGTCGAACGGAGGATCACAACCAGTGACCAAGCTCGTGCGCGACGTCATGGCAGTCACCCCCTGGGCGATCGAGGCGACGACCTCCCTCCAGGATGCTGCCCGGATGATGCGCGTCTGGGATCTGCACGAGGTCTTCGTCGTCGACCAGGGCGTCCTGCGCGGCGTGCTGAGCGACGAGGCGATCGTCGTGCTCGCGATCGCGTCCGGGCGGTCGCCGTCGAGCGTCCTCGCTGGTGAGTCCTGCAACCCCGACGTGCCGCGCGTCCAGAGCTCCCAGCCCGTGACCGAGGCGCTCGCCGTCGTGGAGGAGCGCCGGGCGGCCCGGATCCCCGTGGTCGACGGCGACCGGCTCGTCGGCACCATCTCCCTCGGCGACCTCACCCGGACCCGCATCAGGCCGCGGGGCTGAGCACGCCCTCGCCGTAGACCCGGGCCTCGTCGAGCAGGTCGAGGTCGGGGGCGAGCAGCTCGACGGTCGACTGCACGGTGGCGAGGGCCCGGATCGCTCCGAGGACCACCGGTTCGAGCGTCAGGCCGAAGCGGCGCAGGACGTCGCTGAAGGCGGCGAAGAGGGCCAGGTCGGGCGGTGATCCCGGCCGCAGGTGCCGGGCGACGAGGCGGTCGAGCGCCGCTGCCAGCTCCCGCCCGTCGGGGGCCGCGCCTGCCCGGGTCCCTGGCCGCGGCTGCGGTGGCCCGGCGAGGCCCTCGCTCACCGCGGCGGCCATCAGGCGACCGTCGCGTGCGGCGATGCCGACGCACATCAGCCGCAGCCCGGCCTGCTGCGCCGGGGTCAGCCGGCCGACGGCGCCGCAGTCGAGCAGGGCGATGCGCCCGTCGGCGGTGAGGTGGAGGTTGCCGGGGTGGGGATCGGCGTGGAACACACCGGCGGTGAAGATCTGCTCGAAGAAGCAGTGCAGGAGGCTGCGGGCGAGGTCACGGCGGTGGTCCGGCGCCAGGCCGGCCGCCCCCGACGACAGCGGTCGCCCCTCGATCCACTCCATCACCAGCACCCGGCGGCGGCTCAGCGCCAGGACCGGGGCCGGCACCACGATGCGGTCGTGGCGACCGACGGCGTCGGCGATGGCGCGCAGGTTGCGGGCCTCGACGCGGAAGTCGAGCTCCTCGGTGACGCTGTCGGCGAAGCCCTGGACGGCCACGGCCAGCCGCTGCTCGGCGGCCCAGCCGGTGTGCCGCTCGAGCCGGGCCGCCAGGCGGCCGAGGATGTCGAGGTCGCGGGCCACGCGGGCGGCGACGTCGGGGCGCTGCACCTTCACCGCCACCGGGGCACCGTCGGCCAGCCGGCCGCGGTGGACCTGGGCTACCGAGGCGGCCGCCACGGGGCGGGTGTCGAAGTCGTGCAGCACCTCGGCCGGCGGGCGGCCCAGCTCCTCGACGAACAGCCGGTGCACCGCGGCGCCCGACACGGGCGGGGCGTCCTGCTGCAGGAACCGGAGCTCGGTGACGACGTCGGAGGGGATCAGGTCGGGGCGGGTCGACAGGAGCTGCCCGAGCTTCACGTAGATGCCCCCGGCCTGCTCCAGCGCCTGGCGCAGCGACCGGCCCCGGTCGGACTCGTCGGCCCGCCGCCGGCCCCGCCAGAGCCCGGACCGGGCGACGATCCCGCCCAGCTCGACGTAGCGGGCGAGCCGGTCGGTGCGGGTGTGGAGGGTGTCCCGTCGCATGCCTCGACGGTACGGACAACCCGCCGACGGATCGTCGTACGGTCGGCCGATCCTCCCCTACTCCCCCCGCAGTAGGGCGGGTCCTGCGGGTCAGGCCTCGACGAGGGCGCGGAGGTCCTCCATCTGGCCGGCATCGGTACGACGGACGGCGCGGCGGACGACGGGCCCGATGAGCTTCCACCCTCCGTGGGCGTCGACCTCGACGGCGAGGCGGGCCCGGGTGCTCTCGGGGTCGCCGGTCGGGTCGACCCGGTAGTGGTAGCGGGCGACCACGCCGCCCTGCGTGGACGTCAGCGTGAACGATCGGCCGGGCTCCACCGCCGTGATCTCGCTCGTGTGGGACTTGCCCCGCGACACGAACGTGAGCGTCGTCCCCACCTCGGTCGGGCCGTCGGCGTGCAGCGACTCGACGGCCTCCATCCACTCCGGGGCCCGCTCCCAGTCGGTGAGCGCGCCCCAGACGTCGGCGACGGGGCGCTTGATGGTCGTTTCCGTGGCGAAGGCCTGACTCATGCGACGCAGCGTCACCCGGCCGGGCGAGGGGCCGCTTGTACGGAATTCACGTCTCGGGCACGAAGCCCGGGGCCTGCTGGCCGACGTCGAACACGGCCCGCTGCGCGGCGACGTAGCCGGAGGGCGTCACTCCCGTGTGCCGCTTGAAGTCCCGGATGAAGTGGGACTGGTCGAACCACCCCCACTCCGCCGCCAGGTCGGTCCAGGTGATCGGGGCGTGGACGTCGACGTCGGCGAGGAGGCGGCGCAGCCGCAGGATCCGCGCCAGAGACCGGGGTGTGAGGCCCACCACCCGCGTGAACTCCCGGTCGAGGTGGGCGTGGGAGATGCCCATCTCCTCGGCGACGTCCGAGATGCGCCGCCGCGGGTCGCCCTCCAGCGCCGCCACCGCCGCCGCGCAGCGCTCCCATCCGGGGACGTCGGCCTGCAGCCCCGCCAGGAGCGTGGCTTCCACGGCGTCGAGGCAGGAGAAGGGCGCGATGCCGTCGAGCACCGCTCCGAGCAGCGCCGTCCGGAGCGGGCCCGCGGCCGGCCACACGCCCGGCAGGTCGACCACCCGGCCCCGCAACGGCGACGGGTCGACGCCGAACAGCGCCCGGCACCCGAACGGCGTCGTCACGATCCCGACCGCCAGGGTCTCGGCCGTCGGGGCGTTGATCACCGGGCCGTCGTGCGGTCCGGCGAGCCAACCTTCGGCGGCGACGAACGGCGTGCCGGCGCCGTTGCGGGGCGTCTGCACGATCGGCGACCCGAGCACCACCACCGCCACCGTCGACCCCGTGGGACCGATCCGCTCCTGCCGGTAGGGGATGTGGCCCCGGGCGAACCACACCGACTCGACGAACGGCTCGAGCGGTGGGTCGGGCCGCCGCGTCTCGAACTCGAACTCCATGACAGCTCCTCGCCCGTCAGCCTGCATCCGGGAGTCGACGGGAGGCCAGCGGGCTCAGTGTTCAACAGAATGAACCAGGCTTCATCTTGTTCGCATCGGGATGTACAGTGACCGGCATGGGCCTCGACGAGCGGGACTTCCCGATGATCGTGAGCGTCGACGACCACGTGGTCGAACCGGCGCACGTGTGGTCGACGTGGCTGCCCCGGCGGTTCCGCGACCGGGGCCCCCGGGTGGAGCGGCGGGGCATCGGGGCCATGCGCCACGTCGGCGGCGGCGCCTACGAGCAGTCGTTCGACCCCGACGGCCCGCAGGCCGACTGCTGGATCTACGAGGACCTCGTCTACATCCACAAGCGCCACGTGGCCGCCGTGGGCTTCGACCGCGACGACATGACGATGGCGCCGATCACCTACGACGAGATGCGCGACGGCTGCTACGACCCCCGGGCCCGGGTCGCCGACATGGAGCTGAACCACGTCGAGGCGTCGCTGTGCTTCCCCACCTTCCCCCGCTTCTGCGGCCAGACCTTCACCGAGGCGAAGGACCGGGAGCTGGGCGAGGCCTGCGTGCACGCCTACAACGACTGGATGGTCGAGGAGTGGTGCGGCGACTCGGGCGGCCGGCTCGTCCCCCTGACCATCGTGCCGCTGTGGGACGCCGAGCTGGCCGCCGCGGAGGTGCGCCGCAACGCCGCCCGGGGCGTCCACGCCGTGTGCTTCAGCGAGATCCCCGCGCACCTCGGCCTGCCGTCGATCCACTCGGGGTCCTGGGACCCGTTCTTCGCCGCCTGCGCCGAGACGGCCACCGTGGTCAACATGCACATCGGCTCGTCGTCGCGCATGCCGGCCACGTCGGGCGACGCCCCCACGGGGGTGGCCGCCACGCTGAGCTTCAACAACGCCATGGCGTCGATGAGCGACTGGCTGTTCTCCGGCAAGCTCGTGCAGTTCCCCGACCTGCGCCTGGCCTACAGCGAGGGCCAGATCGGCTGGATCCCCTACATCCTCGAGCGGGCCGACACGGTGTGGGAGGAGCACCGGGCGTGGGCCGGCACGAAGGAGCTCGTGCCCGAGCCGCCCAGCACCTACTACTACCGCCAGGTGTTCGGCTGCTTCTTCAGCGACCAGCACGGCATCGACAGCATCGACAAGGTCGGCGTCGACAACACCACCTTCGAGACCGACTACCCCCACACCGACTCCACGTGGCCCCACACGAAGAAGATCGCCATGGAGATGACCGCCGGCCTCGACCCCGACGTCATCCGCAAGATCATGCGGGGCAACGCCATCCGCATGCTCTCCCTCGACCTCGCCCCGTGACCCCTCGCCACCACTGTCCATAGTGGTTACTATGGTGTGGTGAGCCCTCTCCTCTACGACCCGTCGTCCTACGCCCTGCACGACGACCCGTTCCCGACCTACCGGCGACTGCAGGCCGAGGCTCCGCTCTTCCGCAACGAGGAGCTCGGGTTCTGGGCGCTCACCCGCTTCGACGACGTGATCGGCGGCCTGGGTGACCCCGCCACCTACAGCTCCGCCCAGGGCACGCTCGTCGAGCACATCCAGAGCACCGACCCGCCGCCGGACATGATGATCTTCGCCGACCCGCCCCACCACGACGTGCTGCGCAAGCTGGTCAGCCGGGCGTTCACCCCGCGGCGGATCGCCGACATGGAGGCCAAGGTCCGCACGATGTGCGACGACTGGCTCGACCCCCTCGTGGAGGCCCGGGGCGGCGAGGTGGTGGCCGACCTGGCCGGCCTGCTGCCGATGGCCGTGATCGGCGCCCTGCTCGGCGCGCCGCCCGAGGACAACGCCCGCCTCAAGGCGCTGTCGGACCGGCTGCTGCACCGGGAGGACGGGTCGGTGGCAAGGCCCGAGGACGCGGCTGTGGCGGGCGCCGAGCTGTGGATGTACTTCAGCGAGCTGGTCGCCGCCCGGCGGGCCGCCCCTGGCGACGACATGATGACCGCCCTCGTCGAGGCCGAGATCCCCGACGACGCCGCCGACGGCGCGCCCCGGCGCCTCACCGAGGACGAGATCGTGTACTTCTGCCTACTGCTGGGGGTGGCGGGCAACGAGACGACGGCCAAGATGATCGCCACCGGCACCGTGGTGCTGGCCGAGTTCCCGGACGAGCGGGCGCGGCTGGCCGCCGACCCCGGGCTCTGGCCCGGCGCGGTGGAGGAGCTGCTGCGGTTCGACCCGCCGTCGCACTACCAGGGCCGCGTCACCACCCGGCCGGTGGTGTGGCACGGACACGAGGTCGCCGAGGGCGAGATCGTCCTGCTGGTCAACGGCGCGGCCAACCGCGATCCGGCGGCCTTCGACGAACCGGGCCGCTTCGTCGCCGACCGGCGCATCGAGCGGCACCTGGCCTTCGGGCACGGCGTCCACTACTGCCTGGGCGCCGCGCTGGCTCGGCTGGAGACCCGGGTCGCCCTGGAGGAGCTGGTGCGCCGCTTCCCCGACTACGAGGTCGACCGCGGCGGGATCGAGCGGTTCCACTCGACCAACATCCGCGGCCTGTCACGCGTGCCGTTCGCCGCCTGACCCCGGGTCGCGGGAGGCCGCGGCGATCGCGACCGCCTCCTCGGCGTCGCCCACGGGGGGCGCCGGCGACCGCAGCGTGAGGCGCTCGATCCCGATCGTGGGGGCCACCAGCAGCGAGCCGAGCGTCGCGGCGAGAACGTCGCACACCTGCTCGGTGTCCATGAAGGCGGCCAGCTGGCGGCCGGAGCTGGTCCAGGCATCCAGCGCCTCGACGATCTCGTCGGCGTCGAAGCCGTGGCCGAACTCCGTCGGGACCGTGGCGCCCAGCGAGATCGTGGTCAGCCGCAGCCAGGGGTGCTCCTCGCGCCACTGGGCCAGCGAGTGCTCCAGGGCCGCCTTGCTGGCGCCGTAGGCACCGAGGTGACTGCGCGGCGCCTCGACCACCTCGGACGACACGACGGCCACGACCGACTCGGGCCCCAGGAGGTCGACGAGCGCGACCAGCACGCGGTTGATGCCGACGAGGTTGGTCTCGAGGGCATCGCGCCAGTCCTCGGGCCGGGTCGCCACCAGCCGCCGCAGGGGCGCGGCGCCGGCCGACACGACGAGCAGGTCGACGTGGCCGAGCGTGGCGCGCACGTCGTCGGCGAGCTGCCGGCACGTCTCGTCGTCGCGGAGGTCGACCACCACCGGGCGGCCGCCACCGGCCTCGGTGGCGACCTCGGCGAGGCGGTCGGCCCGCCGGGCGGCGAGGACGACGTCGGCGCCGGCGCGGACGGCGCGCACGGCGACGCCCCGGCCGAGCCCCGACGAAGCCCCCACGACCACGACCCTGCGGCCCGCGAGGGCACTGCTCATGCCGGCTCCGCGATGCTCTTGGTCTCGAGGTACTCCTCGAAACCGGCCACGCCGGACTCCCGGCCCACACCGCTCTGCTTGTAGCCGCCGAACGGCACGTCCGGGGCGTACCACTGGCCGCCGTTGATCGAGACCGTGCCGGTGCGCAGGCGGGCGGCCACGGCGCGGGCCCGGTCGAGGTCGGTGGCGACCACCCCGCCGGAGAGGCCGTAGTCCGAGTCGTTCGCCAGGGCCACGGCGTGGTCGTCGCCGTCGTGGGGCAGGACGCACAGCACCGGGCCGAAGATCTCCTCGCGCACGGCCCGGGCGTCGGGCGGCAGCCCCGTCAGGACCGTCGGCTCGACGTAGTACCCGGTCGGCAGGTGCGCCGGGACCCCTCCCCCGGTCGCGACGGTCCCGCCGGCGTCGACCGCAGAGGCGACGTGGTCGAGCACCCGCCGGCGCTGCGGTTCGCTGATCAGCGGGCCCATGAGGTTGCCGGGGTTGGTGGGGTCGCCGTAGGGGATCGCACCCAGGGTGCGCACGACCGCCTCGACGCCCTCGTCGTAGCGGTCGCGTGGGAGCAGCAGCCGGCTGGTGACCGCGCAGCCCTGCCCGGCGTGGGTGGTGATGTTGAAGGCGGCGATGGTCGCCGCGAGCTCGAGGTCGGCGTCGTCGAGCGCGACGAGGGCCGACTTGCCGCCCAGCTCGAGGAACAGTCGCTTCACCGTGGGCGCGGCGGTCGCCATGATCGCCCGGCCGGTGGCCGTCGAGCCCGTGAACGACACGACGTCGACCCGCGGGTCCTCGACCAGCCGCTGTCCGGCGGCGTTGCGCGACGAGGTGATCACGTTGAGCACGCCGGGCGGCAGGTCGGTCTCCTCGACGGCGATCCGGCCGAGCAGGGCGGCGGTCCACGGCGTGGCCGGGGCCGCCTTGAGGACGACCGTGCAGCCGGCGGCGAGGGCAGGGCCCACCTTGGCCAGCTGGATCTGCATCGGGAAGTTCCACGGCACGATGGCCGCCACGACCCCGGCCGGCTCACGGACGACGGCACGGGTGGCGCCCCCGCCGAAGCCCTCCGCCACCCCGAGCTCGCTCCGCCAGGCGTAGCTCTCGGCGAGGTCGGCGGCGTAGGCGAGGCCGGCGATCGGGGTGTCGAGCTGGGCGCTGTAGGTGAGGGCGACCGGCGTGCCGACCTCGGCGACCAGCGTGGGCCGCAGCTCGTCGGCGTGCCGCTGGAGAGCGTCCTGCAGCTGCCGCAGGCACCGCACCCGAAGACCCACGTCGGTCGGCCAGGTCGTGGTGTCGAACGCGGTGCGGGCCGACGCCACCGCCGCGTCGACGTCGCGGTCGGCGGCGTCGGCGGCGATGCCGATCACCTGCTCGGTGGCCGGGTCGACGTTGTCGTAGGTGGCGCCGCCGGTCGCCTCGACCAGCTTCCCGTCGATCAGCAGGCGCTCCTCACGCCACAGCTCAGAAGCCATAGAGCCGCGACGCGTTGCCGGCGACGATGAGGTCGCGCTCGTCGTCGGGGATCCCGGCGAAGTTCTTCTCGACGATCGCGTGCGAGTTGGGCCACGACGTCGCCGGGTGCGGGAAGTCGGTGGACCACATGATCCGGTCGACGCCGATGTCGTGGCGGTAGCCGAGGCCGCGGGGGTCGTCGACGAACGTGAGGTACATCTGCCGGTGGAAGTAGGCGCTCGGCTTGTCGGTGAGGCCCGGGAAGTCGTAGGGACCGGCCGCCATCGAGTCGAGGACGTCCAGGTAGTGCGGCACCCAGCCGAGGCTCGGCTCGACGAGGACGATCTTGAGCTTCGGGAAGCGCTCGAGCACGCCGGGCAGGATCCAGAAGCCGATCGTCTCGGCCAGGCGCATGGCCGGCTGCGAGGTGAAGATGCCCTTCTGGGGCGTCGGGTCACGGCGCAGCAGCTCGAACAGCGACTTCACGAGGCCGAGGTGCTGGCTGATCGACATCCCGGTCTCGGAGATCGCCGACCAGACGGGGTCGTAGCGCTCGTCGTGGTACTCGGCCAGGCCGACCTCGGACGGGAACGTGGGGATGTGCACCGCCCGGGCACCCTCGGCGGCCAGGGCGTGCACCTGCTTGACGGAGTAGTCGATGTCGATGAGCGGCACCTGGTACGCCGGCACGAGCCGCGAGGGGTCGGCCTTCGAGAAGTCGAGGAGGACGCGGTTGAACGCCTCGGACGCCTCCTTCCAGCCTTCGCGCATGTGCGGGTAGTGGCGGAACGCGCTGACCTCGCTGTAGAGGACCTCGGCGTCGACGCCGTCACGGTCCATCGCCTGCAGGCGGGCGACCGGCTCGCTGTAGCCGGGGTTGGTGAACGCCTCGTGGCTGAAACCCGCCGCCAGCACCTTGGGATCGGTGTCACCGAACTCCCGGCGGTGCTCGGCGTCCTCGGCCGCGACGGCGTCGTCCCAGACCGTGTGGAACTTCGACGCCAGGTTGGCCTTGATCTGCTCGGGCTCGATGCGGACGTGCGAATCGACCGAGATCAGCTTGGTGCTCATCGTCCCCCCTTTCGTCGGAGCCGTCCTCGTGACTACTCCATAGTGACTGCTATGGTGACGATAGCGCCGGCGAGAGCCGCCGACAAGCGCCGGAGGTGATCGATGGAACCAGTGCGAACGGGGGCTCGGCTGACCTGCGCCACCTGCGGCACGCAGGTGATGGTGGTCAAGCCGCCGAGCGCCGTCCCCCACTGCTGTGGCATGCCCCTGTCGGAGGTGGGCCGCGATGTCGAACGATCTCGGTAAGCGCTACACGTGCCAGGACTGCGGCGCCATCTACCTGGTCGTGAAGGCGGGCGCCGGCACCGTCGAGTGCCACGGTCGCCCGGCGTTGCAACAGGCCGCCAAGCAGCTGCCCTCGTCGGACTGACGTGAACCTCGCCATCGCGCTGGCCATGGCGGCCGACGGGCACGGCGACCGGACGGCCGTGGTCGACGCCGAGCGCTCCCTCTCCTACCACCGGCTGCACGAGGTCGCCGAGACGTTGGCCGCCCGACTGCCCGACGACGCGGACACCGTGGTGGCCGCCGGCGTCCACGGCACTGCGCTGGCCGCGTCCCTGTTCGGCGCGGCGTGGGCCGGGCGCTCGTTCGCACCGGTCAACCACCGCCTGCCGGCCGACCGGGTCGCCTCCCTCGCCCGGCGTCTGGCACCCGCCCAGGGGGTCGCCGCGCCGCCCTACCTGGCGCCGCTCGACCGGGAGCTGCCCGGCAGCTGGAGCGCCGAGGACCTGTTCGCCGACACCGGCGGGCGCGGCGCGGCGTTCGTGGAGGAGCCGGTGCGCCCGGCCGTCGTCCTCTACACCAGCGGCACGGCGGCCGAGCCGAAGGCCGCGGTCGTCGACCACGACAACCTCCTCGCCTACCTCGTGAACACCGTGGAGTACGGCGCCGCCGGAACCGACGAGGCCGTGCTGATCGCCGTGCCGCCCTTCCACATCGCCGGCGTCGCCGCCGTGCTGAGCGCGGTCTGGGCCGGTCGCCGCATCGTGGCGCTCGACGGCTTCTCCCCCGCGAGCTGGATCGACGCCGTGCGGGCCGAGTCGGTCACCCACGCCTTCGTCGTGCCGACGATGCTGGCCCGCATCGTCGAGGTCGCGGCGCCGCTCCCGTCGCTGCGCTCGCTCGCCTACGGCGGAGCCCGCATGCCGGTCCCGGTGCTGGAGCAGGCGCTCGCGCTGTACCCCCACGTCGACTTCGTGAACGCCTACGGGCTCACCGAGACGAGCTCGACGATCGCGGTCCTCGGGCCCGACGAGCACCGCGCGGGCAACCGGCTCGCGTCGGTGGGGCGGCCGGTGCCGGGCGTGGAGGTCGAGATCGTCGACGACGGCCACGTGCCCGTGCCGCCGGGAGCCACCGGACGGGTGCGGATCCGGGGTGCCCAGGTGAGCGGCCGCTACCTGGGCGACGACCCGCGGGCTCCCGACGGCTGGCTCACCACCGGCGACCTCGGGCACCTCGACGCCGACGGCTACCTCTACATCGAGGGCCGGTCCGACGACGTGGTGATCCGCGGCGGCGAGAACATCGCCCCCGCGGAGATCGAGGACGCCCTGCTGCGGCACCCCGGGGTGGCGCAGGCGGCGGTCGTCGGCGTGCCCCACCCGGAGTGGGGCGAGCAGATCGCCGCCGCTGTCGTGCTCCACGCCGACGCCGACCCGCCGGCACCGGACGACCTCCGCGCCCACGTGCGGAGCCTGCTCGGCGGCCTCAAGTGCCCCGACGTCGTCGCTGTGGTCGACGACCTGCCGCTGACGGCGACGGGCAAGGTGGTGCGCCGCGAGGTGCGCCGGCTGCTGTCCGAGCGCGTCGACATAGGGTGACGGGCGTGACCGACTCCGCTGCAGTTCGACGCGGCCGGCGAGCCGCCGGCGACGGCGCCGACCAGGCCACCCGCCGGGCCGTCATCGACGCCGCCGTGGCCTCGATCCTCGAGCGGGGCTTCTACCGGGCCAGCAGCAACGAGATCGCCCGTCGGGCCAACGTGAGCTGGGGGGTCATCCAGCACTACTTCGGCACCCGCGAGGCGCTGATGCTGGCCGTGCTCCAGGACGGCGCCAGCCGGTTCGCCGACGTGGTCCGCGAGGGGTCGATCGACGGCGAGACGGCCGCCGAGCGCCTCGAGCAGCTTCTCGACATCCTGGCGCGCCACTACGGCACGCCCGAGTACCTGGCGTACATCCAGGTGACGCTGAACCTGGACCACGACCCCGCCACCAGCGCCGAGGTGCGCACCACCATGCGGGAGGTGGCCGAGCGCGCCACCGAACAGCTCAGGAGGCTGATCCGCGAGGCGCTCGGGCCCGCGGCCGGCGAGCCCGACCTGGCGACGACCACGTTCCTCGCCCTCCGGGGCTTCGTCGTGTCCCAGCAGCTCCTCGACACGATGGCCTACGACTCGACGCCACCCAAGACCGACCGCACCGCCCAACAGCGGCGGCTGCTCAGCCGGATCCTGGCCCCGTACATCGAGCAGGCCGCGTCGTCGAAGGGCTGAGGTGACTCATCCGCTCGGTCCGCACGACCGGGCGAACGTGGCCAGGCGGTCCCACAGCTCGGTGCGTCGACCCGCGAGGTTGTGGAGGTGGCCCGACCCCGCCAGCTCGAAGCGGGTCGTCGGCGCGGACGCGTAGCGGTTGGCCGCTCCGTCGATGTCGGTGCAGATGTCGTGCTCGCCGAAGGCCAGCAGCACCGGGACGTCGATGGCGGCCTTGTCGGCGTCGGTCGCACCCGGCACCATCGCGGTGAGGCCGCAGGTGGGGAGCAGCGGTGCCCGTTGGGCGGCGAAGGAGGCCCGGGCCGCGGCCGGCACATCCGGGGCGAAGAAGGCGCCGTGGGTGAGCGCGCGGCGCTCGACCCTCGAGCCGGGAGCGAAGCGCTGCCGGGCCAGGGCGACCAGCTCGGCGTCCGGTCGGCCGGCGGCGCCGCGCTCGGCGTCGGTCAGCACCTCGGGCACGCCGGCGCCGCTGGCCCCGAGCACGGCGATCCCGTCGAACGACCGGTGCCGGGCCTGCTGCACGTCCACGAGCATCCCGCCCATGGAGTGCCCCACCCCCACGACGAGGGACCCCGGGTCGAGCCGCCGGCGCAGGTCGGCCACCGCCGCAGCGTGCGCCGCCGCCACGACGCCGGGGGTCAACTGGAAGAGGTCGTCGACCGGCGTCGACCGCCCGAGGCCGGGGTGGTCGAGGGCGACGACCACGAGGCCCTTGCCGGCGAGGTGCCGCGCCATGCTGTAGCCGTCGAGGCCGGCGGGCGGTTCCAGGTCGAAGTACCCCGTGGTGCAGCCCCCGCCGGCGAGGCAGTACAGCAGCGTGAGAGGCCCCGTGCCGTCGACCTCCCGCGGCACCCAGGCCCGGCCGCCGAGGCGGTGACGCCCCGGAAACGGCAGCTCCGACGACACGTCGACCTCGACGGGCGACACGGCGACGGTGTCACGGCGCGGCATCGGGATGCTGCAGGACCACGCCCGTCCGGCTGGCGGTGACCAGGGCGGTCCGGGCGTCGGGCACCTGGTTGACCGCGGTCCCCCGGAGCTGACGGACGGCTTCGAGCGTCAGGTTCAGGCCGTGGATGTACCCCTCGCCGATGAGCCCGCCGTTGGTGTTGCAGGGCAGCGAACCCTCGGGGCCGAGGTGGCCGTCGGCGACGAAGTCCTTCGCCTCGCCGAAGCCGCAGAAGCCCAGTGCCTCGAGCTGCATCAGCAGGATCGGCGAGAAGGCGTCGTAGACCAGGGCGACGTCGACGTCGTCGCGGGCGATGCCGGTGGCGTCGAAGAGCCGTTTGGCCAGGGCCACGGAGCCGTCCATCACCGCCAGGTCGGGGCGGTAGTGGTTGCTCCCGATCTCCTCCTCGAAGAGACCCGCCCCGGCCGCCGCGGCGATGGCGACCGGGGCGGGCGTGTCGCCGGCCCGGTCGGCGCGGGTGATCACCAGGGCCGCGGCGCCGTCGGTCTCCTGGCAGCAGTCGAACAGCCGGATCGCGGGCTCGGCGATCCAGCGGGAGGCCTGGTGGTCCTCCAGCGTGATGGGCCGGCCGTAGAAGTGGGCCGCCGGGTTGGTGGCCGCGTACGCCCGGAGCTGCACGACCGCCCGCCCGAAGTCCTCGTTGGTGGCCCCCGAGGCGTGCATGTACCGCACGGCGTTGAGCGACATCCACGACGCCGGCGTGATGACCCCGAACGGGTTGGACCACTGCATCGCCGTCGACCCCGAATGGGCGGAGGTCGGGCGCCCGCTGAGCTGGGCGGCGCCGAAGCGCGAGCCGGAGCGGGCCTTGATGGCCCGGTAGGCGACGACCACGTCGGCGGCCCCGACCGCCAGCGCCGCGGCGGCGTGCAGGAGGACGCCCTGCGACCCCCCGCCGCCGTACGGGACCCGGCTGGACCAGCCGATCTCCCGGGCGCCCAGGGCCCGCACCAGCTCGGTCTCCTCGACCGGGTCGATCGTGTAGCTGACGATGCCGTCGACCTGCTCGGGCTTGAGGCCGGCGTCGGCGACCGCGGCGAGGATCGCCTCGCCGGCGAGCAGCGTCTCGCTCCGCCCGGCCGACTTCGAGTACTCGGTCTGGCCGATGCCCACGATCGCCGCGGTCATCGGTCGTCCCCCACGGGCCGGAACACCGGGACGGCCATGTCGTCGACGGTCGGAGCGAACACGACCTCCACCTCCATGCCGATGCGCACCTCCGACGGGTCGATCTCCACGAGGTTCGTCACGACGCGGAGGCCTTCGTCGAGGTCGACCAGCGCGGCGATCAAGGGATAGTCGAACGCCGGGTTCTGCGGGTGGTGCAGGATCGCGTAGCTGTACACGGTCCCCGTCCCCGCCAGGTCGAAGAGCTCGTGCTCCAGCGAGTGGCAGTACGGGCAGATGGGCCGGGGTGGGTGCCGGAAGCGCCGACACCCGCTGCAGCGCTGGGCGACGAGCCTCCCGTCGCTCACCGCCGTCCAGAAGGCCTCGCTGTCGTCGGTGACGACGGGTGCGGGCCGCGTCGCGCTCAGGCGGATCACGGTCACGGCCGGTCCACCGGGGCGTCGAGGACCACCCGATCGGCGGCCATGGCGTCGACCTCGGCATCGCTGTAGCCCAGCTCGCGGAGGATCTCGCGGGTGTGCTCGCCGCACATGCTGGGCCCCCGCTGGACGACGCCGGGCGTCTCGCTGAAGTCGACCAGCAGGCCGGGGTCCTCGAAGCGTCCGACGCTCCCGGCCCACGTCGTCGAGGTCAGGCCCGACGCCCGGGCCTCCTCGTCGTCGAAGAGGCGGCGGCAGAACAGCTCGTCGACGATCTCGACCGGGACGACGGGGTCGAGGTCGGCGAACCAGTCGGCGGCCGGTCGGCTCGCGAAGCGTTCCTCCAACCGCGCCGCCGCCTTCTCGTCGTCGACGTCGGCATCGCCGTCGACCAGCCGGCGACGGCTCTCGGGGTCGAGGGCGGCGACGAAGATCCACCGGTCGTCGGCGCACCGGTACATCCGGTAGAAGGGCGAGAGCCCGTACTGGTCACCGTCGACGTGGCCCCACGGGGCCGGCGTGCCGTCGGCGTGGATCCAGGCGTACGACGTGTGGAGCAGTCCGGCGTTGACGATCGACGTGCTCACCGACTGGCCCTCGCCGGTCCGGTCGCGGTGGTAGAGCGCGGCGATGATGGCGACGGCGGCGAGCAGGGCGTTGCCGGTGTCGCCCATGTTGGACCGGCTCCACAGCGGAGGGTTGCCGGCGTCGCAGGCCCCGTCCTCCCACTCGGTGCCGGTCAGCGCCGCGGCGGTCTGGTCGGTGCCGGGCAGGGCCGAGCGCGGGCCCTTCTCGAAGCCGCGGGTGTTGCAGAAGATCAGGCGGGGGTGGCGCTCGCGCAGGGTGGCCTCGTCGAGCCCCAGCCGGGCGGCGGCACCGGGCCGCCAGTTGGTCATCACCACGTCGGCCCCGTCGACCAGCCGGTCGAGCACCGTCCGCCCCGCCGGGCTCTTGAGGTTCACGGCGACGCTGCGCTTGCCCCGGTTGGTGCCCAGGCCCATGTGGGTCCCCGCCCAGTAGGTGTCGTGCAGGGCGTTGACCTTCACCACGTCGGCGCCGAGGTCGGCCAGGACCCGGCCCGTGAACGGGCCGGCGACGCCGAGGCCGAGGTCGAGCACCCGGATGCCGGACAAGGGGTGCGTCAGCTCGCCGCCGCCGTCCGGCAGAGTCGTCGAGGGGTCGGGCGGCACCCGGGCCGCCTCGGCGAGCACCTCGTCGGTGTGCTGTCCGGGCCTCGGGGCGGGACCACGCACGGCGCCGGGGGTCGTCGAGAACTCCAGCAGGGTGCCGGCGTGGCGGATCGGGCCCACGTCCGGGTCGTCGACCTCGACGACGCAGCCGTCGGCGAGGAACGACTCGTCGGCCAGCGCCTCGGCCGGCGAGCGCACCAGCGCCACGCCCATCCCCGCGGCCTCGCCGGCGCGCACCCAGTCGTCGGAGGGGAACTTCTTGAACGCCTCGGCCAGGAGGGGGTGGAGGTACATCCCGGTGAGCATCCCGTCCGGCTCCATCGACACACGGTCCGGGTCGTCACGGTAGGCGCCGTCGAGTGCGGCGGCCGCCAGGTCGTCGCCCTCGGCCGAAGAGAGCACCCAGTTGGGGCGGACCGTCCAGTGGTGGACCCAGCGCCCGTCGGCGCACTCGTACAGCCCCTCGATCGATCGCCCGTCGGTCGGCCACATCCAGTAGAGGGGCGCATCCGGGTTCTCGACCCGCTGCCAGTTCAGGCACACGGCCGCCAGCGCACCCTGCAGCAGCGACGTCTCCACGTGCTGCCCCCGGCCGGTGACCTCACGCGCCCGCAGGGCGGCGGCGATGCCGACGGCCGCGAAGTAGGTGGCGCCGATGCTGGGCCACGGCGACCGGGGGAACACCGGGCTGGGCCGGTCGGCCCCGCGCACCAGGCCTTCGGGAACGTCCTGCTCGGGGTGGGGCGCCGCCCGCCCACCGATGAGGTCGAACGCGGTGCCGTGGCGGCCCTTGTGGTCGTAGAGAAGCCCGGTGCGGGCCGCCACGAGGGCGTCGATGCCCGGCCGGTCGCGATGCGCCGGGTGGTCGCCGTAGCCGGAGATCGAGCAGGTGATCAGCCGAGGGTTGGCGTCCGACAGCGTCTGGTGGTCGACGCCGAGGTACGCCGCGGTGCCGGGAGCGAAGCTCTCGACCACGACGTCGGCCTCCGACGCCAGCGCCCAGAAGGCGGCGAGACCGTCGGCCGAGGCGAGGTCGAGCCGGGCGCTGCGCTTGCCCCGGTTCCACACCCGGTAGCCGGCCTGCCCGGCGAAGGGATCGCCGCCCGGACGCTCGATGCGGGTGACCAGCGCACCGTTGTCGGCGAGCAGCATCGTGGTCATCGGGCCTGCGGTCCCCCAGGACAGGTCGAGTACCCGCAGCCCATCGAAGACTCCTGTCACGCACGCGCTCCTTCGGTCGTCTCGGTCGTCGCACCGCCCTGGCCGCTGCGAGCGATCGCCCGCTCGTCGGTGCCGAGGTAGCTGGCGATCACCGCGGGGTCGGACCGCACCTCGGAGGGGGTCCCGGCGGCGATGACCCGGCCGGCCTCCATGCAGTACACCCGGTCGCTGATCCGCATGATCAGGGGCATGTCGTGCTCGATGACGACGAGCGCGGCATCGAGGTCGTGCTGCACCTGGCGGATCAGCGGCGCGAACGCCTCGGTCTCGCGCTGCGCCATGCCGGCGGTCGGCTCGTCGAGCAGCAGCACCTTGGCGTCGGTGGCGATGAGGCAGGCGAGCTCGGCGACCCGGCGCGTGCCGGTCGACAGGTCGGCGGCGAAGTGGTCCGCGTACGGCCCCAGCCCGAGGAAGGTCAGGATCTCGTCGGCCTCGGTGCGCTTGCGCCGCTCCGACGACGGCGACGGCGGGAGCGCCAGCATCGACGGCACGAGCAGCGAGTGCTGCCGGGCCTCGAGCGCGACCAGGACGGTCTCGCGCACGGTGAGTCCGCCGAAGAGGCGGGCGTCCTGGAAGCCGCGCCCGAGGCCGGCGGCGTGCCGGCGGTGGGCCGACCGGTTGGTGACGTCGTGGTCGAGCAGGCGGATCGTGCCGCCGTGGGGCGTGAACCCCGAGATGGCGTTCATCAGCGTCGACTTGCCGGCGCCGTTCGTGCCGATGAGGCCGACGACCTCGCCCCGGTGGACCTCGATCGACGCGTCGGCGACGGCCCGCACGCCGCCGAAGGTGACCGTCACGTCCCGGGCCTCCAGCCACGGTCGGTCCCCCTCCGGGAGGGCCACCAGTCGCTCGCGGGTCGTCAGGTGCGGGGTCGCCGCCGGCTCGGCCACCTCGCGGGGGACGCGGCGGCCGAGCCAGCTGACGACGAAGTCGCGGACGTTGTAGATGACCTGCACGAGGCCGCCCGGGAAGTACAGGAGCAGCAGCAGCAGACCGACGTTGGCGGAGAGGAGGCGCACGGTGTCGTTGGCACCGAACGCCGCCGGCAGCCCGACGACCCAGAGCGCGCCGAGGATGCCCCCGGCGACCGTCCCGATCCCACCGATGATGGCGATGGCGACGAGCTGGAGCGACGCCTCCGGCGAGAACGGGCTCTCCGAGCCCGAGGCCAGGAAGCCGGGGAGCAGGTAGGAGTACAGGGCGCCGGCCAGCGCGGCGATGCCACCGGAGACGGCGAAGGCGCTCAGCTTGGTGCGCGTCGGCGACACCGTGGCGGCCGACGTCATGGGCTCGTTGTCGCGCACCGCGATCATCGTCCGGCCGGCCCCGGTCCGGCGCAGCCGGCTGACCAGGAGGACGACGCCGACCAGGAAGACCAGGCACAGGTAGTAGTAGTTCGACGGCTCGCCGAAGTCGACGCCGCCGAGCACCGGCCGGTCGCGGGTCACCGACGGCACCGACGGACGGCCGCCGCTCCAGAACTCGCGGGCGAACATCCAGTTCGAGGCCATGTTGGCGAAGGCGAGCGTGGTGACGGCGAGGAACAGGCCCTTCACCCGCAACGCCGGCAGGCCCACGAGCACGGCGAAGCCGATGCCGACGGCCGTGGCGGCGACGAGCGCGGCCAGCCAGGGGAGCTCGATCGTCACCTCCGTCAGCTGGCCGACCCAGGGCGCGCCGATCCCCAGCGTGTGCCCCTGGGTGAAGGCGATCATCGACAGGCCGCCGACCCCCGCGAACGCGAACTGCCCGAGCGAGAGCTGGCCGGCCCAACCGGTGAGCAGCGAGAGCGACACCGCCACCATCGCCACGATCAGCAGCTCGGTCCAGATCAGGAGCTCCGACGACTTGGTCACCACCTGCGGCACCACCAGCGCGGGCACCAGGAAGAGCAGCATGCCGATCCCGGGAAGCCGCCCGATCCACCGGTTCCGCTGCAGGCGGTCCGGGATGGGGGCGCGCCGGGCGCCGACGGTGAACCCGGTCTCCTGCCGGGTCCCGGCCCGGGCCAGCAGGAGGACGAGGACGAGGACGCCGACGAACAGGAACGCGTTGAACACGCCGATGTTCCGGTTCAGGTTCACCGAGACGATCGACTCGGTCATGCCCAGTGCCAGCCCGCCGAGGATCACGATCGGGATCGAGCGCATCCGCGCCGCCATCGCCACGATCAGCGCCCGGAGCAGCAGGCCGATGGTCGAGACGCCGGCCAGGTCGTCCGCGGTGCGGGTGACGACGGGGGCGAGGGCGATCTGGGTGTAGGCGGCGAAGCCGGCCGCCAGCCCCCAGACCAGCGTCGACACCCGCTTCGGGCTGACACCGACGAGCCGGGCGTTCTCGGGGCTGTCGGCGACCGCACGGATGTGGAGGCCGAGGCGCGTCCGGCTCAGGAAGAACCCGAGCGCGACCACGACGGGCACGATCAGCAGGATCAGCGAGCTCTGGCGCGGGCCGATGGTCAGACCGTCGCTGACCTGGATCTCCGCCCACGTCGCGTCGAACGCGACGGGGATCACGCCGCCCTGGACGTCGGGCAGGGCCTCGACGATGAGGACGGTGACGAGCTGCGCGACGCCGACGGTGGCGATGAGGAGCACGACGCGCGGGGCGTCGAACAGCCGCCGGACGACCAGCAGCTCGGTGAGCACCCCGATCGCCACGGCGCCGGCGACGCCGAGCGCCATGGCCAGCGGGTACGGCAGGTCGTAGTTCTGGAACAGCACCACGAACGAGGCGACGCCGAACGCGCCGATGGCGGCCTGGGCGAAGTTGACGATGCCCGAGGACCGGTAGATCAACACGATGCCGGCGGCGATGACCGAGTAGCCGAGGCCGATCGCCAGGCCGTTGAACGCCACCTGTGCCGAGAACGACCAATCGAGGAGGGCGAGGATCACAGGGTCACTCCCCCGTTGACGGCGGCGCCGGCGAACACGGTGTCGACCAGGTCAGGGCGGCGGAGCAGCTCGTCGGCGGCCCCTTCGAACACGACGCGACCCTTCTCGAGGTAGACGGCGCGGTCGCACACCGACAGGGCGATGTTCATCGACTGCTCCACCAGGACCATCGTCTGGCCCCGCTCGCGCAGCCGCTCGACCACCTCGATGAGCGACTGGACCACGATCGGTGCCAGGCCGAGCGACAGCTCGTCGATCAGCAGCACGTCGGGCTCGTGGACCAGCGCGCGGGCGAGGGCGAGCTGCTGGCGCTGACCCCCGGACAGGTCGCCGGCGACCGCGCCGAGGCGCTCGTCGAGGAACGGGAAGACCTCGACGGCTCCGTCGATGCGCCGTTGGCGCTCCTGCCGGCCGAGGTCGAGGGTGGTCAACGACAGCTCGAGGTTCTCGCGCACCGACAGTCCCGGGAAGATCCCCTCGCCGCCGCGGACGGCGACGACGCCGCGGGCGAAGCGGTACTCGGCCGTGGTGTAGGTGATCGTCCGACCGTGCAGGCGCACCACACCCCGGTCGGGCAGCATCAGCCCCAGCATCGCCCGCAGCAGCGTCGACTTGCCGGCCCCGTTCGTCCCGAGGACGGCCAGGCTCTCGCCCTGGCGCACCTCGAGGTCGCAGCCGAAGAGGACCTGCACCGGCCCGTAGGAGACGTCGAGGTTGCGGACCTGCATCACCGGTACGTCGGAGGTCGCCGCGACGCGCTGGCGCTCGGCGTGCTCCTCCCGCATCTCCTCGGCGACGAGGGCGATGTCGGCCGTCAGGAACCGCGATCCGTACACGATGAACGCCGCGCCGACGAGCGCGGCCGGGGGCACGACGAGGGTGAGCGCCGAGCGCTCGCCGATGGCGTCGCTCAAGGACCCGGCGAGGAGGTTCCCGAGGAAACCGCCCAGCAGGAAGATGTAGAGGCCCACGAGCGCGAACGCCTGGCTCCGCATGCGGGGCGGCACCGCCGACGCGATCGCGGGCGACGTCAGCACGAACGCTCCCGCCTGGAGCGCGTTGGCCACGCTGTAGAGCAGCAGGAACCAGGCCGGCGCGTGCAGGCGCATGGCGACGGTGACGAAGATGCCGTAGCCGAGCAGCAGCAGGCCGGACAGGCGCAGCAACGACGGGGGGTTCTTGGTGAGGAGCCGGTCGCCGACCACGCCGATCACCGGGATGGTGACGAGCGAGCCGCTCCACGCCAGCGCCAGCATCCAGCCCCGGGTGGAGGCGCCGTAGCCGTACTCGTCCTCGAGCACGAGCGACACCAGGTTCGGCACGCTGACGAGGGCGAAGCCGAGCACGCCGATGCCGACCGCCAGCAGGTAGAAGCTCCGGACCTTCCGGAGCCGCACGAAGGCGGCCGACAGCGAGACGGGCGGGTCGCCGGCGTCGGCATCCATGACCTCGCCGAGCACCTCCCGCTGCTCGTACTGGCCGCGCGGCGGATCGCGGAGGAAGAGGGCCCAGACGGCGAGCAGTCCGAGCGGCAGGGACAGCACCGCGAAGACCCAGCGCCAGGCCTCGGGCCCGCCGATCGCGGCGGCGACCCCACCGGCGAAGAGCGGGCCCATGAGCTGGCCGAGCGGCCGGCTGGCGCCCTCGACGGCGAAGACGCGCGCCCGGGCCCGCAGGGGGTACCCGTCGGCGAGCAGCGACGACGCGTTCGGCAGCCGGCTGCCGACGCCCATGCCGGTCCCCGTGAGGGCGATGCCCATGAGGAACGGGTTGGGGGCCAGGCCGGTGAACGTCGTGAACACGGCGACGGCCACGGTCCCGTAGCCCACGACCCGGGTGCGGCGCACGCGGTCGCCGAGCGCGGCGGCCGGCAGCGTCGTCAGCACCAGGGCCACACCGACCAGCCCGATCATGCCCAGCAACACGGTGTCGCTGATGTCGAACGTCGCCTGGATGTCGGGGGCCAGCACCACGGCGGCGGCCCGGGGGAACTCATCGAGGATCCCGATGAGCAGGAGCACGCCGAGCAGGCCGGCGCCGCCGCCGTCTTGGAGGGCAGCCCGCAGCGGCAGGCGGCCGGCGCTGCTCGACGGCGGCGGCGGCGGCTCGGTGGTCACGGTTCGAGCTCGAACGTGTCCTCGTCGGTCGCCACCGTGTTGGTGGCGCCGTCGTAGATCTGCCTCGCGAAGACGGCGGGACCGGCGTGCTCGTCGGCCGACCAGTCGATCTCGCCCAGCACCGGCGGGACCCGGTAGGCCGGGAGCTCCTGGAGGGCGGCGACGAAGCGGTCACGGGTCAGGTCGCCGCCGGCCAGCGACAGGGCCGCCGCCAGCACGTCGACCTGCACGCACGTCGCGGTGATCTGGTTGTAGTCGAACGTCGCGGGCTCGATCTCGTCGCCGGTCCGGCGGGTCCAGATCTCGTGGCAGGACGCCGCGATGGGGTCGTCCGCGCCCAGCTCGGTGGCGCCGAGCGTGAAGGTCACGAACTCCTGCCCGTCGGCGATCTCGCGGGTGCCGAAGCGGTCGGCGAACACCTCGTTCGACGAGTTGGCCGAGATCGGCGCCGAGATGAACCGGGGCGAGAGGCCCTGGGCGTCGAGCTCGGTCTCGATCCCCGTGTGGTTGGTGTTCTGCACGAACATCAACACCGTGTCGACCTCTTGGCTGGCGAAGTCGGTCGCCGCGGAGGTCAGCACCGTGTTGCCCTCGGGGTCGCTGGGGCCGGCGTAGTCGGTCCGGTAGGCGGTGTAGTCGACACCGGCCTCGTCGAGCATCGGCAGCACGGTCTCCTCGACGGCGTCGCCCTGGTTGGGGAAGACGCTGCCGTACCAGACGCCGACCTTGCCCTCCAGGGCGCCGTCGTCGAGAGCGTGCTGGACCGTCGCCGCGTACTGCTCCTCGAGCACGGGGAACCGCGTGAACAGCAGGCCCTCCGAGTCCTCCAGGTCGGCCTCGGTCACGTCGGCGCCCGTGTAGGCCGGCACCCCGGCATCGGTGAGGCAGAGGACCTCGTCGTAGGTGGCCGTGTTCACGACGAGGTTGGACCGGTCCTCGGTGGCCTCGACGCAGGCCTGGCCGCCCTGGGCCTGCAGGACGTCGTAGACGACCCGCTGGACGTCGACCGTGCGGCCGCAGACGCCGCCGTTCTCGTTCAGCTCGTCGGCGAAGACCTCGTAGGTCTCGGTGGGGTCGACCCCGGCGACGGTGAATCCGATCTCGGCGAGCGCAGTGAAGTCGATGCTCAACGTGGCCACGTTCACCGAGTCGGCGCTGACGCCGTCGTCGTCGCTGGCCACGTTGTCGCCGGAGCACTCGACCGGTTGCAGTCGCCCGACGTCGTCGACGGTGACCTCTCCGGTGAAGTCGGCGTCTCCGCCGGCCGGAGCGTCGCTCCCCGAACCTTCGTCGTCGTCGCCACCACACGCTGCCATCAGCAGCGCGCCGCACGTGAGCGCCGCGAACAACCGTCTCCTCATGATTCCCCCTAGGTCACCTGAACTGCGGCTGACCCTAGCAGTTACTATGGAATTTCCAAAGTAGTTGCTATGTGTGCAGCTCAGAGCAACTCTGAGGGGACCTCGACGAGCTGGGATCGCACCTGCTCGGCCAGGCTCTTGGCCTGCGGGTCGGGGCGCACGGACGAGGCGACGCCCTCGCCCAGCAGCCCGACGACCACGAAGTTGAGCGCCCGCAGGTTCGGGAGCGGGTGGCGCCGCACCTCCAGGTCGGCCGCCTCGGGCACGAGGTCCCGGAAGCGCTCCACGGTGAGCTCGGTGGCCAGCCAGCGGTAGGCGTCGTCGCTGCGGGCCCAGAGGCCGACGTTGGCGTTGCCGCCCTTGTCGCCCGACCGCCCACCGCACACCACGCCGAGCGGCACTTCCTCCGTGGCTCCCCCGGGCCGCCACGGCGGCGGCAGCTCCGCAGCGGCGCCCGTCGACCCGCCCGCGGTCGTGGCGATGGTCGGGGCGGGTGGGATCCGCTGCCGGGCGCCGTCGGGCAGCACCACCGCGTGGTCGACAGCGGTCGCCGGCACCAACGCCGGCCAGTACACGCCGTACTCGGCGGCGTCGGTGGGCGGCGTCGTGGCGTAGGCCCCGGCGTACGAGGCCAGCAGCAGCTCCATGACCGCGTTCGAGAAACGGCGGCCGACCTTGTCGCGGTCGCGGTCCTTCACGGTGATCCGCAGGCTCGACCCGACCCGGCGGATGTCGGACGTCCCGTACTGATCCCAGCCGCCGAGCGCCTCACCCAGCTGGGCGACGGCCCGGGCGGCCTTGTCGTCCTGGTCGAGCCCGGCGAGCTCCAGGGTCATCGTGTTGCGCCAGCCGCCGACGTGGTTGAGCGCCACCTTCAGCCGGCCCGACGGCGCCTCGCCGCGCACGCCGTCGATCCGCACCCGGTCCGGCGTCCCCTGCACCAGGCGGATCGTGTCGAAGCGGGCGACGACGTCGGGGTTGGCGTAGGCCGGCTCGGCGATCTCGTACAGCAGCTGGGCGGTGACGGTGCCGACCGTGACCGCGCCGCCGGTCCCGGGCTGCTTGGTGATCACGCTCGACCCGTCGGCCGCCACCTCGGCGATGGGGAACCCGGGCGAACGGTGATCGGGCAGCTCCTCGGCGGCGAAGCAGTAGTTGCCGCCGGTGGCCTGCGGGCCGCACTCGATCACGTGGCCGGCCACGACGGCGCCGGCGAGGGCGTCGAGGTCGGTGGGCGACCAGCCGTGCCACCACGCCGCCGGGCCGACGACCAGCGCCGCGTCGGTCACCCGGGGCGTCACCACCACGTCGGCGTCGGCGGCGAGCCCGGCGGCGATGCCGAAGCCGCCCAGGTAGGCGTTGGCGGTCACCGGCGTGACGCTGGCGTCGGCCAGGTGCCGGCCGGTGTCGAGGTGGGCCAAGGGCTCGCCGGCGGCCTGCAGCTCGGCGAGGCGCGGCAGCAGGTCGTCGCCCTCGACCACCGCGATCCGCGGGGCGAGGCCGAGCCGACCCGACAGCTCGTGCAGCCGGCCGGCGAGCCCGTGGGGGTTGAGGCCGCCGGCGTTGGCCACCACGCGCACGCCCCGGTCGAGGCAGGTGCCGAGTGTCTGCTCCATCTGGCGGAGGAACGTGGTGGCGTACCCAGCCGTTGGGTCCTTCCGCCGCGCCTTCCACAGGATCAGCATCGTCAGCTCGGCGAGGTAGTCGCCGGTGAGGACGTCGACGGGGTCCGGCCCCGCCAGCATCTCGGCCGCGACGGCCACGCGGTCGCCGTAGAAGCCCGAGACGTTGGCGATCCTGACCGGCGACCGCGCCGGCGTCACGAGAACTGCCCCGGCCGGCGGCCCTGGCCGGGCGGGCCGGCGAAGGCCTGGGCGATCGTGAGCCACGCGGAGGCGACGGGGCCCTCCGCGACGAGCGCCGTGTCGTCGGGGTGGCGGCGCTGGGTGACGACCAGGCAGAAGTCGAGCAGCGGGCCGCGCACCACGTCGGCCGCGCCCTCGGGCCCGAACTCGTAGCCGCCGACCTCGACCCGCACGGGTGCCTCGGGCACCGGCCGTCCGTTGGCCCCGAAGGCGTGGGGCAGCGCCCGCCAGCCGAGGAAGGCGACGTGGCGCAGCCGGGCGGTCGGCGCCCGGGTGACGCCGAGCGCGTCGGCGACGTCCTGGCCGTGGGCCCAGGTCTCCATAACCCGCGCCGTGACCGACGACGCGACCGTCATGTCGGGCCCGTACCAGGGCACGCGCACCGACGGCCCGACGTCGAGGGCGACGGCGGCCAGGTGCTCGCCGACGGTCTCGAGCCAGGCGAGCGCCTCGGTCCCGCCCAGGTGGCGGGACGCGGCCGTGGCCCGGTCGACCAGGTCGTCGACGTCGGCGATCGCCTGGTCACGCTCCGCCCGGAAGGCGTCGGGGTCGACGATCGCCCGCGTGGCGGCCTCGTCGAACCAGGCCAGGTGGGTCACCTGGTCGAGCACCGACCAACCCGGCGCCGGCGTGGGCGTGCGCCAGCCGTCGTCGTCCAGCGACCCGACCAGGGTGACCAGGTCGGCCCGCTCCGCCAGGAGGTCGGCGCACAGCTCGTCGAGGTTCACTCGCCGCCCGCCTCGCCGACCACGACCAGCACCTGGCCGCTCTCCACCTGGTCGCCTTCGCCGACCCGCACCTCGTCGACGGTGCCGTCGTGGGTGCTGTGGACGCCGTGCTCCATCTTCATCGCCTCCAGCACCACCAGCGCCTGGCCGGCGGTCACCCGGTCGCCGGGAGCCACCAGCACCCGCACGACCGCGCCCGGCAGGGGCGCGACCGTCGAGCCGGGCACGGTGAGCCGCTCGGGGGCCGGGAAGCGCTCGACCTCCTCCCACGTGCTGCCGGTCCCGCCACCGTCGACGTAGGCGGTGCGCCCCACCCGGTGCACGGCGTAGCGGCGGCGGACGCCCTCGACGGTGAGGTCGACGGCGGCCGTGTCGGCACGCCCCAGCTCGACGCCGACCAGCGGCGCGCCGTCGACCTCGATCTCGATGCCGCCCCGAGCGCACCGGTAGCCCACGTCGACCTGCTGCCCGCCGGTCGTGAAGGCGACCTGCTGGAGAGCCGTCGGCACGTTGCGCCACCCCGAGGGCAGCGTCGCCTGCACCGACGACGCGGCGCGCCGGACCGCGTGCCCGGCGAGGGCCGCGGCCACGGCGTGGAGCGGGTCCGGGGCCGCACGCCCGCTCAGCTCGGCGGGGTCGTGGCGGTCGAGGAAGCCGGTGTCGGTCTGCCCGGCGAGGAACTCGGGGTGGCGCAGCACCCCCACGAGGAGGTCGCGGTTGGTCGGCACGCCGTGCACCTGGGTCGACGCCAGGACCTCGGCCAGCCGGTGGACCGCGTCGTCGCGGCGGTCGCCGACCGCGACGACCTTGGCGAGCATCGCGTCGTAGAAGGTCGACACCGACGACCCGGTCTCGTAGCCGCTGTCGACGCGCACGCCCTCGCCCGCGGGGATCGACAGCCGGGCGATGCGACCGCTCGCCGGCACGAAGCCCGCCGGCACGTCCTCGGCGTAGAGCCGCGCCTCCACGGCGTGGCCGCGGAGCACGGGCTCGACGTCCAGGCGCTCGCCCCGGGCCACCCGCAGCTGCAGCTCGACCAGGTCGAGCCCGGTGACCAGCTCGGTCACGGGGTGCTCCACCTGCAGTCGCGTGTTGACCTCCAGGAAGAAGAAGGCGCCCGTCGGGTCGAGCACGAACTCGACCGTCCCCGCCCCGACGTAGTCGAGGGCCTTGCCGGCGGCGACCGCCGCGTCGCACAGGGCGGCCCGCAGCTCCGGGTCGACGGCGGGCGACGGCGCCTCCTCGATCACCTTCTGGAACCGGCGCTGGATCGAGCACTCGCGCTCGAAGAGGTGCACGACGTTGCCGTGCCGGTCGCCGAAGATCTGCACCTCGACGTGCCGCGGGCGCTCGACGTAGCGCTCGAGGAACACCGTCCCGTCGCCGAACGCGGCCGCGGCCTCCCGTTCGGCCGACGCCCGCGCCTCGGCCAGCTCGGAAGGGTCGCGCACGATGCGCATCCCCCGCCCTCCCCCACCGAAGGCCGCTTTGACCAGCAGCGGGAACCCGTCGGACGGCAGCACCGGCACGCCGGCGTCGGCCATGAGCTGCTTGGCGGCGATCTTCGAGCCCATCGCCTCGATCGCCTCGGGCGACGGCCCCACGAACACCAGCCCGGCGTCCGCGCAGGCCCGGGCGAACGCCGCGTTCTCGGAGAGGAAGCCGTAGCCCGGGTGCACCGCGTCGGCTCCCGTGGCCGCCGCGGCGGCGAGGATCCGCTCGACGTCGAGGTAGGTCTCCTGGGCCGTGCTGCCGGGCAGTCGGACGGCCTCGTCGGCCTCGTGGGCGTGGGGCGCGTCGGTGTCGGGGTCCGAGTGGACGGCGACGGTGGCGATGCCCATGGCGCGGGCGGACGAGGCCG
>Ga0193742_1000394_pt1 | contig 30292 bp, 20 predicted proteins | sample L2c1metaG_FD_165511 | JGI IMG/M metagenome (GOLD analysis project Ga0193742, IMG submission 165511) | Soil microbial communities from a riparian zone of the East river system, Colorado, United States - L2c1 | ecosystem: Environmental > Terrestrial > Soil > Riparian zone | place: USA: East River... | reverse complement strand
CACCCCGTCCGGCGCGTACAGCAGGTCCGCCCGCAACCCGCCCGGGTTCATGAGCGCGATCTGCGCCCCACCCCGGCCCGGCGCGGACGTGCCGGCCAGCTGCACGTCGGCGACGAAGTTGCCGAGCACCGACTCACTGCCTCGGTCCTCGGTGCCGGTCGAGGTGACCGCCCGCTTGATGTCCCCGCTGATGGCGCCGAGCGGCTGCGTGCCGAGGACGTCGGCGTTCGCCTTCGCCTGGGCGACGAGCGCCGAGACCTCCGGGTCGCTCGGCGCGCCGACCACGTCCAGCAGCGCGGCGTCCGAGGAGACCACGGACTTCGTCGCCGGGTCGATCGACAGCGTGACCTGGCCCAGCTTCACGCCGTAGTCCTCGGCCTGGACGACCGGCCGCAGCCGGTCGGTGCCCGGGATCGGGGCCTCGAACGCGTACGGCTGGTGCGTATGTCCACTGAGGATCACGTCGACGTCCGCGCTGATCCGCATGAACTTGCCGAACACCGGGTCCGCCTCGAGGTCCGCGACCGAACCGATGTTCTCGGTCGCCGCGCCCTCGTGCGCCAGCAGGACGACGACGTCCGCCTCACCGTTCGACTCGTTGCCGTCCTTGAGCGCCGCGGCCACCGCCTCGGCCTCGGGCACCGGGTCCTTGAACGTCAGTCCGGCGATCCCGTCCGGGCTCACCAGTGACGCCGTCTGCTCGGTCACCACACCGACGATGCCGACCCGGATCCCGTTGACCGTCTGCACGTCGTACGCCGGCAGCGCACGGTCGGCGCCCCGGTACACGTTCGCACCGAGGTACGGGAAGTCCGCCCGGTCGGTCACCCGGCCGGTCAGGTCCGCGAAGCCCTTGTCGAACTCGTGGTTGCCGACCGCCGCCGCGTCGAGCCCCATCAGGTTCAGGGCGTCCAGGGTCGGGTTGTCCTGGTCGATGGCCGAGATGAACGTCGACGCGCCGATGTTGTCACCGGCCGACAGGAACAGCGTGTTGGGGTTGGCCGCACGCAGCTGGTCGACGAGCCCCGCGAGCTGGGCCGCGCCGCCGATCGCGCCGTTCGGCCCGGTGGCCGGCGACTCCAGCCGACCGTGGAAGTCGTTGATGCCCAACAGCTGCAGCTCGACCGGACCCGCGACGCCGGTGTTCAGACCGACCACGATCGGGTTGTGGTCGCTGGCCCGGTACGGGTTCGCCGCGTAGAAGGCCGGGTGGCCGTCGTACTCGAACGCGAACGACTCGTGCGAGTTGATCTGCCACACGTCCACGCCCGTGACCCGCGAGGCGAGCGCGGGCGAGGCGACCGCGTGGTCCAGCGAGCCGGACTCGCCGCCGAACACGTAGCTGGCCTCGCGGCCGTTGTTGAGGTCCACATAGGACGCGTCGTAGAGCGCCTGCATCGGGTCCTCGTGCGTGTAGGCGTTGAAGTCGCCGAGCATCAGCACGTTGTCGCTGCCGGAGTCGGTCTTCAGTTGCTCGACGAACGCGGTCAGTGAGTTCGCCTGGCGGACCCGGTCGCCGTTGAACGCGCCCTGCCCGTCACCCGCGTCGGCGTTGTCGCCGGTCGCGGAGTCCGAAGTGGACTTCGACTTGAGGTGGTTGGCCACCACGGAGAACGTGACCGAACCGGACGTGAAGGTCTGCGCGATCGGCTCCCGCGCGTTGAACCACACCGACTCGTCGTTGATCGTCTTCGACTCGCCGGACGGGGTCACCGCACCCGGCTTGAAGATGATCGCGGTGGTGATGAAGTCCTGCGCGGACGCGGCCGGCAGCCCGGCCGGCGACCGCACGTAGTCCCACGTGCCGGCGCCGTCCTCGGCGTTCAGCGCGTTGACCAGCCGCTTGAGCGCCATCTGCGGGTCGTTCGCCTCGAAGCGGACCGAGTTCTCGATCTCCTCGAGCGCGACGACGTCGGCGTCCAGCGCGCTGATCGCGGAGACGATCTTCGCCTCCTGCTTCGCGAGCCCGGCCTCGTCGTCCGCGCCGCGGGCGTCGCCGCCGAAGTGCACGAAGTAGTTCAGCACGTTGAAGCTCGCCAGCCGGAGGTCGCCGCCGACCTCTTCCGGCGCGGGGGTGCGCGGGTTGGTCGACTTGAACGTCGTCCGCTGCAGCGCGGGCGTCGTCGCGGTCACCTGCGTGGTCGGCTGCAGCCGCCACTCGTTGAACCCGTAGGACAGGACGGTCGGCGCGAACGCCTCGACCTGGTCGCCGACCCGCAGCGGCGCGTCCGGGTAGACGTAGGGCGGCAGCTGGCCGGTCGTGGACAGGTTCGTCGACGAGCCGTCGTCCAGCAGCAGCCGCGACAGCTTGTTGGCGGCGGCCGCGGCCAGCGCCTCCTGGGTGCCGGGGCGGTACACGTCGGTCGGGATCACCGCGGCCTGGTCGCCGGCCGCGAGCACGACCTCGCCGAAGCGGTTCGTGTTGTAGACCTCGGAAACCGTGAAGTCGCCGACCGGTGCGACGAGCATCGACTCGACCGACTCACGGGCCGCCGCGTCGAGCGGCAGGCTCAGGGCGGCCGGCGTCGGCAGGGCCGCGTCGTGCTCGCACACCTGGAAGTCGGCCTTCGCGCCGATGCTCAGCTCGGTGAGCCCGTTGAACTCGCTGACCGTGCCGCGCACCCGCACCTTGTCGCCGACCGCGGTGTCCGGGTGGTTCGCGGCGTTCGTGGTCAGGTACACGAAGACGCCGTCGGAGGCGACGCCGGCCGCGGGGGCGCGGTCGCCGGAACCGGCGGTCTGGACGTAGACGCCGTTGTAGCCGCTGTCGCCGTGGTCGGCGGTCACGATGCCCTCGACGACGGCCTGGCTGCCGGCGAGCGGTGAGGTGTCGGTGGTGCCCTGGAGCTCGGCGATCGTGTTGGTGACCGCGGTGTCACAGCCGACCGGGTCGGGATCCGGGTCGCCACCACCGGAGTTGCGGGTGCCGAAGGTGTTGGGCGCCGCGTCCCGCCAGACGCCGTCGATCTTCTGCAGCGAGTGGCCGACCGGGGTGGCGGAGCCCTCCGCGACACCGAGGTCGGTGGCGGCCGTGCCGTTCGCCGGGCCGCCGGCCGCGGTCAGCGGGCCCTCGTAGGTGAGGAACTCGGCGACCGAGCCGTCCGGGCGGACGAGCGCGACGCCGTCGGGGGAGCCGTTCTGGAGGCCGTCGGTCGGGTAGGTAGCGACGACCACCCCGGCCGCGGGGACCGTGCCGGACAACGTGCGGGTGTTGTACACCGCGCCGCCGTTGCCGTTGTACAGGGCGAGCTGCCAGCCGGTCAGGTCGAAGCCGACGGGGGCCTCGATCTCCAGCGCCTCGCCGCTGTCCGCGCCGACGTTGTCGTAGTGGATCTCACTGAGGAGCGGCGCGGTCGGTTCGGCCGCGTAAGCGGTCGATCCACTGACTAGTGCGACGGTGGCGATCGCGGTCAGCGCTCCGACGACTTGGAGCGAACGGACACGTCTACTGCTGGGCATCAGGCCTCCATCAGGCGGGTAGAACCTGCCGGAGCCTAGGTTCAAAGGGTGTCGAGAAAAATGCGCGCAGATGTACGTTGCCCGATTGTTAGATGTGTCCGGAAAACCCTTGGCACATAACGGAGTCGACCGGACACGGCTGGTCACGGTGTCCTGTGTGGATTATCACGGTAACGCGCGGAGAACCATTCTTTCGCCGGTGCCCGCGATATGCCGAATGGCGTAACCGAGCGCCATTGTTGCCCGGCGGGCACGCCCGGACGATCATGCAGACATCGGATCTTACGCAGGAACTTTCACGGTCATGACGACCAAATGGCCGCTTGACGTGGTATAGACCTCCGATGTTAACTTCTTGTGTCACACCCTGCTGACTCTTTCGGATCCACCCCTGCACCGAGAGAGGACTGAGTCGTGCGCACTGTTGCCAAGGCTCTCCTTGTGGTGACGGCCGTGTTCGCCGTCGTCGCCTCCGCTCTGACCGCACCGGCCCCGCAGGCCGACGCGGCCCCGCTAACCCGCATCCTCGTGTTCTCCAAGACCGCCGGCTTCCGGCACTCCTCGATCGACGAGGGCATCGCCGCGATCCGCACGCTCGGCACCCAGAACGGGTTCGCCGTCGACGCGACCGAGGACGCGAACCAGTTCACCACCGCCAACCTGGCGCGCTACCAGGCCGTCGTGTGGCTCTCGACGACCGGTGACGTGCTCAACGCCACCCAGCAGACCGCGTTCGAGTCCTACATCCAGGGCGGCGGCGGGTACGCCGGCGTCCACGCCGCGGCCGACACCGAGTACGACTGGGCCTTCTACGGCGGGCTCGTCGGCGCCTACTTCTCGTCGCACCCCAACATCCAGCAGGCCCGCGTCCGGGTCGAGGACCGCGCCAACCCGTCGACCGCGCACCTGCCGTCGACGTGGACGCGCACCGACGAGTGGTACAACTACCGGACCAACCCGCGCGCCAACGTGAAGGTGCTCGCGAACCTCGACGAGTCGTCCTACAGCGGCGGCACCATGAGCGGCGACCATCCGATCACGTGGTGCCAGAACTACCGCGGCGGGCGTGCCTGGTACACCGGCCTCGGCCATACCGAGGAGTCGTACGCGGACTCGAACTTCACGAGGATGCTGCTCGGCGGCATCCAGTTCGCCGGCGGCGCGCGAGCCGCGGACTGCCGGCCAGAGACCGGGTACAGCCCGATCTTCGACGGCACCCAGACGAGCCTGAACCAGTGGCGCCAGGCCGGTCCCGGCGGGTTCACGCTGACCGACGGCACGCTGGTGTCCAACGGCGGCATGGGTCTGCTGTGGTTCCCGGTGCGGCAGTACTCGAACTACTCGCTCAAGGTCGACTGGATGATGCCGGGCGACGACAACGGCGGCGTGTTCGTCGGCTTCCCCGACCCGGCGGGCGATCCGTGGGGTCCGGTGAACGCGGCGCACGAGATCCAGATCGACGCGACCGACGCCGATCCCACCCGCACCACCGGTTCCGTGTACAGCTTCCAGGCGCCGACCGCCGCGCGTGAGGCGGCGCTGAACCCGCCGGGTGTGTGGAACACCTACGAGATCGGCGTGCACGGGCAGCGGGTGGAGATCTGGCTGAACGGCGTGAAGATCAACGACTACACCAGCACCCGGGCTATCGCGACGGGCTACGTCGGCGTGCAGAACGACGGCGCCGGCGCGGACATCAACTACCGCAACATCCGCGTCCGCCAGGACGGCGGCACCGGAGTGACGGATCTGGCCCGCGGCAAGACAGTCGCGGTGACCAGTGTCGAGCCGGGCAGCGCGAACGTCGGCGCCAACGCGGTCGACGGTGTCGCGACCACCCGGTGGGGCAGCGCGTTCGCCGACCCGCAGTCGATCACCGTCGATCTCGGCTCGGCGCGCCGGATCGACAACGTGCGGCTCGTGTGGGAGGCCGCGTACGCCCGCGGCTACCAGCTCCAGGTGTCGGACGACAACTCCACGTGGCGAACGGTCTACACGACCACCACGGGCGACGGCGGCACGGACACCCTCGCGGTCAACACGACCGGTCGCTACGTGCGGATGCTGGGCACACAACGCGCCACGCAGTGGGGCTACTCGCTCTGGGAGCTCGCGGTCCTGGGCGCCTGAACCACTCGGCTCGGGTCGATGGGCAGCGTCGCCCGCCGACCCGAGTCGAGTAACCAGCTCCTCTCCCAACCTCCACCTCGGCCAGGAGGTCTCCCATGCCTGCCCGTCTGCTCACCGTTCTCACCCTCCTCTGTGGACTCCTCGTCGCGGCCCCCTCGGCAGTCGCCGCGGCGCCGCCGCCCACGGCCGGCTTCGAGAAGGTCAAGCTCGAGGGCGGCCTCCAGATGGGTGAGGTCATCGAGCTGGCGGTCCTCCCCGACGGCATGGTGCTCTACATCAACCGCGGCACCACCGACGGCGGCGGCCAGGTTCGGCTGTACAACCCGGCCACCCGCACCACCACCGTCGCCCTCTCGATCCCGCTCGACGCGCGGTTCGAGGACGGCCTCATCGGCATCACCCTGCACCCGCGCTTCGCCACCACCAACTGGGTGTACCTGTTCTACTCGCCGAAGGTGACCCCGCTCGTCAACCGGATCTCCCGCTTCACCTTCAACCGCACCACGAACACCCTCGGCGCGGAGGACATGATCATCGAGTGGCCGACGGAACGGGACCTGTGCTGTCACTCCGCCGGCTCGATGTCCTGGGACACCAACGGCAACCTGTACTTCGCGGTCGGCGACAACACCAACTCCGGCGGTGACTCGGCCGGCATGGCGCCCATCGACGAGCGCACCAACCGGCACCCGCAGTACGACGCGCAGCGCACGTCCGGCAACACCAACGACCTGCGCGGCAAGATCAACCGGATCCACCCGGAGGACAACGGCACCTACACCGTGCCCGGCGGCAACCTGTTCGCGCCCGGCACCGCGAACACCCGCCAGGAGATCTACGTCATGGGCGTGCGCAACCCGTACCGCGTGTGGGTCGACCGCAAGGCCGGCAACACGTTGTACTGGGGCGAGGTCGGCCCGGACGCGGGCGCCACCATCGCCAACCGCGGCCCCGCCGCCTACGACGAGTTCAACCGCGCGTCGGCGCCCGGCAACTACGGCTGGCCGTACTGCGGCGGCCCCAACACCGCCTACAACGACTGGGACTTCGCCACCAACCAGCCGCGCGCCTGGTTCCCGTGCGGCGGCACGACCGGCCCGGTCAACGACTCGCCCCGCAACACCGGACTGCGCCAGCTGCCGGCGACCAAGCCGGCGACCGTGTGGGAGCAGCACGGCCGCAGCGTGGAATGGCCGCAGCTCGACGACCCGGGTGGCTGCGGCTCGCCCAACCACACCGAGGTCTACCACTACGACCCCGCGTTGAGCTCGGACGTCAAGTGGCCGCAGTACTACGACAACAAGTGGCTGATCTCCGAGTACTGCCGCAACTGGATCAAGGAGGTCCAGTTCGACAACGGCAACCCGGCGACCGGCAACCCGACCGCGATCGAGCCGGTGCTCGCCGGCATGGCGTTCGTGCACCCGATCGACATGGAGTTCGGGCCGGACGGGTCGCTGTACCTACTCGAGTACGGCAGCGGCTACTTCTCCGGCGCGCCGGACGCCGGCCTGTACAAGATCAACTACGTGCAGGGCGGCCGCTCGCCGGAGGCCCGCGCCTCGGTCAACCGCGACAACGGGTTGGCACCGCTGGCAGTGCAGTTCTCGTCCGCGGGCTCGTCCGACCCGGACGGCAACCCGCTGACCTACGCGTGGGACTTCACGAACGACGGCGGCACCGACTCGACGGCCGCCAACCCTTCCTTTACCTACAACCAGAACGGCAGCTTCCAGGCGCGGCTGACGGTGAGCGACGGCACCGGTAAGTCGGGCACGACGACGGTGCCCATCGTCGTCGGGAACGACCGGCCGACACTGCGGATCACGTCGCTGCCGGCGGGCGGGATGTACGAGTGGAGCGAGAACTTCACCGTCACCGCCACCGCGACCGACCCGCAGGACGGCGCGATCCCGTGTGCGCAGGTGATCGTGCGGATCGCGCTCGGCCATGAGGAGCACGCGCACGAGGTGGGGGAGGGCACCGGCTGCGGCGCCACGTTCAACACCGGCCCGATCCACTCCGGACTGGACGCGCAGCAGTTCTACGTGGTGCGCGCGACCTACACCGACCGCGGCGGGTCCGGCACGGTCGCGCTGACCGGTGAGACCAGCCAGTTCCTGTGGCCGAAACGCTGGCAGGCGGAACACTTCGAGCAGCTCAACGGCCCGCAGATCATCACCGCGGCCGGCGCCGAGGGCGGCAAACGACTCGGCGACGTCCAAAATGGTGAGTGGGTTCGCTTCCATCCGGTGTCGCTCAAGGGCATCACGGGCCTGCGGGCGCGGGTGTCGTCGGACAAGGCCGGCAACGTGGCCACCTTCCGGTACGACTCGACCACCGGCCCCGAGGTGGCCCGCGTGGTGGTCCCGAACACCGGCGGCTGGGAGACCTACCAGGAGATAACAGTCCCGGTGACCAACGTGGTCGACGCGACGAGACCGCTGTTCGTCGTGTTCACCGGCGGCACCGGCGCGATCCTCGACCTGGACAGCTACACGTTCACCGGCCCGGGCATCAGCAGACCATGACTTCGCCGGTCAGCTCGCCAGGTCGCGGCGGCGGAAGCCGGTCATGCCGCTGACGGTCAGTACGAGCGCGATGAGCGGTAGCAGCACCAGCGGCAGCGCGGTCACGTCGCCGCCGGGCAGGTGTGGCAGGTGCGTGAACGGGGAGATGTCCAGCACCCACTGGTCGAGCCCGATGGCCGAGCCGACCATGCCGAACAGGACGCACGCCGCCAGTACGACCCACGCGGCCGCGACGAACCGGAGGAGCACGCCGAACAGGAGCACCGTCACCGCGGAAAGGATCCATACCGCCGGTAGCTGGACCATCGTGCTGGCCAGCATGCTGGGGAGCTCGCCGCCGAGGTCGCGGGTGTTCAGGCCGTGCGTGATGCCCATTGCCAGGCCGGCGGCGAACAGTACGACCGCCGGGCCGAGCAGAGAGAAGAACAGGTGGCTGCCCGCCCACCGCAGCCTGCCGACCGCCGTGCTCAGTACCGGTTCCGCACGGCCGCCGGCCTCCTCGGCCCGCGCCCGCAGCATCGCCTGGATCGCGTACGCGCCGGCGATCAAGCCGAACAGGCCCGCGATCCCCGACAGGTAGTTGTCGATCAGGCCGGAGGCGCCGCCCAGCCGCGTGAACACGTCGGCCAGCTGTTTGTTCTCGCCGACGAGGTCGCCGACCCCCTCCGCCAGGTAGCCGAGTACGACGCCGAGGACGAGGAACCCGCCGACCCAGGCGGCGAGCAGGCCGCGGTGCAGTCGCCACGCCAGTGCGAGCGGCGAGGCGAGTTTGCCGGCGGTCGGGCCGGGGCGCGGCGGCAGCAGACCGGCGCCGACGTCGCGCCGCGACTCCAGCAGGACCGCCGCCAGCATCAGTACGACCGTCGCCAGCGCGACCACACCGGCCAGCCACAGCCGGTCGTCGCCGTAGGGGCGTACTGCCTGTACCCAGCCGATCGGGGACAGGGCCGTCAGCCAGGTCAGCGGGCCGGCCGTCATGCCGCTGACGTCGCCGACCGCGCGCAGCAGGTACGCCGCGCCGAGCACGGTGATCGCGATGCCGCGGGCCGCGCCCGAGCCCGCGGTCAACTGTGCGGCCACCGCGGCGATCCCGGCGAACACCCAGCCAGAAGCGGCCAGTTGCAGACCGAACGCGAGCGAGCCCGCGCCCGGCAGGTCCTGACCCGACATGCCGGCGGCGAGCACGAGTCCGAGCACGAGGCTCGCGCCGCACGTCACGATCAGTGCCGCCGCGAGCGACGCGTGCCGGCCGACGACCGTGGCGCCGATCAGCTCGCGGCGGCCGGCCTCCTCCTCGGTGCGGGTGTGCCGGATGACGGTCAGTATCGCGGCCAGCCCCACCATCACCGGCAGGAAACCGGCCCGCCACGCCACCAGCTCGCCGATGCTCGACCCGAACAGCTGGCCGTACAGGGCAACGAAACCGGCGTTGTGCGCGCTGGTGGCCGCGTAGCCCGCCTTGCCGGCGTCGGTCGGGAACAGCCCGTCGATCGTCGCGATGTAGGAGATCGGGACGACCGCGAGGAACAGGACCCACACCGGCATGAGCACGCGGTCGCGCCGCAGGATCAGCCGAATGAGCTTTGTGGTTCCAATCATGACACTGTCTCGTAGTGGCGCAGAAACAGCTCTTCGAGCGTCGGCGGCTGGCTGACCAGCCCGCGCACCCCGACCTCGGTGAGCCTGCGCAGCGCGGCGTCCAGCGCCGCGGTGTCCACGTCGAACGCCACGTGCCCGTCGTGCGTGCGCAGGTTGTGCACGCCGGGCAGGTCCGCGAGCCCGTTCACCGGGCCGGCGAGGTCCGCCTGTATCGACGTGCGGGTCAGGTGCCGCAGGTCGGCGAGCGTGCCGGTCTCGACCGTGCGGCCCTCGCGGATGATCGTGACCCGGTCGCACAGCGCCTCGACCTCGGAGAGGATGTGGCTCGACAGCAGCACAGTCCGGTCGCCGCGCTGCTTCTCCTCGCCGATCGCCTCCCGGAACACCTCCTCCATCAACGGGTCCAGCCCGGAGGTCGGCTCGTCGAGCAGCAGCAGCTCCACATCGGACGCGAGCGCGGCGACCAGCGCCACCTTCTGCCGGTTGCCCTTGGAGTACGCGCGGGCCTTCTTCTTCGGGTCCAGGTCGAACCGCTCGAGCAGGTCGTCGCGGCGCTTGCGGTCGAGCCCGCCGCGCAGCCGGCCGAGCAGGTCGATCACCTCGCCGCCGGACAGCGTCGGCCACAGCGTGACGTCGCCTGGCACGTACGCGAGGCGCCGGTGCAGCGTGGTCGCGTCGGTCCACGGGTCGCCGCCGAGCAGGGACACGGCGCCCGCGTCGGCGCGCATCAGGCCGAGCAGGACCCGGATGGTGGTGGACTTGCCGGCGCCGTTCGGGCCGAGGAAGCCGTGCACCTCACCGGTGCGCACGGCCAGGTCGAGGCCGTCGAGCGCTCGCGTCGGTCCGAACGTCTTGACCAGGCCGGTGACACCGATCGCGTCAGTCATCGCGGTGTTCCTTTCGGTTGAGCCCGGCGCGCGCCGCGGCGGCGTCCTCGAGGCTCATCAGGGGATGGGAGTACAGGTCGAGCAGGGCGCGGGCGAGCAGCTCGTCGCCCTCGGGGGAGGACAGGTCGGCGCCCAGCGCCCTGGACAGGTGCTCGTGCAGGATCGGGATGGCGAGGCCCATGGCCGTCACCACCGCCGCCCGCGCCTTGCTGCTCACGTCGGGCTTGTCGGTCCGCTGCTCGTCGCCGGCCGCGATCCACGTCTCGCCCATCCGGGCGATCTCGTCGAACAGCTCGCCGGCGCCGCCGTCGATCAGCGACCTGGCGACGTACCGGTGGTAGGGCCCGATCGGGACGCGGGCGGCGGCGGCCCGGCTGAGGTCGCCCGCCTCGGCGGCTGCCCAGGTCTCGTCGTTGAGCGTGCGGACCGTGCGCAGGACGTAGTCGTCGCAGGCCTCGCGCAGCGCCTGCTTGCTGCCGAAGTGATGGCGGACGAGCCCCGACGACACGCCGGCGAGCTCCGCGATGCCGCGGATGGTCGCCCGCTCGAACCCGTGCTCGCCGAAGTGCTTCAGTGCCGCGTCCCGGATGCGGGCGCGGGCCGTGAGGTCCGCGGGATCCGGCGTGACTACTCGCATGAGTAGGAGACTACACACGTGTATAGCCGCGTTCGGCGCACCCCCAGGGCGCCGAACGCGGAGCCTCATCATGGGCGCTCGAGGGCTGGGTCACCAGCGACAAGCTCTACAGTTCACCTACACAGTCGTGCCTGATGACTCGCGGCAGCGGGCCATGCCCTCGCGTGCGCGGGTCTGCTCGTACCGGTCGCCGACCGCCTCCGCGCGGGCCAGCGCCTGCCGGTGCCGTTCGATCGCCTCCCTCGGCGCGCCCAACGCGAGCAGTGTCGTGCCGAGGTCGTTCAGCGTCTCCGCCTCGCCGCGCCGGTCGCCGACCGCGCGGTGGCTGGACAGGGCCCGCTCGTGGTGGTCCAGTGCCTCGGCGTGGCGGCCGAGCTGGGCGCACGTCACGCCGAGACTGCTCCGCACGCCGGCCTCGCCGTACGGGTCGCCCACCGCCCGGTACAGCTCGAGCGCCCGTTCCTGCTGTTCGAGCGCGTCCGCGTACCCGCCGACCGTGTAATGGACGAGCCCGAGGTTGTCCCTGGCCCGCGCCTCGCTCCAACTGTCCCCGGCCGCGACGAAGATCTCGATCGCGCGCCGGTGGTGCTCGGCCGCCTCGTCGTGGCGGCCGAGCCAGCGGTAGGTCACGCCGCGGTTGACCAGCACGCGCCCCTCGCCCATGCGGTCGCCGGCCGCACGCGCCGCGGCCAGCGCGCGGTCGTAGAGGGCGAGCGCCTCGTCGACCCGGCCGAGCCGCCACAGCATGATCGCGTGGCTGGTCAGCGCCTCGGCCCGGTGCTCTGGCGCCGCCGCGGGCACCGCGGCCCGGTACAGGTGCTCGGCGTCCGCGTAGTGCGCGCCGATGCTCAGATAGCGGTACAGGAGGCGCGACAGTAGCCCGGTGTGCGCGGCCCTGCCGTGGTCCGCGCCGTGCGCGCCGAGCGCGACGAGGTTCGCCCGTTCGGCGTCGAGCCACACGAGCGCCGCGGCCCGGTCGGCGAACGCCGGCACGTGTGCGGCGCCGGCGGGGGCGGCGGGCCGCAGGTGCCGGTCGAAAGGCGCGAACTGTTCCATGGCGGCGGCGCACGCCGCGACGTGGTAGTCGTACCCGCGGGTCAGCGCGGCGTCCGACTCGGCCGCGCCGGCGAGCGACCCGGCGTAGGCACGCAGCAGGTCGTGCATGTCGTACCGGCCGTCGCGGACCTCGCGGAGCAGGTGCGCCCGGGCCAGCGTCGCGATCAGCGACCGCGCGGCACGCACCTCGACGTCGAGGAGCGCGGCCGCCGCGTACGCGTCGACCTGCCGGCCGGGGTGGACGCCGAGCAGCCGGAACAGACGCGCGGCGTCGGCGGGCAGGTGGTGGCAGGACCAGGAGAACACGGCGGTGGCCGAGCCGTGCGGGTCGCCCGTGTCGAGCAGCGCGAGCCGGTCGCCCTCGTCCGCGAGCTCGCCGACGAGCGTGGCCATCGACGCGGCCGGGCGGGTCGCGGCGAGCTGCGCGGCGATGCGCAGCGCCAGCGGCAGTCGCGCGCACTCCTCGACCAGCGCGGCCGTCGCGAGCGGCTCCGCGTCGACGCGGGGTCCGATGTGGACCCGCAGCAGGTCGTGCGCCTCCGTGGTGGTCAGGGCGTCGAGCGACACGCGGTGCGCGCCGTGCCGCACGGTGAGCCCGGCGAGGACGTCCCGGCTGGTGACGACCACGAGGCTGCTCGAAGAGCCCGGCAGCAGATCCTGCACCTGGGCGAAGTCGTGCGCGTTGTCGAGCAGCACGAGCATGCGCCGCTCGGCGAGCAGGGTCCGGTAGCGGCTCGCCCGTTCCGCCTGTGCCATCGGGATCTCCGAGCTGGCGATGCCGAGGCTGCGCAGGAACCCGGTGAGGGCGGCCGTCGGCGTCAGCGGCTGGTCCGGGCCGTAGCCGCGCAGGTCGACGTAGAGCTGCCCGTCGGGGAACGCGGGCGCGCTCCGGTGCGCCCAGTGCACGGCGAGCGCGGTCTTGCCGACGCCCGCCGTGCCGCACACGGCGACGACCGCGACCGAGCCGAGCAGCCGTTCGAGCGCGGCGAGCTCGTCGGCGCGGCCGATGAACCCGAACGTGTCCGCGGGCAGCTCGCGCGGCTGCCGGCGCACGGGCTCGGCGGGCCGGGGGCCGCCGCGGCTCGGCGCCGCCGCGACGAACTCGACCCGCCGGTCGCCGTCGAGACCAAGCGCGTCGGCGATCCTGGCGACGGTGTCGCGGCGGGGAAAGCGGCGCTCGCCGCGTTCGAGCGCGCCGACCGCCTGCTCGGACAACAGGGCGCGCGTCGCGAGCGCCTCCTGCGTCAACCCGGCCGCGATCCGGTATTCCCGCAGCATTGCCCTGAACGAATCGTCCATGTGCGTTCGAATCCCTGGCCGTCGGCTGGATTCCGAGCATATCGGACATCAATTCCGGCGCCGGATTTCCGGTGCCCCTAACGAACCGGTGCCACGGTCCGACCTGCAAACATGTTCGTGGAACTGCGGGTCCATGGGGTGAGTGGCACGCCGCCGGTGGACATGCTCGACCGCCCGCTGGTCAAACAGGTCGCCGGCGACGACGACGGTCGCTTCTTCCGGCCCGTCGACGCCGCGGGAAACGAGGTCCGCGCCGCCGACGGGCACATTCTGGAGGGATATCACTGGGGGCCGCTCACGTCCGGCACCTGGCGGCAGGCGCTCTGGCTCGTGCTGATTCCGTTCGGGCTCGTGAACGCCGCGTTCTTCATGCTTCCCTCCGGCGGCGGGAACGGCGCTCGCGTGGTCGCGCGCGGCGGGCTGCGGGTGCTCGCGATCGTGCTCACGGCCATCGTGGTGCTCGGCGTCGCCGAGGCGCTGATCGACCTCCTCGCCTGGCAGTGGTCCGCCACCCCCGACCCGCGCTGGTGGCTGGCCGGCGGGTTCGTCGCCACCACCGCCGCGCTACTGGTCGTCCGGTTCCTCGGCGGGCCGCCGAGGGCCCTGCCGGACGCCAACCCGTGGACGCCGCCAGAAGGCGCGGAAGCCAGGACCGGCCTCGCCGGCGGCGAGTTCTACACCGGCGACACCGACCTGCTCGCGTTGCGGCACCTGCACCTGACCGCCGGGCTCGCCGTCCTCGCGGTGCTCGCGTCGGCCGTCGCCAGGAGCTACGGCGGCCCGAACCTGCTGTACTGGCTCGCCGTCGGGCTGCTCGCGTGGACGGTCGTCCACGCCGCGCTGCTCGGCGACCCCCGCCGCGCGCGGACCGGTCCCCGGCGCCTGTTCGCCGCCGTCCTGCCCACCGTCGGACTGTGCGCGGGCGGCGTGCTGCTCGCGGTCTCGGTCGGCGCGATGGCGTTGCGGGACAACCTGCCCACCGACCGCGACGGCGTGCTGCCCGGCATCGCCGACGTCGGCATGTGGGCGTCCGGCCTCGCCCTCGCCGCGCTCGTCGTGTTCGCCGGCGCCGCCGCGCTGCTCGCCGTGCGGACCCCGCGGCCCGGCGAGCCGCGCCCGTTCCGCCGCTATCTGCGCGGGATGGCCGGCCCGGTCGTCGCCGCGCTTGGCATGTTCCTCGCGGTCGGGATCATCGGGGCCCTCGACTACGGCGTGCTGCGGCTGCTCCGGCCCGCCGCCGACCCGGACTCGATGACGCTGCCGCTGTTCCACCTGCGGATCGCGTACGCGGCCGGCATGTCGGTCGCGCTCGTGGCGTTGCTCGGGCTGCTCGTCCTCGCCGCGCTCGCGGTGTCCGCCAAGCGGTTCACGGCGGCCGTCCGCGCGTCGGCGGCCGAGGAACTGTTGCCGGACAAGGAGGTCGGCGGCGTCGCACGCGCGTGGTGGACGGCGCGGCTGAAGTACGTGGCGCACTGGATCGCGGTCGCGGTCGCCGCGGCGGGCACGCTGCTGACCGTGGCCGCCGTCGTCGAGGCCGTCGACGACCTCGTCCGCGCCGGCGGGCACGCCGCGGACGTGGTGGTGTGCCGGCCGACCGACTGGTGGCTCGACGGCCTGTCCGACTGCCGCGACCTGCCCGGCCCGGACTGGGTGTCGGTCGGCACGGCCGCGTTGTTGCTGCTCGGCGCCGGACTCGTGTACCTCGGGCGGCGCGCGGTCGGCGACAGCGCGGTCCGGCGCGGCGCGTGCGTGGTGTGGGACGTGGTGGCGTTCTGGCCGGCCGCCGTGCACCCGTTCGTGCCGCCGCCGTACTCGCCGAAGGTGATCGAGGATCTGCGCAGGCGCATCGCGTGGCACCTCGGCTGCTGCTACGAGCTGGCGCCGGGCGCGACGTGCACGTGCCGGTTCCCGGACCGGCCCGCGTCGTTCGTGGTGCTGGCCGGGCACAGCCAGGGCAGCATGATCGCCGCGGCCGCCCTGACCAGGCTGGCGGAGGGCTGCCGGTCGCGGGTGGCGTTGCTGACGTTCGGGTCGCAGCTGCAGATCGCGTACGCGCGGGCGTTCCCCGCGTACGTGAACCACCCGTACCTGTGCTGGCTGCAGGAGGAGGTCGTCGGCGGCCGGTGGCTGTCGCTGTACCGCGAGACCGACCCGATCGGCGGGCCGGTGCTGAGCTGGGACCGCACGGACGACCGCGTCGACGGCGCGTTCCGGTCGCGGCGGCTCGGCGGCGGCGCCGAGCCGCAACGCGACGAGGACGACCAGCTCACCGGGGTCCGGCGCTGCGGGCCGGAGTGGCGGCTGCTCGACCCGGAGCCGGCCGACGGGCTGTCCGTGCCGCGCCTCGCCATGCGCCGGCACAGCTTCTACACCCTCGACCCCGCGTGGGACTGCGCGCTGGCCGCACTCACCGCCCCCTACCGCAGCACGTGATCAACTAGTCCCGAACGGGCGACTCGCTAGTCCCGAAACGGCGACTCGCGCGCTTGTCAGGAATTGATGAGCCGGTGCGCGGTTCGCATGAGTGAGCCGTAGCCGGGGCCGAGGACGCCGTTGCGGGCGAGTGCCGCTCGTGCGGCGTTGGCGCCCGCGGCGCCGTGCACGCCGCCGCCGGGGTGGGCCGACGCGCCGGCCAGGTACAGGCGGTCGACGACCGTGTCCGCACGACCGAGTCCCGGCACCGGGCGGAACACCAGCTGCTGGTGGATCGCCGACGTGCCGGCGTTGATCGCGCCCTCGACGAGGCTGGGGTTGTGCGCGGCCAGTTCCGCGGGCCCCGCGATCGCGCGGCCGACCACCAGCGACCGGAACCCGGGCGCGTGCTCCTCGATGACCCGCTCGATCCGGTCCGCGCTCCGCCGCAGCCGGTCCGCGGGCCACTCCTGACCGCGCGGCACGTGCGTGTACGCCCACACCGACTCGGTCCCGGCCGGCGACCGCGACGGGTCCGCCGTGGTCATCTGGCCGAGCAACAGGAACGGGTTCGCCGGCACCCGGCCGCACGCGAGGTCGTGCGCCGCGCCCGCCATGCCGTTCACGTCGCCGCCGAGATGCACCGTCCCCGGCCCACCGAGGTCGGCGGCCCACGGGACCGGCGCGGACAGCGCCCAGTCCACCTTGATCGTCGAGTCGTCCCACCGGAAGTCGGCGAGCGCGGCCCGCAGCCGCGCCGGCAGGTGCGCCTCGCCGACGAGGTCGCGGTACAGCACCGGCGCCGGCACGTCGGCAAGCACGGCGCGGCGCGCGCGGACCGGCTGGCCCGCCGCGTCCCGCACCCCCACCGCCGCGCCGCCGGCGACCAGCACCGACGTGACCGGCCGGGCGCAGTCCACCCGTCCGCCGCGGTCGGACAGCCTGCGCACCAGCGCGGCGGTGAGCTGCCCGGCCCCGCCCGCCGGCACCGGGAACCCGACCTCCTGACCCAACATGCTGAGCAGCCACCCGAAGACGCCGCCGCCGGACTGGTCCGGGCCGAGGTCGGTGTGCATGGCGCAGCCGGCGAGCAGCGCCCGCGCGCCCTCGCCCGCGAACCGCTCCGTGCCGAGCATCCGCGCCGGCAGCGTCAGCATCCGCGCGAGGCGCAGCAGCTCACCCGCGCCGAGCGTGCGCGCGAGCCGCGCACCGGCCCGCACCGGCGGGAACGGGCGCAGGATCGCCGCGAGCGCGTCGTCCCGGACTCGTTGCCACAGCGCGAACTCACGCCGCCACGCGGCGCCGTCGCCGGGCGCGAACGTGTCCAGCGAGGCGGCGGTCGCGTCGAGGTCCCTTGACAGCGTCACGTGCCGGCCGTCCGGGAACACGTGCGCGAGCACCGACGGCGCGTGCCGCCAGCGCAGCCCGTACCGCTCGAGCCCGAGGTCCAGCAGCGGCGGCGACGCGGCCGCCAGCGGGTAGAACGCGCTGCACAGGTCGGAGACGAAACCGGGCGCGGTGACCTCGGCGGACGCCACCGCGCCGCCGGGCGCCCCGGTGGCCTCGCACACCAGCACCCGCCAGCCGGCGTCGGCGAGGACGTTCGCCGCTACCAGGCCGTTGTGTCCCGCGCCGACGACGACCGCGTCGACGTTCTCGATCATGATCCGAGCCTACGGCGTTTCGCCGCACCCTTTCGGGGTATACAGGCATGTGCGCATGGACGGGTTGCTGGACGGCCGTTACCGGCTCGGCGCGCGCCTCGGCCGCGGCGGTGCGGCGGAGGTGTACGAGGCCGAGGATCTCCGGATGGAGCGCAAGGTCGCCGTGAAGGTGTACCGGCCGGTCGGGGACGACATCGGGCTGCGTCGTTTCCTCGTGGAGGCCGAGCTGCTCGCCGGACTCTCGCACCCTGGCCTGCTGACCGTGTACGACATCAACGTCGACGGCGACCGGCCCTACCTCGTCATGCAGCTCGTGGCCGGCGGCACGCTGCGACAGCAGCTCAACAAGGCGGCCCTGACGCCGGCCGCCACCGCGATGCTGGGCGTCGAACTGGCCGACGTCCTGGCGTACGTCCACGCGAACGACGTCGTGCACCGGGACGTGAAGCCGTCCAACGTGTTGTTCGACAGCACGGGCGGCTGCCACCTCGCCGACTTCGGCATCGCCCGCGCGCTGGGGGCCGCCCACCTCACCGACTCCGGCGAGATCATCGGCACGGCCGCCTACCTCGCGCCGGAGCAGGTCGTCGACCGCGAGACCGGGCCCCCGGCGGACGTGTACGCGCTGGGGCTCGTGCTGCTGGAGTGCATGACCGGCGAGCCGGAGTACTCCGGCACGGACGTCGAGATGGCGGTCGCGCGCCTGTCCAGGTTGCCGAGGATCCCGGACACGCTGCCGATGCAGTGGCAGACGGTGCTGACCGGCATGACCGCGTTCGAGCCACACCGCAGGCCCGACGCCCGGCGGTGCGCGAAGCTGCTCCGTGCGCTCACGCACATCACCGTGCGGCTGCCCCGGCCCGCGCCCCGCTCCCGGCGCGGCGTGTACGCGACGCTGTGCGCGCTCGGCGTCGCGGGAGCGGCGGCGGCTGTCGTGCTCACCGGTGGCGCCACGGAGCTGCCGGGCCGGCTGGTCGGCGACCCGGCGTCGGGACGCCGGGTCGGCGACCCGGCGTCGCTGGTTCCGCGCACCGTCGCACCCGTCGTCGGCCACGGCACGACGACCGCGACGACGGTCGTCACGGTCGTGCCGGCCGCCCCGCCGCCGGCCGCTCCCGCCGCCGACCCGACTCCTCAGCAGGAGAACCAGCAGGGCGGCAACGGCGGCAACGGCAAGCCGGAGAAGGAGAAACAGGGCGGCAAGGGGTCGGGCTGATCCGGTCAACGCCGCACATCGCGGGGTACCCGCAACGTGGCGATCGTGGTGGCCAGCAGGTCGTAGTGGCCGGCGAGGAAGCACAGCTCGATGGCGGCGCGTTCGGTGACGTGCGCGCGCAGCGTCGCCCAGGTCGCGTCGTCGACGTCCCGGTCGCGGACCAGTGCGTCGGTCGCGGCGAGCAGGGCCCGGTCGCGGTCGCCGTCCGCGCGGCCGGCCGCGACCGCGTCCGGATCGACCCCGAAGCGGCGGGCCCGCCCTCGGTGGTGGTCCAGCTCGTAGTGGCAGCCCCGCAGGTGCGCGACCCGGACGATGACCAGCTCGACGTCGCGGCGCGACAGCGCGCTGCCGCGCAGCAGGCGCCCGGAGAAGGGCAACCAGGCCAGGAACAGCGCACGGTGCCGGCCGAGCACCCGGAACAGCGCCATGGGGGCGGTGCCGGCCGCGCGGCCCCCGATGCGGGCGGCGAGCTGGGGGAGCAGCCCGGTGTCGCGCCAGCCGCCTGGCGAGATCCGGGGCGCCGGCTCACTCATCGCCGGGTTGTGCCGTCGTGCACGGCGGGTGCTCCGCGCGGGCCAACCGCAGCGCCTCCGCCACTTTGCCGCGTACCCGCAGCTCGACGACGCGTTGCGCGATGGTCCGCGTCGGGATCACCGCTCGACCCCACCGCGGCACGACAATCCGCCGCGACCGCCGCCGGATGCCGCGCTCCAGCGCGTCGATCGCCACCCGAAGGTCGGTCACGCCGGTGATGGAGCCGCCGCCGGTCAGCGCGGCCGCCGCCGAGGTGGCGAAGCCGCGGCTCGTCATGTCGGTGTCCAGCTCGGCGAAGTACGCCACCCCGACCCGCGCGCCGCTCGGCGCCAGCTCCACCCGCAGCGTGTTGCCGAGCGCCTCGACCGCCGCCTTCGACGCGCTGTACGCGCCCATCAGCGGCGGGTGCACGGCCGCGGCCAGTGACGCGACGGCGACCGCGTAACCGCCAGGGTGCGCGACGTGCTCGCCGGCGGCCCGCAGCGTGTAGTACGTGCCGAGCACGTTCACCCGCATCGTCCGCTCCAGCACGGCCGGGTCGCCGCCGACCAGCGGGAGCTGTTGGGCGATCCCGGCGTTCGCGACGACGACGTCCAGCCCGCCGAGCTCGGCGACCAGGCCCGACACGGCCGCGTCCACCTGCGCCCGGTCGCCGACGTCGCAGTGCCGCCACGGCGCCGCGCACCGGTCGGCGACCGTGGAGAGCAGCTCCGGCTCCAGTCCGGCGAGCGCCACCCGGGCGCCGTGATCGTGCAGTCGTTCCGCGAGCGCCGCCCCGATGCCGCGGGCCGCGCCGGTGATGAGCACGCGCATGAGCCGACCATACTGTTCTACGAACACGCATGTACACAGAAGCTGGCTACGCTTTCCCGGTGAGTTACCCGGCACTGCCCAAGGGGCGGCACTCGCTGACGCGTGCCGAGGTGCGCACGGCACAGCGGGACAAGCTGCTGCGCGGCATGGCCGAGGTCGTCGCGGAGCAGGGCTACGCCCCGACCTCGGTGGCCGACGTGCTGCGCAGGGCGCACGTCTCCCGCGCGACCTTCTACCAGCAGTTCGCCAACAAGGAGGAGTGCTTCCTCGCGACGCTCGACCAGTGCGCGCAGACGGTGCTCGACCTCGTCGCGGGCTCCGTCGGCGACGGCGACACCGCGCTGGCCCGCTTCGACCGCGGCCTCGCCGTCTACCTGGCGACGCTCGCGCGGGAGTGGCCGGTCACCCGCACGTTCTTCGTCGAGTGCTACGCCGCCGGCGCGGCGGCCGTGGCACGCCGCTTCGCCGCACAGGAGCGGTTCGCCTACCTGCTCGCCGCGAACTTCGCCGACGACCCGGCGTGGCAACGCCTGCCGGACAAGCAGTTCGCGGCGCTGAGCCTCGCGGCCGCGCTCAGCTCACTGGTCACCGCGGCCGTCGCCGCCAACGACCCGGCTCGGGTAGTCGCGCTGCACCGCCCCGTGATGGATCTAGTGACGCACCTGGTGGGCTAGAGCCGGTTCGACGCCTCCGTCAGCACCGTCCGCAGGATCTGCTCGATCTCGGCGAACTGGGGCTCCTCGCAGGTCAGCGGCGGCGCCAGCTGCACGACCGGGTCGCCGCGGTCGTCGGCCCGGCAGTACAGCCCGTTCTCGAACAGCGCCTTCGACAGGTAGCCGCGCAGCAGCGCCTCCGACTCGGCGTCGTCGAACGTCTCGCGGGTCTCCTTGTCCTTCACCAGCTCGATGCCGAAGAAGTACCCGTCGCCGCGGACCTCGCCCACGATCGGCAGGTCGGTCAGCCGCTCCAGGTAGGACCGGAACAGGTCGGAGTTCCTGCGCACGTGCCCGTTGAGGTCCTCGCGCACGAACAGGTCCAGGTTCGCGAGCGCCACCGCGCTCGCCACCGGGTGCCCGCCGAACGTGACGCCGTGCGCGAACGAGTTGGTGCCGTGCTGGAACGGCTCCGCGAGCCGGTCGCTGACGAGCATCGCGCCGAGCGGCACGTACCCGCTGGTCAGGCCCTTCGCGCAGGTGATGATGTCGGGCTGGTAGCCGTAGCGCTGCGCGCCGAAGTACTCGCCGAGCCGCCCGAACGCGCAGATCACCTCGTCGGACACCAGCAGCACGTCGTGCCGGTCGCAGATCTCCCGCACCCGCTGGAAGTACCCCGGCGGCGGCACGATGCAGCCGCCCGCGTTCTGCACCGGCTCCAGGTACACGGCGGCGATCGTGTCGGCGCCCTCGAACAGGATCGCCTCCTCGATCCGGTCCGCCGCCCACCGGCCGAACGCCGCCGCGTCGGTGCCGTCCGGGCCCGCGGTGCCGGCCGGCGCGCGGTACAGGTTCGTGTTCGGCACCCGGATCGTCGAGGGCACCAGCGGCTCGAAGTCCGCCTTCAGCCCCGGCAGCCCGGTGATCGACAGCGCCCCCATGGACGTGCCGTGGTACGCGATCGCCCGCGAGATCACCTTGTGCTTGGTCGGCTTGCCGACGAGCTTGAAGTACGCGCGGGCGAGCTTCCACGCGCTCTCCACCGCCTCGGAGCCGCCGGTGGTGAAGAAGACCTTGTTCAGGTCGCCGGGGGTCAGCGACGCGAGCCGTTCGGCCAGCTCGATCGCCTTCGGGTGCGCGTAGGACCAGATGGGGAAGTAGGCGAGCTCGCGTGCCTGCTTGGCCGCGGCGTCCGCGAGCTCCTCCCTGCCGTGCCCGACCTGGACCACGAACAACCCGGAGAGCCCGTCGAGGTAACGCTTTCCGTTCGTGTCGAAGATGTAGGGGCCCTCGCCCCGCGCGATCGTCGGCACCGGTGCGTCCGCGTAGGAGGACAGCCGGGTGAAGTGCATCCAGAGATTGTCGGACATGCAACGGTTATCGCATATGTACCCCACTCTCGCAAGTGGTTAGCGTGGTGAGATCGCCGATCAGCGACGGATTCCGTAGCGTGACGGCCTACGGCGTGCCCCACGAGTAGGTCTGCTTGCGCAGCTTGAGGTACACGAACGCCTCGGTGGTGGTCACGCCGGGCACCGCGCGGATCTCCTTGAGGATCTCCAGGAGGTGGTCGTCGTTGCGGGCCACCACCTCCACGAGCAGGTCGAACGAGCCCGCGGTGATCACCACGTAGTCGACCTCGGCGATCTCGGCGAGCCGGTCCGCCGTCTCCTCGAGCTCGGCCGAGGTGCGCACCCCGACCATCGCCTGCCGGGGAAACCCCAGCTGGAGCGGGTCGGTGACGGCGACGATCTGCATCACCCCGGCGTCGAGCAGCTTCTGCACGCGTTGTCGCACGGCCGCCTCGGACAGTCCGACCGCTCGTCCGATGGTCGCGTACGGCCGCCGGCCGTCCTCCTGGAGCTGCTCGATGATCGCCTTGGCTACGTCGTCGAGCAACGCGTGTTGGCCGGCGTCCCGGATCACGGCTCGCCGACCAGGCGTCTCTGCTGCGGATTCCGCCATTCAGTCCCTCCCTGGTTACGCCCGTGAGTCTGGCGTATTTCGTTGCGCAGCGCGACTGTGACGACGGAATCCCTTGTGAGAAGACCGAGTGCGTGTCAGGATCATTCGCCATGCGGAACAGGGTGCGCGACTCGCTCTCCCCGGAGGCGGCCGCGGTGTTGTCAGCGATGACCTCGGGGATGACCTCGGGGACGCCGGGTCGCGCCGGCGCGTCCCGCCGGACCGTGCTGCGTGGCCTGCTGGCCGCCGGCGCGTTCGCCGCCACCGGCGCCGGGCTCACCGCGTGCGGCATGCCGGGCACCCGCCAGGACCCGGCCGCGTGCCGCAGCACCGACCAGTCCGCGAACGACCGGTCGCTCGTCGTGTCGAACTGGCCGCTGTACATCGACGTCGACGAGGACGACGAGTCGAAACGGCCGACGCTGGACGCGTTCATGGCCGAGTCGGGCATCCAGGTGACGTACCAGGAGGACGTCAACGACAACAACGAGTTCTTCGGCAAGGTGCGCAACCAGCTCTCCGCGTGTCAGGCCGTCGACCGGGACATCATCGTCCTCACCGACTGGATGGCCGCGCGGATGATCCGCCTCGGCTGGGTGCAGCCGCTCCAGAAGGACAAGCTTCCGAACGTCACCGCGAACCTGTTGGGTTCGCTGCGCGGCCGCCCATGGGACAAGAACACCGAGTACGCCGTGCCGTGGCAGACCGGCCTCGCCGGCATCGCGTTCAACGGCAACGTCACCAAGGAGGTCCGCACGGTCGACGAGCTGCTGACCCGCCCGGACCTCAAGGGCAAGGTCACGATGCTGTCGGAGATGCGGGACACCGTCGGGCTGATCATGCTGTCGATGGGCACCGACCCGGCCGACTTCACCGAGGAGCAGTTCGACGCGGCGCTCACCAGGCTGCAGGCGGCCGTGGACTCCGGCCAGATCCGCCGCTTCACCGGCAACGACTACGCGCAGGAGCTCGCCAAGGGCGACATCGCCGCGTGCGTCGGCTGGTCCGGCGACGTCATCCAGCTCAACTTCGAGGACGAGAACGTCAAGTTCGTCTCGCCCGAGTCCGGCGTGATGCTGTGGTCGGACAACATGCAGGTGCCGAACCGGGCCACGCACCAGGCCAACGCCGAGGCCCTCATGAACTACTACTACGAGCCGGCGGTCGCGGCCGAGCTCGCGGCGTACGTCAACTACATCTGTCCGGTCGAGGGCGCGAAGGCCGAGATGGAGAACATCGACCCCGAGCTCGCCGCGAACGAGCTGATCTTCCCGGACGAGTCCGTGCTGTCGACGTCGAAGGTCTTCATGGCGCTCAACGAGGCGCAGGAACGGATCTTCGAGCAGCGGTTCCAGCAGGTGATCGGAGCATAGCGACCCATGAGCACAGACCTGGTGCTGGAGAACGTCACCAAACGGTTCGGCGCGATGACCGCCGTGGACGACCTGAGCGTCACCGTGCCGCAGGGCAGCTTCTTCGCGCTGCTCGGCGCCTCCGGGTGCGGCAAGACCACGACGCTGCGCATGGTCGCCGGCCTCGAGGACCTGACGTCGGGCTCGATCCGGTTGGGGGACGAGGACATCACCGGCCTGCGCCCGTACCGCAGACCGGTCAACACGGTGTTCCAGAGCTACGCGTTGTTCCCGCACCTGGACATCGGCGACAACATCGCGTTCGGGCTGCGGCGGCGCGGGGTGCGCGACGTCGCGAAGAAGATCGGCGAGATGCTGGACCTGGTACAGCTCGCCGGCTTCGAGAAACGCAAGCCGGTGCAGCTCTCCGGCGGTCAGCAGCAGCGGATCGCGCTGGCCCGCGCGCTCGTCAACGAGCCGCAGGTGTTGCTGCTCGACGAGCCGCTCGGCGCGCTGGACCTCAAGCTGCGCAGGCAGATGCAGATCGAGCTCAAGCGCATCCAGACCGAGGTCGGCATCACGTTCCTGCACGTCACGCACGACCAGGACGAGGCGATGTGGATGGCGGACACGGTGGCGGTGATGAACAACGGCCGCATCGAGCAGCTCGGCCCGCCGACGGAGATCTACGAGTTCCCGCGCAGCCCGTTCGTGTCGAACTTCCTCGGTCAGTCCAACCTGTTCGCCGCGGAGGTGGCCGGGCACTCCGGCGACGACCTCGAGCTGACCGCGCACGGCGCCCGGTTCGCCGCTCCCGCCGCCCGCGCGCACTCGACCGACGGCCGCGTGTGGCTCGGGGTGCGGCCGGAGAAGGTTCGGCTCGCGCTGCCCGGTGAGGACGCGCCGGCCAACCACAACCAGGTCCGCGGCGTGCTCACCGACACCTGCTACGCCGGGGTGAGCACCGAGTACCTGCTGAAAACCCCGTGGGGCCAAGAGATGTCGGTGTTCTCCGCGAACGCGGCGGCCGGCGAGCCGCTGTCGCCGGGGACCGAGGTCGTCGCCCACTGGTATCCGCCGCACTCGTTCGTGCTGGACCGGCCGGCCGGCACGGGCGACGAGGTCAGCCAGTACGCCGCCGATCCGCTCGGCGTCGCCCCATGACCGCGCTGATCGGCGCGGCGGCCGGCACCGGTCCGCCCACCGGTGCCGAACCGCCGCCGCCCGGTCCGCGCCGCCGCCGCTGGATCCCTTATCTCCTGCTGCTGCCCGGCGGGGTGTGGCTGCTGCTGTTCTTCGTGGTGCCGCTGGTGCAGCTCGCCGGGACGAGCCTGTACGACCGCGCCGGCAGCCTGGAGCTCGGCTACTCGCAGACCTTCGCCTTCGGCAACTTCGTCGACGCGATCACCGCGTACTGGCCGCAGCTCCTGCGGTCCGCGGTGTACGCGGGTATCGCGACGGTCATCTGTCTCGTCCTCGGCTACCCGCTGGCGTACGCGATCGCGCAGAAGTCCGGGCGGTGGCGGAACCTGTTGCTGGTGTGCGTGATCGCGCCGTTCTTCACCACGTTCCTGGTGCGCACGCTCGCGTGGAAGGCGATCCTGTCCGACAACGGCTCGGTGGCGGGGTTCTTCCGCTCGCTGCCGTTCGTGCCGGACGACTTCCGGCTGCTCGCCACGCCCGTCGCCGTGGTGTGCGGGCTGGTGTACAACTTCCTGCCGTTCATGGTGCTGCCGCTGTACGCGAGCCTCGAACGGCTCGACGGGCGGCTGCTGGAGGCGTCGCGGGACCTGTACGCGACGCCGTCGGCGACGTTCCGCAAGGTGACGCTGCCGCTGTCGATGCCGGGGGTGGTCGCGGGCACGCTGCTGACGTTCATCCCCGCGGCGGGCGACTTCATCAACGCGGAGCTGCTCGGCACGCCGAACGAGTACATGATCGGCAACGTGATCGACTCGGCGTTCCTGGTGCGGCTGGACTACCCGCAGGCGGCGGCGCTGTCGTTCCTGCTGATGGCGACGATCCTCGTGATGGTGTTCACCTATGTTCGCCGGGCCGGCACGGATGAGGTGGTCTGAGTGCGGTTCTCGCGTTGGGTCGCCGACCACTGGGTGATGGTGGTCGGGCTGCTCGTGCTCGCGTACCTGTTCCTGCCCATCGTGGTCGTGTTCCTGCTGTCGCTGAACCGGCCGGCGAACCGGCTGTCCTACGACCTGTCGTCGGACTGGACGCTCGACTACTGGCTGCACCCGTTCGGGGCGGCGGGGATCGGGGACGCGCTGCGGGTCAGCGTCGGCATCGCGTTGGTGGCGACGCTGATCGCGGTGGTGCTCGGCACGCTGATGTCGTTCGCCCTCGCACGGCACCGGTTCCGCGGGCGGGGCGCCACCAACGTGCTCATCTTCCTGCCGATGGCGACGCCAGAGGTGGTGATGGGCAGCTCGCTGCTCGCGTTGTTCGTGACGCTGCGGGTGCCGCTCGGGTTCTGGACCGTCGTGGCGGCACACATCCTGTTCTGTCTGTCCTTTGTGGTCGTCACGGTCAAGGCCCGGCTCGCCGGGCTCGACCCGCGGCTGCAGGAGGCGGCGATGGACCTGTACGCGAACGAGTGGCAGACGTTCCGCCGCGTGACGCTTCCGTTGGTGCTGCCCGGGATCGCGGCCGCGGCGATGCTGTCGCTGTCGCTGTCGTTCGACGACTTCATCATCACGAACTTCAACTCCGGCACCACCGTGACGTTCCCGATGTACGTGTGGGGCGCCGCGCAGCGCGGGATTCCCCGGCAGGTCAACGTGATCGGGACCGCGGTGTTCCTGCTGGCGTTCGTGTTCGTCGTCGTGGTGCAGCTCCGGTCGCGCCGAAAGGCCCGGGTCGTATGAGCGGAGCTTGCGAGGGGGCGTCATGAAGGTGTTGCAGATCGGCGCAGGCAGTGTCGGCTCGGCCGCGGTGGCCATCGCCGCGCGCAGGAAGTTCTTCGAGTCCTATGTGGTCGCCGACTACTCGGCGGCCAGGGCGGCGGCGTGCGTGCCGGACGCCCGGTTCTCGTCGGTGACCGTGGACGCGTCGTCGTCGGCCGCCATCGCCGACCTGTGCCGCGCGCACGGGATCACCCATGTCTTCAACGCCGTCGATCCCCGGTTCGTGATGCCGATCTTCGAGGGCGCGCTCGCCGCCGGCGCGGACTACCTGGACATGGCGATGTCACTGTCCACACCGTCGGAGACCGCGCCGTACTCGCGGCCCGGCGTGAAACTGGGCGACCAGCAGTTCCAGGCCGGTTCGCTGTGGGCCGACCGCGGCCGGCTCGCGCTGGTCGGCATCGGCGTCGAACCGGGGCTGTCGGACGTGTTCGCCAGGTACGCCGCGGACCACCTGTTCACGTCGATCGACGAGATCGGGGTGCGCGACGGCGCCAACCTGGTCGTCGACGGCCACGACTTCGCCCCGACGTTCTCGATCTGGACGACGATCGAGGAATGCCTGAACCCGCCGGTGATCTGGGAGAGCGACCGCGGCTGGTACACCACGGAGCCGTTCTCGGAGCCGGAGGTGTTCGACTTCCCGGAGGGCATCGGGCCGGTCGAGTGCGTGAACGTGGAGCACGAGGAGGTGCTGCTCATCCCTCGGTGGGTGGCGGCCCGGCGGGTGACGTTCAAGTACGGGCTGGGACGCGAGTTCATCGAGGTGCTGCGGACACTGCACAAGCTCGGACTCGACGCCGTCGACCCGGTCCAGGTAGGCCGCGTCTCGGTGTCGCCACGCGACGTCGTGGCCGCCTGCCTGCCCGACCCGGCCGGCCTCGGCCCGCTGATGCGGGGAAAGACGTGTGCTGGCACGTGGGTCACGGGGCTCGGGCCTTCCGGCGCGCCGCGGTCGGTCTACCTGTACCACGTGGTCGACAACGAGTGGTCCATGCGCGAGTACGGACACCAGGCGGTCTCCTGGCAGACGGCCATCAACCCGGTGGTGGCACTGGAGTTGCTCGCGACGGGCGTGTGGTCGGGCACCGGCGTCCTCGGCCCGGAGGCCTTCGACGCGGTGCCGTTCCTGGATCTGCTGACGGAGTACGGCTCCCCGTGGGGCATCCGCGAGCAGTAGGCGGTGACCTCTGAGGGGACAAGAACATGGCGGGACCGGCCCGCGTGCCCGCGAACCTGGCGTTGCTACCACGGTCGGAGTGAAATATCGCTCGGCGCTTCATCGGGTAGTTGCGGGCGGCCCTGGGCTCCATTGTTCACGGTCGGCGTGATCTCGACGCGTTTGTGCACGACTTTGAAGTCAGCCACTGCGATTCCCCTCTCATCCGCCCGGGCTGGGGGATGTCGCAGTGTTCTTGCACAAAGCGTTCAGTCGGGCCTGGTGCAGGTCCATTTTGGACCAGTCAGCAGGCAGAGTCGTAGCCGTCGGACGTGCTGCGGCGCATCTCGAAGCGCACCTGGGGATCCTCGCTCGTGATCACGGTGCCGTCGGCGTTGGTCGTCGAACTCGATCGCGTGCTGCCGTCGGGATGGATGAGCGTGAGCGCACCATGGAAGCGAAGCAGGTCGCCGTCCCATTCGCCCTCGAGGTAGTTCAGGTAGAGCCCGGGTTTGTCCTCCAGCCAGCTGGGATCCAGTCTGAAACGGCTGCCGCTGTAGTCGTGGGTGTCACCGAAGACCCGATAGGCGGCGTTCTGCGTCCCGCATACCTTCGCGTTGCCGCCGATGTTCGGCCCGCGGCCGCGGGAGTACGTCAGCTCCAGCACGATTCGCCGGTTGTCGTCTGGGCCGTATGTGACCTCGCCCTGCCAGTAGCCGGTGAGCGTGGCCCGTCCCGGCAGCGACATGCTCCACGGGTTCATCGCCCATTGGATGCCCACGAGCACACCCAAGCCGAGGACGAACACCGCGATGAGGGCGACGACCCTCCGCGTCTTGCTCCGCGTCTTGCGGCGTGAGCGCCCCTCTTCAGCCATTGTGTAAACGTAAGCTGCAGCCGGACAGCTGGGGATGCCCCTTGGGGCAGCGAACTGGACATCTCGAGGGCGTCGTTGAGGCGATTGCACACCATCCCCGATGCGTTCCCCGCCTACTGGAGATCGCGAAGGTGTGGCCGGAAGAACTGTCAGGCGACGCCCGGCGCATGAAGTACCCGCACGATGCGGCAGCTGCGCCCTGCTGCAGTGGACCACGTTGTCGTCACCTATCAGCGTGGGGCAACAGTGTACGAGCTGGCCGAGCGGTTCGGTATCAGCCGGACAACCGTCGGACAGCACCTCCGCACCCGCGGCATCGACACGAAGCCGCCGGGACTACATCCCGATGACGTGCCGATGGCGGCGGAGCTGTACAAGGCCGGCGCGTCGCTTCAGCGGATTGCGGAGAGGTTCGAGACGAGCGCCAATACGGTCCGAGCCCGGCTGCTGGAAACTGGCACTGCGATGCGGGATACGCACGGACGAGCGCGGTGAGCTAATCAGTCCGTTGCTACGCCTCCAGGGCCAAAGCAAAGTCAGTTGATCTTGATGGTTTGACTGGGTGGATGCTGTTTTCCTTGGTGTGTAAGTAGATGCGGTCCTTCGATGGGACGATGTGAGTTCTCACGCTCTTGATCGTCTGTCGAAAGGCCGCTTGTGTCAGTGTCGCATGCTGTCGTCGTACCCGTCGATGTGTCGGTCCTGACGGGCTCGGTCGAGCTCGCGGAACTGGTGGCGTTGCTGGGTAAGGTCGTTCCTGATGAGACGACCGAGACCACGCAGGTCAGGTCGATGCTCAAGGGTGTGGACGTGGAGGGGGTGGTGGTCACCGCCGATGCCGCGCATACCCAGCGCGACACCGCGCAGTACCTCGTGTCCGACAAGCAGGCGGACTATGTGCTTGCCGTCAAGGGGAACCAGCCGAGTCTGTTGGCCCAGGTCCAAGCCTTGCTGCCGCCTGCGGCCCCGACCGAGCGTCCGCAAGGGACATTGGTGGCCTGGTGCGGGGCCAGTGGGGCATCGAGAACAAAATCCACTGGGTTCGCGACGTCGTGTTCGCTGAGGACCACCAGTACCTCGACTTTCGCACTTTTGGCGTGGGTCCAGTGGGTCCAGCCGGGCGGTGGCCGC
>Ga0193742_1000393_pt1 | contig 30391 bp, 43 predicted proteins | sample L2c1metaG_FD_165511 | JGI IMG/M metagenome (GOLD analysis project Ga0193742, IMG submission 165511) | Soil microbial communities from a riparian zone of the East river system, Colorado, United States - L2c1 | ecosystem: Environmental > Terrestrial > Soil > Riparian zone | place: USA: East River... | reverse complement strand
CTGTTCGAGTAGATCATCGAATGGGAAAAATCCGACGATCCACGATCAGTTTTCGTTAATTTCTACGTTTATGCAGGTCAGAGGCTTATGACCTCGACCTACCTCTAGCTACCACGCTGTGCGTGGTCTAGGTGCCGGATCGTGGGACCCCGGCTCACCCGTGCTCAGGTTGCACCACGCACAGCTAGACACCAGGTGCACAGGGTCATCACCGTACTTCCTGCCCAGCGTGTGATGCACGTGCGTGGCCTTGGTCGTGCAGCCAGGCAGGTTGAGTTGGCACCGGTACCCATCACGTGCCAGCACCGCCGCACGCAGCTTTCGCCATGCCGTCGTGCTGCCATTGCCCCACGCTGTCCTAGCCATCAGGGCCGCACTGCCGTCTGGTTGCGCCTCTCCCGGTACTTGGGGCCACAGCACAAACATGTACCTGCGTCCGCTGTTCGTGCCTCTACGTGGACAGGAGAGGGCATAGAGGGGGTCTCTAGTCCAGCCAGCCTGATCTGGGTAGGCCCAGCGTCCAGCCCGTCCACCAACCGCACCGCGCCGAAGTCCAGCACGAACGGTGCTCGGTCCCTCGGTCCGTCACCGTGCAGGTACCACCACGTGATGACCGAGGCGGCACGCCCCTCCCGCTCCCTGCTCGCCACGATGGGTAGCGCACCTACCAGGTTGGCCAGCCGCCTCAGCTCGGTGCGCTCAGCCGGCCCTGGCCACGATGCCCCGCTCTTGCACTGGACGAACAGCGCCTGCCCTTGCTTCAACGCCACAAGATCCACCTTGCTCTTGCTGCCCGCCGATCGGATCACGTCATAGCCGGCCGCCGCCAACTCGTCCCGCGTCCGCCACTCGAACTCCCGGCCTCTGCTGTAGTGACTCATCGAGTCGGCCAGTCACCGAGGGTCAGTCGCCGCATATCCGTCACCGTGAAGCCCCGACGGCCGCGCCGATACTCGCGCTGGTACTCGCCTTCCTTGATCAGGAACCCATGCTTGATCATCTTTCGGATCAAGTTATCCAGCGTCTTGACCGTGACCTCACTGGACCGGAGTCCGGTTGCCACGACACTCGCCCACTCCCTGCCTCCCCGCTCCCCTTCCAGCGACGCCCGGATCGCGTGCATGGCGGGTGCCAGCTTCGGTGCCACCGCTGGATCCATCGCCTTGATCAGATACGCCATCTCGTCCGCGTCAGCCCGCTGACGTACGTAGTCCATGTCCGCAGTGTCCATGCGATTCACCATACCCCCTATGCCCTCATAGGGCTAGCGGCTCTGCTCTGCTGTAGGGACTCATGATCCACATTGCCTCTCGTCTGTCCTCTGGTCAAACCGGCTCTGGTCACCTGGTCAGGTCACTGCCCTGTAAAGGGGCAGTGACCAGTGACCAGTTTGGGCTGGTCAGTCCTGGTCAGTTCAGTAATGACCAGCCCTTTACGCAGGTCAGGCATCGTCTTCAGTGTTAAGCTGGTCAGCGCTGGTCAGCTGGTCAGTAGATCTTTTTGACCAGCGCTCCGAAACGATCTTGTGAGCCTCCCTCAGAAGGCGGTTACCGGCCGGTAGATTCACCTCGATCGCCGTGGTGTCCCTACCTACAATCCGACCACGCTGAGTGAAGTACTCACTTATATGCGTAACCAACTCTGCCAAGTCACCCGCCCGCTCCGCAGCTGCCTCCACTCGCTTGACCGATCGCGGCGCGTCCATCGGGTCATAGCTCAGGTAGGCACTACTCGCGGCTGTCCTCAGCACCAACGGCACTTCTCCGAGCAGCTCGCCATCCTTCGACTTCCGGTGACTGAGCGTGCGTGGGTTGTCTGGCCCTCGGTTCTCGCCGTCCAGCGAGATGACCCATGACGCGTCCGCGTTGTCGTCAATGACCGAGGACCCGCGTGCGCGCTGGCCTTGGTGCCCGGTGTGGTGCAGCACGAGTACCGCGATACCCAGCACGTCCCGGATGATGAACAGCCGCTCCAGGACCCTGCCCACCTCCTTGGCGTCGTTCTCATCAATGCCCGGCGCGCATCGGTGCAGGGTGTCCACCACGAGGAGCTGGGCGCCGTGCTCCGTGATCGCCGCGCAGAGTTGCGACATGTCCTCGTCCTTCAGCACGTTTACCGGCCCACGCCACACGGTGAGTGCGCCACGAGGCCGGGAGCCGACATTCCGGCCCGCTTGCCACGCCGTGAAGCGCCGATCGAAGGATCCCGCTCCCTCTGCCCCGACGTAAACCACCGGGACCGCCTGAGGCACCTCATGGCCGGCCCACGATGTCCCGGTGGCCAGGGAAGCGGCCCAGTCCAGTGCCAAGAACGTCTTGTACGTACCGAACTTGCCCGCGAGCACGACCATGGTGCGCTTGTCCAACACGTCGGTGATCAGCGGTTCCGGAGCCGGAATTCTGTGCAAGTCATTCCAGTCCAGCCAACGCGACTCCGTCACGTCGAGCACGGGTGAATCCGCTGCGGTCAACGGGGTGTCGAAACCATCCACAAGCTGTGGATTCAGTGTGGACCCGGTATCCTGAGTGCTGGCATCTGAATCCCCTTCAGCGGCCTTGCTGCCCCGGTCGGTCACCGCCTCGACTACCGGGGCAGCGCTCTGCGCGGCACGTACCATCTCAGTGAAGTCACCCAGGCCATCGAGGGGACGAGTGGCCAGACCCAACGACCTTGACGCGGCGCCTACGTTCCCATCGTGGTCCCACCACGCGACGAACTGGAGCTTGGTCAGCGTGCGAGGTGCGCTGACCAACACGGTGTCGGACCACAAGTGGATCGGCCGGTGCCCGGAGTCGTCGTCATAGTTGGGGTGGGAGCACCCTGCCTCGTGCGCGACCGCGCTCTTGGGGCTGGCATGGGAGCCGGGAGCGGTCCAGGTGAGGCAGCCGCACGCGTCCCGCCGGCCGGTCTCCGCCCATCCTCGGGGCGCCAGGAGGTCGGCCCACGGGGTGTTCTCGTCGGACAGCGCCACGTTGGTGGCGTCGACGTCGCCGCTTGCCATCTTGGCTCGGCGGGCCGTGTCCTGCGCGAGGGTGCGCGCGGCCCGCTCGGTGACGAACGTGGTGATGCGCGCGAGGATCCAGTCCGGCACGGGCCACGGTGTGCCGACCGCCATGTACGGTCCCTCGGCACGCACCGACGGCGGTACCAGCACCTGCCCGCCGGACCAGTACAGGGACCACTTGTCCTGGTCGGTGTACACCCCGTTGTCGACCAGGGGGAGTTCTACACCGACAGGCAGGGTGAACCACACGTGCCCGCCGTCCTTGTGTTCCCACACCCCGTCCTTTTGGTGACCGGGAGAGCGCACGGTGTACAGCTCATCCGGGTCCGGCACGTCCCCGGTAGGGTCCTCGGCGTGCCAGGCCGCCAAGAACGCGTCGCGTTGCTCAAGGGTGTCTAGGTCGGCGATGACGACGCGGGACAGTCCGGGCTCGACTCCGATGTTGGGCAGCCCGCCGTAGCGTCTGGTCACCAGTCCAAGGATTGTGCTGACCTTCGCGCCGGCGTCGGTGTTGGCGGCGGTGAGCGCGTGTGCCTTACCGCAGTCGTGCCGGGACCGGGGATTACGCACCCCGGCCGCCAGGTCGGCAGCATGCGCCGCACGGTCCGCGTCACGTGCGGCCTTGTCACTGAGCGTGCACACGTTGGCTTTCTTGGTGCCTGGCGCGTTCAGCACGATGGCGTAACCCGCGCGCCCGGCCTTGCGAATCAGCCCGGCGAGGCTGTCCAGGTCACCGGGTACCGCGATGCCGAACGTGTCGGCGAACGAGTCATGAGCGAGCATCAGGTACTTCCGCCTCTGTTGGTGGGGTGTGTGTGGGCATCAGACCTTCGCCCACCTCTCGCCTAGATCGTGCCGGTCCGTGCGCAGTACGGGAACCCGCTTGGCGAGCTCGCACAGTCGACCCGGTGGGCGCCGCATGAGCCGCTCCCATTCAGGCGCGGCGGCCGTCGACACGACGAGCTCGTCGTGCATGGACAGGTACAAGCTGTCGGCCAGTCCCGCGTTGTCGCCCTCGAGCACGGTTTCCATCAACACATCGAACGCACTGCCCTGTACGAAGTAGTTGACCCCCTTGTGGACCATGCGGGTAGGCGGACCCTGCTCCCCGGTCTCCTCGTCCACCCACCCCTTGCCCATCGGCACCGGCATGATCCGACCAGCCAGCGAGAACACCAAGCCGTGCTCGCGAGCGATGCACCGCAAGAGACCCTCTCGCTGGCCTGGCGCGGTACACGCCGACCTGGCGCGGACAAGGTCGGCAACACCCGGCATGGAGGACAGCAGGCTGTCTCGCAGCTCCTCGGCGTGTTCAGTGCTGATCCCCAAGTCACTCGCGAGCTTGAGGATCCCCTCGCCATACAGCTGAGCGAGCAGGACGACCTTGGCGTGAGGCCGGGAGATACCCGCCTGAGCCATGATGGGCGCATAGAAATCAGCACCTGCCTCGAACGCCTCTATCAGGGCCAGATCGGGAGCCGATCCCCTCCCCGCCGCTACGTTGGTGATCACGACGGGCTCAATCTGGGCCCAGTCCAGCGAGGTGAAGGGGTCGTCTACGTCGCACAGCACGATGCCTCGTGCGTCCTTCGGGAACTGGTGCAGGGGCACGCCGGACATGGACGCGCGGCCGGTCACGGCGGTGAGTACGTTCGTGGCGGGGTAGATTCGGCCGTCGTCTCCGGATTGGCCGATCGCCTTGCCCAGGTAGTCGTCAGCCACCTTCTTGATCTGTTTGTGGGTGACGAACGTCTTGGCTATCGGGTGCGTGAGCGTTCCTAGGTGGTCCGCCGTGGTACTGGGCCGCTTGGTCTTAGCCGTGCGTGGGTAGTCCGCCGGTAGCGCGCCTTCCCGTTCCAGGAACGTGACCAGCTCACCAGCATGGCCCGGTGTGACACGCGCCGCCGCAAGCTGGAGCTCGGCAGTGGACAGTCGCTCGGCGGTGCGCTCCCGGTAGCTCTGAAGGAAGTCCAGGTCCACACGCAGCCCTAGACAGGCACGGCGCAGAAGTATCCGGTTGAATCGCTGGACCTTGTCCACCAGGTCCCATGCGTCCTGGCCAGTCACCCCGTACTCAGTGAAGGGGTGGCCGGTGGTGAGCCGGTCATAGGCGGCACGGCGCACCAGGGGCAGCACCCGTGCGGTCATGATGACGTCGCTCGCCGCGCCGAGCAGGTAGAGCATCCGGTCAAGGTCAAACTGGTAGTAACCGGTCTGCCTGGTCAACCCCAAGGCGCGGAACGCGAGTGCCAGTGCGTCCTCGTTCGGCACCCCGAGATACCGGTGTCCGATCGCGCCGAGGCTGGCGCTCATCCGAACGTCCGGTTCAGCGAGACGAGCGTGCACCACTGTGTCTTCAACCCGGGCACAGTCATCGGGCACGAGGAGGCCATTGCGGGCCAGGTTCGGCACATCAAACGCGCTGTTGTGGAAGACCAACGTGGGTGCGGTAGCGATCAGCTCGCGAACGGCCTTGTGCTGAAACTCGTCACGGGGATCGAGCACCACCGCTGCGTCCCCGTCGGAGAAGGACACGCACTTGATTCGAGTGGACAGGTCACCTAGGCCAAACCCCTCGATGTCGACGGAGACAGGCATGCCTCGCCAGCCGTCGATCACCTTGCGGACCGCGACCTCTCCGGCGTAGCACGGGACGCGATCCCAACCCAGAGAGCCGGGAGCGCTGGACCGGAATCGCTCGGCGGCCGGCCGGACGGGTGGATCGGTGTAGAGCATGTGCGGTATCCTTCGGACGGGAAGTGGGAAACGGGAACCCCCGGTCGTGGTGGTCAGCGACCGGGGGTTCTTACTTGTCCCGGGTGTAGCGCAGGAACCGGCCCAGCTCGCGCCGCTCGACCCGGGGCGAGCTGAACGCTCGCCCTGGTCCCGTGCGAGAGCTGTAGCGGGTGAGGTGTCCTTCGGCCACCCAGTTGCGGATGGTGCGAGTCGAGACGCCGGCGAGTTCGGCCGCCTCGTCGTACGTGATGAGGTCCGTGGTCGTCATGGTCACCGGGTCTACCTCCGGTCGATGGGGTGTTGGCACCGACCCTACCCGATCACTTCCAGAGTTGACAACTCTCTTCCACTTGCCTTAGACTTCCGCTCGTTACCGCAACCCCAGCGAGAGGAACGATCATGAGCGAACTGGAAGAGGTGCCCCGTGGCTGACGCACTTGACCAAGGGGCCTGCTCACGGTGCGGGGTATCCGAGGACGAGTGGTGTCGGGCGCGGTGCGATTGCGACTCCTGCCTGACCGAGATGGTCAACATGGAGGTGCCCCGTGGCTGAGCTACCTCTGCGCGATTACGGAGTGCCTGACGTGAGCAGAGGCGACGTCGAGAGCCGCGCGGCCATTCAGGACTGGGTCACGCGCGAGATGGGTTCGAGTTACCGGGGCGTCCCGCGTCCGGAGCGCTACCGGGTCACGGTCGGCAAGGAGCTGACCGAGGCCCTGGCCTGGAAGGCGGGGGTGGACGCTGCACGCGGCGGGCATCCCGTCCGCCATGGTCACCGGCACGACACCGACCGAGGATCCCGTGGCTGAGCTATCTCTGCGCGACTACCAAGTCGACGCGCTCGCTGCGGTGCGGGACGCCTGGGCCTCTGGTATCCAGCGTCCCGCCGTGGTCGCACCGACCGGGTCCGGCAAGACGGTCATGTTCGCGCACCTGATCAGCGAGCACACGGCGCGTGGCGGATCGGACTACCGCGCGCTCGTGCTCGTACACCGTGACGAGTTGGCCGACCAGGCCATTGACAAGATCCGCCAGGTAGCTCCCGGACTGCACGTGGGCAAGGTCAAGGCGGATGTGAACGAGACGGAGGCGGACGTTGTTGTGGCGTCCGTGCAGACCTTGGCCCGGCCCTCCCGGCTCGCGCTCATGCTCAGCCGCCAGGAGGTGCACGGCTGGTTCGGCCTGGTCGTGGTCGACGAGGCCCACCACGCCGTGGCGCCGTCCTGGCGCGAGGTACTGACCTCCCTCGGTGCGTTCGAGAGGGCCCGGTTGGTCAACGTCGTTGGGTTCAGCGCCACGCTGGCGCGTGGTGACGGTGTCGGGCTGGGCTCGGTGTGGCAGAAGGTCGTCTACGCGGTGTCCCTGACCCGACTCATCCGGCGGGGCTACCTCGCCGACGTCCGGGGTGTCCAGGTCACCGTGGATGACCTGGACCTGTCCGACGTGCGGCAGACAGGCGGGGACTACCAAGTGGGCGCGCTCGGTACCGCGCTCACGGAGTCGATGGCGTCGCGCACCGTGGCCAAGGCGTACCGCGAGCACGCCGGCGACCGGCCCGGTGTGGTATTCGCGCCGACCGTTGCGGCGGCTGAGGAGCTGACCGAGGAACTGCACGCGGCGGGCATCCCGTCCGCCATGGTCACCGGCACGACACCGACCGAGGATCGTAAGCGGATCTACAGCGAGTACCAAGCTGGCCGCACCCAGGTGTTGGTCAACTGCATGGTGCTCACCGAGGGCTGGGACGCACCGTGGGCCAGCTGCGCGGTGATCGCCCGGCCGACCCGCTCAGCGCCGCTGTACCAGCAGATGGTGGGCCGCGTGCTCCGGCCCTACCCCGGCAAGACGGACGCGCTCGTGCTCGACGTGGTGGGCGCTAGTGGCCTCCACAAGCTCGCCACGCTCATCGACCTAGAGCCGGGAGCCGTCAGGTCCATGACGCCAGCACAGAGCTTCCTGGACGCCGTGGAGGAGCAGGAAGCGGCTGACGGGGTCGAGCTGGACCGCAAGACGTTGGGTGGTGCGTTGCACGCTGAACAGGTGGAACTGTTCGAGCAGTCGACGTCGATGTGGTTGCAGACCGAGGCCGGCGTGTGGTTCATCCCGGTTACCGACGGTGACTGGATGCTGTGGCCGAGCACGGTGGCCGGTCACTGGGACGCCTGCTACGCGCCCAAGGCCGAGGAGCTGTGGCGTCGGGTGCACACCGGGCTGTCCCTAGAACTGGCAATGTCCTGGACACAGGTGGAGGCCGAAGAGCAGGACGCCACGGTGGCCAGCAGGGGCTCGGCGTGGCGCAAGAGCGGTAAGGCATCGGAGCCGCAGGCAAGGTACCTCGTGTCAATCACCGAACTGTCCTATGAGGACGCTAAGGCACTGACCAAGAATGAGGCAAGCAACCTGATTTCCATCAAGCTCGCATCTAAGAGATTTGACCGACGGTTCAGAAAAGAGATGATGAAATGACCATACCGAACACGCGTCCAGCGCCGCCGCCGCTGGAGTACCGAGCGCCGGACTGCGCGCTGTGTGGCAACGAAGTCGTGCACGACGGCGACGGATTCTGCTGCGAGCAGTGCTGTGCCTGGTGGGACTCCCACGGAGACGGCCAGTGGGACGACCCGGACGCCGAGCAATGCGGCGCCACCGTCCAGCCGCTCGCTGACATGGTCGACGAGGAGGCCCGGACACGCACCTATCGGTGCGCGCTCGAAGTCGGCCACGGCGGGCTACACGCCAGCGTCGACTACACGTACTGCACGAAGGGGTGGGCATGATCAAGGCGATTGAGACGAGGTATGGCGGGCACCGCTTCCGATCCCGGTTGGAAGCACGCTGGGCAGTGTTCCTCACCGAAGCGGGCATCCCGTGGGAGTACGAACCCGAAGGGTTCCAGTTGAAGGCAGGGTGGTACTTGCCTGATTTCAGGGTATCACTGCCCGATAACGAAACGCTGTGGCTAGAGATCAAAGGGGTCAAGCCCGGAAACGTTCAAGATCCACGCCACACAGAGTTCGCCCGAGAGTGTCCCGGTGACTTCTTCGTGGTTGCTTTTGGTGAATTCCGAGCACACAACGTGTTCTCAGGCATGGACCACTCTCCGGAGTACATGTACCAGATGCCCGCGATGAGGTCGGGGGAAGACACACGCCCGTGGGGTGTGAAAGCCAGGTGGGGTATGTGTGACGGTGAGGACTGTGGCACGTTCACTCTGCGTACGGGAGGCAAGGGTGGGAGAGGAGGCGACGCCGCTTTCTGGGTGAGCCACTGGCCTATTCACAAGGATGGCTGGTGTCTCCGCGAGGTGTGGGTGTGCCCACACAAAGGCACGCCGTGGTCCACACGAGTGGGGTGTGGGACAAAGGTGCTCCCCGCAGAAACATGTCCCGCTCGCGAGAAGTCCTGGCGTATGGGGGAGATCAGTAACGACTTCCCTTTCCATCCCCACTCACGCCAAGAGAGTGCACTTATCGCGGCACGGTCAGCTCGTTTTGAGTTCGGAGAAAAGGGATGATCTCTGACCAGTTCGACACGCCGAACACGACGCACGAGGATGACAAGGTCAAGCGCGATCGGTGGGGCCGGTACCTGCTGACCCACCCGGTCACCGGCACCGTGGAGCCGTTCACTCGTGCGACCACCTTCGCCAAGTCCATTTCGGACACGTTCACGCTGTCCCAGTGGTCCCAACGGATGGTGGCCAAGGGCATGGCCATGCGGCCGGACCTAGCCGCGCTCATGCACAGCAAGGACGTGGCGGCTGACCGCGCCGAGGTGAACGACATCTGCGAGACCGCCAAGGCGGCGGCCGGCGACAAGGTGGCGGCCAACCTCGGCACCGCGCGGCACGCGTTCACCGAGCTGGTCGACTCCCGGCCCGACGAGGACCCGGAAGACCTCGTGCCCGCCGAGGCGCTGCCGGACGTCCTGGCCTACCAAGAGGCACTGAGGCAGGCAGGCTTCGTGGTGGCCGACTACGGGATCGAGCGCATCACAGCGGTGCCGGAGTGGGGCGTGGCCGGCACCTTGGACCGGCTTCTCAACCAACGACTCGGCGCGCCGCTCGTGGTCGGAGACCTGAAGACAGGCCGGGACCTGTCCTATGGGTGGAACGAGATCGCCATCCAACTGCTGATCTACGCGAAGGGCGCCGACGAGCACGGCCTGTATGACCTGGCCACCGGCACCTGGGACACGCGCACTTGCGGGTCAGTCCTGACGAACTTCGCCGTGGTGATGCACCTGCCGGTCGGCAAGGCCAAGTGCACGCTGTACCGGGTGGACCTAAAGGCGGCCGAGCGCGCGGCGTACCTGTGCCGGGACGTGCGCGAGTGGCGCAAGCGGCGCGACCTGGCTACCCAGTGGGTGATCTCGGAGGTAGAGCACGAGCCGCCGGCAGAGAGCCGGGAGCCTACGTGGGAGGAGCGGTTCGGCTCGGCGACGACGCGGGGTGAACTGAGCGCGCTGTATCGGGAAGCGGTGAATGTGCTGTTCGGTCCTAATCCGGATCGACTGGACAAGCTGGTCGAGACCGGGCAACGGCGGCTCAGGGAGCTAGAGGAAAAGTCCGGCTAAGTGTTGACAAGGCCGGAACTAGCGCCTAGGCTCAGAAACATGGTCGGAGCGACGGGGTTCCTAGCCCCCCGGTAACTGGCAAGTCGGTGGCAGCCGGCGGCCCTCCAGAACTGGGATCCTGCCAGGTCACCAGGGCGGAGGGTTCTAGGACGGCGCACGGTGCACGAGCTAGTGCCACTACGTCTCCGGAGGTTCGAATCCTCCCCCGTCCACGGACACCCAGTGTCCACAGCGAACAGAACAGAGGAGAGCAGAATGTCCGATCCGTTTACCAGTGCTCGTGAGGCTTTCGTCAAAATGGAGGACATCCTTGGCCGCCTGGTACTGGTCATCCCGACCAGTGCCGGTGAGCGGGAGTCCAACGTCAAGGGCCAGGCCGGCCAGATGTACACCTACGTCGAGACCGACACTGTCGTGCTCGACGGCGACGTGACTGACATGATCGATGAGGTCCCCACTGTGCTGGAAGGTTTCCAGTTCAGTGGCCAGACCGTTACCGGTCAACTCCTGCCCACCTTGCGTAAGCAAGGCAAGTACCTGGGCCGTGTCGCGCAGAAGCCGAGCCAATACAAGACGCAGATGTGGGTGCTCGCCGAGCCCACCGAGGGGGACAAGGCGGTAGCCCGCGAGTACCTCGCCGGGCGCGTCCCCGTCAACGACCCGTTCGCGTCGGCCGAGTAGTGCACTTCGGTGGGGCCGGTAGCGTGTGCTGGCGGCCCCACCGTCCACTCTGTACAGAAAGGTCCCGCTTCCCATGTCTATCCAGGAAGACCTAGACACGGCGGCGACATGGGTACAAGTCGTATGCGGAATCGGCATAGCCGGGTGTGCCTTGGCCGTTGGCGCGTCTATCGGAGCACTGGCCAGCAACATCACCAACCGGAAAAGGACCATTTCCCATGTCCTGCAAGCACAAGAACACCTACTGGACCAGTTGGTCCACCATCCACGGCGTCACGGGGGACATCGAGTACCGAGACAAGGAATGCCGTGACTGTGGTAAGCGGGTCGACCGCGACACTCGCAGCGGCAGGAAGTACGACAACGAAAGGTAGATCATGCTGAAGCTCCCGTTCTGGAAGGACGCCGTCGAGCGCGTCCTGGCCAGCGTGCTCGGTGCCCTCGGCGCGTACCTGGCCGCAGTGGCCATCACCCCGATGGACCTCCAGTGGTGGCAGGGGCTCGCCCTGGCCGGTCTGGCCGGACTCGTGTCGGCCGTCAAGGCGGCCATCGCGCGCTACATCGGCGACCCGGACAGCGCGTCGCTGGCGACCCCCGTCGAACCGAACGAGCACCTGCGCACCCCAGTACTCCGCGTGAACAGACACAGCAACCCGGCCGACTACGACGACGAGTCGGGTCAGCTCTAACCCTCCCGGCCCCTGGCATCCCACCGGGGGCTGGCCACTTCCCCCCACCTTGGAGCAACACCATGTTGCACAGCACGGACCACGCTCAGGCTGCCCTCGACGCGGCCCCTCCATTCCCCCGAGACGGCGCGTGGACGCCGCTCCGGTACACCGAGGTCGAACGCTCCGACGCGGCCTACAGCATCGCCCTGGCCATCCGTGAGCACGCCTACATGCTGACCGCCCTCGAACGTAGCCGGCTAGGTATGGAGTTGGTCAGCCGGTCGTCCACGGACCACGCGCACCGCACTGAGTTCGACGAGGTGCCGTCATGAGCACGACTGGCACGACGTCCGGCGGTTTCGGCAACGTGGCGACCCGGACTCCGGCAGCTGGGCGCTGGCAGTGGGTCGGTACGGCGAACGGATGCGAGGCACGGCACCTCACCGACGACCCGGACCTGTACCTGACGGCAGAGCCGCTGTCGTCGCCTCGGCTGCGTGGCGTCGCCCTGATCGATGACAGCGGCCGGGTGTACGCGACCCGGCTGGAGCTGACCGCACAGGTGGCCGTCCAGTCCGACGAAGCATGCGCGTCGGCCAACGCTCAGCTCGTCCCGCGTCCGCCACTCGAACTCCCGCCCCCTGCTGTCGCCCTGGGCTACCTGACCCTCGACGATACCGCCGGCATACCGATGCACTGGCACGCGCAGTACGCCGAGCCGATGCCGTGGTCCTGGGGGCAGCCGTGAACGCGGACCGGTGGATCATCGCCTTGGGCATCGCCGCCGCGCTGTGCCTGGTGGTCGCTGTCATCGCCCAGCTCACTCTGTGGAGCCTGCGGTGAGCGCGCCGACATGCCTGGGAGGCGAGCCGTGAGAGCGTCGCATGCTCGGCACGCCGAGCTACGAGCACAGGGCCGCAGGGTCGGCGGGCGCCCCGTGCCAGGGCGACTCACTCCGGGCGAGCTGACCGAGCTGCGCTACCAGGTGCGCTGCATGGAGTGCGGCGCGGTGCCCGTCGAGTACATCACGAGAGGCCGGGAGACCAAGGTGGGCACGCTGCACCAAGCACGGTGTGCGGTAGCTGAGCTGGACCGTTATGGTTCCGTGACGGAATAGACTTGCAAAGAGTGGAAGAGTCCGGCTATGGTCGCACCATGACCAAGAACAGCCGGACCTTCCTCCTCGCCCTCGCATTCGGTGCCGGCGTGTCAATCCTCGCCACCCCGGCGGCGGCAGCCGAGCGTGCGCCGATCACCGTCAACACCTACGAGCTCCCCGCCGAGATCACCGCCGCTCGCGCGGACTGCTACGAGGCCGAGCGTGACGGCCGGGGCATTCCGGCCCTGGGCAGCGACGCGTACGTCACCTGGTGGAGCACCACCGACGCCGGCGCCCGCAACGCCTGGACACGCGCGTTCGATGGCTGCACGGCGGCGCACCCGATGCCCGGCGGCACGTGGAACTTCGCTGGCATGACGCTGGTCAAGACCGAGATCCACCCGTAACGCTCGCTCTGCCGCACACTCAGATATCCCAAGAAACGAGACCAGCATGCACCAGCCCACTCCCCGCCTCCGGCGAGCCATCGGCCCCGCCGTGTTCTTCCTGCTCGCCGCCGTCGCCCTCGTCGGCATCATCGCCGCGACCACCACCGACACCGAGACCAGCTTCCGGCCGCACAGTAGTGCCACGGCGGACGCCACGGGCGACGCTCCCATTCCTGCGGTGGGCAACGCACCGTACGTTCCGGCACCTGGTGACTTCGCCTTGGCGACCACCGTGCTGGAAGAGCAGTGCTTCGGGTCCGCCGGCTGCAACGTGACGTTCCGCGTCACCGTCGAGTACCTGGCCGCCGAGCTCCCGGACGCGTCCCGCACGTTCACCGCCATCTATACCGTCACCGGTGGCGATGAGCCGTTGACGAACCGGTTCACGATCACCGGGTCGGCGCTGTCGGTGCCCGCCGAGCATCACATCTCGACGTCCGGCCCAGGCTCCGTCCTGACCGCGACCGTCACCGGCACGCTGTGATGACGGCAAGCCCGACTAGAGGAGAACTGATGCGCAAGCTGTTCACCATCATGGCCACCACTGCGGTAGGCATCGCCCTGGTCGGCGGGCCGGCCGCTGCGGACGCCGACCAGCACAACCGGCCGGAGGCACCTATCGCTATCTGGACGGCGACTTGTGTCGACTTCCGCTGTGACTTCACCGCACACGATCTGATCAGCGACGGTGAGGACAACGTCGAGGTGCAGTGGTCGTACACCTACGACTGGACGTTCGGCAACGGCTCGGCAACGTCTGGTGACACATCCGGGTCGGTGTACGTCACCTACGCGGGTCCTGGCTACTACAGCGTCCACCTCGACGGCCGCGACCGGCTCCGCAACCGCACATCCTGGTTCTTCGAGGTGTGCCTGAACGCCGATGGCACCGGCCCGCTCTGCTGACCAGCCCGAGACATGGACCGAGCCCCGCCAGGATCATCCTGGCGGGGCTCAGCTCGCGTGAGGGTACTACGTGGTCAGCTTCAGCACGAGATCGGCACCGGCCAACACAGCGCCGGCAATGAGCATCGGTTGTGTGGCTCGACTGCCCAGCAACAGGCCAGCGCCGATGAGCAACACCGCGACGGGCAGCAGGACTAACCGGACCGTGGTCACCGCTCAGACCCCGGTCCGGCGAGACGCTCCGTGATCAACGTGGTCAGCGCCGCGAGCGACGCCTTGACCTCATCCATCTCCCGGCTCATCTCACTAATGCGGAATCCCATGACCGTCACCCACTCGACGGCCGGGTGGGTCTCCGCTTTCTTCGTGACCGGGTCCACTCCGGTGCACTTGGCCATCCAGACATCGTTGGGGGTAGGCAAGTCGTCCTCCTGTGCTCCAAGGTTCACGGCGGCTATCGCCACCGCGTGGTAGTCGGCGTTGATCTCGAAGTGCATCTCGTCCTTGCGGCCGAGGTAATCGCCACCCCACCGCACCGTCCCGCCGACCTCGGCGAGAATGGCGTGAATCGTGGCGACCTGACCCGAGCTGAACGTCCCGACCGACCCGAGCGGGTGCCGTGGCGCGTTCACGTCGATCGCCGTACCGCTGGCATGATTTGACAGGCCGGTGGTGCCGCGCACGTCGCGGTATGCCCAACCCCAGCACCAGCCGTCCACCAGTGCTTCGACACGGCGGTGGAATTGCTCAGCCACGTAAGCCAGCACGTCACCGGCCGGCCCGCCGACCACGCCACCGGGGAAGCTCGCGCCCATCACCGACCACGCGCCGTTCACGCCAAGCGCGCGCTTGTCAGGACCCGCCGGCCAACCGTTCTGCGATGTCGCCATGTGCTCTCCTCTACGTGCAAGTGTAGGTGGGGGAAGCGTCGTCCACGTTCGAGCGCGTGCAGGTGTGTTCGAGCCCCAGCGCGTCCGTGTAGGTCCAGCTCGTTGGCGGCCGGCCATCCTGCCCATCGGAGCCGGGAGCGCCATCGGCACCTGCGGCCCCGTCGGTGCCATCCTGTCCAGGCAGCCCTCGTGCGGCCGCTCCAGGCGGCCCCGCCGCGCCGTCCGCTCCGTTGGCACCATCCGCCCCTGGCGGTCCTGTTGGTCCGGTCGGTCCAATCACGCCTTGGTTCCCTGTCGCGCCGGCCGGTCCCTGCTCGCCTTGGGGACCTGTCGCACCGCGCTCACCCTGCGCTCCTGTCGCGCCGGGCAGGTCCTGGACCTTGTTGGCCTGCTGGCACGCGGAGCCGAGCGCGGTAGCTGCCTCCCCGCCTCTCGCACAGACGCGGGCCACCTGGTCAGCGAGCGTGGCTCCCTCGTCGGCGACCACAACAGCCTGGTTGGTGTCGACCCGGTCGGTGATGGTGGTTACGGTGAAGTACCCGACGACGAGCACGAGCAGCACGGCCGCTCCTGCGATCAGCCGGCGGTACCGAGTCCTCGTTGCGCTCTCCGTCATGGCTTGCTCCGTAGCTGGTCTATCTCTTTCTCCACGCGGCGCCGTGCGGCTCGCTCCCGATCGACATCCCGGTCCCGTTCGGCAAGCTCCATGTCATGTTGCTTGGCCATCCGGTCCAGCTCGCGTGCGTGCCGAGCCTCACTGGACGCCTCCCTTCGTAGCAGCAAGATCAGGATGTAGCCGAATCCGGACATGATGCCGAGCTGTGGCAAGGACTGGATTGCCGCTGACCAGAAGTCCACCGCCCGGCTCCCTTCAGGGTCTCAGTGTGCGCGCGGTCATGCGGATTGTGGTCATCAGGCCGGCACGATCCGGACGGTGAAGCTGTTCTCGCCGCTCGGTGACGTGATGACCATGTTGTTGACCGGCTCGGAGTTACGCACGTGCAGCCGCAAGGTGTGGCTGCCGGTGAACGGGGTGATCCCGTAGCTACGCCTGGTGGGGATGACGACCGTGGACTGTGACAGGCCACCGCCGGTGACCGACGCGGCCCGGCCACGACCAACAGCGATCGAGTTGGTGCTGTAGGTGGTGGAGTCGTAGTTGATGTGCAGCTCGATCAGCCCGGACACCGCCGATGCGGACATGCCCCACGCGTAGGACGCGGAGACCTCCACCAGGTAGGCGAACCCAGGACTAGGGATCACCACTGACGCGGTGGCTACGGAGACGGTCGCGGCCAGTGTGCCGGTAGCGGAGAACGACGTGACGCTGAGCCCGGTCAGCAGGCTCTTCAGCGATGTGGTCGTCGCGTCGACGGTGAGCATCTTGGCGTCGACGTCCTCGGCGAGGAACTTCATGTCCTCCGGGATGTTCGGATCATCACCCAGCACTGGGTAGCGGAATCCGTAGTTCGGTGAACCGGCCATGGTTTTGAACTCCTCAGAAGGGCATAACGACTAGGGTGCGGTCCTGGAAGTAGACCGAAAAGCCAGCGGTACTCGTGGCGTAGATCATTTTGAAGATGTTCACGCCGGCGTTCAATCCGTTAGCGGCGGTGAGCACATACACCCGCGTTGCCGCAGCGGCGGCAGCGGTGTTGCCGAAGTTGTTTGAGACAAACGCACCGTTGTATATGTTCGATGACGGATCGATAGTCGACGCGCCGCGCACATTGAAATGCGCGGAGCCACCCTCATCTACCGGGGGAAACACACCACACGACACGAACACCAGGCACCGCCGGGACGAGCCGATGTTGGCCGTAACCGATGGCCCCACGGTCGGGAGGTCCGCCCACACCGCTGAGTTGGTGAACTCCACAGTGGGGACAACAGCGGGTGCGATGGCCAGCGCGCGGCTGGTGCCGGCCGGCACGAAGCGGCCGAGGATGAACCATGCCGACTTGAACCGGAGCATGCCTACTTGGTCCCCCGGGACCAACAGCACGGAGTCAGCGGTGGACAGCACCGACACGTTGGTGACGACGGTGCCGGACACCGCGATGATGTTGGTACCGGCAACGGCGTCCCACGCGACCACCTCACCTTGGTGGAACCCCAGGTCTGACTGGCCGGCCGGGGTGAGCAACGGGGACAGGTCATCAGTGATCACGGGATTACCTCCACGTCGATGTCAGTCAGGTCCCGTGTCTTAGCGGTCATCGCCTGGTCCGCCGTGAGTGGGATGGTCAGCTCGTCCAGTACGTGGATCGCCGATTTCATCTGGTCCGAGTAGGACACGTACACCGGGTCCAGCGGTTCGAGCGCCGGGTTGGCGATGGCCGCGAAGTTCACCGAGTGCGGCAACCCCACCGCGCGCTTGAGCAACTGCGTCGCGGCGCTGGCCGCCTGGTCGTTCGTCACGATGAGCGGGGAGCTGTAGAACCGAGGCACCTTGCCGAACGGGCCACCCCACCGTGTCGGGCTGGACGGACTCCGGTCGCGAGCCACCGCGTACGCCGCTGCGGTGGTAGCACCGGGAGCCTCGCCGCTGGCGACCACCGCGTTGTATACACCCTCACGGGTCCGCTCCCGGCCCAACGCGACGAGGACACCGTTCAGCCCGTGGGTGATGTTCCAGACCGGCACCGTGGACACAGGCGGGTCCTTGACCACCAGCACGCCCCGGTAGTCCCAGTAGAACGTCTTGCCGAGTGCCTTCACCAAGTCGGCGAGGAATCCGTACCGCTCCTCATCGGCGATGCGGTTACCGGACAGCAGAGTGGACGCGGCGGACCAGTCGTACTCGATCGTGGCCGTCGGGTAGACCTCAAGCACGAGCTGACTGAACACATCGGCGACGGTGGTGGCGGCGGTGAACTGGACGGGCGACTCCAGTCGAGCATCGACCAGGCCGGCCATCCTGTCCTTGCCGGTGACGCGAACGTCGCCGTCCGGTGCGTCGTCCTGCTCGACGGTGTCGATGCGGTAATAGCCCTGCGACACCCACTCCCGTGCGCCCGAGCCCTTGACCACTCCCCGCTCCACGAACACCTCGGTGCCGTACGGGTTGAGTAGGTCGGTAGGCGTGTCGGGCCACAGAGCCGGGTCCGTGTTCAGTTCCAGGGTGGCGCGCACGTCGGCGCTGGCGTCGTGCCGGACGTCGCCGCTGAAGATGGGGATCTCCGTGCCGACGGGGTTCACGCCGGTCGGGAACCCCGTGACCACGGTGGCGCGCGCGCACATGCGGTGTGGACCTCGGACGATGGCCAGGAACTCGGCGGTGACCGGCCTCATGGCACGATGACGTCACCGGGGTCAGCGACCCCGTCGGCGACGTCTTGGTAGGTGGCGTTCGCGGCGAGCAGCGCCGTGTACGTGGCGTAGGTGTTGAGCACCGTCTGGTACGTGTTGGTCGCGCCGACGATGGACAGGTCCGGTTGGGCTACCTCGATCAGCGGCAGGTTCAGGTACCGGCGCACTGAGCGGGGACCGAGCTTAGACGTGGTCACATCGCCGACGACCGCGTACATGCCGGGCACCGGGCAGTTGATCGGCGTGTGCAGTAGGACCGGGTCACCGGAGGACAGGCACAGGTCCAACTCGTCTGCCTCGCCAGCGGTGGCCGTGGTGAGGGTCAGTTCGTACCTGCGTGAGGATCGGACGTCGGTCACCGCGACCGGCATCGTGCGGCCGACCACGTCGAACACGCCGTTGCGGGAGGCTCGACGGACGTCACCCCAGTCGATGACCGTGACCTGCCGGTTGAGGAACGGCCGTGCGATGTTCTTGATCCATATGCCACCGAGGGATGGCGTGATGTTCGCCGTGTCCGGCGTGAGACCCGGCATCCGTAGGCGGTAGTAATTCACCACGTCGGAGACGAACTCGTAATCGTCCACCGTGAACGCCGTGCCGGTGACGCCGAGGGAGGCACCGCCGCGCACCGTCGACCACCTGATCTGGTCAGTGGACCGTTCGAGCACCGCGCCGGACAGGGCCAGGTTGTCGTACTCGAACACCACGGGCAGGGTGTTCGTGTTGCTGGTGGACAGCACGGAACGCACCGCCAGGTCGCCGGCCGCCGTGACCGAGCTGTCCGAGGTCTGTACGGCCCACGCGGTCGGCTCGGTGCCGGCTGCCTGCCACACCTTCACGGCGAAGTCGGAGCCGACCGCACGGAACCGGACGGCGTACCAGGTGTTGGCCACATAGGTGAACGGTGCGGTAGCCGTGGATCCCAGGAACGTCGACACCCCGGCGACCACCTTGCGCAACCGCGCGTTGACGACCAGCGTGGTCTGGAGCTCGATGCGAGCGGCCATGAAATCGTTAGTGCCGGCCCACCGAGCGGCGAGCTCGAAGATCTGGGACGCACCCAAGGGATTGGCCGGCGTGCGGAAGTGCATCGTCACGTCGATGTCGGCAACGGTCACGTCGAGCACCGAGATCCGGTAGGCGTTCACCGTGGCGACGGAGTGGCGGCCGACGGTGCCGGTCGTGCTGTACTCCGCTGCGGTCCCGATGACCGACCAGGCGGTGCCGGACGTCGAGGTGCCCCAACCGTTCGCGGTGACGCGGGTGAAGGTGTCCTGCGTACCGGGCACGGTGCCGGTGGCGCGCACCCTCGACAGGTCACCGTCGTAGCTGAGGCTCAGCATGTGAGCACCATCGCCTTCATCGCGCACCGCCCGTTCCGGACGTCGCTGCCCGACGGGTTGACCGGTTCTTGCTGTTGATCTCCTTGCGCACCATGCCGGTGAACTGCTGCCCGTCGATCATCACGTTCACGGTCACGTCACCGCTCCCGCCAAGCTGGTGGTTCGGAGTGATGTTCCCGCCAACACCGGCACCAGCCATGCTCAGGATCTCAGGGCCACGCTCACCAACCAGGTAGCTCCGGCCGGCAACCACCGGGCCACCGGTCGCCTTGCCGATGCCGGGCAGCGGGACACCTGCGGTCACGTTCGCGTTGTAGCCCGGGTCCAGCACCTGGTGGATCCACTTGTCCAGCTCGGACACGGCGGCACGCGCTGGTCCGGTATCGGCGACGATGTTCGCCTGGTAATTTCCTGGGATCAGGCCGAGCTGATCGGCAAGGGCCCCAGCTGCTATCTCATCAATGCCCATCTGTGTGGCGGCCTGGATAAACGCGTCACGCGCTGCCTGCATCTTGGCCGTGGTCTGCTCCTGTGTCGCGCCGAGCGCGGCATCCGCCGAGATCAGCTCATACGCTCGGTCCTTGATACCGAGTAGCGCCGCCATGTTGTCTCGGCCCTTCTGGGTATGCTGGTCCAGCGTTTCACCGTTCTTGACAATCGCTTCGTTAGCATCTTCCAAAGCGGCGTACCAGTTACCTTCTGCCTCAATCTGAGTGGTCTGAATACCGGCCGCTTCACTCATACGATCGATCAGCTCATCCAGCGCGGTAACCTGCTCCTGCACCGCTCCGGTCTGTTTGCGGTATTCCTCGGTGGTCAGGCCGGCAGCCTCGGCGCTGGCCTTCTCCTCTTCCAGGGTCTGTTGCTTGGCGCCGTGCATCTCGTTCAAGCCATCGAGCAAAGTTTGTCGAGCGTCCACTTCGGACTGAATGGCGTCGCGCTCTTTGATATTGCCGCCCTCCTGCTGCGCCAACATGTCGATCCGCGCTTGCCTGGTCTTGATCTCTTTCTCTAGCTTGCCAGTCACACTGTCGTACGCCTTACCTTCGTCCAACACCGCGTTTACCAAGGTGCCACCAGAAATGCCCAGTTGCTTGCCGACCTCCAACAGCTTGGCGTCCCCCAGTTGCTTGGCCGTCGTGCTCTTGACGCTCTGGTTGATCGCACCGTTCTGCGCAGTGATCGCGTCGGCAACTGCACGCCCCGCCTCGGCAAGCTCCTGCTGTCGAGCGGCCGCCTCTTCGGACTGGCCACCGAACGCGGACAGCGCCACGCCGATGATGGTGGCGACGATACCGATCGCGCCCATGCTGATCGAGGCGACGCGAGCCGCCGTGCTCATGCCCGCGAACGCACCGCCGAGCCCCGCGACGTTGCCTTTCATGACGCCCGAGATGGCCTGGAATGCAGCACTAACCCCATTCACCGCCGCGATAGACCCGCGCACGACAAGGAGTGTGGTGGCCAACCCGCCGAATGCGATCGCCAGCGTCTTGACCAAACCCTGATTGTCCGTCAACCACTGCACTAGCCCTGCGCCGAGATCCACTAGCCCGTTGATCGCAGGCAGCACACCGACCAGAAGTTCTTCGCTCAGGTCACCGAACTGATTCTGAAGCTTGGCCACCTGGCCGGCCGTCGTCTCGCCGAACGCGGCGGCGCTGCCACCGAACTGCCTGGTCAGTTCCGCGAGGATGACCTTCTGCGCGCCCATCACGTTGCCGGACTCAACGAACGCGGCTATCTGTTCCTTCTGCTGTGCGGTGAACTGCACACCGACCTTGGTCAGCGCGGCAACGCCCTTGATCGGATCGTTGAGTGCCTTACCCATCAGGGTGGCGGACGCCGGCATGTCCTTGCCCGTGGCTTGTGACATGTCCGCCATGAGCGACGTCGCCTGGTCGAAGATGTCGTTCCCGGCTCCCATCCGGTTCTGAATATTGGCGTAGGTCAGCAGGAGGTTCTGTCCAGCTTGGACATTCTCCATTTCGATACCGGACAGCTTCTCGATCTTCTCGGCGTACCCCACGACGTGATCGGTGTTCGTCCAGGCGACACCCATGGAGTTGATCACAGTGTCCGTCTGGGCCCGGAGCCTCTCCATGCCCGCAAGCACACGCGCCGTCGAGCCAATCCACACGGCGGCCATACCAGCGAACGCGGCGGCACCGATCGTGGCCGTCCGGCCGAGGCTGCCGAGCCGCTTGTCCATTCCGTCGACGTCGCCGCCAGCGCGCCGCGCCGCGTTGGCCAGGCCCGACGAGTCACCGTCGACCTTGATCCGGATAGTGCGGTCACCGGCCATCAGATGGATCCTCCCCGCTCGAACTTCCGGACGATCCGATCTACCGCGTCATTCCAGGCCTTCATGGCCGGCACGTTGGTGCGCTCCACGGACGGGAAGAACCACCGGCCCGCCGTGCCGGTATGGCCAGAGAACTGCCGGCCGGCGCTGCCGCCGTACTTGCTTGCCGCGTACCAGCCGTACCGACCCTCGGCGCCGAACTCCGACCCGAACAGCAGACGGTAGGCCGGGATGCCTTGGGAAGTAATGCGCTGGCTACCGCCAGCCTGGACCGCCGGCACCCGATCGCGCACCGGCCGGACAGTGGCCGCGACGGCTTGTGACTGGGGGTCTCCGGCGCTGGACTTCGCAACCGAGGCCACGAGCCGGGAGATCTCCTGCGCGGCGTCACGCAGTTCGGCAGACGCGTCCTTGGGCAGGGCCCGGAACGCGGCCAGGGTTTCCCGAAGGCCAACGGCGGTGATCCGGACCGTGAACGCGTTCTTGGCCATCCGCTTGCCTCCTACCCGCTGTACTGCATATCGCCTTGTGGCACCATCGCCTGTCGCTGCGCGTCCAGCTTGTCCTTGAGCAGCGACCAGGCCGTCTCCTGCGCTCGCTCGCCAGCCCGCTCCCACTCACTCATAGGGATCCCCGTAGCGATCGCCAAAGTGATCACTGCTCGGTAGTGGGAGCCGGCCGGGTAGGGAAAATGGAGCCTTCCTCGACACGGTCAAGGTCCAGGTCGTACTGGTCTTCCCACTCATGCAGCGTGCCGTCGAATTCACCTAGCCGCTTGGCCGCGATCCAGGAGACCCGGTAGTACTGGGCCAGATGCGGCGCGGTGACCAGGTTGGTGAACGACTCGTTGGACCGACTGGTCTTCTCCCAGACCAGGATGTCTCGACTGGTAGCTGTGACCTTCAGGTCCTCACCAGACTCCACGTTCCTGAGCAGGAAATTCAGCATCATGGCGTGAACACCGCCCGCGTGACGCTGGCGATCGCCGAGTAGTTGACGTAGGCCCGGCCGTCTGCCTCCTGCGCGAACAGGCTGGCCGGCAACGGACCTACCAAGCTCGTGTCGCCAGCCTCGACTGGGACCGCCAGGTCCTCGACATTCAGGCCGCTAGCCACTGCGGTGGTCAGCACGGTGACGGTGACCGTCACGCCGGACAGGTTCCTGACGAGCAGATACACCCGGCCGGCGGGGACGGAGTCTCCGTCAACCGTCGGCGCGCCGAACGTCAGGTCCAGCTCGTAAGTGGTCCGGACCTCAGCCGGGACCACCACGCGCGCCATCAGACGCCCCGCGCGTACGCGAGCGGGCCGACACAGACGAGGGTGACCTCGGTGCGCTCGATCACGCGCGACTCGCCACCGACCGGCGGAGCCTTGAGCCGGACCAGGCCTGTCCACACCACGTGCTCCGCCGGGATGTCCGGGTGGTGGTTCAGCTCGACTTCAGCATCCTCACCCGTGTGTGCGGACAGGAAGTCCGAGATACCGTCACTCCTCCAGTCGGAGAAGAACGAGAGCTGTAGCGTCGGCTCCGGGATGCCCTCGTCCACGATGACACCGTCAGGGCACTGCGTGTAGAACCGCTCACCGTCCGGGATGCCCGGGTCATAGGTCCAGCTCGACACCTGGCACTCGAAACTGAGCACCCCAAGCGTGAGCGTGATCTGTTTGATCTGCCTGCCGTGTGCAGCCATCGTGCTTTCCTTTCACCACAGGGGGTACAGGGTGCGCAGCTCGTACCCCGGAAGATCTTCGTAGACGGTCGGGTTGGCCTCGGACACGGTGCCCTTGGTCTGTTCCTCGATCGCGAGCACCACCTGAGGTACGAGCTCGAACAGGACCTCGGTGGCCCGCTCGTCCAGCCGAGTCACCAGGAACACGGAGAACTCCGCGCTCGTCGGTCCACCGTCAACGCACTGCGCTTCCCAGAGCAGACGGGGTGGCCCCACGATGACTGCCGGCGGGTCGATGGTCTGGCCGAGCTTGTACGTCCGGATCTCGCCGACCGTCTGGCACGCCGCTTCCATGGCTGCTGCCGCAACGCTGATCGTGCTCACGCGAATCGCCCCGGCACAAACCGGCCAATGCGTAACAGGCGCTCAATGTCCGGATCGAACGAGGGGACACGCGCCGCTCCCAGCTCCGCCATGCTGATCAGCCCGTCCGGCGACCGGCGGCGGGTATGCCACCGGGCCGCCAGACGGACCGTGCCTAGCTCCAAGTCGGGGGTCGGAGCAGGCAGCTCGATCAGGGGGTCGTCAGTGAAGTTGTAGCCACCCGAGTGGACGCGCTCCGTGAACGCCACCGATGCGTCAAGCACGATGGTCAGCTGCACGTCGTCGGCGTCGTCAAGCGTGACACCGCGCTGGCGCATGTCCGCCTTGAGCGCGTCCAGGTCAGGAGGCCACATCGGATCAGGTACCCGCCGTGATCACGAAGTGCTTGACCGACTTGCTCGCCGCGCCGACTCGCTGGCGGACCAGCACCGCGACGTAGCCCCAGATACCCAGGACAACGGACTCTGGCCCGAGCTGCTCTTCGTACCGGAACCGCAACAGGTTCGACTCAAACAGCAGGATGTCGGACGATCGCATGACGAACACCTTCTCGGGGAAGGTAGTTCCGTCGCCGATACCCTCGGTGGCGACCACGGCCAGGTCTTCGATGACACCGTCGACGTTGACTGAACCCAAACCCGAGACGTTCTGCGGACCGTAGGTACTCACCGGGATGAGCGGCCGGTTGCTGCCGTCCTTCAGCTTCTTGTACTTGCCCCAACGGTTCACGCTCATGGCCACCACGTTGGCGCCTAGCTTGCGATCGTTTCGGACCGCGATGCTCGCGTCAATGATGGCGTCGATACCGGCAGCAGCCGTACCGAACGCGGTGTCCGTGGCGATTGTCTTGACCGCCGTGCCACCCGCAGCGATGACCGCTGCGCCGACTTTCTTCTCTACCTGAAGGTTGTAGACACTCATCAGGTCACCGAAGATCAGCTGATCGATGGCCGGGCTGGACATGTCGACCATCTGGCGGGACACGATGTCCTTGCCCGCGATGGCCTTGGGCGTCACGACGTCGACATCGCTGTCCCAGAAACCTTCAACGATCGGGTCGTTCTCGGCTGCCTGGTCCACCACGTTCGTGTCGTTGCCCGTGATTTGCTTGGGCAGGGTCATCGGTCGCGGGTCGTCACCGAGCGGGACAGAGCGCACGGCGTTGGCCAGTGCACGACCTTGCCGGGCCAGGTTCTCGAACTCCTCTGTCATCCACTTAGGAGCGACGGTGCCGACACCCTCACCGACAGTGTCCAGCGCGGCACGGTGCTCGGCGAGACGACCAGTAGCCTTCTCGTCCTGGAAGAACCGGGATCGGTACATGTCGCCGAAGAAACTGTGTGAACCACCTTCGCTCGCCGACCGGTAATGGCCGGGATCGCGCTCCTTGGTGGTCGTCGTGCCGAGCTTGGTGGCGCGGGTCTGGGTGCCGACCGGCTCGCCTTGCTTGGCGGCAGGCTCAGCGGCCATGCTCTCGAGCTGGACGGCGAGTGCCTGGACCTTGACGTTGCGGGTCTCGATCGCGGTCAGCGACTCGATCTCTTCGAACACGGCCTTAGCTGTGTCACTCTGCGTCTTGATCGAGTCCAGCTCGTCCTTGGTAAGCGAGCGGTTCTCATCGACGGCGCGGGTCTGGACGCCCTGAATGCTGGACTGCATGGCCTCGTACTTGGTACGGAGCGCGTCCAGGTAGGGGTTACTCATGATCACTCCCGATCATCCTGAGTGGACTGATTGCCGCTCCGAGTGACCGGGGTGTCCGCTTCCAGTGACCGGGGTGTCCGCTTCCGTGAGGGGCGGGGGTGTCGGTATCCAAGGGGCCGAGGTGCCGGTGTCCAGCTTTCTAGGTCACGGTAACACAGCGTAGCGACAACATCATGCATGCGGCGGCAACGGCAGAGGCCGAAGGCTCGCGATGATCTGAGCTGCCTGTTCGTCGTAGCTCATCCCACTCCCGGCCTCTCGCACCTCGGCGACGCTGGCATGCGCGCCGTACGCGCCTTCCATGACCACCGCGATCTCGAACAGGCTCGCCGTGATTCGCTCGGTGACGCCACCGGCCGCACGCCGGTTACTGCCTTCCCGGAATCCGATCGAGAGCTGGTCAAGCACGCCATCGGTGACCAGCGTGAGCGTCTCGTCACCGACTGGGGTCGCGCTGACCCGCGCTTCGAAGTACAGGCCGGCCGCGTCGTCGCGCAGCATGGTGGTCTTACCGATCAGCGACCCGCCGAGCGTGATGTGGTCGCGCGCGAACATGACTCGGTGGCCAGCGCGGAGCTGCGCGTTGAACGCGCCGCGTGCGAATTGCTCAGTCAGCCGCGCGTCGATGCGCATCGGCGTGTTGTACGGCACGGCGATTCCTGCGATGGTCCGGCCGTCGCCACCCTTGGCTCTGGTCAGCACTTCCAACGCGGGGATGACCGTGCGGTACAGGGTCTCAGCCATCACGGCCTACCCGGCGCAGGTTCGGGCGGAGCACCCAGTGAACCTGGCACAGGCCGTCTTGGAACAGCTCACGCAGGCAGTTGTCGACCTGGCACCGCGCCGGCCGGCCAGAGTGGCGAGGTATCGGTGTGCTCGCCTCGGCCGGCGCGTCATCGCGCGCTACCTGCGCGGCCGGCACCACAGCGGCACCGAGCTCGTCGGCGTGCTTCTCGTCTGCGGTCAGCTCGTCGGGCTGGGCCGCACTCCTACGCCTGCTGGTCATGCTGTCTCCTCCTGCGGGTTAGCGTCCGGCACTGCCTTGAGCGGCACGGGTACCGGCACTGTGATCTTGGGTGCGGGGATCTTCAGTCCGGCGCCGGCAGCGTTCAGGATTTCCCGTGCCTCGTCCTCAGTGATCACCGTGCCGACACCTAGGTACACCTTCTGCACCATCTCAGCGATGTTGCGCGCGTCGCCAAGGTTGTCACTGGCCGAGATCGGCGGCCGGCCCTCGCCGTCCCGCACCTCGTTAGTCTCCAGGAATCCATTGGCCAGGCCGATGGCGTACGCCTGGTACCTGGTCAGCGTGTCGGCGCGCAAGATGTCGTCCAGGTCTGCCTTGACGCGCGTGCCGCGCGGGAACATCAGGCTCAGTGTCTGCTCGAACCGCTCCAGGTGACCGCGCAGCGAGAACTTGATCAGGTTGACCGCGTCCTGCTCGATGTTGCTGTACTGGCGCGCGCTGTTCATCCCGCCGAGCCACCCGACCGGCAACCCGAATATGTTCTCCAGGTCGGTCAGCGTGTAGCGCCGCGACTCCACCATCTGCATCTCGTCGGGCTTCCAGCTCAACGGTTGGAAGGTGATGGCCTTGTTCACCGCGGCGATGGACCGGTCACGCTGCGCCTTGACCCATGCGAGCTTGTTCGCCTCTAGCTCCTCGAGAGTCACGTCCGGGTCCTCAGAGGTGAGCATGCCGGTCGGTACGCCGTGCTCAGCGAGTTGGTTGGCCTGGTGCATCTGCTCGAGGGACAGGCCGAGCGCGCCACCGACCATGTGGTGCTCCAGCACGCCCATGCCTCGGAGCGCTCCCGGCTCGCACGGACCCTTCACGTGGATCACGTCGCGCCATGAGAACTCGCGCCCAGCGACGCTGTACACGATCTCACCGGGCGACCAGGGTGTTGGCAACCCCTCGTTCATTCCAACGCGTCTGACACCCACCTGGCCGGCCGGAAGGGGCAACGCCGCTGTCGGGTACCCGTACGCGTCGCGCGCGGCGACGATGCTGATCGCGTTCCCGTTCCACAGGTAGTCGAGCATCCACGAGCTGAGCGTGGTGATCCGGGTGTCCGGCGGTGCCGGCTGCTCCAGCAACGGCGGCGTTGGATCGAGCTTCTCGATCGGCTTGCCGGCGCGCTGGCGGTAGGCGTCCCACGGCACGCCGCCGACGAGATCAGCGAGCAGGTTGGCCGCGCGCCAGGCACCGGGGATCCGCATGGCGCCCTGATACCGAGCGCCGATCATGCCGGACCCATCGACCTTGACACCGTCGATGACGGCGAATTCAGTGATCCGATTGGTCAGCGCGGTGCGGCTGAACAGCTTGCCGAGACCCATCACCGACCCCCGTTCTCGATCGCGACGCCGATCAGAATCAGCCCTATCGCGGCCACCACGATCAGCGAGAGCAGCCCTAGCGTGGCGATCAAGGCACCGATACCTGCGGCGGCACCGAAAATCTGAACGCCCGTACCAATCTCGGTACGGTTCTTTCGGACTACGATCTTGGCTCTGTTAAGCCAAGATCTAGTCCTCTGTGGACCTACTGTCATTTGATCACACCACCATCGGCCTTGGCTTGGCCTTGGCCTCGGCCACGGTGAGCGCGAGCTGCACCGCACCGCCAAGGGCGTACACGGCATCGACATGCCCCGCTCCGCGACGACTGACCACCCAGCCGTCGCCACGCGCGAGCTTGCCCGCGCCGGCCAAGTGCGCGTTGATCAGCGGGTCGTTCGGGTGCACAACGCGGCGCGCGAGCACCAACGAGGCCAACTCCATGCACGCCTCCTGCACGCGGACCCCGGTGATCTCGTCCACCCGATGGCCGCGCTCCGCGAGTGTGCGCATCGTGCTGGCCGCCTGGCCCATCGGCCCACCAGGAAACCACCCGGTAGCGACAGGCTTGATCTTGTCGACCAGGTCGGGCAGCTCGCGGGTCATGGTCTCGACGTCAAACCAGTGCGCCACGGCTTCGGCCCTGATCCGGCCGTCGTCCAACGGCGCGGCGGCGATCAGGGTCACGTGCTGTCCGTCCGGGGACGCGTCGACACAGAGCCGCACACGATCGCGCACGTCGTCCAGCGAGCCGGCCGGGTCCGACGAGGAACGCCACGCGCCGAGATCGATAGGCGTCTCCAGCGAGTCGACACGCTGACACAGCGTCTCGGTGCGGAACACGCCAGGCGGGTCGGTGCCGAGCGCGCTCGCGATCGCCTGCTCGGTGATCGTGTAGCCGAGCCCCGGGTTGGCCTGCGCCCACGCCTGCCGGTCGTCCAGTTCGCAACCCTCCGGCGCGCTCCACTCAAATAGCGCCAGCGCCGGATCGGCGCCCGACATCGCGCGGTCACGCAGCGCGTTCAACACGACGGACTCGTCGTCCCCAGCGTTGGAGATGCAGACGGTGAGCGCGTTCGGCCGCGCGGTGGTCGTCTTGCTCAGCGCTGACCAGGGCGCCCAGTCACGGTGCTCGCGTAACTCGTCCAGGATCAGCAGGTCCACCGAGAGGCCGCGCCCGGCGCTGCGCGTCGCGGCGGCGATGCGGTACCGGGCGCCGTTCTGGAGGTCCATCGTGATGAGGTTGTTGCCGCGCTTGACCGAGGAGATCTCGGCACGCAGCTCAGCGTCGGACTCGGCGATGTCCACGGCGGTCTGCCACGACTCCCGGGCGATGTCGAGCGCCTGCGCCGCGCCGAGGACCAGCCGCACCCGGCCCATATACATCATCCACAGCGAGACGATGACGAGCAGGGTGGTCTTGCCATTCTGCCGGCCGACGCAGGTGAGCACCGTGCGAAAGCGGAACCCACCGTTGGAGTCGATCTCCAACGCGTGGATCAGCCACCACTTCTGCCACGGCAACAGCGTCATGCCGAGCATCTCTTCGGCGAATTCGATTGCCTCATACCCGAGGGACGTGTGCTTGGTCAGCCGACCGAGGGGCTCGGAGGCGAGACGCGGTTCCTCCCGGCCTCGCAACTCAACCGGCACGGCCGCCGCGCATGGCCTGGAGCTTGCCTCGGCCGGCCGGCTCCCTGACCTGACTGCGCAGTGCGGCGCGCGCCTTGGGCGTCGCGCCGAGCTCGGTCAGGGCGTCGAGCAGCTTGGGCCCTAGCGCCGCCGCGACGGCGACTTGCTCTACCTGTGCGGCCAGCACCATGAGCGACTCGTGGATCTTGGTCAGCTCGGCGGCCGGCTGCTCGCCGTAGTCCAGCCGGTCCACCGACTGGCGAGTCCGGGCCAGCTTGTCCAGCGCGCGCTGGACGTTGAGCTTGATCACCGGGGCATCATCCAGGAGCGCGGCGTAGTGGCGGGCCAGCGCCGCGGCGGCGACATCCTCGTCCACGAGCGGCAGTCTCTGGACCGTCTCGGCGACGACCGGGCTTATCAGGCCGTTAGCGGAGCGGAGTGGCGTCGACCGGTGATCATCGCTCACGTCGCCTCCTCCAGGAATGGGTGGGGACTCCGCCCACCCGACCGCAGTATGCCACGCACTGCCGACATACGTCACGCACCGTGTTATTGATCTTCTCAAGATTGGTACGGGCGTACCGGTTTGGACTGCCGACATACGTCACGCACCGTGTTGTTGATCTTCTCAAGATCGGTACGGGCGTGCCGGTTTGGTTACTCTAAGAGAGGGAGAAACACA
>Ga0193742_1000392_pt1 | contig 30571 bp, 23 predicted proteins | sample L2c1metaG_FD_165511 | JGI IMG/M metagenome (GOLD analysis project Ga0193742, IMG submission 165511) | Soil microbial communities from a riparian zone of the East river system, Colorado, United States - L2c1 | ecosystem: Environmental > Terrestrial > Soil > Riparian zone | place: USA: East River... | reverse complement strand
TAGCGGATGACCTCCGGACAGAAGCAGTAGAGGCCGAGGGCGAAGAATCCGCCTTCGTTTCCGAAGAGCCTTCGCGCAACCCACCAGAGCCCGGCTCCGAGCCAGATGGCGAAGAAGACGAAGGGGAGGTGGAGGAGATATTTGACGCTCGAGAGCTCGTGGCGCGCCTCCCAGGTGGAACCGTTGAGGCTGCCCGCGCTGTAGAGGCGGTTCTCGGGGCTGCGCAGCTTGTCGGTTGCGAGAAGGACCAGACGCTGCGCGGTGAGGGGGAATCCGGCAACCCGGTAGCCAAAGGTGCCATCGCCATTGAGATTGCCGCACGAGGTGAAGTAACCGCCCAGCGGCGAGGGCCGCTCCCACATCTCGCGGCCGCAGCGGGCGAAGCGGTAGTCGTTGGAGGAGAGCTGCTGGTGAGAGATGACCCAGAGACACTGCGACAGGAAAAGAACGAGCAGCAACGCGGCGAGCCGCTGGGGCCAGCCCATTTTAAATGCAGGGAGCTTCAAACGGCGTCCGCCTTCTTGATCGTCAAGCCATGGCCACGAGGCATCGCTTCTATCGTATCGTGAGAGGTATGCAGTCGCTTACTTTTGCTCCCGGCCGCGCCTTCCTCTCCTCCGATTCGCCGACGGCCCCGCCGTGGACGGTGGTCTTCGAAGACGAAGGGATCGCGGGCTACTTCTACGCCTGCGACCGTTCGCAGACAACGCATGAGGAGAGCATCCTGGACGCGATGCTGATCTACAACGTCGAGGTGCTGGCCAAGAGCGACGCCGAGCTGCAGCGGCCGGAGCCGGAGCGCATTGCCGCGGTGGAGTGGTCACGCGACGGCCTGCGCGCCGTGTTGTACCTCGACGGAACGCCGCAGGGGCTTTACGACTTCAGGGAGCGGGCGGGTTACTGCCGGCTGAACTTTCCGAACTTTCTCGAAGAGACGGGCGACACGTGGCGGAAGTCCACGCACGCCTGGTCCGATGCTGCGATCCAGCGCTTCGAAGTGGAGCTGTATGGAATGACCGGATCGATGGAGCCGGACAAATAGAAGAGGCTTGCTTAGCGCCTTCTCATCTTCTCTCTTTAATTCTGGCGCACGAATTGCTTTACCGTTGGGCATGAGCCGCCTTAAGCCGCCGTACACCAAAGATGCTCTCGCAGGATCGGGAGTTCGGGTGGGAGAGTACTCCTATGGAGCTCCCGAGAAGATTCGCTGGTGGGGAGAAGCTGCCGGTCTGGAGATCGGGAACTTCTGCTCGATTGCCGACGATGTAGAGATTTTTCTTGGCGGAAACCATCGCACCGACTTCGTTACGACTTACCCTTTCGCGTCCAGCACCGATTGGCCGGAGGTTCCCGGCATCAATACCCTTCCCGAGACCAAGGGTGGAGTCGTCATCGGGAACGACGTCTGGATTGGCTCTCATGCATGCATCCTCTCGGGTATCACCATCGGCGATGGCGCGGTGATCGCGGCCCATGCGGTGGTCAGCAGGGATGTTCCGCCCTATGCCGTGGTCGGGGGAAATCCGGGCCGCGTGGTGAGGAGACGGTTTTCGGAGGACGTGATCGCGGAGCTGCTCGAAATCCGCTGGTGGGACTGGCCGAGGGAACAGATCGAACGGATGCTGCCGATGCTGCTCTCGGGGAACGTGCGGAGGTTTATCGAGGCGGCTCGGATTGCGGGGTGCAGGGCGACGGAGATTGCGATTCCTGCTGAGTTTGGCCGGTAGGGTTTCTGCCTGAGATTTCGAGGGGGGGGAAAAGCGAACCGCAGGTCCTTCGGCTTCGCTCAGGATGACACTTTTTGGAGGGAATTAAGGCGGCGAGGATGTTGCATCCTGCAAAGGAAATACAGGGATTCTTCGCTTCGCTCAGAATGACGGTTCCCTGGGGGCGACGACTGTTGGGGATGACGACTGTTGAGGAGGATGACTGCTGGGGATGACGACTTCCTGGGAGCGATGGGCTAAGGGGCATCGACAGATCTGAAGCAGAGCTCCCTGTTAAAAGCGGAGTTCCATGAAGACATTGGCGCGGACATAGGGCGACGGCTTGGGCGGAAGATGCTGGAAGCCGAGCGATTCATACAGGTGGATCGCGTTGGCAAGTTTGCTGTTGGTCTCGAGGTAGAGAGCGCGGGCACCTAGAGCGCGGCCCTGTTCAATGGTGTAGGCCAGCACACGCCGGCCAATTCCGCGGGCCTGCCAGGGCTCCGCGACCGCCATCTTCGCGACTTCGAAGATTCCGGGGGAGATGGGCATCAAAGCGCAGCAGCCGATGGGATCGCTGCCGGCTGTGGCGAAGAAGATGTGTCCTCCCTGGGCGAGGACGTATCCTTCGGGGTCGCCGAGCATCTCGTTGTCGTGCTTCTCGAGGCCGAAGAACTTTCGGATCCAGGCCTCGTTAAGGCTGCGGAAGGCCTCGGCATCGCCGGGCTGGAAGGGGCGGAGCTGGATCTCGGCAGGCATGGGGTTCTGGTTGGAGGGTATATCGGCGAGGCTGAGGGTCGAAGCCATTGCGAACTCCTTATGGCTTAAGGCTAGGCGGCTGCCTGCGATACGTCCAATATATTGTTCATTGCGATTATGATTCCATAGATATGGATCGGGATCTGGAATTGAGGCATCTCCGCTACTTCGTCGCCGTCGCCGAGGAGCTGCACTTCGGCCGGGCGGCCAAGCGCCTGCACCTGGCGCAGCCGCCGCTTTCGCAGCAGATCCGCAAGCTCGAAGAGATTCTGGGTTATCCGCTCTTTCTACGCACCTCGCGGGCGGTGAAGCTGACGGCGGCGGGAGAGGTCTTTCTGGAGCGTGCCCGCCGCACCCTGCGGAATGTGCAGGAGGATATGGAAGAGGCGCGCAGCATAGGGCGCGGCGACGAGGGGTCGTTGCGAGTCGGCTTTATCGGGTCGGGGATGCTGACTCCACTGCCGTCGATGCTGGGACGCTATCGAAAACTGTATCCGCGGGTTCAGCTTCAACTTTCGGAGTCGTACACGTCGAACATTGCTCTTCTGTTGAATCGCGGGGCCCTGGACGCTGGATTTCTGCGCGACGGCGGGACGATCGACGGCCTCAAGGTCGAGCCGCTCTTCTCCGAGCCGTTCGTTGCCGTCCTTCCAGCCGGGCATCGGCTGGCGGCACGCAACGTGATCTCGGCGGGCGATCTTCGTGATGAGCCCTTTGTCTTCTTTGCGCCGATCGCAGGAGCCCTGGCGTATGAGAAGCCCGTCTCGCTGTGCGAGGAGCATGGGTTTTGTCCCCACGTGGTCCAGGAGGCTCCGCAATGGTTGACGATCCTGCGATTGATCGGGGCGGGATTGGGTGTCTCGATCGCTCCGGCGTGCGTGCGGCAGATCGCGGGACCGAGTGTGTCGTGTCCCGCGCTACGAGGAGCCCGGGTGATGAGCGATATCGAGCTGGCCTTTCGCGAGGGCGAGGATCGCGCCGTCGTCGCCGCCTTCGCTGCGGTTGCGCGGGAGAGCTTCCACGGCCCGGTGCGCAGGCGCATCGATGGGGACGCGCAGGCCAGGGGGGACGCGCAGGCTAGCCGAGGAAGAGCTTCTCGACGTCGAGCCAGTCGTTGACGCGGCGGAAGCCATTCACCGCGATGTTGTGCGGCGAGGTGAAGAGGATTCCCTCTCCCTTGAAACGCCGCAGCTGGCGCGGGTTGTCGTCGATGAGGAAGTCGGCGTTGAGGATTCCCTTATCGCCGCAGTAGACGATGTGCGAGGGCGGGATGAAGGGGAAGTGGCGCTCGAGCCAACGGAACTTCTGGTGGAAGGAGGTGGGGACCTCCATGGCGGCGGTGGCGATGAAGACCTCGTAGCTCTGCTGAAGCAGGCGCATCACGCGCTGCGATTCCGGCATCACGGTGAGGTTTTCGAAGAAGTCTTCGGAGCGCAGGTAGCCTTCGAGAGCATTATGACGATCCATGGAGATGACCTCCCAGAGCGCCTTGCCCTGCAGGTCGTCGAGGGTGAGGTTCTCGTTGTGATCGCGGTTATAGCGCAGCAGGTGCTCAGCCAGAGAGTCTGCCATGACTTCATCCATATCGACGGCGATGCGCTTGACTGCTGACGTCACAGGGCTCTCACGATCGAGGCTGCGATGCTCTCGTTCTGCGCGGGTTTCTTCTGTGGCGCATCACGAGCAGGATCCCAGTAGAGCAGCCGGCCGCAGCTTTCGCAGGTCAGCATCTCCTCGTCGTTGCCGCGGTCGCGCAGATCGTTCCACCGCTGTGGCCGCACCATCATCTGGCAGGCAGAGCACTTGTGGTCCACGCCTTCGGCCAGTGCGGTTCCGCGTGATTTGGAGATGCGGTCGTAGAGGGAGAGGGAGCTCTCCCCGATCTGGGGGCGAAGTTCTGTCCGCCTTGTATTGACGTCGGAGAGGAGAGCCTTATCGCGCCCGAGGGCCTCGGCGGTGCGGGAGCTCTCTTCGGCGTGCCGCCGGGCGAGGTTGGCGACGGTCTCCCCGGCTGTTGTCTTTGCGGCTTCGATTTGCTCGGTGCGCTCCATGCTCTCGAGCTCGGCGTCTTCGAGGCGGCTGACCTCGGTCTCGGCAAAGGAGATCTCGTGCTCGAGGGCGGAGGCCTGAGCCGTGGTGGTGACGACGTCCATCTGTTTGCGCAGACGCGCAGCCTTCTGCTGATGATCCTTGACGTCCAGCTCCTGGCGGCGGCGGAGAGATTCTTCCTTCGCAAGGCTTTCGGCGATGGAGGCGAGCTGCTTCTTGGCCGACTCATGTTCCGCCGCGAGGGTGGCGACGCGCTTCGGTAATGCGGCCATCTCTTCGGCCAAACGCCGGGCTTCTACGTCGAAGCCTTGTAGAACGATCATCTTTTCTAGATCCGGATGCATCGAGGCCCTCTTCCTTTGTACCAGCCCACAGCGATGTGCGACGCCGCAGCAGACCCAAAAAACGCAGTCTAGCATGGGCTGCGAGGGGGAACCAATTCATAGACACTGCAAATCTCTGCGGCGTTGAGATGACCGAAGCATTAGAGGATAATGAGAAGCGTTACGCGCCGTCCCTTACCGTGTGCACGTCCCGGCAAGAGCGGCCGATGTTTTACTTGCCCGGTCGGGCATCCTTCCTTGAACCCATCCCCTTAGGACTGGTATGTGTATGCAACTGTGGAGCGATTACGAGGGGCGGACGATTGCCGAGGCCTACCCGCTGAAGAAGCTGGTTCGTCCCGAAGGCCGCAGTGCCTTCTTCATGACAACGAATGGCACCGGCACTCCGGCGATGGTCCGGCTGATCGAAGCGCACTTCGATGAGAGCGAGATTCTGGAGCGCTGGCGCCTGGTCTCGGAGATTCAGCAGGAGAACCTCGTCGTGATGCGGAAGTACGGGGAGACCATGCTGGACGGCACTCCGCTGGTCTATGCCGTGATGGAACCGACGGAGATCAGTCTCGCGGAGCTGCTTCAGAACCGCACCTTGTCGGCCGAGGAGGCCAAGCAGCTGGCCGGGGCGTTGATCGGCGCGCTCACCGCGCTGCATGCTCGCGGCCTCGTCCACGAACACGTGGAGACGGCCAATATTCTTGCTGCAGGCGAGATGGTCAAGCTTCGCAGCGACTGTGTGCGTGAGGCAAACTCGCCCGGGGATGGCAAGGCCGATATGGCCACGCGCAAGGCCGCCGACGCGCACGCGGTCGCCATGGTTCTGCTCGAAGCCCTGACGGGGCGGCGATCGCTGCAGGGCTCCGCGACGCTGCTGCCCTCGCCCTTCGACGGGATCATCCGCAATGGACTGAGTGGAAAGTGGGGACTCAGCGAGATGTCTGCCGCGCTCGGTCCGGTTTCGCCGAAGCAGGTGGCCGCCGCAACCGCAGCTCCGCGTCCGGCCGGTCTGAAGGAACCGCTGAAAGATCCGGTTCTCGAGAAGGGCAATGTGACGAGTCCTGCTCCTCCTGCGCCGGGTGAGACGAAGCCGAGTGCTACGCCGACGCTGTTCGACAAGGTGGAGAGCTCCGTGACGGCCCAATCTTCGAAGCAGACGAGTGTCCCTTCCACGTCTGCTGGCAGGGAGAGCCCCGCGAGACCGCATATCCCTGCGCAGGCTCCTGATGTGAGACATCGCATCGTCAAGCCCGTGGAGGAGGATCCGCGCCGCACGCGCCTGTGGATTGCGGCGGCGGCGGCCGTCCTGGTTCTCATCTTCGTCGCGTGGAGGATGACCAGGAATGATCCGGCCGCAGGAGCCAGCGCTCGGCCTGCGGCGACGACGACCTCTTCGCGCGTACCGGCGACTGCTTCGGCGCCTGATGCGGTTCCCGAGGCGACTACGGCGGCCCCTTCCAGGCCAACGGCCGCAATCCCGTTGACTGGCCGGACGCAGTGGCGCGTCGTGGCCTACACCTATAACCGCGAAGCCCAGGCGCAGCAGAAGGTCGATGACCTCAAAAAGCAACAGTCGTCGCTGAACCCGGAGGTCTTTTCGCCGAATGGACGTTCGCCTTACCTGGTAACGGTCGGGGGCGCAATGAGCCGTGAGGATGCAGAGTCCTTCAAGCGAAAGGCTCGCGGATCCGGTCTGCCGCGGGATCTTTACGCCCAGAACTTCACGCATTGAGATTCAAATCGCGGGTGGTTGAGCTTGCACCATCCGCGGGGCAGCCGCAAAAACTCTGGTAAAAACTGAATCTCCTGGCTTTGGGCGGGAATCGAAAAGTCACCCATGGCCTCAACCACATTAGAGTTACCCGGCTCCCAGCTTCCTGAGAAACAGGAGCAGGCTGTCACGCACGTTGCGTGGCGCCCGCGCGTCAATCCATGGATCGTCGCCATGACGGTAACTCTGGCGACGTTTATGGAGGTGCTCGACAGCTCGATCGCCAACGTTGCGCTGCCCCATATCGCTGGTGGCCTGGGGGCGACCCAGGACGAAGCTACCTGGGTGCTGACCGCCTATCTGGTTGCGAACGCCGTAATTCTGCCGGCGGGCGCTTACATGACGACCTTTATCGGGCGCAAGAAGTTCTACATGATCTGCGTCGTGCTCTTTGGCATCAGTTCGGCGATGTGCGGTCTGGCTCCATCGCTTCCGCTGCTGGTCTTCTTCCGTATCCTGCAGGGTATCGGGGGAGGCGGCCTGGCTCCGTCGGAGCAGGCGATTCTTGCCGACACCTTTCCGCCTGAGAAACGAGGGCAGGCGTTTGCGATGTATGGTCTCGCGGTGGTGGTCGCGCCGGCTATCGGCCCTACGCTGGGCGGATGGATTACCGACAACTACGACTGGCGCTGGATCTTCTTCCTCAACGTTCCGATCTGCCTGGTGTCGTTGTTCCTGACCTCGCGCATCGTCGAAGACCCACCGTGGGTCTCGGATCAGGTGAAGGAGTCGAAGAAGGGCGGCATCCGCCTGGACCTGATGGGATTCGCTCTGCTGGGCCTGACCTTCGGCTCTCTGGAGTTCATCCTCGATAAAGGTCAGGAGGACGACTGGTTTGCCTCAAAGCTCATCACCTTCTTCATCGTCACGATGGTTGTCGCCTTCGGCACGATGATCTGGTGGGAGCTGAGGATGCTGCGAACCGGACACCGGCCGATCGTCAACCTTACGCTCTTCAAGCGGCGAAACTTCGCGATCTCGTTCATTCTGATGTTCGTGCTCGGCTTCTCGCTTTACGGAACCACGATCCTCATCCCGCAGTTTGTGCAGACGCTGCTGGGCTACACGGCGGAACTGGCGGGCATGGTGCTGTCTCCCGCGGGCTTCATGATGATGGCGATGATGCCAATCGTCGGTTTTCTTTCGAGCAAGGTCGACCCGCGCAAGCTCATTGGCTATGGCTTCGCCATGCTGACACTGTCGCTGATCACGATGCACACGATGGATCTTCAGATCAGCTACGGGCGTCTGGCCTTTCTGCGCATCTTTCAATCCTCCGGCCTGGCGTTTCTGTTTATTCCGATCAACATGATCGCTTACATCGGAGTGAAGCAGTCGGAGAGCAACGACGTCTCCGGCCTGACGAATCTGGCCCGCAATATCGGTGGCTCCTGCGGAACGGCCTTTGTCGCAACCATGCTCACGCGCTTGACGGCGGCCCATGAGACGCACATGGTCCGAAACCTTACTCCCGGAAATCCGGGCTTCGTCGATCAGATCAAGAAGCTGAAAGGAATGTTCGGCGGCCACGCCGGGGGCGACCCGATGGTGGGCCAGGGCGTGCACACGGCACAGGCGTATATCTACAATCAGCTGCATCGCCAGGCCGGAATGCTCGCTTACCTCGACATCATCCAGTACCTCAGCATCTTCTGCGCCTGAATGCTTCCGCTGTTGTTCCTGATCCCAAAACCACCGAAGAACGCAAGTCCGTCGGCGGGACACTAGGACGGGATTTATTCGTGTCCTCTTAGCTGGGACGCAGCCGTAAGAGCGAAATACGGGGATTCTTCGCTTCGCTCAGAATGACGAGCTATCGCGTGGCCGCATCCTATCGCATGGCCGTATCGAGTATGGGTTTGTCCAGCCCTTTCACGGTGCGGCCCGTTGCCCCCTGCGCATCGAAGGCGATGACCTCGTTCCTTCCAGTCACCAGCCATGGAGCAGGAGCATAAAGAGTCCTCTGTGGGCCGATGTTCCATATCCTTCCGAGAGCGTGTCCGTTCAGCCAGAGCTGGCCCTTCGTAAAGGCTGAGGTATCGAGAAATGTATCGGCGGTGGATGCGAGATTGAAGCCTCCGCGATAGAAGCACGGGCCCTCGCATGGCTTCTTTGCAAAGGGCAGCTTTTCGACGTGGGTCATGGTCAGGGGGTAGATCTCCCATCCCCGCAGAGGTTTGCCATCGAGCATGACCTGATGGGTGATGCCTGCGCTCTCACCGCCGATGCTCTTGCCGAAGTTGACGCGGCCGGTGTTCTCGACGAGTAGATCGAGCTGGGCTCCCGCAGTGGCATGGAGGGTGAGGCGGTCCTGCTTCAGGCGGCGATCGATGGTTCCGGCCAGCTTTTTATTCACGTAGACCTGTGCGTAGCTGTGCAACTGATCGAGGACGAGTTCGCCGGAGACGTCGGCTTTGAGGTGCGTGCGGTAAAGGATGTACCCGTAGGCTTGCCCGATCTCCTCCATACGCTTCACCTGATCGGACGAGATCGCCAACGGCAGGTTGTCCCACAACGAGGCCGCTTCAGGCAGCGAGACAGCAGGCACACTGATCGCGGGCGCGACCTTTGGGACCGGCGGCGGGGTGACTCCTGTTGCCTTGGCGATCACGTCGCGCATCGCGAAGTACTTGCGTGTGGGGCGGCCGCTTTCGTCGAGCGCGGAGTCGTAGTCATAGCTGGTCACGTCGGGCTCGTAGCTGCCCTTGCCGTCGCTGTTGGCTCCGTTCATCCAGCCGAAGCTGGTGCCGCCATGAAACATGTAGATGCTGACCGAGTAGCCCTGGTCGAGCATCCACTTAAGATTTGCAAGCTGCGCCGCGGTGTTGGTGTGCGCGTGCTTGCCGCCCCAGTGATCGAACCATCCGGCCCAGTACTCGCTGTTGAAGAAGGGGCCATTGGGGCGGTACTTCTTCAGCGTTGTGAAGGCCTCCTTCGCGTCGCCGTCTTTCTCTCCGCCGAAGTTGATGCCGACGGGAAGCTCCGGCAATGAGCCGTCCGGAACCTGGATGGGACCGTCAGCCGTATAGAGTTGCGACTTTGTAAATCCCGCATCGACGAGCAGCTTGTGGATCTGTTTCATGTAACTGTGATCGTTGCCGAAGGAGCCGTACTCGTTCTCCACTTGCGTAAGGATGATCGGGCCCCCGTTTCCGATCTGCAGCGGAGCGAGTTCTTTACCGAGACGCGCGATCCAGCGCGCTGCGGGCTTCATGAACTTCGGATCGGTGGTGCGGACGACGGTAGAAGGATCTTTCAGCAGCCACGCCGGATAACCGCCGAACTCCCACTCGGCGCAGACATAAGGGCCGGGGCGAAGGATGACGTACAAGCCTTCCTGCTGGACCTCGCGGATGAACTCGGCGACATCGTTGTTGCCGCTGAAATCGTAGACCCCTGGCTGCGGCTCATGGACGTTCCAGAAGACATAGGTCGTGATGGTGTTCAGGCCCATCGCCCTGGCCATGCGCAGGCGATCGCGCCAGTAGGCCCGGGGAATGCGGGGGTAGTGCATCTCTCCGGAGATTACGCGGAAAGGTTTGCCGTCGAGCGTGAACTGCCCCTTCGATACGGCAAAGGTGTGCGCTGACTGCGCGCGCAACGGAAGGGTTAGTCCAAGCAGGAGCAATAGCGCGAAAAATCCAGATTTCAAAACCATCCTCGCAACGTCAGGTCTGCTCGTCCGCAGGCCGTCACCGCTCTCTTATACATGAAAAAAAAAGGGCCATCCTCAGGCGAGAGGATGGCTACCGGGAACAAACGCCCCGTTGTTTGAAAGCGTGTCGCGTTAGAACTTATAGATCAGATCGACGCCGAAGAAGAGCTGATTGTGGGCCTTCCCATTGTCGTAACCGTTGCGATCCCACGAGTGATCGAAACGCAGCTCAGGCCGCAACATTACGGTCGATCCGATGTACTTCGTGGCGTAGAGGGTGTTTTCGGTGTATTTGCCTGCGATGCCGGTGCGTTGTCCCTTCTTGTCATTCAGCAGGTCAGAGCGGAAGCCGGCAAAGAAGTGGTGGTCGAACTCACGGTTGATATAGTTGACCACCGCGTACTCGGGCGCCGTGCAGGTGAGTTGGCCGGGAGCGCAGAAAGCGCCGTTGGCGCCCGTCTCCGTTGGTACTGGATTCGCAACGTTGCCGGCGACGTTCGGGACCTGGCGCTCGTACATGTACCAGGCTTCGGTCGCCATGTGCCACTTCGCATTGAACTTGTGATACCAGGTCGCGTCATAGTGCTGCAGGTTGTTGTACGCGTACTTTCCATCGTTGAGGCCGTTCGCGCAGGCGTAAAAGTTATCGTGGTTGCTCTTCGTCGAATAGTTGAGGCAGGCAATCGCCGAGGCCTTGGCATCGTCGGACCACGGCGCTACGTCGTGGCCCGCTGAGACGCCGAGCTGCACCATCCACTGTTTCGTCAACTTGAGGCTCGCGATCGCGCCCGTGTCGGTAAAGGGGTCGATGGTGTAGAGCAGCGAGTGGGTCATGTTGTAGTTGTTCGGGGCGAGCTGGGCTTCGATGCCCGGCACGGAAAGGAAGCGGCCTACGCGGATGTTCAGTCCCTGCTTCACCGGGAAGTAGAGGTCAAGATATTCGAGCACAGGGTCGAAGCCATAGCGGCGGTTCTTCTGCAGGAGCTGCTGGCTGAAGTAGTCCTTCGCGGTCGTGAAGCGGTAGTCGATGCCGTAGAAGGCCGTCAGGTGGTAGCCCCAGTCGAAGTGCTTCTTCTGCACGGTGTTGGGCAGACGCTCCACGTAGATCACCGCCTGGTTCAGCTCAACACGGTTCGGGACGATGTCGTAAGAGACGGGAAAGTTGTTCGCCGAGGAGGTGCTCGCGTTCACGCTGGCCGCAAACCATCCGTAGACCTTCGTGCGGCTGTTCTCTTTTTTGAGTGCAGTCATCAACGGGTAGACGTTGCCATCGGGAACGCCGATCGGCGACGATCCGCCATAGCCCCAGTCCGAGCTGGGAAAGGGAGTCGAATCGAGCGGAGCCTCGAGCATACGGCGCTCAGCCGCCGGCGAGCTCGGAAGGCGTCCGGCCCAGTCAGCCTGGTAATAATCTGACAAACGTTGAAGGAAATTCCTATGGTGATCGGTCCCAGGCAGCGTGGCCTGTGAATCCGAGATACCGGGTACCTTGTACATCACGCCTTCACTTGCGCTCGCGGTGCTGTCCGCAACGGGCTTCGTCTCTTCCGAGACCGCCTCTCCCCATACACACGCAAGAAAAAACCCCGCGCAGATCACTCGCGCAGAGCTTTGTTTCCAATTGATCGATCGCATTACGTCTCCTGCCGTGGCTGCTCTCGGACTTCACGGTCCTGGCTCCCAAAGAATACGGCGTAACTCAGACTATGCCTGCGTACATAAAGAAGCTGTAATGGAACCGAAAGGAATCCATTAAAGGCGGCAAAGACATCGGGCTCGCACAGAATCTTTGTGCGAGCCCGATGTCTTTGAAAGAGCTTATACCGGTAGAGCGTTGCGTTCGGTGAATTGCAACTGGTGCCAGTAAGGATAGGCGCGCTGTACGTCGCTGGCAGCATTCAGCTTCACGATATGCTCCGGTGAAAGTTTCCAGCCGACGGCAGCGAGATTCTGCTTCAGCTGTTCCTCGTTGCGCGCACCGATAATCAGGGTAGAGACAGTCGGCCGCTGCAAGAGCCAGTTGAGTGCGATCTGCGGGATGGTCTTGCCGGTCTCCTTCGCCACTTCGTCCAGCGCATCTACGACCTTGTAAAGATATTCCTCATTGGGCTGCGGTCCGTTGTCGACGACTACCTTGGTCTGCAGACGGCTGTCCTTGGGGAGCGGCTGTCCGCGGCGAATCTTTCCCGTCAGCCGCCCCCAGCCCAGTGGCGACCACACCAGTGCGCCTACGCCCTGGTCGAGCGCCAGCGGCATCAGCTCCCACTCGTAGTCGCGGCCCACCAGCGAGTAGTACACCTGGTGGCCAACGTAACGCGCCCATCCATAGCGTTCGCTCACACTGAGAGACTTCATCAGGTGCCATCCCGAAAAATTGGAGCAGGCGATGTAACGCACCTTGCCTTCGCGCACGAACTGGTCGAGGGTGTTCAGTGTCTCCTCCACCGGTGTCATCGCGTCGAAGGCGTGCAGGTGATAGACATCGATATAGTCGGTGCTGAGCCGCTTCAGACTCCCCTCCAGCTGCTGGATCATGTGGTAGCGGCTGGAACCCACGTTGTTGGGACCTTCGTCGAAGCGAAAGGTCGACTTGGTCGAGATCAGAACGTTCTCACGCTTGTGGCCTTTAAGTGCCTGGCCGAGTGCGGTCTCGCTGCTTCCACGCGAGTAGACGTCGGCGGTGTCAAAGAAGTTGAGCCCCGCATCCATGCAGATTCCGACCATGCGATCGGCCTCCTGCTGCGTAGTCTCCGACCACGCCTTGAAGAACTCGTTGTTCGAGCCAAACGTTCCCGCGCCGAAGCAGAGCTCCGGCACCTTCAATCCCGATTTACCAAGTTGTCTGTATTCCATATGGTATGGATGCTCCAGTCTGGCAATTTGTTTCGGCCCCGCCTTGCATACCTAAAAAAATATCTGAATCGGCATTCAATCCGGCTCTTTTCGTGCGGGCTTGAGGGCTCGCAAAGAACTATATCTTCAACGCGCTTGCCTTGCACCCTCGAAGGACTGAACGGGAATTCCATTGGACGCGGAATACACAGCGTATATTCTGCTGATAACCCATCCAGCGGAGATCGCACTCGATGCTCAGGAATCTGCAGCAGACCCTGTTTTGTTCCAACTTTGTCACTCGCGCCTCCGCTGTCCTGCTCTCCGCATCTCTGACCGCGACTGCGGTCCAGGCGCAACAGCCAGGATTGGAGCCCACGCGGGCTGCTCACGCGATGGTCGTGACCATTCAACATGACGCCTCCGATGCCGGAGTGGAGATTCTGAAGCAGGGCGGCAATGCGGTGGACGCCGCCGTGGCCGTAGGGTTTGCTCTGGCGGTGGTCTATCCGGTGGCGGGAAACATCGGCGGCGGCGGTTTCATGTTGATTCGCGACAAGCACGGCCGGACCCATTTCCTGGACTATCGGGAGAAGGCTCCGGCAGGGGCCACGCGCGATATGTATCTCGATGCGAAAGGGAACGTCGTTCCGGGCATGTCGCTGGTTGGATACAAAGCATCCGGGGTTCCGGGATCGGTGGCGGGACTGACCTATGCGCAGAAGCACTTCGGGAAGTTGACGCTTGCCCAGGATATGACTCCAGCCATACGGCTTGCCACCGAGGGCTACGTGCTCTCTGGCGAAGAGGCGCGTCTGCTCAAGAGTAAAAACTTTAAAGACTTTCCAGCGACCGCGAAGATCTATCAACGCAGCGGAGATTTCTACAAAGAGGGTGAGACCTTCAAACAGCCGGAGCTGGCAGAGACGCTGCGACGCATTGCGAAAGACCCCGACGATTTCTACAAAGGCGCGATGGCTCACCAGATTGCGGACTTTGAAAGAGCCGGCGGAGGGCTGATCACTGCTGAAGATCTCGCCGCCTATCAGGTCAAAGAGCGCAAGCCCATCAAGGGTAAATATCGCGGTTACGATATCGTCACAGCGCCGCCTCCGTCTTCGGGAGGCATCGTGCTGGTCGAGATCCTGAATATTCTTTCGGGCTTCGATCTTCCGAAGTTGGGTTCCGACCGCAGCGCAGCACAGGTCCACATCATCACCGAGGCCTTTCGCCGGGCCTATATGGATCGCGGCGATTATCTTGGAGACCCGGACTTCAACCGACTTCCGCTCAAGCAGATGGCGGAGATGAACTATGCGAAGGCCTGGCGCAGCTCCATTGATTCCGCGAAGCCTACACCGAGCAAGGAGCTCGTTCGGCCCACCGGCTTCATGCCTCCGCCTCCGCAGGCCCCGCCTGTCAAGGAGTCGACCCAGACGACGCACTTTTCGATCGTCGACAAGGACGGCAACGCCGTCTCGAGCACGTATACCTTGAATGGGTATTTCGGTTCCGGTGTCACGATCGAGGGTCTCGGATTCGTGATGAACAACGAGATGGACGATTTCACCTCGAAGGTCGGCGTGCCCAACGTTTATGGGCTGATCCAGAGCTCCGCGAATTCCATCGCGGCGGGCAAGCGGCCTCTCTCTGCGATGACTCCCACGATCATCACCACACACGATAGCTGGTTCAAGCATGGCAAGCTTGCTTACGTCATGGGGACTCCCGGCGGATCGACCATTATCACCACGGTAGCCAACGACGTCATCAGTGCGATCGACAACGGCCTCAACATCCAGCAGGTCGCGGATGCGCCGCGTTTTCATCATCAATATCTTCCGGACCGCCTCGATCTGGAAAAGAAATTTCCGGTGCCTCCTGCTGAAGAGCTCAAGGCGCTGGGCTATACCATCAACCGTCTCGCCGTGGCTGACGAGAAGAATCCCGGTGTATGGGGCGACAGCGAACTCATCGAGGTGGATCGCAAGACAGGCGAGCTGCTTGGCGGACACGACTCACGCAGAGACTTCGGCAAAGCGGCAAACTATTGAGGCCCGGGATGGTTAGCGTACTATCTGTGCACAATGCATTGCGAAGATAACGATCACTCGATCGGAGGGAGTCTTATGTCGAGCCTCAACTCGCGTCGTAAGTTTCTCCGCAACACGAGCATCCTCCTCGCTGGCGCAACCTTTCCCTTCGAAGCGCTGGCCGCGCCACGTCCCGTCTCAGCTCCTCCGCCAGACGAGGTGCTCAAACTGATGCTCGAAGGCAACCAGCGCTTCGCAGCCGGAACCTCGACCCATCCTCGTCGTACCCCGGAGGACTTCAAGCCGCTTGCTGCGGGACAAAGCCCCGTTGCCTGCATTGTCACCTGCTCGGACTCCCGCGTGACGCCGGAGATTCTTTTCGATCTCGGCATTGGCGAGCTCTTCGTTGTTCGTATAGCGGGCAACTACGTCGACGGAGCCGGAGCCGCGGTCAAGGGCACCGTCGAGTACGCCGTCGCAGAGCTGGGAGTTTCCCTGATTATGATCCTGGGCCACAGCCAATGTGGAGCCGTGAAGGCCGCGATCGAGCACATTCACGACAACGACGCTCTTCCGGGAGCCATCAACGATCTTGTGAATGCCATTAAGCCCTCTGTGCTTGAAGCGCAGCACAAACCCGGCGATCCACTGGAAAACGCCATTCGCGCCAATGTAAAACGTGGTGTTAACCGGCTTGACGATCTCCAGCCCATCGTTGCGCCTGCGGTGAAGACCGGAAAGCTGAAGATCGTGGGCGGCGTCTATGACCTCGCCAGTGGCAAGGTTCAGATGCTTTAAGCCGCAGCGACTAATGCGCCTCAAGCTCAATATGTTTTTGCGCCGGCGGCCGTTTCAGGAAGAACGCCAGTGGCATCATGCAGAGCATGATTCCGCACAACAGCTTGAACTGGTCCATGTAGGACAGCAGGAGTGCCTGCCGCTGCATGCCCTGATAGAGTTGCGCCATTGCGAAGTAATGGTTGTCGGCCGGGTTTCCTGATCCCGAAGCCATCTGCCTGATCGTCTGCTGCACAACTCCGTTTGAAGCGGTTACATGCTGTCCAAGCACGGTCTGGAAGACCTGCGCGCGGCGTTGCAGCATGGTGCTTACCAATGCGATGCCGAGACTTCCCCCCTCGTTTCGCACCAGCGCATAGAGACCCGCCGCCTGCGAGCTCTCCGTCTTTGGAATAAAGCGAAAGACGATGGTGCTGACCGGGACCGTGATCAAGCCCAGACCCAGCACCTGCACGATGCGCGGAAGAATGAGATCGCGCTCGGCAATGTCGAGGTTCAAGGACGACATCCACCAGCATGAGGACGCGATCAGAAACATTCCCGAGAAGACCATCTTGCGAGGATCGTATCCCTTGGTCAGCACGTAGCCCACAAACGGAACCTCGATCATCGTGAAGATTCCAGCGGGCGAGAGCGCAAGCCCCGAGGTTGTGGCGTCGTAGCCCATCATCTGCTGCATGAAGGTTGGGAGCAGGTAAGTGGTCGCATACAGCACTGCATAAAGGCCGAGGATGATGATGCAGCAGAAGAGAAAGTTGCGCTCCTTCAGCAGGCGCAGGTTAACCACTGGGTTCTTCGTATGCAGCTCCCAGACGACCGCTGCCGCGAGCGCGATGATTGAGATGCTGGCGAAGAAGACGATAAACGGCGATCCGAGCCAGTCCAGCTCCTGCCCTTTGTCCAGGACGATCTCGAGCGTGGCCAGTCCGAGCGAGATGAAGCCCAGACCTCCCCAATCGATGGCGACCTTGCGGGCCTTTGCCTTGGCCTCCTTCATATAGGGCGGATCTTCGAGCACCATACGCGTCAGGAAGACGCACAGGATCCCAACCGGAATATTGATGTAGAAGATCCATCGCCAGGAGTAGTTGTCGGTGATCCAGCCGCCGAGCGTCGGCCCGAGTACGGGGGCTACGAGGATGGCTATGGTGTACAGTGCCATGGCCATGCCGCGTTTTTGCGCGGAGAAGGTGTCCGCGAGAATTGCCTGCACCGAAGGCTGTAATCCGCCTCCTGCCAGCCCCTGTGCCACGCGGAACAGAATCAACATGCCCAGCGAGGGAGCCAATCCGCACGCTGCCGAAAACACCGTGAAGAAAAAGACGGAGGTGAGGTAGAAGTTCTTGCGGCCCATCAACGACGACAGCCATCCGCTAATCGGCAACACGATCGCGTTTGCTACGAGATAGCTCGTCAGCACCCAGGCTCCCTCATCCTGCGAAGCGGAGAGACTTCCTGAGATGTGCGGGAGCGCCACGTTGGCGATCGACGTATCCAGCACCTCCATAAAGGTGCCGATGGTTACCACCAAGGCCACGATCCACGGGTTGAAGACCTTTGCCTCGGGCAGGCGCTCGTTGTCGAACGGCGGAGCGGTCTCCGCTAACGACGCTTCTGCTATAGAGATCCCGGATTTTTCGACGAGGGTCGGCATAAAATGACTAATCAGTACTTTTTGATGACCCGTAGGTCATTTAGGTGCAAGTTTATGATGATCGCTGGGAGACCGTGGTTCCATGGCTCGTGCCGCCACAAATCGCAAACAGAAGATCGTGATCGAATTTCGTCGTTCAGAGATTCTCGATGCGGCCACCAAAGTCTTTGGGAACAAGGGCTTCGACGCCACACGGATGGAAGAGATCGCGAAGATGGCCGGCCTTGCCAAGGGGACGCTCTACCTTTATTTTCGTTCCAAAGACGACATCTACCAGGCCGCCGTACTCCAGGCGATTGCCGAGGTCGATGAGCAGACGCGAAAGCATGTGCTAAGCGAGCCGCACTTCGCTGGAAAGTACGCCGCATTTATCCGGGTCCGCATCGCCTTCTGGCAGGAGCAGCACGTTCTCTACCGGCTCATTCTCAGCATGAGCCGCGCACCACAGTACCGCAAGAAGAGCATCGGCTGGCAGCGCGAGGCCGTGGTCTACCTCACTGATCTCTTCTCCGAGGCCGCCGCCGCAGGCGAGATTCCCCAGCAGGATTTCATCGCTGCCGCGTGGGCTACCATGGACGCTATCCGTGGCGTCAACGAGCGCCGGGTCTTCGCCGATGCCAACGCCCGCCCGGTCGAAGAGGATACACAATTTCTAACCAATTTCCTGCTGGATGCAGTGCATGCGAAAAGGCAGTGAAAGACAAGGTTCCTCAAACTGCCTTGTGCAGCCCTGAATCTGTATAGTTCTCTAGAGAATAACAAGGACACAACTATTTTTAAGGAGAACCGGGTGAAGCACACCATCGCAGCTGCCCTCACGCTTGCCGTTATGCAGATGACAGGACCTACTCTCGGCACGGCCTCGGCCCAGGCGGCCCAGGTGCCGGCCGCCTTCGTCAATACCCTGATGCCGCAGCCTGCGCATCTGACCGCAGGTTCCGGAGTTCTGCCGTGGACCCCTACGGTGACGGTTGGAGTTCCGAATTTTCATGATCAGCGTCTTGACGAGGCTCTCGCCAGCACTCTTGAGCAGATCGAGCGTAAGACTGGCGTGCCGCGCCAGCGTGAGATCGGCAACAGTACTGCCGCAACGCTGGTCGTCGATGTCGATGGCCCTGGCGAGACGATCCAGTCGATCGATGAGAACGAGTCGTACACGCTGGGGATCGCGCCTGCCGGTGTGAAGTTGCACGCTGCGACGGTGGTTGGAGCCATGCGGGGTCTTGCCACGCTGCTACAGCTCGTCCAGACGGACGGCACCGGCTTCTTTCTTCCCGCAGTCCAGATCGACGACTCTCCGCGCTTCCGCTGGCGTGGTCTGATGATCGATGTGGGCCGCCACTTCGAGCCCGTTGACGTCATCAAGCGCAACCTTGATGCGATGGCCGCGGTCAAGCTGAATGTCTTTCACTGGCATCTGACCGAGGACCAGGGCTTTCGCATCGAGAGCAAGCTCTACCCGAAGCTGACAGGCTCCGGCTCTGACGGTCTCTACTACACGCAGGACCAGGCTCGCGAGATCGTCGCTTATGCCCGCGCTCTAGGCATCCGGGTCGTGCCCGAGTTCGATATGCCGGGTCACACGCGAAGCTGGTTCGTCGGCTATCCCGAGTTGGGGAGTGGCCCCGGCCCTTACACGATTCGCCGTCAGTTCGGTGTTGATGACACCGCCATGGATCCCACTCGCGAAGAGACCTACGAGTTCATCGACGCCTTTATCGGCGAGATGGCGGGAATCTTCCCCGACACGTATCTGCACCTGGGAGGTGACGAGACCGATGGCGTCCAGTGGAAGAACAATCCGCGCATCATCGCCTTCATGCGCGATCACAATCTGAAGGATTCGGCCGCTCTCCAGACCTACTTCAGTCAGCGCGTTCTTGCTCTCGTCAAGAAACATGACAAACACATGGTCGGCTGGGATGAGATTCTCAATCCAGATCTGCCCACCGACGCCGTTATCCAGTCCTGGCGAGGGGCAAAGTCGTTAACCGATGCGGCCCAGCATGGCTATCAGGGAATTCTCTCGCAGCCTTACTATCTGGATGGCATGAAATCCGCGGAAGAGCACTATTTCGCCGATCCGCTTCCTTCCAGCTCTGAGCTCACAGCGGCACAGCGCCCGTTCGTGCTGGGTGGCGAGGTGTGCATGTGGGGCGAGCACATCAACTCGCTCTCGATCGACTCGCGCATCTGGCCTCGTACGGCTGCGATCGCTGAGCGATTCTGGTCTCCGGAGACGGTAAAGGATGTGGACGATATGTACCGTCGTCTCGGCATCGAATCGCTTCGGATCGAAGCACTCGGGCTCACGCATCTCACCCACGAGGATGCAGCTCTGCGTGAACTGGCCTCCAGTGAAGAAACCGATGCCTTGCGCGTCTTCGCGTCCGTGCTGCAGCCTGTGCCCTTCCATGATCGCTACAAGGCCCAGCACACCGATCAGATCACACCGCTGGACAGTGTTGTCGATGCAGTTCGACCTGACCCGCCTTCACGCCATCAGGTGGCGGCATTGGTCAGCGCTCTGCTTGCATCTTCTTCGGCGAACCAGCAGGCACGCTCTGAACTCGACCGTACGTTCAAGAGCTGGGCTGCCGCAGTTCCGGTTGTCGAAACGCAGATGTCTCACTCTCCGCTGCTTGCCGTTGCGAGGCCGCGCGCTCAGCAGCTTTCCCAGCTTGCACAGACCGGCGAGGAGGCGCTCTCCTCTCTCAGTGGCGGCAGCAAGGCTCCTGCCGGCTGGAAGAAGTCGAAGCTCGCGCAGATTGAGGCCGCACGACAGCAGCAGGCTCTGGTTCGATTCACCTTCCTCGATCCCCTGGAGCAGATGGTGAAAGCGGTGAAGGAGTAGTTGATGGCGAGGCCGTGACGGTTCCTGCGGCCTCGTTTTGTTGCCTATTTTAAAAAATCGACGAGCAGAGGATTGACCTTGTCCGCGTGGGTCGCCAACAGGCCATGGGGAGCTCCTTCAATCACCGCCAGCCGGCTTCCGCGAATGGCGCTCTGCAGAAGCCGCGAGGTTCCTTCGAGGGGAACGATGCGGTCCGCATCGCCGTGGAGGATGAGCGTGGGGACATCGATCCTCGTAACGCAACCGCGAAAGTCTGTCCACCATGTGCCGATGCACTTCAAGGTCGCATGGGGCGAGGCCATGGCACCAATGTTCCAGCTGTATCGAAGCTCCTCTTCGGTGAGCCGCGAGCCCAGCAGAAGATCAGCGTTATACATGTTCTCGAAGAAGCGAGTCAGAAAGGTCAGCCGATCCGTCTTGATGGAGTCTTCCATCTGGGAACGCACTCCTGCGTCCACGCCACAGGGATTCTCCGGCGATCGCAGAAGATAGGGAGGAATGCCAGCGATGAAGACCGCACGGTCGACATTCAGAGAACCGTACCTCGAGATATAGCGCGCAACTTCACCGGTCCCCATCGAGTAGCCCACCAGCGAAGGGTGTTTTAGGTCGAGATGTTTGATAAGCTTGCGCAGATCTTCGGCGAAGGTATCGAAGTCGTATCCCGAGAGGGTCTGTGAAGAACGTCCGAAGCCGCGACGGTCGTAGACGATCACGCGATGTCCGCTCTCGATCAGCGGAGAGAGCTGTTTCTCCCACGATCTTCCACTCAACGGAAAACCGTGAACCAGAATCACAGGCTTGCCTACGCCATGATCCTCGAAGTAAATGTCGATGTTGCCTGCATCTCTCCCGACGGTAAGAAATGGCATCCCGTTCTCCTCATGCGTGTCGTTAACTCACAACGATTCACAACCACGAAAGATGAATCCAGAGACCGCAAACAGTCCATCAAAGTTACATCTCGCTAAAGCCCATCTAAAGACCCAGATCGCTCAATCCTGGATGATCGTCCGGCCTGCGCCCGATCGGCCAGTGATAAAGCCGCTGGGACTCAGGAATGGGAAGATCGTTGATGCATGCGTGGCGGATCTTCATTAACCCGCTCTCGTCGAACTCCCAGTTCTCGTTGCCATAACTACGCCACCATTGCCCGGCGGCATCGTGACACTCGTAGGCGAACCGCACTGCGATTCTTTCTCCGTCGAAAGCCCATAGTTCTTTGATGAGCCGATATTCGAGTTCCTGTTCCCATTTGCGTGTAAGAAAGGCCACAATCTGCTCGCGTCCATTCACGAACTCCGAGCGATTCCGCCAGCGGCTATCCACCGTATAGGCGAGCGAGACCCGCTGCGGATCACGCGTATTCCATCCGTCCTCCGCCGCACGCACCTTCCTGACCGCGGTCTCGCGGGTGAAGGGAGGAACCAACAGGTTCGGCGATGATGCCTCTGCCATGACCACTCTCTTTTCGCTAACGCGCAAGCGCCTCAGCGATCGCTTTTTCGGCGAGCGGAGACATCATCGCATATCCCTTGCTCGTTGGGTGTACACCATCTTTGGCCAGCTCCGGATCGAGGCCGCCCTTCGCATTCGTCATTGCAGTGTAATAGTCGAGATAGACGAGTCCCTCTCTCTGGCAGAGCGCCTTCAGCCATGCGTTCATCTGGCGAACCTGCTCCGCGGGCTGCGCCTCCGGCTTCCAGTTGAAGTGATCCGTCGGAAGGATGGATGAGATTACAGTCCTGATATTGTTCGACTTCGCGATCGCCACCATGGACTCGAAGTTGTCTTCGATCATCTCCGGAGTTTCAGGGCCGGTGTTGCCTGCGATGTCGTTCGTGCCTGCAAGGATCACGACGACCGCCGGTTTGAGACGCACGACGTCCTGTTGAAACCGCACCAGCATCTGTGGTGTGGTCTGTCCGCTGATGCCACGGCCTATATAGTGCTTGCCGGGAAAGAACTCGTCGGGCTTCATAGCCCAGGCGTCCGTGATGGAATCGCCATAAAAGACGACCCGCTTCTCCCCTGTCGCGACCGGAGGCAAGGCAGCATTGGCGTCACGATAGCGCGCCAGCTGGGGCCAGTCATCCAGCTTTTGCTGCATCGCTGCGATCTGTTTTGTTGTAATGGGTGCAGCTGGAGCGGTTGCGGCAGCTTGTCCGTAAACCGCGACCGGCAGGCAAGCGACGGCGACCAAAGTCATCATTCCATGAATCATCTCGATCATCCTTTTCTCATCTTAGTTCGCTGACGCGTTACAGAGCAGCAATCAACATGGCTTCAACCGGCATTCGATCTTCGGCAGCAGGATCCCTCTTTCGGGTACCATGCAAGTTTTTTCACTGTACGATCTCTCTTCGCCTTCTGTTTGAGGCGCAATAACAGATGTTCCCCTCAAAAAAAATATTGCGCCCATATTATCTGAAATCTTTTAGACCCAGACCTGATGTAACCTTCTAGTTCAGCGATGCAGCCTGGAATCTCCACTCACGTCTTTCTTGCCCAGCGCCTTCATCCAAGCCTGCTCGATGTTCTTGAGCGCGGCGGGGTTCGCACCATCGAGCTTTTCGCCGCACGCCACCACTTCGATTACACCGACAGAGCCGTCGTGCGTGAGATCGCCGCATGGTTCCGCAATACCGGGGTGGGAGCGACCCTTCACCAGCCGATCTTCACTCGTGAGCAGTCCGAGAACTGGTCACGTCACGTCTGCCCGACACTCTCGCTGATTGCGCCCGAGAAGACGAACCGCATCGACGCGATGGATGAGGTCAAGCGGGCCCTCGAGTCGGGGGAGCAGATTCCGCTGAGTGCAATCACGCTTCATCTGGGACTGAAGGACGATGCCTGGGACGACAGGGCAATCGAGAACTCGATGACTGCGATTGAGCACATCAAGACCTACGCCCGGCCGCTCGGCGTCAAGGTGCTGCTCGAAAACCTGCAGAATGAGGTCACCACCCCCGAGCATCTGCTGGAGATTCTCAGAATCGGTCATTTCGATCAGGTCGGCGTTACGCTCGATGTGGGTCACGCGAACCTCAGCGATACCGGCCTGGAGCACGCCTTCGAGCTGTTGCGTCCGCGCATCGGCGAGGTGCACGTGCATGACAACAATGGCCTGCGGGACGATCATCTCTGGCCTGGTTCGGGAAAACTCGATTGGGCGAAGTTCACACGCCTCGCCACGACGCTTCCAGCGGAGATCCCGGGTATTCTCGAGATTGCCTATGAGCTCAACGAGACTTCGGAATCAGTTGTTGCCAAGACCTCTGAGAGTTTTTCCAGGCAGTCGCGGATGGAAGAGACCCTGCAGGAATCGGTCTAGAGCAAATTGCCAAGGGGGTGTATTCCTGTCCTTCTGGCATTCAAGGGCGAAATACAGGGATTCTTCGCCTTCGGCTCAGAATGACGGGGATAGATCTACCCGAGAATTGATCTAGCCGCCTACTCGTATTTGAGCGTCTGTACGGGATCGAGCCGCGCGGCGCGATTGGCGGGGAGGGTTCCAAACAGGACGCCGACGAAGACCGAGGTTCCGAGCGAGATGACCGCGGACCAGGTTGAGACCGGAATCTTGAATGGCGTAAGGAAACTGACTGAAATCGGAATGGCGAGCCCGAGGACGGTCCCGATAATGCCTCCGCTGAGCGACAGAAAGACGGCTTCGGTGAGAAATTGAAGCCGGATCTCGTGGCTGGTTGCGCCGAGAGCCTTGCGGATGCCGATCTCACGGATGCGTGATTGGACATTGGCCAGCATGCTGTTCATGATGCCAACGCCGGAGACGATCAGCGTAATTGCCGCCGCGAGCGTGAGCACAATCGTCAACATGCTCGCGATCCGTCCCATCACGCTCAGAATCTGAGTGAGACTGAAGGCTGTGTAAACCGAGGTTGCACGATGACGGCTCTTGATGATCTCAAGGATCTGCTTGGCAGCCGGCGTCACCAGGTGGGGATCCCTCATGGTGAAGAAGATCTGTTTTACCGTGTCGGTTCCGGTGAAGTAGCGCGCGACCTGGTAGGGAATCAGGATCGTCTGATCGCTGATCTCGGACTGACCGAAGGTTTCGACGCTCTCTTTGAAGACTCCGATGATCGTGAAGGGGACCCCTTTAAAACTGATGGAGTGTCCCACGGCTGACCGCGCGCTCCCGAAGAGTTCCAAGGCAAAAGGCAGCACGATGACTGCCACTTTGGCGTGCGTGATTGCGTCCTGGTCATCGAAGAAACGCCCGGAGAGCACAGCCAGGTTGCGGACCTGTTTGTACTGCGGCGAGACGCCCAGGATCATGGTGTCCTTGACGACACCGCCACCTATACTGATGCGGTCATGGTCCTCAAGCATCGGCGACGAGGCGATGATCCCAGGAACCTGCTCCACGACGGCCTGCATGTCGTCGCGCGTCATGAAGTCGGGAGTGCTGGTGTTGTCAGGGCCGACAAAGCTGCCGCCGTTGTATTGCATCTCGATCATGTTGGGACCGATGGACGAGATGAGGTTCAGCGCATAGTCCCGTCCGGTCAGGCCAAGCGTGTAGACGAGGATGATGGAAGCGGAACCGATGATCATGCCCAGCATGGTCAGCAAGAAACGGACCTTGCTGGCTTTGAAGCTGTCGACCGCAAGCCGGGCGATCTCGCTGAACATCATCGTCGAGCGGGCACTCTGCAGCGTTCGCTCGAAGGAGGTCAGCCTCGGCTTCAAAGGTGGCGCGGGTTTGGGGAGGTTCGCAGTCGCCATGGGCATATTCCCAAAGAATTAGACGCTCTTAAGTATCGCAGCGGTGCACACTTTCCGCCACCTCGGGTCTGTGGATCAGGACTCCAGGGAGTGACCTGGCCTGCCGGAGGGTGCAAGCGCCGCAGCAGGCTGGATTGGGGGCGAGACTTGCTGTCTGATTCTCTCTCTCGATCTCGATATGCGGAGGAAGTGGGGTTTGTGCTTGCTCGGAGGCATTTTTGCGCCTCAGAGTGGGGCGTGGCCTGTGGCCCAGCCTAGACGCGGCGCGTGCGGGAACGGGCGCCCGGGATGGTTCCATCGAGGGAGTTTCCGGCGTCGAAGACGGTTTCGCCGAAGCGGATGGCGCTCATGAGCAGGCTGGCGCTGCGGTCCATGGCCATGCGGATGTGTTCGCCGGCGCGGGCTCGCGCATCGGCGACGTTGCGCTCGCGGATGGCCTCGACGAGGCGGAGGTGCTCGGCGACGAGCGCCGGACCGTAGGAGTCAAAGGGAAGGCCGAGATAGAAGAATCGCATGAGCCGGATGTGAATGTTGCTGATGACCTCGAAGAGGCGGCGGTTGCGGGTGGATTTTGCGATGAGGGTATGGAGCTGGTAGTTGGTCTGGATGAAGTTCCGGTAGCTGTCGCGGTCGCCGACCTGGTACTCGCAGGTGGCGAGCAGGCGCATCTTGTCGAGCTCTTCAGCGCTGGCGCGCTCGGCCGCGAGCGCGGCGGCCTCGGGCTCGAAGATGAGCTGCATCTCCTCAAGGTCATGGAACTCGGCTACGGAGAGAGGCGCGATTCTGTAGCCGCGAAAGGGAGCGATGTGAATGAGGCCTTCCTGTTCGAGACGCCGGCAGGCTTCGCGGACGGGCGTGCGACCGACGTTATAGCGCCGGCCGATCTCGGCTTCGGAGAAGGCCTGCCCGGGAGTGAGTTCGCACTCGACGATGTCCAGCCGGATCTTGCGATAGAGGGATTCGACGATGCTTTCCATCAGGGCTCCATGGAGAGAAGTGGCCAGAGGCACGACAGCATCTTAAAGGATATACGCAGAACCGATCCCAGAGGCCGCGCGAAGACTCGCAAGGTCTCGCGAGGCCCTCGCAGGGCCTATGGACCGTCGACAGTTTGCCTGTCTCGATATATCGAAGCAGGCAGGCGCCACGCCGTTCACGCATCCGTTAGGGTGAATGTATCCAGTTGTTTCTGGAGACCTTTATGCGTGAGGCCTCTGCGATCGGCGTACTCAAGATCTCTCCCGCAGCGTTGCATCTTTTTCTGCTTGCACTGTTGTGCGCGGCTGCGGTGTGCGGGCCGCGGAGGGTGCTTGCGCAGGCGACCGGCCAGGTGAGCGGTCTCGTCTCGGACCCGGGGGGACAGATGGTTGCGGGGGTCAGGATAGTGCTGACCAATGTGGGAACTGCGGAGATGCGGACGACGGCGACAGGGCAGGAGGGGACGTATGTGTTTCCGCTGGTGAATCCGGGCATGTACCGGGTGAAGGCGATCTCGACGGGCTTCAAGGCGACGATGGTGGACAGAGTGGAGGTGTTGGTGAACGGCACCTCGCGCGTGGATATTCACCTCGCGGTCGGAGGGGTGATCGAAGAGGTGACGGTGACCAGCGCCTCTCCTCTGGTGGAGACGGGAAACGCCACGCTGGGAACGGTGGTGAATCACCAGGAGATTGTGGATCTTCCTCTCAACGGGCGCAACTTTGCCCAGCTGGGAACGCTGATCCCGGGCGTGATCGCGGCCCCGGCGGGACTGGGCGGGGCGAGCGGCAATGCGACACCGGGAGGTTTCGGCAACAGCACGGGGAGCTTCAACGTGAACGGAATGCGAAACCAGTCGAACAGCTTTCTGCTGGACGACGCTCCCAACGACGACTCCTTCAACAGCGGCTTTGTGATGAGGCCGCCCCCGGACGCGATCGAGGAGTTCAAGATCATGACGCACTCCTACGATGCGCAGTACGGGCGGAGCGCGGGAGCTGTAGTGAACGTGGTCACGCGCTCGGGAACGAACACCTGGCATGGAAGCGTCTGGGAGTTCAACCGCGAGGCGGCGCTGGCCGCAAAGAACTACTTCGCGACGACAAACCCGAACTATCAGCAGAATCAGTTCGGCGGGGCAGCGGGAGGAAAGATCCTCCGCGACCGGTTATTCGTCTTCGGCTTCTATGAGGGCTTCCGGTTAAAGGATGCGACCAGCAATGTGTTGAACCAGAGGGTCCTGACGACGGCGGAGCGCGGGGGCGACTTTTCAGCTTCAGGCGTTACGATCACGGATCCGCATACGGGGCTGCCGTTCAACTACGGCGGAACTCTGAACCGGATCGATCCCTCGCGGATCAGCCCGGTCAGCCAGTCTCTGCTGAATACGTCTATCCCCTTGCCGAATGCTCCGGGAGGGTTTTATACGGCGGCGCCGCCGAACATCGATAACCGGGATATGTGGGGGATTCGCGCAGATTTGAAGATGGGGGGCCATTCGATCCTCGGCAGGTCTATGCGATCGCACCAGAACCTTTTCGGTCCTATTACGCCCTCGAACTTCGCACCAGCAGGCAATCGCCAGATTATGACGCTGCAGGATGCGATGGGGTCGGATACGTGGCTGATCAACTCGCAGATGATCAACGTGGCACGGTATGCACGGCAGTGGATCGATGGCGCGCCGAATGCGACCAGCGGGATCGACCTGACAACGGCGGGATATGCGTTTGCCTCGACGAACGCGCAGGCCGCCGGCCTTCCGAATGTTACAGTCACGAGCTACTTCACGCAGGGCGACACGCAACAACCGTTCGCGTCGCGCACGAACAGCGTGGATACGGTCTCAGATGATTTTACGTGGACGAGGGGAAGGCACACCTTGCAGTTCGGAGGCGAGGTGCGGCGCGATGGAATCGGGCTGCTCTATATCAATCGCCCGAACGGCGCATTTACGTTTACGAACTTCTTCACGGGCTTTGCTCTCGCGGACTTCCTGCTCGGGCTTCCGCAGACCTTCCAGCAGGGCTCGGGCGATCCATCGATGAACGGCAGGTCGTGGACTTATTCAGGCTATGCGCAGGACCAGTTTCGTATCAGCTCGAAGCTGACCGTCGTGGTGGGAGGACGCTACGAGGTGAACCTGCCCTATACCGAAGCGAAGGGGCATCTTGCAGCACTGCATCCCGGACAGCAATCCACGATTCAGCCGAATGCTCCGATGGGACTGGTTTATCCAGGGGACAAGGACACGCCAGCCGCGACATACTACGCGGACACGAACAATGTCTCGCCGAGGCTCGCGGCGATCTACGATCCGGCGGGCGACGGAAGGACGGTCTTCCGCGCTGCGTATGGAGTTTACTTTGACAGCGTGCCGGGGCAAGGTGACTTCTTTCAGAATGGAACGCTTGCGCCGCCCTTCCAGCCGCTGCAGGAGATCGACTTTAACACGCGGCCTCTGAGTGCAGCGAATTACGCATACTTTTCGAATCCCTATGCGGGAGTTCCGGTGGGAGGCGTGGGGTTTCCCCCTGGGCTGACCTTTATTGGCTGGAGTCTTCCGCACTCGTACAAGGCTCCGAATGTGCAGCACTACAACCTGGGAATCGAGCATCAGTTCACGCAGCAGATGGGCTTCGAGCTGGGGTATGTGGGGACGCAGGCGAAGCAGCTTCCAATCTTCATCGAGGTGAACCCGACCAACGTGGTTGCGGCACCAGCTAGTTCGCCGAATGCTTACGCTGCGGGGACGCGTGCTGTCTTTCCGGCGTTCGCCCTGACGCGACCGACGTTCTCGGCGGCGAAGAGCTGGTACGACTCGCTGCAGGCGAGGCTGACGTTGCGCAGCTGGCATCGCGCGACAGCGACGGCGGCGTATACCTGGAGCCGGGCAATCGATGACGTCTCGGGCTTGAATATCGGCACGGATCAGAGACCGATTCTTCCGGTGGCCATCGGAGATGAAGCATCGATCGATGCGGCCATGGCGCGGGAGCGCGGCAACTCCTTGTTCGATACGCGCAATCGCTTCGTGCTGAGCTTCGGGTATGAGCTGCCGCGCCTGCTGGACAAGCCGGCGGCAGTGCGGCTGCTGATGGGCGGCTGGCAGTGGAATGGAATCTTCCAGGTGCAGTCGGGCAATCCGCTCACGGCGATCAACGCCTCGACGACGGCGCAGTCGCTGACCTTCCGTCCTGACATGACGTGCAACCCGAACGAGGGAGCCGCGAGAAAGCCGGGAACGGCGCAGCTTTTCTTTAACACGGCGTGTTTCTCGCAGCCGATGCTCGGCGCGAAGATCGATAATAGCCGATCGGGAAATGAGCCTCGTAACGTGGTGCTGGGGCCGGGATTCAACACGACAGACATGTCGCTGTTCAAGATCTTCCGGATTACGGAGAATCAGCATGCGGACTTTCGCTTCGAAGTCTTCAATGTCTTCAATGAGGCGCACTTCGCGCAGCCGGGGCTTACGTTTGGCGCGGCTACTTTCGGGCGCATCACGTCAACGGTTGGCAACGACTCGCGCGTCGTTCAGATGGCCTTCAAGTATGGCTTCTAACGTTGGACCCTTATGATCAGAGTTGGATTCGGCTGCTGAGTTGAATGAAAGGCTTGTCGGAATGAATATCTATCTCATTGCGCTGCTGCTGTACTCCATCTTCCTGATGGCGCTCGGCATTGTGATGAGCCGCAAGGTGAAGAACTCGGCGGACTTCCTGGTCGCAGGGCGCAGCCTGGGAACGGGACGGCTGTTCGCGACGTTTCTCGCGGCGAACATCGGCGCGGGCTCGACGGTGGGAGCGACGGGCCTCGGATATCGGATGGGAATGTCGGCGTGGTGGTGGGTGGGATCGGCATGCATCGGGACTTTTCTGCTGTCGCAGTTTTTGGGTCCGAAGCTGTGGACGATCGCGAAGGAGCGCAACCTCGCGACGCTGCAGGACTATCTGGAGTTTCGCTACAGCAAAGTGGTGAAGGCAGTCATCTCGGTGCTCTTCTGGTTTGGATCGCTGGCGATTCTGGCAGGACAGCTGATCGCGATCGCGCGGATCTTGAATACCATCGCGGGGATTCCGAAGTGGGAGGGCTGCCTGATCGGCGGCGTCGTTGCGATTGTCTACTGCACGGCAGGCGGGATGATGTCGTCGTCGTTCGTGAACATGTTCGAGCTGGCGGTGACGATGTCGGGGCTGCTGCTGGCGGTTCCGTTTGCACTTTACGCGGTAGGCGGCTGGTCGCACATGCATGACCTGGTGCTGGCGAATACGGGCAGCGCGGAGAGGACGGCGTCGCTGTTCAGCTTGACGGGCGTGGGAGTGAAACAATTACTGGCGTGGATTGCGATCCTGGTGCCATCGTTCATGGTCTCGCCGGGACTGGTGCAGAAGG
>Ga0193742_1000391_pt1 | contig 30603 bp, 24 predicted proteins | sample L2c1metaG_FD_165511 | JGI IMG/M metagenome (GOLD analysis project Ga0193742, IMG submission 165511) | Soil microbial communities from a riparian zone of the East river system, Colorado, United States - L2c1 | ecosystem: Environmental > Terrestrial > Soil > Riparian zone | place: USA: East River... | reverse complement strand
CGCGGTGGCGATGATCTCGGGTCCGTCGGAGTAGAGATGGATCATCGGTTTTTCGAGGTAGACGTCTTTGCCGGCCTTCATGGCGTCGACGGCGGCCTGCTTGTGCCAGTGATCGGGCGTGGCGATGAGGACGGCATCGACGTCCGGGCGGGCTAGGATCTCGTGATAGTCGCGGGTGGTGAAGAGGTCGACGTTATTGGCGGTGCCTGTTCCCCAGAGCTCTTTTGCGTGTGTGAGACGGCCGTCGTAGCAGTCGGCGACGGCGACCAGCTTTACGCCGGGATTCTCGAGGGCGAAGCGTGTGTCGCCCTGGCCCTGAATGCCGGCTCCGATGAGCGCCAGGTTAATGTTGTCGTTCGGAGACTTCGGGGCCGGGGCCTGTTGGGGCTCAGCGAGGACGTTAAGGCTGGTGGCGGCGGCGGCCAGGCTGCCGACTTTCAGGAAGGTTCTGCGATTCAGACTCATGCGCTGCGTCTCGTTTCAGCAAAGTGAAAAACCGATTTAGCCTGCGAGTTGAAGGGTAGGGGATTTGGGAGGCGGTGTAAAGACTCGGCGGTCGTTGAGACGATTAGCGGACGCGAAGATTCATACGGATGAGATATCGATTTGCCGTTTCAGGATATTGGACCTATGGCAGAGGGCAGCCGTAGTTTGGAGGTGGGAGTGACGATGAGCTTTTCCGGAACGAAAGATGCGACCTGCTATGGGTGCGGACCTGAGAATCCGCTGGGATTGAGGGTTCCTTTCGAACGCGATGGAGAGAAGGGGGGCCGGGCGGAGTATGTCGCGCGCAGAGAGCACGGCGGAGTTACGTTCTCGTTGATGGATGAGGCATTCGGCTGGTGCCTGTTCTTTCAGGATATTCCTGCGGTCACGGCAAAGATCGAGACGCGGTTTCACAAGCCGATCCAGATTGGGGCAAGTCTCGAGGTCAAGGCGTGGGTGGTGCGGCAGCGGAGAAAGCTGTTTGATGCCCGGGCTGAGGTGAGAGTGGGGGGAGAGCTGGTTGCTGAATCCGATGCGGTGCTGTGCACGGTGGCTGTGGCGAGATGATTGGAGAGCAACGCTTGCGATGCGTCAGCGAAGTGGATGCTTTTCTTCGTCGAGGGTCTTTACCCGCGATGGGAAAAGCAGGTTCCTCCACTTCGCTGCGCTTCGATCGGAATGACAGCATCTATGAATCGTAATGACAGCGGCTATGGATCGTAATGACACCATCTATGGATCGGAAGCCCAAAAATCTCTGGGCGGATCCTAGATATTAAGAACCATCTGGTGAGAGTTTGAAGTCGACCTAGCGACGGTTGAAGCCTTGATTGTAGCCGCGCAGGTAGGCGTTGCGGAAGGCGTCCCGATAGGGGCCGTAGGGTCCAAGAGATGGATCGTATCCTGGCGCATTGTGAAATGCTGGATCGCGTTTGGGCTGATAGCCGAAGCCGCGATAGGCGTCGCGTGAACCGTTCTCAGAGCCCATACGGAAGCCTTCATTACTGGCGCGCTCGATCAGAGGAGGAGCGCTGTAAGGTGGAGGAGGCGGTGGCGGTGGTGGAGCGTAGGCGTAAGGGTAGGGGCGATGGGCGCATCCGGCCGCTAAAAACAACGGCACGGATAGAAGTGCAACGACGAGGCGGGGAGATTTCATGATGGCCCTCATTCACGCTTTCGCTTCTTCGTGCCTCTGCGAAGCGTTCTGTGAGGTAAACGCGCGTGCGATGAAAATGTTGTTGTGGAGATGAGGCGGAGAACCGCAGGTCCTTCGACTGCGCCTCTCGCGATAAGCTGCGAGAGGCCTCGCTCAGGATGACACTTTTTGAGATGTAGCTCAGGATGACACTTTTCTTGATGGACCAGCGAGACAGATCCATCGCCAAGAGATGTTGCCAGCGACTCAAAAGACGCGTTGCTAGCGAATGAGTATGGAGACGATGGAGGCGGACATGAGGTTTGCCATGGTTCCGGCGAGCATGGCGCGGAGACCGAGCTGGGCGAGATCGTTGCGGCGGTTAGGAGCCAGAGCTCCGATCCCTCCGATCTGCATCCCGATGGAGCCGATGTTGGCGAAGCCGCAGAGAGCGAAGGTGGCGATGGAGAAGGTGCGTGGAGTGAGCTGCGATTTCTGCAGGCCGAGCTGCGTATAGGCGACGAACTCGTTGAGGACGGCGCGGGTGCCGAGCAGGTTGCCGATCGCGCGGGCCTCATGCCAGGGGATACCGATGAGCCAGGCCACGGGAGCTCCGACGACTCCGAGAACGGCGTTGAGCGAGTGCGGGAAGGGGATATGTCCGTGGGCCCAGAGGAAGTTCGACACGCCGAGCATGATCGCGTTGAACAGGCCGACGAGGGCGAGGAAGCTGATGAGCATGATGGCGACGTTGAAGGCGAGCTTGCCTCCATCGATGGTTCCGCGCGCGATGGCGGCGATGAAGTTGTCGTTCTTGTGCTCTTCGTTGGGAGGCATGCGGACGGTTCCGGCGGTGGCGGGCTGTTCGGTTTCGGGGACGAGCATCTTGGCGACGAGGATGGTTCCGGGCGCGGTCATGATGACGGCGGAGAGGAGGTCCTGCGCGTTGATGCCGAAGCTGATGTAGGCGGCCATGATTCCGCCGGAGACGTGGGCCATGCCGGAGGTCATGATGGTCATCAGCTCGGAGCGGGTGGCTCCGCAGAGGAGAGCGAAGAAGGCGGAGATGAAGATGATGGTGGGAAGGACGGCGAAGGCGAAGGTCGCGAGAGGATGACCCGGAGTTCCGAGGGAGCCGAAGACCATCGAGGAGCCATCGACGGCGTGGGAGAGAAGAGCGGTGACGGCGGTGCTTCCGGCGTGAAGGAGGGTCTGGCCGTAGGTCCACTTGATGACGAGGATGGCGAAGAAGATCTGAAGGCCGAGTCCCCAGGCTACGGTACGCCAGCGGATCGCGCGACGGTCGGTAGAGAAGGCATAGGCGAGCGCGAGGAAGACGGTGAGGCCTAGAAGTCCGGTGAGGCGATGCAAAGAGTTGGCTCTCCTACAAGGGGTCGGCGATGAGCTTGTGGGATGAGTGTAAAGGGTGAGAGAGAGCAGAACCAGAGGTTTGTGGAAGAACTCTTCCGGCGGCATGGATCAGCGCGATGCCTTATTGGGATGGCGTGCGTTGATGACCGGGTTCGACCTCTGGTAGCTGCCCTCTCTCCTTTCATCGCGCGATGTTTACGAACTGTGTTCGTGAGGAGCTAGGAGGAGGCATTCAGAAAGGTGTAGGCAGCCTTGGCGGATGCCATCTGCGAGACAGGGAATGGATCTTCCTGCTCGGAGAAGGCATGTTGAACGCCCGCCTTTTTTCCTGCGGCGAAGATGGGCTTGTAGTCGATGAAACCTTCTCCGAGATTCGTCCCCTTGGGTCTGGCGGGGCCGCTGAGGCTTGTCACGGGCCCCGTCACAGGCTGAAATTCCTTGACGTGGATCATCTTGAAGCGGCCCGGGTATTTTTTAAAGTAGGAGATCGGATCGGCTCCTCCGACGGACATCCAGCCGCAATCGATCTCGAAGGCGACTAACCCGTGGTCGGTGTTGTTGACCAGGACGTCGTATCCGAAGCTGCCATCGGGCATCTTCTCAAACTCATAGTTGTGGTTGTGATAGGCGTACTGCAGTCCCGCGGCTTTTGCCTTTGTGCCGATGCCATTCATCTGTTCGGCGAGTTTTTTGAAGCCGTCGAGGCCAAGTGGGGACATTGCGGGCCGCGGGCCGGGTGTTCCCGCAGGACGGCGCGGAAGATTACCGGTCGCGAGGCTGGAGCTGGTTGCAAAATGAGCACCGAGAGTGTGGGCATCCTCGAAGACCGGTCCCAGATCGGCCGCATTCAGGTTCAGGTGAGCGCTGGGAACCTTGAGGCCCGCATCGTCGAGCATCTGCCGAAACTCTTTGGTGCTGTACTTGCCGAAGCCCGCTGTCTCCACCTCGCTAAACCCGATCTCATGAAGCTGTTTGAGGGTGCCGGGAGTGTCCTTCGGCAGATCTTCGCGAACGGTGTAGAGCTGGATTCCAGGAGGGAGGCCCATGGCTTCCCCAAAAAGAGCCCTGGGGAGCAGGGAGGTGGCTGCAACGGCCAGGCCTAGATTACGGGACGCGGCCAGGAATTCTCTACGGGTGTGAAGTCGCATTCTTACTCCTTCGATCCATGGGTGATGTTGCAACGAATGATTACGCGCAGCGGGTTTATTGGGGCAGAGCATTGCTCAGTTTCGTCTCTGCCGAGGAAGAAAGGTTCGCTTCCTTTTTCTTTTCAGAGAAAGAGAAGAGGAAGAAGAGCAGAACGAGGGCTGAGACGATGGTTGAGAAGAGCCATATCGATCGCCAGTCGTAGGTGACGGCACCGTGCGCTGCTGCGAGGGTGTAGTGGTCCACGACGAAACCGGAGAGCCATGAGCCTACGAACATTCCCAGACCATAGGTGATGAAGGTGATGAGGCCCTGCGCGGCGGCGCGCAGTCCGGCATCGGCCTTCTGATCGATATAGATCTGACCGGTTACAAAGAAAAAGTCGTAGCAGATGCCGTGCAGAAGGATTCCACCCCAGAACATCCACATGCTGTCTGTGGGGTTGCCATAGGCGAAGAACAGGTAGCGAAGGACCCATGCCCCCATGCCCGCGACCAGCATGTACTTCACGCCCAGCCGTCGAAAGAACCAGGGGATGAGGATCATGCAAAGCAGCTCGGACATCTGTCCGCCGGTCATCTTGCCGGCTGCATTCTGCACACCAACCTGGTTCAGGAAGAGATTGGTGAAGGCGTAGTAGAACTGCAGGGGAATGCAGATGAAGAAGGAAGCGATGACGAAGATCAGCATGGATCGCTCTTTGAGCAGAGCGAAGGTTTCACGGGGAAAGATATTGCTGATGGAGAAGCGGTTGGTCTGGTTGCCGAGAGGCGGCGTGGACGGAAGCGTGAGGCAGTAGAGACCCATAAGGACCGATGCCGCCGCCGCGAGTCTCGCCGCCATGGCGGTAGCCTCCAGCCTCATGGAGCCAATGAGCAGACCGGCGACGATCCATCCGATGGAGCCGAGGACGCGAATCGAGCCGAACTCCTGCCTCGGGTCGTCGATCTGCCGGAATGCGAGCGAGTTGGTCAGCGCCAGCGTCGGCATGAAACAGAGACAGTAGAGGAGCATCAACGAATAGAGTGGAGCGAAGGAGCTCTGCAACGAAGCAGCAAACAACAAGACCGCACCGAGTCCATGCAATATTGCAAGCACCTTTTGCGTAGCAAAGAGCCGGTCTGCGATCAATCCGACAAAGAAAGGGGCAAGGATGGCTCCAACCGAGGTGGCTCCCGCCGCAAGGCCGATCTGCTGGCCCGTGAAGTGGAGCGAGCTTGAAAGCCATGTTCCCAGGGTGACATACCATGCTCCCCAGATGAAGTACTCAAGAAACATCATTGCGCTGAGGCGCATCCTCATCTGCGGCTTCATCCATCTCCTCTTTCCTGCTGGTGCTGCTTTGACCTAGTTCAGCCGAAACGCGTAGACAGAGTCGCCGGCGCCGACAAGGATATATTGATGGCCATCCAACAAGTAAGTCTCGGGCGCATTGCTGACGCCGATTCTCGAGTGCCACAGTGGATTGCCGTTGGCAACATCGTAGGCGACAAGGTTGCCTCCGGGATCGCCTGCGAATAACAGCTTTCCGGCGGTTGTCAGCAGACCTGGCTGAACGCCGTAATTTGAGATCCCGGAGTAGCGGTGTTGCCACGCTATTTTGCCGGTCTTGTAGTCGATGGCCGTGAGGTAGCTCCCCATGCTGCCCAGGCTCTGCTCATCTTTGCCTCCCAGTCCCATCGATCCACGGGGGTCGGTGGTGGTGAGGTAATACATGGCGTAGCTATCCGTCGTAGGCACGTACATGAACCCCGTATCGGGGCTGTAGGCCGGAGGCATCCAGTTCGTGATCCCCTGGTTGGCCGGAGACACGAGCGCGCCCGCAAGATCGAAGTCTTTTTCCGGGATTCTGACCGGCGCTCCGTTCTTGTCGTAGGTATCGGCTGCCCAGTTGACGGTCTTCGACATTTTGCCGGTGACGAGATGTTCGCCGGTCAGGCGGTCCAGGGTGAAGTAGTATCCATTTCGCGCTCCATTGAGGACCAGCTTGCGCATCTTTCCCTTGAACATTCCATCGATCAGGATGGGAGTCTGCGCCGAGTCGTAGTCGTGCGTGTCATGCGGGGAGTTCTGGTAGTACCAGACCATCTTGCCCGTATCCACATTGACCGCGACGATCGAGCAGGTGTAGAGATTCGCGCCGGGCCCGCGTTTTTGCGAGGTGTAGGCCGCACTGGGATTTCCGGTGCCGAAGATATAGAGATGAGTCTCGGGATCGTAGGAGCCGGGGACCCAGACATTGCCTCCTCCATGCGAGGCTGCATCCAGGTTCAACCAGGTATCGAGCCCGGGATCCCCAGCCTTCATGGGAACGGTATAAAACTTCCACTGAACGTCTCCGGTCTCGGGGTCGTAGGACTGGAGCAGTCCAGGCTCGTCGAGGTCATCGCCCGTTCCCACGAGGAGATGATCGCCAACGACGATTGGAGCCATGGTGGAGAAGTATTGCTCATCAAAGCTCGCGATCTCTTTGTGCCACTTCTCCTTTCCTGTCTTTGCGTCCAGGCAGATGAGGTAGTTGTCCGGGGTCTCCATGTAGACCCAGTTCTTCCACATGGCCATGCCGCGATTGCCGATGTGGGTTCCGCCTTTGGTCTTCCAGTAGTAGTGCCAGATCTCATGGCCGTCGTGCGCATCGAGAGCCCAGGCGTTATCCGGAGTCGCGATATAAAGGACTCCGTCGACCTGAAGGATTGAGCCTTTAATGCTCGCTGGAGTGTTGAACTCCGCTGTGCCTTCGCCTGCAACGATCGTCGGAGGAGCCCCGGCGGGACTTTGAGGCCCTGCCTGGAGCCGGGAGACGAAGGCAAGCGACAGGTTCTTGACTGTGGCGTGATTGATGGAGTCCAGAGAACTATATCTGCGTCCGGAGTAGTCCCCCGAGTAGGTCGGCCACGAGTCAGGGGCCGGTTTGAGGATCCGGCCGGGATCCAGACTCTGGCTTAGGGCCAGACCGCTCGTCAAACCGAATAAGGCCGCAAGAAAAAAAATCAATCTTCGTGTCATTTGAGAGTCACCAGATAGGCCGTTACATCGTGGATGTCTTTGTCGGTGTACCTGCGCAGCAGCTCCCGGTGCGCTGCCAGAGGATCATGCAGTTCGACCTTGGGCACGTCGCCCATGCGACTGAATCCGCGAGTGGTTCCATCGGTCTGAGTGAGGCCCACGAAGAAATCGTCGATGCGAGTCATGACCCCGTCGATCTTCTCGCCGGTCGGCAGAGTGACCGTGACGGTCGTGGGCGGGATGTGCACGCCTGACGACTGTGCGGCAGCGAAACCACCTCGTCCTCCCGATCCGCCGGGCAGAAGCCAGGTCTGCTGCAGCGTCTTCGGGCTGGGCATCGATGCAGCAAAGCCTTTCAGGTCGCCCGTCGCTGAATGACAGGAGGAGCAGGTCTTTTGAAAGTAGGCCTCGCCAGACTTTGCATCGCCACGAACGATATCAATATTGTTTTCGTTTGGATCGGTGCGGCTGGCCACCTTCAAGCTGTGGAGCCAAGAGGCTACATCCGTAATCTGGGTCTCGGTCAGCTCCAGCCGCGGCATTCCCTTGTCGGCGCGGGCGCCGTGAACGATGGGAGCGATCAGTTCTCCTGACTTATCCTGCAGGACCACGCTCGACCGAAGCAGATTCGGACCGACCTCTCCACCTGCCGCATCTGAACCGTGGCAAAAGGCGCAGCTCACTCCATAGGTGGCCTTGCCCCGGTCCAGAACCTCCTGCGGAGCCTTGGGACGATCGGGATATGCCAGGGGACGCTGGGCTCTGCGTGCCGGCGCCTGGGCCGGAGAAGAGAGTTGCATTCCATACCATGCTGCTGGAAGGACGAAGAAAGCAGCTAAAATTCCGCACTTCACGTAGTTTCCCCCAATACGCCCTCAAAAACCCGTGTCTTTTTAAGACAGGCGGGCGAACGAAAAGAAGTTCATCTGACTGTACCCTGAAGCGTGCATAGATACCAAATCGTTTTAGGATTGGGTGGAAGACGATTTCCGTCCGTTGTTGCGGGGCAAAAGATTGCCTTTGCGGGCCAGCTCGTAGCTCTGCAAATTCCAGCTTTCAGGAGAAGTTCGTGCTGAGCCGGCGGCGATTTCTCCGTTATGGCGGGTTGACACCCTTCGCCATGAATCCGATGCTTCGGGCGGGAGCCTTGACGGAAGGCGGCCAGACGACGTCGCACTCGGCACCGATTTCGATGGAGGTCCTACGCTAGCCCGTGGCATGCGGGATGTTCGCGACCTGCCCATGATTACGGACGACATGCTGCGTCGCTGTTACACGGAAGAGCGTATTGAAAAGTTCTGGGGCGGCAACCTGTTGCGGTTCTTCCGCGAGATTGGTCAGCACGGCGGTTGAATCGTTCCCTGGATATCTTCGGACGTTAACTCAAAACTCCAATCGAGCACCAAGTTGGAGGAAGCGTGCAGGATATTGATTCGTCACCTTGCCGAAGGTTGAACTCGTGAGGGTGGAAGAGATCGACTGCAGGCTGGCCCGATTGAAGAGATTGAAGACTTCGAGCCGCAACTGCAGATTTGCAAGTTCGCGAATACGGTTGTTCTTCAATAACGCGAAGTCGGTGTTCGCATAGCCGGGGTTGCGATAGCCGTTGATGATTTCATTGCCTTCGTTGGGAAGATTCGCCGGAGTGGTAAAGTCTCCGGCGGATTTGAAGACGCCTGCACCTTGTCCCTGGGGGACGGCAGTCCGGTCAGGATTGCGGTTGAGCTGATGATTGCGGTCGGTTGGAATGTTGTATCCATAGCCGGGAATGTTGGGAAGATCGCTGTTGGTGCCGTCGGCGTTATAGTCGCCGCCTTGAGAAAAGGCTGCGGTCTGCAGCACAGTGAAGGGCGTGCCGCTTTGCAGGATGGTGATCGCGCTCGGCTTCCATCCGTTGGTTAGATAGTAGAGAAAAGCGGGACCTGTTTTTAACTCAGGCAACTCATAGGCTACGGCCAGGGAGAGACGATTTGGCGTGTCCCAGTTTTGACGGCCCCAATACTGTTTGTAGTTGAGCGTGTTGGAATGCACGGTGGGATAGGTGCCGGCATCGTCATAATAGCTAGAGTGCGTATAAGACGAATTGATGAAGCCGCGGTGCAGGAACCTTCCTTTGAACTCCGCGATGAACGCGTTGTAGGTTGCGGTAGGACCGTTGACGGTATATCGGATGGAGCCGAAGTTATTGCTCAAGCGAACGAACTTTCCGTTGTTGGCAATCAGGCTGCCGGGAAAGTTGTTGATGTCCACGCCATAGTTCGCATTGGTGGTGCGAGAGGCGAAACCGGTAAAGAGATTGTTGGAGTGCGATCCGGAGTAGCCGACGGCGATGGAATAGTTGTTGGTGATCCCGCGCTCAAGCGTGACGGTGTAGTCGAGAGTGTTGGAGGCTTTTAAGGTTGGGGTCGTTTCCGCCAATGTCGACCTGAAGTCCAGTAATGCCGCCGTGATCGTTCAGGCTGTAGTCAGGGTAGACGAAGCCAAAGGGAAAGGTATCGCTGGTTCCTACACTGTAGACGGGCTGCAGACCGTTAGTATTGCTCTGGAAAGAGACCGATGCGGGGGCAGGCGGATTGCGGACTCGTTCTGCACATCCCCGAGGGTTACCCAATCATGGTAGAGCCCAAAGCCACCTCGAACCAGCCATTTGCCGGCTCTGGTGGGATCCCAGGCAATGCCTGCGCGCGGACTCCAGGCCTTGTGGAGTTGTTGAAGACATGCGAGACCTGCTTCACGTATCCATTGGAGACCTGATCGGTGATCGCTGAACCGGGACCGTAGAAAAAGTTGGAAGCCACGGTTCCGGTCTGAGGAGATGGATTTCCGAAGTCGTCCCGGCGAAAGCCATAGGTGAGGGTGAGTCTCTTGTTGAGCTTCCAGGTGTCCTGAGCAAAGAGGCCAGTCATGGTTCCATCGAACTGAAAGCTGCCTCCGCGCAGACCCGCCTGTTGGCCGGTGAGCAGGTCGAAGGAGACACCGAATTCTGAGAAAATTTTGTCCTGTACGAAATCAGAGACCGAAAGGAACGAGTAACTTGGCTGCGAGTTCCAGGGACCGAAGAAGGTTATCTTCCCAGAATCCCTCGTAGCCGACCCGCACATTGTGCGAGCCGGAGACGTGAGATAGCGTGTCCTTCCACACCGTGTGATGCTGCACATAGTTTTCATCCGCTTTGCTGACGCCAAGTTGAGTTCCCCAGCCGGCGTTGAGAGTGATGATGGGAAGGTGAAACGGGCCCGTGGGATTGATCAGGCCTTTCATGCGGAGCCAACCGATTGCGGCTTCGTTGACCGTGTTGGAGTTGAAGGTATGGGTCTCATTGCCCTGAACGGAACGCACGATGTAATGCTGCGGAGAGTCGTGGCCGACGCGCACCGAAGGTCCGCCGATATCCAGCCGCGTCTGATAATAGTTGCCATAGATACAGTCTTTGGTGAAGACCTTGTCCACGCGCGCATTCCAATGCAATGCATCGCGATAGTTGGTCGCCGCAAGGACACCGTTATCGACGATAGGCAGGGAACAAGGAATATTCGCCGCTCCTGCAGTACCGCAGGTCCCTTTGAAGAGTGTGGCGCCAGTCTGAGCGACTCCTGTCGTCGTAGCGTTAGTGGGTGGAAATTGATTCAGGAGTTGAACTCCGATGGAGTTCGGCCAGTTGGTCTTTGCCCAGGCCGTGAATTGCTGGTCCTCGTAAGTGACCTGCGAGTTCGATTGGGTAGAAGAGAGCAAAGGCTCCCATCCGGTGAAGAAGAAGGTGTTCTTAAGGAAGGGCACGGGACCGCTCAGGGTCGCCGAGATGTTGTGGAATGGAACGGAAGCATGTTGTAAGACTCGCGAGGCTGGAACTCGGTCCGGGCAGTCAGCCAGTTCGCGGTGTAGTACTGGCTTGCGAGAAAGTGGTAGCGGTCAGCGCCTGAACGCGTGGTCATGACCTCGACGATGGAGCTGCTCCGTCCGTATTCGACATCGAAGGTGTTGACCTGAACCGTGGCTCCTGAATGGTGTCGGGGTTGGGAATAAGGTTGAGCACGCCCGGTGTGATGTTGCTGGTGATGTCGAGGCCGTCGACCACATACATATTGCCTACACTGCTGCGTCCATTCGCGCTGGCTGTGACCTGGGTCTCGGAGCCGTAGTTGTCAGTCGACTGACCGTTGCCGCCGCTTCCTTGCACTCCAAGACCGGTCACGCCGGGGGCCAGAGTGACCAGGCCAAGCTGGTCGCGGCCAGGCAAGGGAAGGGAATCGAGGGCTTCCGTGTTGAGAGTAAGTTGTGTGCGGGACTCCGCTGTATCCAGAACGGGAGCCGTGCTCGAGACCTCGATGACCTGTTGTGAGCTGGCGAGCGACAGCGTGATGGGGACATTCATCAACTGCGCAGTTGAAAGCGTAAAGGGACCTTGGTAGTTCCAAATCCTTGCGCCGTTGCAGAGACCATGTAGTTCCCAGGAGCCAGGCTCAGGAACGGTAGTCGCCTTTGGCGTCTGATGGAAGTGTTTGCGAGACATTGGTCGCGGTATTGGTTAGCGTGAGTGTGGCGCCGGGTACGGCTGCTCCGGTGGGATCCTGCACGGACCCTGCAGACTGCCGGAAAACTGCGCCTGGGCAAGATTCGAGATTAAAGACACAACGATCAGACCGCTGCGATACAGCAGTTTTTTAGGTGACATCACTCTCTCCTGAAAGCGAAGCCCGCGCGGGCTCGAGCGCGGCGAAATCTTCTGGACGTCTTCGGTTTATGTGGGTTTCGTGGTGTGTCCTCCAAAGAGGACACGCTTGCAACGACGAAAAACTAGATCGTGTGACATTCCATTGTCAACATATAATTTCTGTACATATCTAATAACTTTCATTTTTTAAATCCGCTACAGAAGATCGAGGATGAGATCGCCGCATGCTCTTTTGCACTTGCGTTGTGCGCAGGGTCTATTTCTTCGCAGACACACAGAGGTGGCGCTTCGTGATGAAGCGGGCAGTGTTTTCTTTCTTCACATCTATTCGCTTTTGAGGATTGTTTGTGACTCGATCTTCGCGGGATCCAGCTCCACATTGAAGCCTGGTCCAGTAGGCAGTACGATGTGTGCTTTGACCGGAATCAACGGGTTGCTTTCAAAGTGATCGTAGTGCCGCATCTTGTTAATCAGGTATTCGCCCAGGGGGAAGGTCATCGGCGACTGACTGGAGATGATGTGAAGGGCCGCCCTGAGGCTGTGACCGTGCGGGATGACCGGAACATCGTGCAAGGAGGCGACCGTGCCGATACGCAGCAGCTCGGAGGTGCCGCCGCACCATTCGGGATCGGCCTGTACGACGGAGAGCGCACCCGCCTGGAGATAGCGCTCCACCTCCCAACGTCCGTAGAAGTGCTCGCCTGATGCGATCGGAATCGTAGTGCTGCGGCGCAGGGCGGCAAAGCTGTCGATCTTTTCGGGATGCGTCGCCTCCTCGATCCAGCGTGGACGATATTGCTCCACCTGATGTGCCCACTCGAGCGTGTAGCTTTGATCCCAGCCGCTGTAGGCGTCGAACATGAGTTCTGTGTCGTCGCCCACCGTCTCCCGGAGAATGCGGACCAGCTCGACATTCTTCCGCATGCCTTCCGGTCCCGAGCCTGGCCCGTAGGCCATGAACCACTTCTGATATCGATAGCCGTCCTGTTTATTGGCGAGCGCGTGGGCGCGAACCGCCTGCGGTTCCAGCGAGAAGCCCAGACAGCTCGCATACATTTCGACCGAGGAGCGAGTGGGGCCTCCCAGCAGCCGGTACACCGGAACGCCATAGTAGCGTCCGCGCACATCCCACAGCGTGTTGTCGACCGCACTGATTGCCATCATGAAGAAGCCGTCACGCGAATGACGGTTGGAGCGATACATCTGATCCCAGAGCTTCTCTCCCGCAAGGGCATCTTTTCCGAGGAGAAGGGGACGGAGCTCCTCCTGAACAACGATGGCCGCGCTCTTCTCAATCGGGCCATAGAGACCGTCGATGCCGCCTGCGGTCCGAATCCGAAGGTAGATCGCGGTCGTGTGAACTTCCTTTTGCCCATTGGGCTTGTCCTGGTAGGGCGCGGGGCGAAGATCGTCGTATACGTCGAGAGGATTCACCTGCTGCTGCTGGTTTACGCCGGCGGCGTCTGTGTAACGTCCGTGAAGCTCCAGCAGTTCTACCGCTTCTATCTTCAACGGACCGTCGCTATGTTCTACCGGAGGAGCAAAGGCCGCTGCGAAGGCACTGGTGTGGCCTGTGACGAGGGCCGCGGCGGCTGCGCTAAACAGGAAACGACGACGGCTCGAAGAGCAGGAATCCGATCTCTGCATTGAGCTGAAAGACTGACTCATTAATTTCCTCGGTTCTGTGCGTTGAGTAGAGCGGGAATGCCGGGCGCATTCGATTGTAGCGAAACTCTCAACGAGGAACGGAGAACGAACCTGTCCAACGGAACGATTCAGCGTTTTTGATAAACAGAGGATATTGTCTTCGCAGGTATCGTCGCTTATTCCTCTCGCAGCGTCTTTGCTGGATCGATTCCCGCGATTCGCAGGGTGGGAACACCGACGGCGAGGAGCGTTATAAAGAGGAGAGTCAGGACGACGGTGAGAATCGTGGGAGCATCGTAGACGCCTATTCCATAGAGCACGCTGCGCATGGCTCGCAATACTCCCGCACACAGGATCAAACCCAGGGCAAGGCCGAGCAGGGATGCCCGTATTCCTGGTACTCCGATGTGGATCATGGTTTGACGAATGGTTGAGCCGAGGGCGATGCGGATGCCGATCTCGCGTGTTTTGTGCGCTACGATATTTGCCACAAGCGCGAAGATTCCCAGCGCGCTCAACAGCAGGGCCAAGATTGCCATTGCGCTCAGGAGCGCCACCTCAACACGCTGCGTCGCCAAGGTTCTGGCCAACAGATCGCGCATGCTGTAGAAGCCTGAGAACGGCAGGTTGGAATCGGCGTTCGCGAGTGCGCGCTGCATCTGGGCGGATAATCCATCGATGGGCCGGGCCGTGCGGACGATCCAGCTCGGCTGGAACCAGACATGAACCATCGAGAGCAATTGGGATCCCACCTGAGAGGCGGGAATGTAAATCATCTCTTCGCCAGTAAGAGGAACGGCCGGATAAATTCCGGGGGCCATGGCTACATCTTTCACGACTCCGACGATTCTCATTTTGCCGTCGAAGAGAGCGTGGCCGATCGGATCTTCTTCATGGAGAAATTTGCGGGCGAAGGTCTCGTTGACGATGACTACGGGTTGCGTGTCCGGACCGTCTTCTTCGTTGAAGGAGCGCCCCACCAAGACAGGGATCTGCATAGGTCTCATCCGCCATGGCTTTCTGTCCGGCGTGTTTGCCGCTATTAATGGCGATCCCACCCATAATCAGGGATCGTTCATACGGCAGGCTCAGGCCCACGGCAACGTTTTGAACGCCAGGAATCTGCTGCATCGCCGTGATGCTTTCATTCAACAGCTTTCGGAAGGCCACGGGATCGTGATACCGGACATCGTCGAGGGATGCCTTTGCGGTCATCACCCCGGTGGGGTTGAATCCCGGCGGCAAGGTCTGAAGATGAATGAGACTGCGGATAAGCAAGCCTGAGGCGGCGAGTAAGACCACGGTCAGGGCCATTTCGCTTACGATCAACGCCTGACGCAACCGCAAATGGTCGCCGCCGATTGCAGCCCGACTGGCAATCGCTGCGCGCAGGTCCACATTGCGTGTTGTTAGGGCAGGAAGCGTGCCGAAGAGCCCGCTGGTCAACAGTGAGAGGAGGAGCGTAAAAGCCAGCACACGTCCATCGAGCGATACGCAGGAGACAGGCAGAAAATTTTCGGGCAGAAGAAGGATCAGTCCGCGTAAAGAGAAGAACCCCACAAGGACTCCGGCGGCTCCGCCTAAAGATGCCAGCAGGAGGTTTTCCACCCAGAGCTGTTTTTGAATGCGCCATTGCGAGGCGCCGAGAGCCAGACGTGTGGCCACTTCAGGAGTGCGCCGCAACATCCGCACCAACGTAAGACCGGCAAGATTGGCGCATGCGATGAGGAGGATGAATCCAGCGGCCAGCATCAAGGTCAAGGCCTGAGGACGTAGGGTAGCGGCCTGCCCTTTCTGCAGGGGCACGGAGTAATACAGCACTTGCGCGCCGGGGTTGTCGTCCAGTTCATAGCGCTGGGCGCGATGGGACCAGGCGCGGTTGATCTCGCTGTCTGCCTGCTGCCAGGTTGCGCCATCCCGCAGCCGGGTGATGACATTGAAGTTTGTTCCTGCGCCTTCGCCCTTTCGGCTCTCCTGAAGCGCTGTATACACGTCGGCGTTGAGAGGAGTCGAAGCTCCATCGGGCAGCACTCCAATGACGGTGTACGGCTCGCCTTTCAGCGTGATGGCCTGTCCGAGAATATTCTGATTCGATCCAAAGGTATCTCCCCACACGCGGTAGTTAAGGATGACCGACTTCGGCCCGAGGGGCCGATCTTCGACGTCCGAGAAGCTGCGTCCGGCAACTGGCCGAATTCCCAACACGTCGAAATAGTGTGCCGAGATGCGGCCTGCATGGAGATATTGCACATGAGATCCGGCCTGAAGATTAACGCCTGATGTTCTGTTACTGGAGACCGCTGAGATCAGGGAAGGGACCTCGTCGCGCAGCAGCTCCCACTGCTCCCCGTTGAGCTTATGTCTCTCATCGGAGGCTCGGACACCATTGATCCGGGTGTAGATCGTGCCGATTCGTTCGGGATGCGAGTAGGGAAGGCTCTTCAGGATGAGCGCATTCACGATAGAAAAGATCGCGGTATTTGCACCGATCGAGAGCGCAAGCGTAAAGATAACTGTCAGCGTGAAACCAGGATTGCGCCACAAGCCGCGTGCACTATAGCGAAGATCCTGCGCCAGAAGCTCCAACCCGGCACCGGTGCGGCGTTCACGGACAGTCTGCTTTACCTGCTCGATGCCGCCGAACTCCGCCAGCGCGCAGCGCCGAGCTTCAGCTGCGGACATGCCGTTTGCAGCTCGTTCCTCGGCCACCATCTCTGCATAAGCACGAACCTCAGAGTCAAGTTCGTTCTCCACTTGTTCCTTTTGAAAGAAGTTGCGTAGAAGACTCTTGATGCGGAACCAAAGTTTCATGATCTGCCTCTCAGGTTGGCTTCAAAGCATTCGTCATCGCGAGAGCTACTTTTTTCCATTGCTCTGTTTCGATCTCGAGCTGACCTTTTCCTGCTTTGGTAAGGCGATAGAACTTCGCGCGGCGATTGTTTTCTGAATCGCCCCAGAAGGAGCTCAGCCAGCCAGCTTCCTCCATGCGGTGAAGGGCAGGGAATAACGAACCGGGCTTGACGAGAAATGTCCCCTGCGTAATCTGCTCGATACGGCGGGAGACTCCCAGGCCGTGCAGCTCTCCCGGACCGAGCGCCCTGAGGATGAGCAGATCGAGGGTGCCCTGCAGGAGATTGGTAGGTTTTGAACTCATTCGTATGGTCCTATTGAATGTCTATATGAATGTGATCTTCTTCCTGCAGATTGTCAATAGGAAGAAAGGCGTTCCCCCCAAGAAAAGGGGCGTTGACCGGCCGGTAGGCCCACTGTCAGAGATCTACGGAAGATAGAGCCCGTTTGAAATATATAAAATGGTCCCGGGACGCAACATCAGAGGTGCCCTCTTTGGGCGTCGATGTTTTTCCTGAGGGAGAGCCATGAAGAACCTCTACCGCGTAGTGTTCGTTTTTCTTCTCACCGGAGCGGTGTTCGGTGCGGTCTTCGCTCAACAGGAGTTTCGCGAGTATCCCTCCGTAGAGTACGGTAGGATGCCACTTCCCGGCGATTGGAAGAAGCTGGGCGAGTGGACCTTTGCGCGGTTGATGTATCCTCCAGGTCCGTTGGACGGTTATCGCGGCCGGTTTGACGGACCGTGGCAAGAAGGCCTCTCGCTTTGGACCCAGGATTATCCGCGCGCTGATCGCGCCCTTGCGAATGCGGTTCGGCGTCTCACCCGTGTGGACGCCCGATCCGTAGAACAGTCCGTCAGTCTGGACGATGGCGATGAGATCTACAACTGGCCGTGGCTTTATGCGGTGCAGGTAGGGGAGTGGGGTCTGACAGAGCCGCAAGCAAAGAAACTTCGCGACTACCTTCTCCGCGGCGGTTTTTTTATGGCTGACGATTGCCATGGCAGCGAAGAACAAGCTTACTTCGAAAAGACCATGAAGAGGGTCTTTCCAGAACGCGAACTTGTGGATATTCCCAACGACGATCCGATATTTCATACGCTCTTCGATCTGGAAGACCGTTTTCAGGTTCCTGGGGCGGAGCATCTATCCACCGGTCATAAGAAGGATGGATATGTTGCTCATTGGAAGGGGATCTATGACGATAAGGGGCGCATCATGGTGGCGTTATCGCTCAACTCCGATCTTGGGGATTCATGGGAGTTCCTCGACGACCCGCGCTACCCTGTCCGATACACCGCCCTTGGCACGAAGATCGGCGTGAACTATGTCCTCTATGCGATGACTCACTAACTCGAATAGAACCCGAAACAGTTCCTCTGAAGTTGCGGGGGAAATTTAGTAATATTGCGCGATCCGCTTTCTCCCGTCGTCTGATAACCAGCCTGTTGAAGCAGCTTGCCGTAGGTGGGGAAGGCTGGATTGAGTACGGGGCCATTGGGATTGTCGAGGATGGTGAGGAGCCAGCTTTGCTGCGAGTAAAGGCCAGAGATGATTGTGCCTCTGGTGGGGGTGCAGGCGTTGGCTGCGGTGTGATAGTTGCCGAACTTCACTCCTTTTTTCCAGATCTTGCTGTAGAGATTGGGCATGAACTTCTTGAAGAATTCATCGGCACATTGACGCCGAGCGGGAAGACGGAGGGCCAGCGCAGCCCATCCCGGATGGCAATCTGCCAAGGAGCGAACATTCATGAGCCTGCAAGGACATTCGCCGAAGCTTACCAGCCGCGGTTACGTCGATGTCGTGTTTTGAGCCAGCCTTGCCGTATCGTGGTATGTCGACTGACTCTGGTGCGGGGCTTATTCTGCCGGTTTGCCCGCTGGCGGCGGGATGGTGATGTCGACCGGAGTCACTTTGCCTAGGGAGTCGAGCGCGGGTTTAATCTCGGATTGATTGCCCACGACGACGATGCCCAGTTTGGATGGATCGACGTACTTGTTGGCTACACGGGAGACATCGGCTGCGGTTACGCTTTCGATGCCGGTCTTGTACTTCTCCAGGAAGTCTGCAGGGTAGCCGTAGAAGGCGAGCGTGACCTGCTCGCTGAGGGTCTTGTCGGGCGAATCGTAGTGAAAAATGAAGGAGTTCAGGAGCTGATCCTTTGCCTTGGCGAGCTCGCTTGCCGTGGGTGGATTGCTTTTGAGGCGCTCGACCTCATCAAGCATGGCCTTGGTCGCGGCGACCGTCGAGACGCTTTTGGTTCCGGCGATGACGTAGAAGATCCCCGGGTGATCGTAAGAGGCTCCGTAGCTTCCACTGACCGAGTAAGCAAGGCCCAGCCTGGTGCGGACATTTTGCACGACGCGCGAGCCGAAGCCGCCTGAAAAGACTTCGTTCATGACGCTAAGAGCGTAGTAGTCCGGGTTCGAGCGCTCGGTGCCGAGGCCGACGATGAGCACATTGGACTGATTGACATCCTCTTTATTCACGAAGCGGACGCCTGGCCTGGGATCGGTGAAGGTGAACTTCTCGGACGCGATCACCTGGCTGCGGGGGAGCGGGTCGAAGGCGGCGCGGAGCTTGGCCTCCATGGCCGCGGAATCAAAGTCGCCGGAGACGGCAACGATCATGCCGTTGGCAACGACGGTTCGGTCGTGCCAGGCCTTGAGATCGTCGAGGGTGACGGCGTCGACGGTGGCGTATTCGGTCTGGCGGGCATAGGGATTGCTGGGACCGTAGACCACCTTGAGAGCCTCGCGAATGGCAATATCGCTGGCATCGTCGTTGCGGCGTGAGATACCGGTCTCTATCTGGCGTTTGGCGAGGGCGAGTTTGTCGGTTTTGAAGACAGGGTGCAGGAGCAGGTCGACCGCCGAGGTGAAGACGCTATCGAAATCACCCTTGAGGCTGGACCATCGAAGGGACGTGTTGGCGGAGCCTCCGGAGGTCTCGAGGTTTGCGGCCTTGGATTCGAGCTGATCGTCGAGCTTGTCGCCATCCGTGGTTGCGGTTCCGCTGGTGCGCCAGGTCTGCCCATACAGGGAGACGAGGCTGATCTTGTCTGCCGGCTCATCGCGGCTGCCGCCGCGAATGAGGATGCTGCCGTTGATGAAGGGGAGCTCGTGGTCCTCCTGAAGGAAGAGGACGACACCATTCGTAAGTTCGATGCGTTTGGGCTGCTGCGGTTTGAAGGCGTGCAGCGGAGGAATGGGAATCTTCTTCCAGGATTGTGGGGGAGCGGTTGCTGCCGTCGCGGGTTTCGCTGGAGCCGGTGCTACCTGCGCTTGCGAGAGCTGCGAAGGGACAAGAGTGACGAACACGAAGGCTGCCAGTGTCCAGCGAATTCGATTCCATCCGTGCTGATTCATAACTCGGTTCACTCCGCACCTCCGTCAGTTTTTGCGGGCTTCTTAGGCGCGACAAATTCGATGCGCGCGCTGGTGCGGTTGCTCTCAACGAAGACCTTGTCAGCTACACGCCGGATATCGGACTTCGAGACCGCGTTGATGCGATTGAGCTCACGGAAGAGCTCGCGCCAATCTCCGTAACGGGTCTGATATTCGGCGAGTTGATGCGCGAGGCCGTCGTTATCGGCGAGACCTCGAAGCAGGTCGGCGCGGGCGCGGGTTTTGAAGCGGGCGAGCTCCTCGTCGGAGACGTCCTCGGTCTTCAGGCGATCGAGCTCCTTGTGGATGGCTGTACGCATCTCCTCGGGAGTATGGCCGGGGAGAGGAACGGCATAGAAGGCGAAGAGGCCCGGGTATTTATCGCCCGGGAAGCCGGAGAAGCCTTCACCCTCGGCCGCGATCTTCTGATCACGCACGAGGGAGCGGTAGAGCCGGGCAGTGCGGCCGTTGGAGAAGATGTCGGTGATGGCGTCGTAGACGGAGTCATCGGGGTCACGATAATCAGGCCGGTGGTAGCCCTCGAGATAAAAGGGCTGGGTGGCCTCGCGGATAACGACGGACCTCTCCGCGAACTGCGGAGGCTCGACGGTGGTCATGGGCGCGGGCCTGGGGCCGGCGGGGATCTTCGAGAAGTAGCGCTCGAGGACAGGCATCGTCTCCGAAGCCTTGAGGTCGCCGGCGACCGCGATGACGATATTGGATGGGACGTAATACTTTTTGTGGAACTCCTCAGCCTCGGTCGCGGAGACCTGAGAGATCTCGCTCTCCCAGCCTACGCCGCTGCGGCCATAGGGATGGGCGACGTAGGCGGTGGCGAGGAACTGCTCGACCATGCGGCCGATGGGATTGGAGTCGATGCGCATGCGGCGCTCCTCCTGCACGACATCGCGCTCCTTGTAGAACTCGCGCTGGACGGGATGACCGATGCGCTGGCTCTCGAGGTAGGCCCAGAGTTCCAGGCGATTCGAGGGCATCGACCAGAAGTACTGCGTGGAGTCTTCGCCGGTGGAGGCGTTGATATCGACGGCGCCGTTCTGCTCTGCAATCTCGGAGAACTGGTTGGGAATGACATATTTTTGCGCGGCTGCCTGGGCCTCTTCGAAGGTCTTCTTGAGCTGCGCGAGTCTGGCGGGGTCCTGACCGACGCGCTTGCGGTACTCGTCGTCGTAGGCTGCGTAGGCGATTTCGACCTTGGCAAGAGCGACTTTTTCGGAGGGATAGTTGGTGGTGCCGATGTCGGTCGATCCCTTGAAGGCCATGTGCTCGAACATATGGGCAAGGCCGCTTGCGCCCTGCGGATCGTCGGCAGACCCGGCATCGACGAGGGTGTAGAAGCTGAAGACGGGGGCCTCAGGACGCTCGCAGACGATCAGGGTGAGGCCATTGGGAAGGACCTTCACGGTAATGCGTTTCTCAAAGCTCGCGAGATCCTGCGAACGGGCCGTACTGCTTAGAGCGAGACCGAGGGTAAGGGTTGCAAGCACACATCGAACGGACACGCGACTACCTCCAGAGAACAATCGCCCAAAGTTTTACTATACCGAAGCTGGTACAGGATCTTTTGTGAGCCCCGGGGGTTCGAAGGTCGTTTCAAGCTTTGGATTAAAAAAGAAACTCCCGGGGCAGCGAAGTCGCAAGCGCCCCGGGAGAACAGGAGCGGTGGGTTAGAACAGGATGCGTCCGCCCACCTGTAGGATGCGGTTGCTTCCACCGCTGCCGGTGACCTGGCCATAAGTCGAGCTATTCATCGCAGCCGACGGTGTGCCAAGGTTGGTCAAGTTGAAGACGTTGGTGAATTCGCTGCGAAGCTGGAACTTCAGCGATTCGCGGATGCCAAAGGTACGGAAGAGCGCAGCGTCGACGTTCCTGTATCCCGGCGATGAAAGCTGAGCCGGACGTGTATTACCGAGGAGACCCAGAGGGCCGACTCCAGGACATCCGGCATCGACACCGGGCCTGCAATACGCGGATGTGTCAAACCACTGCTTCATCATGGCCTGACGGGAGCGACCGTTGTCGATGAGATGAGGAACCTTGCCGGCCGCGACGCTCGGGCGATTGTTGCCATTGCCCGAGAAGTAATTGTCGTTGCCGGTGGTCACCGTGAAGGGCTGACCGCTGTTCGCCGTCCAGATTCCGGTTACCGTCCAGCCATTGAGCGCGGTACGAACGAACCGGTTGTAGTGGTCGAAATAGTCCGGCCTCCAGACAAAGGACATGGTCATCATGTGACGACGGTCCTGATCTGAACGCTGACGGTACTCAAGCTGCGGGTAGTTGGAATCGACGAAGGTGCCATTTAGGCCGCTGGTGCTATCGAGCGTGTTGCTCTGCAGCGTCTTGCTCCAGGTGTAGTAGCCTCGGGCGCTGATGTGATGCGTGATGCGCTGTTCCAATGTGATCTGGAGCGCGTTGTAGTTGGAGTTCTGGTTGGAGCGAATGATCCACACGTTGCTGTAGATCGGATTCGTCGCGGACTGACCATACATGGAGTTGAGCGGCCGACGATTGTTGACGGTACCGCTGGTATTGGCATAGGCGCAGGCCTGGCTCAGATCCGTGCAACTGGCACCGCTGGCACCTGCCGCGTTGATGTTGAACTGTGGTCCATTGATGTCGTTGTAGAGCGGGAGCTTGCGGTTAAGCGAGCCGACATAGTAGGCGCTTATCGCAAAGCCATTCGTGAACTGCTGCTGGAATCCAAAGTTAAGCTGGATGGAATACGGCCAGCGATAGTTGGGATCGAACGCAACAACCTGGTTGAGAGGGAGGAACGTGGCGTTGCCTGTTCCACGGGAGAAGTTCAGAGCCGGATAGGGGTTCGATCCGGTCGGGAACTCCGTTGGGTCGTTGGAGTATGGATGAGTGAGCGAGACGACCTTGGTGTAGGTATTGCGAACAGCGTAAGGAGAGAAGTTTGACGGAAACTCCCACTGGTTGCCAGAGATGCCTCCGAAGAAGAGACCGGCGGCACCATGGAAGACTGTCTTGCCGTTGCCGAAGGGGTCGTATGCGAAACCTACGCGAGGCGAGGCATGGTTCTTCGGCGTAAATGCGCCGTTGCTGGGCACGCCGGGATCGCCCGGGAAGAGCATTCCGATCGGAGCAAGCTGTTGCCCGGTTTTGCCTACGATCGACACATTCGGAAATGCGTGCGACTGGACACCTGGCGTGAAGTTGGTTTGGCGGACCTGAGTGTCAGTCGGAGCCTGCTGCCAATCGTAACGGATTCCGAGATTCACAGTTAGATTCGGCAACAGGCGCCAGTCATCCTGCGCGAACAGAGCGTAGTTGAAGTAATTGGCGTTCCCGTAGAGGCCGGTGTCCTGCTGCATGTTGAGCGGGGTTCCGGCGAGAAAGTCCGACAGGCCATTGGTCGTACGTGCGCCACTGGGTCCGTTCGTCGACGAGAAGGTGAAGACACCATAGTTGAACAGAGAGGTGAGCTGGAAATCCTTCTCCAGTCCTGCTTCACCACCGAAGTAGAGAGAGTGTTTGCCACGGGTTGTAGTAAGGACATCGCGAAGACCGTAGAGATTCGTTCCCGCCTTGGGACCGGTGATGGCCTGGCCAAGAGTGAAGCTTTCCACGCCGTTAACCTGGATCTGTCCGCGAGAGGGCGCTCCGACTACTCCAAAGTCCGAACCGAAGTCAGCGAGTGTGCTGTCGCCAGGAACAGCGTTTCGGCCTCCGTTCTGGCGGGTGTAGCTGAGCCAGAATTGATTGATCGTGCGCGGGTTGATGGTCCAGATGTCGCTGAGATTGGCATTCTGCTGTTTGTTGGCGTAATTCGAGTAGGACCAATCCTGCGTGAATGTGGTTGGGACGACGCGATTTTTATAGTTAAGAAGGTAATAGCTCAGAGTCACACGGTGGTTCGTAATGACCTGATGGTCCGTCTTGACCAGATACTCTTCGTTCTGCTCGGGAGTTGGTTGAAGGGTGCGATAGGTGTATGGGGTGTCACTCGTGCGAAAGGGCTGTTTCGGGCGCGCGGTCAGAGCTTTGCTAATGTAGTTAAGAACATTGACTGCAGTGGGATCGACGGAAGGAAGCTTATTGCCTGGATAGGGCTGGCCGGTAGCGGGATTGCAGACAAGAAATTTGATATTGGTATTGTCAGAACTAGTCGGGGTCTGTTTGCACGACGTAATGTCGGTCGGCATGTTCTCGGAAAAGTCTCCCCGGATCTGCGCGGCGGAGGGAAGATTCCCGCTGTAGGTTCCGGCGGTGCTGAAGCGATACCCTCCAAAACTGCCGAAGAAGAAATCTTTGTTGTGTCGGATAGGACCGCCAAAGGTGGAACCGAACCGGTGCAGATTGTAGGGAGTCTTCTGGGCGTTCAAGCCGGCATTATGCCCGATAGCATTGAAGTTTCTGTCACGGAAGAATTCGAACACCGATCCGTGGAAGCTATTGGTACCGGACTTTGTGACCACACTGACGACGCCAGCCGAGTATTTACCAAGCTGTGCGCTGTAGTTGTTGGTAACGACGTTGAACTGGCTGATGGCATCAGGATTGGGAACCTGGTTACCGCTGTTGCGGAGACCGGTCATATTCAGACCGCCATCAAGATAATAGGAGACCTGGCCGACGAAGCCGTCGGTGGAACCGTTGATAAGGACCTTGAGTTCCTGATAGCCAAGGTTATTGATTGTATCAACCTTCTGAACACCTGGAACGAGCTGGAGCAGGCGGGAGACGTCGCGATTGACCAAGGGAAGATTATCAATCTCCACGTTGGAGACTGTTTGGTCCAGGGTTGAATTGCCCAGGTTGACCAGGGGCACATCGGCGCTGACGTTAACGGTTTCGCTGGCTCCTCCGATATCGAGTGTCAGGTTCAGCGTTGCATTCTGCAGGACGGAGAGCACGACTCCGCTGCGCTGAAGGGTCTTGAATCCGGAGGCCGTTACCGTGACTTTGTAGGGGCCGACGGGAAGGAATTCCTCGTGATAGCCGCCGTCCTCCTTCGTTGTAGAGACACGGGCAAAGTTCGTGTCGGTCTGTGTGAGCGTGATCGTTGCATTCGGGATCACTGCTCCACTGGAATCTGCAATCGTGCCGGATATTGTGGCTGTGCTCAACTGCGCGTGAGCCGCGGCGCTGAGCACCGTCACCCATGCAGCGAGCAGCATCCATCGCCAGCCTTGTGAGAATAAGGCTTTCTTCATGTACTGCCTCAAAAAGTCAAACGTTTGTCTTGTGCTCCCTATTGGGGCCCGAGACATTATTGTGGGAATCGCTGAAAGATAGTTCGTGGAACGAACAATTGTCAATACTCTTTCTTCGCCATGGTTGAAAAAGAGCCGAAATGGAACTGAGAGGAGGAAAGTCCCGGCGATTCCACTGCAAGAGTGGGGAAGGCATCCGGCAAATCCTGCGTTGACGCGAGAGGGGGCCATCCTCTCTTGAGAGGTAGGCAGCGCTAATTTCCGGTTGATTCTGCGGATGGGACCATGGCGGCCAAAGGCATCGCTTAAGACATATAATTCAGACCGTCTACAAAGTGGCCCCGTTTCCAGACAGAAAAGACTTTCCGCCGAAGAGGCCGGGAGTCGCGAATAGAGAAGACAAGAGAACTCCTTACCCTGTAAAACGTTTGCTCTAGATTGTTTTTCATTTTGTTCACCCTCCGATAGGGAACGTTCTTAAAGATGCCGACGCCTCCGACACATCCGTTTACGTTCACAAGAAAGCAAAGTGCCTCAAACAAGACGCCGCGACAGATCAATCGCAATCTTGTCTTCAACCTCATCCGCACGAGGCAGCCGATCTCGCGCGCGGACCTGGCGCGGGTCTCGGGACTGCAGCGCAGCACCATCTCGCTCATCGTCGAGGACCTGATTCGGGAGCGATGGATCCTCGAGGGATCGATCGGAAGATTGCCACGCGGCCGCCGTCCGACGTTTCTGGAGCTGAACCATCAGCGGGCCGTGATTGCCCTGGACATTCATCCCTCGCAAACCACGGTTGCGGTCACAGATCTGGGAGGAAGGATCGTCGCGCAGAATATCGTCGCTTTACCGGATGATCCGGCCAAGGCAATCTCTCCGATCGTCAACGCGATTAAAAAGCTGATCGCCGATCATGCGGGCAAATCGTTTGATGGGATTGGAATCAGCCTGCCGGGCCGCGCCGACCCGCGATTGAAGCGCCCGATCTTTGCGCCCAATGTGAGCTGGCCCATGCAGAGCCTTCAATCGAAGATCCACCGCGCGACCGGCCTGCGCGTCGAGATGGAGAACGTCGCCAACGCCTGCGCGCTCTCCGAGGTCTGGTTCGGCGACAGCGATGGACTCAATGACCTGGTAGTGGTCAATGTCTCGGAGGGCATCGGCACCGGCATCTTCTCCAATGGCCGCCTGCTTCGCGGCGCCAATGGCATGGCCGGCGAATTCGGCCACGTGGAGATGGAACGGGACGGACAGCCCTGCGGCTGTGGCGGACGCGGCTGCTGGGAGACCATGGCATCCAATCGTGCGGGCCTGCGCTACTATCGCGAGATCAGCGGCCGCTCCGCTCCACCAAGTTTCACCGCTCTGGTGAAGATGGCCCAGGGCGATGATCGTCATGCCATTGAGGCTTTGGAGAAGATGTCGTGCTGCCTCGGAAGGGGTCTGCGGATGATCGCCTCCGCGCTGGCGCCAAGCGAGATCATCATCGTGGGCGATATCACCAGCGCATGGCACCTGTTCGGCCCTAAGATCGAGGCCGAGCTCAAACAGAATGCCTTTTCGAAGGCCCCAAAGCTGCGGCCCTCGTTTGAGGGCAATACCGCTCGGCTGCGCAGTGCTGTCGCGCTTGTCATGAATCAAGGCCTTAACTGAATGGAAAGGAATCTGCCGTCTATGTCTGCTGTAGAACTTCGGTCGTCGCATCCCGCTCTCAACTCCTCTTTCTTTAATCTCTCTTTCGCTCGCCGCGCCGGTGGAGTGGGTCTTGTCGCTTTGGGTGTGCTGATCGGTTCAAGCACCTCTTTGTCCGCACAGGCCGCTTCAACTCCCACGACGGCGAACAAACCTGCGCCTCCGGATTCCAAATCATCGGGCGATGCCCCGGATGATCCCGGCCCGCTTGCTACCGATATCTCCCCAGAGTTGAAGCCGAAGGCGATTCAGGCCGTGGTCGAGAAAGTTGCGAGCTGGCAGGTCAAGGCCGCCGAGCCGACCTTCAACCGGCTGTGGACCTATGCGGCCCTCTACGACGGTCTGATCGCCGCCTCGAAGACGACAGGCGATCCGAAGTTCCGCGATGCCGTGCTGAAGTTTTCGGAGCAGGAGAAGTGGATGCTGATCGACAATCGCTTCCCCCATGCCGATGATCAGGCGCTGGGCAAGGCGTACATGGAGCTTTATCTCGGAGACCCGAAGAACGCACGCAAGCCCGAGCGGATGACGAATACGAAAGAGATCATCGACCGGCTTGTCGTTCGTCCGGACGATCCCGCGAAGCTGCTCTGGTGGTGGTGCGATGCGCTCTACATGGCTCCTCCGGTGCTCTCGCGGATGTATCTTGCCACCGGAGATAAGAAGTATCTCGACTATATGGACCACGAGTGGTGGCAGACCTCGGCCGCACTGTACAGCAAGCAGGATCATCTTTACTTCCGCGATGAGCGTTACCTTACGCAGAAGCAGGCTAACGGAAAGAATCTCTACTGGTCACGCGGCAATGGATGGGTGATGGGTGGACTGGTGAAGGTTCTCGAGATCATGCCGAAGAACTATCCGGCCCGGACAAAGTACATCGAGCAGTTCCGCGAGATGGCTGAAGAGGTGAAGGCGATCCAGGGCAAAGACGGTCTGTGGCGCTCGGGCCTTCTCGATCCCGATGCCTATGAACTGCCCGAGGTCTCCGGTTCGGCATTCTTCACTTACGCGATTGCCTATGGCATCAACGAACATATCCTCGACCGCAAGACGTATCTTCCAGTCGTTGAGAGATCGTGGAAGGGAATGTTGCAGCATGTCTATGCGGATGGACGGCTTGGCTCCATTCAGCCGGTCGATGCGCAACCGGGCAAATTCAAACCCTCGGCGAGCCACGTCTACGGCGTCGGCGGATTCCTGATGGCCGGCTACGAGATGAACAGGCTCGCGGGGGGCAAGCACTAACGCAACATTCACTTGATAGAGGTGCCGCTGTGGAGACAATCTATGGCGGCATCCTTATTTAAAAGTGAAACTCAGACCCAGAGCAGGGGCTGGCGAATTGGAAAATTGCGAATGACCTCTGGCTCTGTCGGGTCCGGATTCAGCCGCCTCCAGACAGTAATGTAGTCCGGCTTGCTGTACGCAAGTCCGGAGAAGAGAAGCGCGGGATTGCGTACGGGGAAGTCGTCCCAGTGCTCGACGTCATGCGGGAAGGGCCACTTCGTCTTGTCATCGATGTATGTAAACATGAATTCCATCATCTTCTTCAGACTGCGGCCATCTGCCGTCGAGAAGGTCCACAGATCGTCCTTCGCGGTTGAGACGCTCTGTGCCAGACCGCAGAGCACATCCATATTGAAGAGCGAGTAGCTGTAAGGTTTGGTTCGAGCTAGTTCGAGCGGGAGTTGGCCATCGGGCGCGATCTGGTTCGGCACCAGCGTAGAGCGAAAGCGGTCGCGACACCACTGCATCACTTCTTCATTGCCCGTGAAGTGTGCGAACTCGCCCGCCTGCAGAACCCAACACGTCCCGTGATTGTTATTCGCGTCGCGCTCCTCCTGGCCATTCTTCGAGGACTGCATCCACTGCAGATAGTCGGCGAACCAGCGGAGGACCTCGCCTCCCGCGCGTAGCTCGCTGGCATTGTTCAGCAGCGTGGCGGCGCGCGCCACCTCGACCAGGTGCAGCGTATCGATGATGCCGACGCCGCGGCCCTTGTTCACACCGAAGATAGCCTGCGCGTGTTCGAGGTTCGGGTTCATCTTCGTCGCCGGATCGGCAAACCACGCCCGCAGATGACGTCCTGCATGATCGGCATATTTTTTCTGCCGCGTCAGCAGCCACGCCGCAGTGAGAGCGGGAACGATTAGGCTGAGACGAACCATCGCCTCACGATGTGCGTTGAAGTTTGCCGGGTTGCTGAATCCATCGCGGCGAATATAAGGCCCGCCGGGATTCTTTGGATCGGGCCACCAGTAGTCGCCCTCGGAGTAGAAGTCGTGCGGTCCGCCGGGACTGCGATCGGAGTGGGAGACCGTGACCGTCACCGGGGGCTCCGAGAGATATCTGTTCGCCGCAGAGAGAATGCGGTTGCGGTCCGTAGACTCAACGAGCGCGTAGGCGCCCTTGATCGGAGCGGCCCAGAGCGAAGGACGAGCAGCGCTGGCCGCGACAGCCGCTGTCAGCACGCAGAACTCTCTTCTTGAAAACTTCTCCATCTCTTATCTCCGTCGTTCCCATCCTATCGGCTTCACGACACGCTACAGAGAACTCTCGCGCAGACAAGAATTTACCAGAGATTCTCATAGCGCCCCTTGACTCACTGAATGACCATTCAGTATTCTTCACCCGCATACGAAGTTCGTCTCAACCCAGGAGATCTCTGCATGTCGAACAGCCTCGCGCCGGTCCGCACGATCCGCAAAGTCGCTGTTCTCGGTGCGGGAACCATGGGGTCGCGAATCGCTGCGCATATCGCGAATGCGGGTCTTCCGGTGGTGTTGCTGGACATCGTGCCTCCGGGTGTTCACGGCTCTGCAACGAGGGCCGAGCGAAATAAATTTACATTTGCAGCTCTCGATCATCTGAAGAAGGCTAAGCCCGCGTCCTTTTACATGACCGAATCCGCGAAGCTGATCACGACTGGAAACTTCGAGGATGATATGGCGCAGATCGCGGACTGCGACTGGATCCTTGAGGCGGTCGCGGAGAACCTCGAGATCAAACATGCGCTTTATGCGAAGGTTCTCGAGCATCGGCGCACGAACGCCATCCTCACCACAAACACCAGCGGACTGCCCATTGCCAGCCTCGCCGAGGCTCTCCCGGCAGAGGTGAAGCCCTTCTTCTTCGGAACGCACTTCTTCAATCCGCCGCGTTATATGCGATTGCTGGAACTCATCCCGCTTTCCGAAACAAGCCCCGATGCAATCTCAACCATCACCCACTTCTGCGACCATCGACTCGGCAAGTCCATTGTGACTTCGCGAGATACGCCGAACTTCATCGCTAACCGCATTGGCACCTTCTCCATGGGAAACGCTATCCGCTTGATGCAAGAGCAGGAACTGACGATCGAAGAGGTCGATGTCTTGACGGGAGCGGCGCTGGGCTGGCCGAAGACGGGAACCTTTCGCCTCGGCGATATGGTTGGCGTTGATGTGTTTGCGCACGTGGCGCGGAACTTCGAGACGAAGGCGGAGAGCATCGGCGATGAGCGCGCAGACATTAAGCTGCCTGGCTTTATTGATGGGATGCTTGAGAAGAAGTGGCTCGGCGACAAGGCGGGCCAGGGGTTTTACAAAAAGGCGGGAAGGGATGCGGAGGGTCGTGATCTGCGCCATGTCCTCGACTGGCAAACTCTCGACTATCATCCCTCGGAGCGGCCGAAGTTTCCTGCGCTCGAGATGGCGAAGAACGTGGAGGCAACAGCAGCGCGCGTGGCGCAACTGCTTCATGGAGATGCGAACGGCGACAAGGCTGCGCGCTTCTACTGGCCGCTGCTGACGGAGCTCTTCACTTACGCGGCCAACCGTGTCTCCGACAAAAATGGCGAGCCCGCAGCCAGCATCGTCGAAGTCGACACGGCGATGCGCACGGGCTTCAACTGGGAGCTGGGGCCTTTCGAGCTCTTCGACGCCGTAGGTGTTCGTGCCACGACGGACAAGATGCGCACTGCTGGAGTGCCGATCGCGGCAAATGTCGAAAAGCTTCTGGCATGGGCGGA
>Ga0193742_1000390_pt1 | contig 30603 bp, 25 predicted proteins | sample L2c1metaG_FD_165511 | JGI IMG/M metagenome (GOLD analysis project Ga0193742, IMG submission 165511) | Soil microbial communities from a riparian zone of the East river system, Colorado, United States - L2c1 | ecosystem: Environmental > Terrestrial > Soil > Riparian zone | place: USA: East River... | reverse complement strand
GTGGCGGCGGAGGCCACGGCGGCGGAGGTGGCATGGGCGGTGGCTTCGGTGGTGGCGGTTTCCATGGCGGCGGCTTTGGCGGCGGTGGCTTCCATGGCGGCATGGCCGGCGGCTTCCACGGTGGCGGATTCCGTGGCGGCCGGATGGCCGGCGGATTCCATGGCGGTGAGTTTCGTGGCCGCGGCGACTTTCGTGGTCGTGGATTCCGTGATCGCGACTTCGGGCGCCGCCGCTTCGGATTCGGCTACCCGTATGACGACTACGCCTACTGTTACCCGTATGGAAATGGGTACACGTATGGAAATGGGTGTAGCTATTACCCGAACACCTACAGCTATGGGTACTAAGACTACGGCAGTTACTATGTAGTTCGGCGATGCGTGCACACCACGCATGGCCGGCACCTGCAACTCCGTCAGGTGCCTGCCGACCTCAGCGCTCTCTCGCGCTGAGGTCACAGGCGATTTCCGCGGTTCGCTAATGCGTCGAAGCTCTAAGGTCCGTTCGACACGACGTCGCGATTGCGGGGACTATCAAGCTGCTGCATGGACCACCTGTTCTGCCGCTGAACTGAATAGGAGGCCGAGATACAAGCGCGCGATGCTGGCGTTGTGGCTGATGACCGCTTGGGGTCATTCGCGTCGCTTGACCGCGTGCAGCTCACCCCCGGCTAACCCCACAAGCAAACATAATCGCGGACCGTCGGCATGTCTCAAAAGTGCCAAGAACGGACAAAGGGACGCGGTAACGGCGCCCGCGATACAGGTCCTCCGCGATCCGAGCCTACTTGCTGGCGGGCTGCGGTCCTGGTGAACTTGGCGGCGCAACGTTGAAAGTGTCATCTCGAATTTTGAAGTTGTTGCCATCTCGGACTAGCGTCATTGCAAAGTAGCCGCGAACAGGCTGGTCGCCTATTTTCATGGTCCACTCCCCTGCCTCCCAAATTGAGTCACTCAAGGCTCTAACGATCAGGGGCGAGATGGAGAGGTCGTGAAATCGCGACTGGAACCGTTTATCCGAATCCTTATGAATGGCATCGCGACCCTGGATGATTCCTTGAGGCGTAATACGGATGCCGTCCTCGGAGAAAAGCGCTGCTAGAGCGGCCGCATCCTGTCGATTGAATGCGGTCGTAAACTGCACGTGAACTTCTCGTGCGGCTTGCTGATCAGTTTGCGGCACGTTTTGCTGCCCTATGGCGGATGTTGCCAGTCCGATCAGAAGGGATGTGATCAGAAGACTGATCTGTCGGCTCATCTTGTCTCCTCCTGTCGCTTCCTCAGGTCACGGTCAGTCCGCGCCTACGCCGGCGCTTTTGATGACCCGCGTACACGCGGTGCTTTTAGTTCGGAACTGTTCGGCGCACTCCACTCGCGTATTGCCGACCGTTTGGAATCCGAGCCCGGCCAAAGGGCCGTTGGCTCAGGCGGCAACCAATCAATGACGTGGGGATACCATTATCGACGCTATCGGGATATCCTAAGGATTTAGCAAAATCGATATCGGCATCGATATGACCATCGATCTCAAACACCTGCGGTACTTTCTCGCGGTCGCCGAGGAGCGCCCCATCACCCGCGCGGCCGAAAAGCTCGGCATGCGGCAGCCGCCACTCAGCCAGCGCATCAAGGAGATCGAGCGAAAACTCGATGTCCAGCTCTTTCGCCGCCAAGCGCGCGGAGTCGATCTGACGGAGGCTGGGCGCGTGTTCCTTGAAAATGCCCGAACGATGCTCGCGCACTACGAACGCGCCTTGCAGTCGACGCGCCGGGCAGCACGGGGCGAGCAAGGTGAGCTCTCGGTCGGCGTCATGCCGACCGCGTTCTTCCACCCGTTTGTGCCGTCCGCGATCCGTGACTTTCGGAAAAAATTCCCTAGCGTCTCTGTCTCCCTGGACGAGTGTCTCCGCGCAGAAGCGTTCAAGCGCATCCAGAACGAGCGGATGGATGTGGCGTTCATGCGCACCACGGGACAGGCGCCGGAAGGGCTCGTCATCTATCCGTTATTGGCCGAGCCGATGATTCTTGCTGTACCGGCGGCGCATGAGCTGGCGCAGCGGGACAGGGGCAAACCGTTGTCGTTGCGCCAAGCCGCACGTACCACGTTCATCGTCTATGCCCGCCAACTCGGTCCGGTTTTCTTTGAAGCAACGATTGCGGCCTGTCGGAGAGCCGGATTCAGTCCGCAGATCGGCCAGGAAGCGCCGCTTGCCGTGTCGGCCTTGAACCTTGTGTCAGCAGGAGTTGGGATTGCACTGGTGCCGCACTCCATGCGGAGAATGGGCCTCGACGGCGTCGTCTACCGCGACCTGAAAGGTGAGGTCCCGAAGGCCGTCCTGAGCATAGTGGCGCGCCGCAACGACACTTCGAACGTCGTGCGCAACTTCCTAACCATGGTCCGCCGCAGAGCAAAGGAAGCAGATGCTCGCTCCCAAAGTGATCGGCAAATCTGAAAAGCGATCCCAATCCCTCGCGTCCGTTATGGGGTCAAACGCTTCAGGGCGTTCTGCCTATAGACCGGCCGAGAGTCCGCTTTGGCCCGAATTCGCCTACGCCAATTTACTTCAGCCGGAAATTGATATCGAACTGCCCACGCAAAAAACTATCATGAGCTGGGATCCACCAAACAGCTTTTTCTTGAACTCCCGCGCAGAAAATAAGCTACCGCCGGAGCGGGACTACGCTGACGCTCCGGTGATCGTTTTTGAAAACAAAAGCAGCATCATTGGTCAAGACGCGTCGATCGCATGGGAGATTTCCCAATACGACGTCAAATCCCTCGTGGAGTCCTCTGCCCGTTTGAAAAATTACGACGTAACCTTCACACAAGATTCCATTCTCATCGGTCCGCGGTCGCCCATTGCAATGCCAACCGGGCTGCCTACGCGATACAACAAGATATTCCGGCAGAACGTCCCTCCCCTCGCTTTTCTTGGAAAACGCGTCGAAAGCTGGATTCCGGCCGGACTGTGGACACAGGCGATGATCTATTTCTTGGCCACATTGCCCGAACAGCCTGGCGGCCAATCACCACCTGTGATCTTCACGGTGACTGCAAAATGGAATATCCCTGAGAATGGGAAGCCGGCGCGCTTCAAGGTCACCGCCATTGCCGCAAACGCGAACACACCCGGCCTAGAGACACCAAAGCTTTCCGCGTCCGTTTCCTTAAGCGCTGAAAAGCTGAAAGATTAAAAAAGCCATGACGGGGCTTCCGGAACGAATATCAACTCTTGAACAGCACGCTCGCACTTGGCGGTTCCAAGGTTGACTAAATGCACCGGAATTGACGGTAACCTTGGGCACGTTGAATTTTGCAAAGACACAAAAAAGCCGTTCAAGTTCGTACAAGATTGCGTCGAGGCAATGAGACAAACCGCGAAATCAATGATTGCAGACGTCGGTGATGCAGAAAAGGCAGATCGCGTGACGAAAGAAAACGCGCCATTCCATCGATGAGCTTTTGGTAAGACTGCTTCAAGCGGCAGGTCAAATCAGAGGTGCACCCGGAACTAGTCACGTGAATCTAAAGTTCGCCACATAAAGTCTGCTGAGCTTTGTAACAGAAGCGTTTTACAGAAGCCAAAATCTGATCGGCAGACTTCGTCCATTTGAAGGGCTTTGGGCTTTTGTTGTGCAGGTCGATGAAGGTACGGATATCGGCCTCGAGCTGCCTGACGGAGGTATGAACGCCTCGCTGGATCTGCTTTCTGGTGAGTTCAGCGAACCAGCGTTCGATTTGATTGATCCATGATGCGGAAGTCGGCGTGAAGTGGACATGATAATGCGGCCGGCGGGCGAGCCACGCTTTGATCGTGGATGTTTTGTGGGTTGCGTAGTTATCCATGACGATATGGACATCGAGCCCTTCAGGCACTTGGGCATCGATCTGTTTGAGGAACTTCAAGAACTCGACTGCCCGGTGACGCTTGTAGCATTTGCCGATGACAAACCCCGAGGCGACATCGAGCGCGGCAAACAGTGAGGTTGTACCATGCCGCACATAGCTGTGCGTGCGCCGCTCCGGCACGCCAGGCATCATTGGCAAGACCGGTTGCTCGCGATCAAGCGCCTGGATCTGGCTTTTCTCATCAATGCTGAGGACAAGGGCTCGGTTCGGCGGGGATAGGTAAAGGCCGACGATATCGCGTACCTTGTCGACGAACAGCGGATCGCTCGACAACTTGAATGTCTGACTACGATGCGGCTGCAAGCCGAACGCCGCCCACATTCGGCGGATCGTGGTGTGAGAAAAGCCAGTTTCCGCAGACATCGAGCGGATCGACCAGTGCGTCGCATCGGCCGGCGTCGTGCGCAACGTCCGCTCGATCACGGCAGCAACCTGATCGTCGTTGATGGTTCGGGGGGCGGCCAGGGCGGGCCTCGTCGAGCAGGCCATCACAGCGATCCTTCAAAAATCGGCGACGCCACTTGCCCACAGTGTGCTCGTGGAGGCCAAGTTCGACAGCCACAGACTTGCTTGGCAATCCATCCGCGCATCGTAGGATCGCCCGGCACCGCTCAGATAGCGACCGCGCAGCACGGTGACGGCGGACTTGCCTCTCCAAGTACGTCCGCTCCTGCGCACTCAGCAACAACCGCTCTCCTCTATAGAGATTCGAGCTATTATATAATGTGATTGCGTTCCAGATGACTAGGGCGTGTACTCATAAATTGGGTTTCTTAAGCGAACTCGACGCATGTCCGCTATCCGGCGTATTGCGGACTCAAACCGGACATCGCCTCAGGTCCGAAAAGTGCCAACTGCGGACGTTTAGCGCCTCACCACGCATATCGCGCGACGCCCTTGCCGGCGTAGCTGCGCGTTACGTTGGAGAATTCGCCCTCGAAGGTGGCGGCCGTCGACCAGCCGTTCATCCACCTGGTTTCGGCGGAGGCCGTGACCAGCGCGGATTCGGAAGCCTGTGCCGCGCCGTTGACGAAGAAGCTCGCCCCCGGCAGCGTCAGGAAAGTCGCACCGATGCCGCGGTCTGGGTTGAAATCATGCGCCCACGCCAGACGTCCGCGCAATGTCAGGATAGCCGACTGCATGGCAAAGGACTTGTCGGTACGGAGGCCGAGTTCGCTGCGGGTGTCGGTCACGCTCTTCGCGCCATAGGCCAGTGCAAACGTGTTGGCGCCCGAGATGACGCCTTCCGCATAGGCCGGCAGTTCGAACGTAGCGAACTGGCCTGCCGCGTACGGTGTGAAACCGACCCCGCCGATGACGGGCGCGACAAAGCGGTAACCGCCTTCGATGCGGCCGGACCAGGCATTGGCGTTGAACCGCGCACGCAGTTGATCGATGCCGGCGATGGTGACGGTGCGATCGGTCGTGATGTCCTGCCAGCCATAGGCCAGCGCGCCGCTCAGATAAGCCGCGCCGACATTGTGCCGGATGAACGCGCCGGCCTGGAACAGGTCGGATCGCCCATTGCCAAATCCATTGACGCTGAAATTGGTGCCGCCGCCGGCGAGCGCAAAGCCCGCCAGCGTGTTCGGCGAAATGCGATAGTCGGCGCCGACGGCGCCCGCCGCGATGCTGCTTCTTGTGTCGTTCGATCCAACGATCGTGTTGCCATCGGTCCGCTGCGATCCGCCATAACCGGCCGCCCACACGCTCCAGCGCTGTTCGAACACGGGCGCGATCGGCGGTGCCTTGGTGTAGATCGCGGCCAGCGCATCACCCGGCTTGCGCTTGGCGGCGTAAGCGAGGCTCCCCTCCTCCGCATACGCATTCGGATTGCCGCCGCCGCTGATCGGATCGCCACGCCCGGCAATGAACGGATCGGTCATCACGCCCATGAACTGGCTCATCGCATTGAACGTGGTTTGCTGCGATCCAACAGCGGTCTCGCCCGAGACCTGCGTGAGCCCTGTCGGCGTCAGCGCGCCAAATACCAGCGGAATGCCGCCGGTCGTGTTGAAGAAGTTGATCAACGCATTGCCGACCGCTTGCTGATTGCCGTTCAGGCCGCCGCCGAAATTCGGCGTCGGAGTCGGCGTAAAGTCCAGCGCCAGATTCAGAAAGGCATTGCTGCCGTCATAGCTCAGGCTCGACTTGAATCCACCCGGCAGGTTGGTGTTCACGATTGAGCCGAACCTGTTGCCGCCAAGACCACCGGTCGCGTTCAGGATCGTGTATTGCTTCGCCACATACGTGCCTGCGGCAAAGCTCGCATTGACGGTCGCGCCGCCGAGCGTCGCGCTCCCCGTGACATTGGTGCGATCGGCATTGGCCGGGGAAACCTCGACCAGATAGCTCGATGCAGCTGTGAGCACGAGGCTGCCCTGCACCGTCAGGAGCCCGATCGAATTACCCGGCGAAAGTGTACCGCCATTGATGGTCGTGTTGCCGACCGTGCCGATGCCGGCCAGCGTGCCGCCTGCGTTCACCGTCATGGGCGAATTCGCGATTGTGCCGTTCACCATCAGCGTGCCAACGTTGACCGACCACGGCAGCGCGGCGGTATTGGTGCCGATAAGCGTCCAGGTGCTGCTGCCGCTCTTCTGAAATACGCCGAAGCCCTGATACTGCGCGGTCGACCCGATCTGCGCGACGTTGAAGCTGCTGTTCGCCGTACCGCCGAGCGCGAAGGTGTTGTCGGCGAGGACGCCGGACGCGACCACATTGCCAGCGATGGTCGAGCCCGCCTGCAGCGTCAGGGTGTTGATGCCGCCGGTGAACGTGATGGCGTTAGCCCCCGACGCACCGGAAATCGATCCGCGGTTGATGATCGTCAGATCGCTGCCGCTGATCCCCTCGCCGGACGTTCCCGCCAAGCCGTTGTTGATCCCGGTCCCCGCCGCACTGCCCACACCGCCGCTAATCGTCCCGCTATTGGTGATTATCGCGTTGGCCCCGGTAACGCCGGCCCCGCCATTGCCGCCATTTCCCGCAGGCGCAGTATTATTGAGGTTGGTGTTATTGCCCCCAGCGCCACCGTTGCCGCCGATGATCGTCGCCGAATTCACCAATGTGCCACCGGAGATAAGCGAGACAGCGGCCGCTCCATTGCCGCCATTGCCGCCGAGCGCCGGGCAACAGCCGACGTTAATGCCGCCGGCGCCGCCATTGCCGCCAGTAATGCTGAAGTTGTTGGTGATCGTCGCTCCGCTGGTGCCCAAGACCCCAAAACCACCATCGCCGCCATTGGCGCCAAACGGATTTTGCGATGTGCCTCCGGCTCCGCCGTGACCGCCGGTCATCGCGGCGTTGACCGTGGCATTGGCGCCGTTTTCGACGACGACGCCGTAACCGCCGGCGCCACCGCCGCCGCCGGCATCGCCTAACCCGTTGCCGCCAGCGCCGCCATTGCCGCCTGTGACGCTCGTCGTCAGAATAGAATTCGTTGTGACCACGAGGCCCTGCGCGCCGCCGCCACCGCCGCCACCCTGATTGCTATTCGCGCCGGCCGCGCCGGCGCCGGCATTGACTCCTAAGACGCCCCCGGCGCCGCCGGCCGAACCGCCAGGACTTGTGCCGCCGCGACCGCCGGTGGTACCCGCGCCACCGCCACCGCCGCCGGCGTTAGAACAGCCGCCATTTCCGCCGACCCCACCAATTGTCGTCGCGCTGCTCACACCAGCGGCACCGCCGCAACTGACGCCGCTATTGTTGTTGCCACCACCCTGACCGCCAGTTTGCGCCTGCGCTGGGGCCCCGAGCGCGACAAACAGAGCGACAGTTAGCGCGACCCATTGCAAACGGGGGAATCGTAAGCGTTCGGTAGCGTGTACGTGAATAGCAGCGGCGACAACCGCACGACGACGATCAAGACCGCCCCGCGCAAACAGAAATTGCCACATCCCCAGCACTTTCAACGTCACAACCAGCACGAGCCGCCGGGACTTCCAAAAAGCTGCACCAAGTTCAGCAGGATTCTCGGAGCCGCGCAATCTAAGGGCGGTACCTAAAGCCGGTTCCGCGGACGATGCTTTGGAACCGTACCTATCGAGCAACATCACCCTTCGATGTGTCGCGAGATACGGTTTGCAACAAGCGGGAACGAAGCCATCGTCATGTTTCCTTGATGGTGGACGGATTCCAGGAGCCACCGACCGACGGACCATCTCGAACTGATCGACTTATGTAAACAATTTACAATAGATTTTCTTCTTGCGCTCCCAACGACCGTCGGCGCCGGGGCTGCCATGCCGCCGATCATCCAAGGCTGCGTGTCGTCGGCGGGCTTCCCGGACGTGATCGAGACGTGGACATGGTGATCGTGAGGGTTGGTTCCGGTGTACTTGCGCCAGACGCCGGGCTGCGGACCGGCCGGACCGGAACCGATGCGTCGATTTGAGATCACGTATTTGAGCCGATGGTCCTGATTTTTCAGGATCATGTCGGCAAAGGCGTAGCTGTCGAAGCCGTCCGTGGGATCGTGGGTGATGTCGTACGCAGCGAGCAAGTCCGACAGTGGCTTTGCTTCGTCGGCCGTCAGATGACCTGCCGCCACCGCGGACAGTATCGCGGCATGTGCCTTGGGAACATCGGCCGGGCTGTCCAGCATGGGAAAGTCAGGAATCTCGACATGGCCACCGCGCCGGACAGGGGCTAACCCGCGCCCCAAGCCGCCGAATGGGCGGCGTCGCAAGAGTTACGGACGCCGAAGTGAAGCGTCGGCCTGTTTCGATCCCCAGTGGACTAGGCCAAAGGTCGCAATGGCCTAATTTGAAATTGACGAAGTTCCAGAGCCGCTGCAAAATTAGGCATGGGCCAATCGGAACGACCGACTTGCCCCGGTTGCGGGGCGTTCTTAATCTTGGCGCTGCCTCCCGGCGACAAAGGACGGCGCACGCTCCAATGCTTTGAGTGCGAGCGCCCTGACCCGCTGAAAACCGAGACCGCAACGGGCTGGTTAAAGAGCGAGTTACGGCCCCCAGAATGATGGGGTGGGGATGGCAGATTACCAAGCTTACATCGTCCGTGCCGATGGGCATTTCGTCAACAGTCGGGCCTTCGTCTGCGATAACGATTCGAATGCTACCGTCTGGGCGAAGCAGCTTTTTGATCCCGACAGGGAAGTCGAGCTTTGGTGCGGTGCGCGTCTGGTTACGCGATTAGGCATCAATGGCGAGCCGCAAACCACGCGGTTTCCCACGAGATAACAGAGGGGCGAATGGTCCCGAAGAAGTAAGGCCGCCAACTGAGGCGGCCTCTTCGCGCTGCGGCCGTCATTTCAAACTTGTCCCCGCAGGACGATTGCAGGCCTGGCAGTAAAAGGTATCGCCGTATTCAGATGAAACGGCCCTAAAGCCCGCCGGAAGGCTACTGATAACTACCGCGTCGTTGCCGCCTTGAGACAAGCTGGCCACGCCGGTCGCGGCGCAGTTACCGCACCGCAAGATTTCAGCCCACTGGGTCGGAACGGTCATCGCGGGGATATGCTCATGCGAATTGGGCGATTTCGAGTACTGGCCTGCTTAGGACTCCTTGTGGCATCGTTTTGACAATTCATTCCGGAGTCCCGGAACTATCCTGCTCCGAGCGCGTTATGGGCGCGGCTGGGGAACTGCAAATGAAGTTGCTGAACGAATACCTGGAGCACGCGCTCGCCTTTGAACGAATGGCGGCTCAAGAAAACAATCCAGAAGTTAGAGCGCAATTCGAGGAGCAGGCGAAGGCCTATCGCAACCTCGCCGCTGAACGCGCGACAAGGTACGGGCTTCCAGCCCCAAGTCCACCGCAAGAGCTAAACCGACAGTAAGGGCCGCCCCTAATCCTTCACTTCGTCAAATAAAATATGTCGCGAACAGAGCATTAGGTCTATTGTTAGCGTCATCATCGCCCGCCCTCGGCTTGTATCGATGACTGAGAGCGCGTTGTGCTCCCGCCTCATTCAGCGGGAACGTCATGTGCAGCAAGTGCAAAGACTTCGACGAGAAGATCGCGCATTACCGGCGGATCGGAGTCTACATTCCCGACGAGCTTACCTCGAACGGGATCAAGCAATTGATAGAGCAGGCGATCGCTGGAAAGTCCGCGCTTCATCCCAAAGAAGCAGGCCACGGGCCCTCTTCCACCATTTGCAAATCCGCGACCTGAAAGAGTAAGGGGCGTACATGATGTTTTTCCAAGAGAAGATCGCACCGCCCGGACCGCTGCCAATTTCTGACCGAACCGGCTGATGTGCTGGTCCTTCACCGCACTATCGAATCCCTTCAGCGTGAGAATGTTTGGCTGAACGCGCGTTTGGATCGACTGCTACGCAAAGAAACGGCCCCAACCTCGGAGGCGAGGAACACTGGGTCCGCTCTTAGCTCGGCAGCGCCCGCGGCGACTGGCGCATTCCGAGTATTTCAAGAACGCTCCCGGCGAGTGTTCCAATCAAGGCGAGTGGCCTGATTTGGATTGGAACTAGCGTCGGTCAGAGTGTATTGCCATCGAATGAAGGACGCATGGAACGAGAAACTCCGGTGCCCGCTCTGCGGCAAGACTGGCATGGCCAGTTTGTGTCAGGAGGGAGATTCCGAGACGCCAACCGTTCAATCCGTCCGAGCGGCTTTAAGATCGTGACTCGCGAATTTGGCCCCGACTTCCACTGCGACACCTGCGGCGTGGCGGTGCTCCCGTAGTTCTCCGGTGAAGTGCTTGGCCGAACCGAATTGCCTAGCTATTCAGTGCCCACAAGCGCTGGCCGTCCGCGCCATGGTCGATCCGCTCAATTTTAGATTCGTCAGTAACCTCCGGCCGCCCTGTTCAAGGTGCGGCCGACCACTGGTTCTGACGCGGATCGAATCTGACGAGGCTGGCTTTGATCTGCGCACTTACTATTGCGCGGCCTGCGAAGCGACCGAAGCCGTGATTGCGCCGGTTTGAAATGCCGAAGCAAATCGCCCTTCCGGCAGAAACGCCTAACGCAAGTGCGAGGTTTGCGCAAAGCAGATACAGCACTTGGGCGACCTCACGAATAGCCTGAGAAGTGCCGCCGCTAGAGTTTTCCGTTGCTATGGATGCAACAACGTCACATCTGAGCCGTGTGAGGCCACCTCATTTGGCGGCCTGAACCTTGCCGAGTGAGTCGCCATCGCTGAACCCGTCACCGACCGCCTATTACCGATTGCAGGCGGTCACACTCAAGCGGATTTGGCCCCATCGCCATCGGCCCGGCGCGCATATGAAAGCGAGAAGCGGCTTCGCGATGCGCTAAACCACTCCACCGTTCGGCCTCACCAAGCCATTTCCAACTATGAATGCTGCCTAACGCAGCGCGGTGGCGACACAGCAATTCCATTTCGCGACATCCAACTAAGTCGTTCATGGTTGACTCCCTAGACTTGGCTTTTCCAGCGCAGTGCTATCGGTCCAGTGTGACGGCTTAGAGTCGGTGGCGCGTTCTTAGAATGAAGCGACAGCGGACCTTACGTGCTGGTCAGAGAAGCGCCATCCGCCCCTTGCCGAGACATTTCTTGCAGCGTGGCGGGTAGAGTCTTCGGCCCGGTTGGATCGGCTGGATGACTATCTGAAATCCAGTGCTGTTGCACTCGAGGCAAACAATTCATTTCTTTGAACTGAGAAACATCAATGTCATATCATTGTGCAGAACTGATTGCTGGTCACGATTATTCCATTTGATGGAAACGCCAGCCCAATTCACTTCTGTGATGGTACCGAGATCATTAGGATCTGTATTCCAGCTACCGCGATCACCAATTTTCAGCTTGCGAGATTCTGCGCCTGTCATCTTTCTCGTCCTCGCGTGACCTTCTTTCGGCCCGCGTTGATGTGCACCTAGACGCGGTGGCCGTCGAACTTGATTTCGTGAAGCCAGTGGATCCGACAGGTGCCTTGGATTTCAGGGTCGCAAGCCGCGGCTTGATGAAGCCCGGCATCTCTGGCGGCCCTGCCGCAACAGGGCAGCCTACGGACACCCTACTCCGGGCATTCCTAACTTACGATAAGGGAAGATACTGAAAATCAGGACATAGACCTATCCCGTATCACCCGATTTCTTCCGTACGGTAACGACCCGCATATCCGGTCGATAATTGAGTTAGCCGCCGCGTTTTCAGTGGCCGCTTTGCCAGAAGCGGTCGGTCACAAATATCAACCGCCTGGGCATTGCGCGAGGAATGGCGAAGCCGTAGCCACGATCGGTTGCCTATATCAGGCCAACACGCGTTCGGGACCCGGGCAGGCCCGTCTCGTTACTTCATGTAGAACCGCGCACGCGCTATCCGGCCACCATTTAGGCGTCCATCACGATCTCACAGGTGAGACCTTCCGGCCGCCAATCGAGCCGTACCTCGCCGCCCAGCGCTACGATCATTCTCTCCATGACCTGCATTCCAAAATACCGCCTCGTCGGTTCGGCGACCGCTGGTCCACCAACTTCCGACCAGTGGAACAGCAGACGTCCGTCCGTCGCGACCGACCAGTCGACTTGCACGCGGCCTTCGGGCAGCGACAATGCGCCGTACTTTGCTGCATTCGTCGCCAGTTCATGCAGACAGATCCCTATTGCCTGGGCGGCATCGGGTTGCAGCATCACGCTCGCGCCTTCGGCAACCGCGCGCTTCTCGTCGCCTTGGCAATATGGCGAAAGCTCCTGCGCGACGAGGTTTTGCAGGTCGGCTCCCGCCCATCTCGTTTCGACGAAGAGCGCGTGGACCTGAGCCAGCGCCTGAATGCGGCCGGCGATGGCCTCCTTCAGATCGGCCGAAGTGTCGGCCTGCGTGAGGCGGATGGTTGCCTGCACCGTTGCCAGCAGATTCTTTGACCGGTGCTCCGCTTCCCGCGCAAGCACGACGATCTGCTCATCGCGCCGCTTGCGCTCGGTGATGTCGCGCGCTGTTTTCGAGGCACCGATGACTTCGCCGGCGGAGTTTTTGATCGGAGAAACGGCCACCGAGATCTCGATCGGAGCGCCGTTGTTGCGCAGTCGGACCGTTTCGAAATGTTCGACGTGCTGCCCGCTGCGGAGGCGCCTCATTATGTCCGCCTCTTCCTGAAGTCGGTCCTCAGGAATCAGGATCGTGATCGGCTGGCCGATGGCATCTTCGGCCGTGTAGCCGAACAACCGCTCTGCACTGCTATTCCAACTCATAATGACCCCGTTGAGGTCTTTGCCGACGATGGCATCTTCGCTCGACTGCACGATCGCGGCCAAGCGTTGCGCAACTTCGTCGCCGCGACGGCGTTGCGCCTTGTCGTTTTCATGTTCGATCGCAAGCGCGGCTATCCTCGTCAGCAGTGAGACGATCTGCTTATCCTCGTCCTTTGGCTCACGCTTCTCCCTGTGATAGACCGCGAACGTGCCAAGCACGGTGTCGTCTTTCGACATGATCGGGACGGACCAGCAGGATACCAGGCCATGCTGTAGGGCCGCTCGCCTGTAGTCCGCCCAGAGAGGATCTGTCTCGATGTCGGTCACGTAGACCGGCAGCTTTCGGTACGCGGCCGTGCCGCACGAGCCGGCGGCAGGCCCGATTTGCTTGCCATCTATTGCCGCGCTGAACGCTTCTGGAAGCCGCGGCGCCGCACCTACGCGAAGGCGGCCAGCGACGGGGTCGAGAATCATCACCGAAGCTACGGTACGGCCTTCGCAATAGCGCTCTATGGTTTGGGTCAGCTTTCCCAGTATCTGGGATAGGCTGACGTCCGAGGCGATCTGCGCGAGCGCGTCGTTTTCCTCCTGAATGAGAGACAACTGGCGACGGAAGGCCGTCTCCTTCGATTCCAGGCGGCGCTCCAACGTTCGGTACCGTTCGGCGACAATGATCACTGCAATTGCCGAGAATGCGTAGAGCCCGATGCCCGCGAGGCTGAAGGTACCCGGCGAGGCGGAAGAAAAGACGAGCCATGAGAGCAGAAATCCCAGAGTTGCCGCAAACGCTCCTGCCGGTATTCCGGCCCAAGCCGCCGCTACAAGTGTCGATGCGAGGAATATCGGAAACGGCGAGACCCCCGGCCCTATGTAGCCGATGGCCCATCGCATGGCCCAGGCTACGCCCGTACATCCAACAGCGACCAGAAACGCCTTCCATGATCGCGGCTCTACGGCGAAGATCGCCGGCCTGGCCAAAGTCTCTGATTCAGGTTTCAGCATCGCGAAGCCGCCCCAACGAAGGGTCATCATATGTTCCGAACGCAAGCGACGCCAGAGCGGGCGATCCTGGAACAGGCACCGATCAGATCCGACGTCTTGACACCGACGGTCTACTCGATGAGTTCGTCGGCGCGCCCGGGAAGGTTGAGCGGCAACGCCCTAATCCAAACGGAACCTCCTTTCAACGCCTCCTGAACGGCGATCTGGCTCACCTGAACCGGGTGAGAAGGACGCCGGGCAATTCCGGCTTAAGTACCCGCGAGAGCACGTTTCGGAGTTGAATCCTCCTTCCAGAACGCGAGGAGCGCAACAAACAGAATTCCTGCTACCGCCGTGCTCACCGGCAGGCCGAGCATGTTTCGACCGGAGACGAAGTCACCCACGGCGGTGCCTGCCGCACGGATCGCAACGACGGTCACCCAGTAATACGGCAGCAGGCGGAGCGGTCCGCGCCATCCGGCCAGCAGCAACACGGCAACGATCGGCGAAAGCAGGACGGATGCTCCTCCGTCGTCGAGTCCCAGATTGTGGGAGCAGAAATCTCCGATGACCGTTCCCAATGTCCCGGCAATGAACATGCAGACCCAATATCCGAGGTCGGCGCGAAGCACATTGTGCCCTTTATTCGCAAGCCGCCGCCATGCGAATTGCCACGTCAGCCACAGTGCCGCGACGAGCAGCACCGTCAGCGCCGCCATGACCCACATTCTGGGCAGTTTTAGATCGCCGGCCGCGAAGTCCGCGAAGTTCGTCGCGGCGGTCCGAACGATGATGATGCCGATCCAATAATAGCTTTGATGCTGGATCCGATCGTACCGCTCGGCGGCGATGACGATAGCCAGGGCGATCGCGAGAAACGGCAGGCCGGCCACATGGCCGAGGCCCAGATTTCGTGCGAAGAGGTCGCCCATGTTGGCGCCAAAGATACTGGCAAGACATAGCGCACTCCAGTAGCGCGCACCCAGCGCGGGCAAATGTATCGGTTGCATGAGAATTCGTTCCTGCGATCAGATGCCGGTCGGTTGCGGCTTGCCCGGGTGCGCGCCGGCGCGCTGCGGCAGCAACGCCACACACCCGATGACGACGGCGGCCAGGATCGCCGACGCATAGAACCTGCTGAATGCCAGACCCCCATTGTTCAACGGTTTGTCAAGCAGATCCCCGAGCGTCGCCCCCAGCGGTCGGGTCAGGATAAAGGCGGCCCAGAACAACAGCGTTCGCGAGATGGACGTGTAGAAGTAGGAAGCGGCAATCAGTGCAAGGCCAGCGGCAAACACCAGCGCGCCACCCTCGTAGCCGAGCCCGTTGGTATCGGCCATCCAGTCACCGAGGGCCGTGCCGAGCGTCTGGGAGAACAGGATCGCGACCCAGTAGAATGTCTCGATCTTCGGCGTCGAAACCGTGTTGACGGAAATCGATCCCGCCGACCAGTACCAGACAGCCAGCGAGGCCATCAGCAGCACGAACAACAGCGAGGCGCCGCCGGGATAACCGATGCCGAGCGACCGGTCGGCGAAATCCGCCATGGTCGTGCCCGCCGTCGTGGTCGCGATCACCACGAGCCAGTACAGAAACGGATGGAATTTCTTCGCGGCGATCTGTGCAATCACCGCAACGGCGAATATGCCGATGAAGATGAAGCTGCTGACGGCGTAGCCGAGGTTCATCGACATCGATACGGCGTCGCCACCGGTCTCCCCCAGGGTGGTCGCGAGTATCTTGATGATCCAGAACACAAGCGTGACTTCAGGAACCTTGCTTCGTTCGATAGCTTGAGCCATGCGGGTATCCTTGTTGTTGTTGTTCGTTCCCAGCCCGCGTCAATTCGACTTCTTCACCTGCTGTGTCTACTTGGCGTTCTTCACCTGTACCTCGGTCGCACGTCGAAGTCGGTTGAGATTGTCCAGCGACGCCAGCGCCGCTTCCGGCCTGGCTGCGGCAAGCGATAGCACCAACCCTTCGAGACCAACGAGGGTCGCGCCGTGCAATGCCACCTGGCCCGGACGGCCGCGGGGAATTGCCACGCAGACATCCGCCAGCTTCGCCAACGGCGTGTCATCTGCCTCGGTGACCAGAACACTCGGCAGACCGAGGGCTTTGGCCTCAGCGAACACGGCCTTCACCTCCCGATACAGACGGCCATACGCAAGGATGAGCAACGCGTCTCCCTTGGCGAGATCGAGAAGTTGGTCAGCCAGCATGGACCCGGTTGCACCGATCGCGCGGCTTCGACGACCATTTCGGGCGAGCAACGTCGAAACATACGTCGCAAGAGCCGATGACGGCCCGATTCCGAAAATGGCGATACGTTCGGCGCCATCCAGCACGCGGACTGCTGCAGCCATCTGGGTCCGGCATTTCTCCGATCGCAATATGTCGAGGCCGTCGGTGTGGGCCTGCAAAACTCCGTCGAATGCCTGTCCGGTCGCGGCTTCAAGATCGACCAACGTTCGGCGCATATCGTCCGCCGGCGTCGAGACCGAGCCAGAATTCAAAATGGCGCTCTTCAGTTCGGCCAAACTGGCGAACCCCAGCGTTTGAACGGTTCGCAGCACGGTGGCGTCGGAAGTCCCGATCCGGGCACCCAGGGCGGCGGCGGAACTGGCCAGAACGATCTGCCGGTTTTCGTCGATGAACTTTGCTACCCGCACCCCCGTGATACCAAGCTGCTGGTGCGCTCGCCGCAGCACAGAACTGAGTTCGCTCGCGGCGGCATCAACGGCCAAAACGGCGTTCCTGATTGATCGCGGGTAGCAAAACCATCTCGACTTTGCTTCGTGTAGCATATACTACACGACTTCGAATTCAAGAGGTTTATTCAGCCTATGGCGGTCGGCGGCGGATATTTGATGCGTTGGCAGGTTTGCTGCGGCGTCGTCCTTGCGCTGCTGACGGGGCCTGCCTTTGCTGGGCCGCCATATGTTTCCGACGATCCCCAACCCACCGACTACAAGCACTTCGAGATCTACACCTTCACCAACGGCGCAACGACGCGTGACGGCACCGCCGGCCAGAGTGGCATCGATTTCAACTACGGTGCGGCGCCCGATCTGCAATTGACTGCAACCCTGCCGGCTGGCTTCGACCGCGCTGTCGGTGGCGGCACGAAAGTCGGTCTGAGCAATATCGAACTCGCCGCGAAATACCGCTTTCTGCATCAGGACACATTCGGGCTCGACGTCAGCGTCTTCCCGCGCGTTTTTCTGCCCGCTGGTCCGAACGGTGTCGGCGACAACCGGGTGTCGTTGCTGTTGCCGATATGGGTTCAGAAGGATTGGAACGGGGGGTGGTCCGCTTTCGGTGGAGGCGGCTGCACGGTCACCGAACGCCGTGCTGTTGACTTCTGTCAGGCCGGCGCCGTTCTGACCTATCAGCTTTTGCCGAAGCTCCAGATCGGGGCCGAGATTTTCCATCAGACCGCAGATTCGAGCGGTACGCCGGCAACATCGAGCCTTGGGATCGGTTGGCGCTTTGACCTCAATGACAATTACCACCTGCTCGGATACGTCAGGCACGGCATCGAGAATGCGAACGAGGCGGACCGCTATTCCTGGTACGCTTCCGTGCTTTTCACGTTCTGACGTGCTGGAGATGCCTACACTGCCGAAAAGGACAATGAATGACGATTGAATCCTGGCAGCCATGGGCGCTGTTGTCAGCCGTATTTGCCGCACTCACGGCCATCTTCGCCAAGATCGGCGTTGAGAACATCGGTTCCGATCTGGCGACGTTCATCAGGACGGTCGTCGTTCTCGTGAGTTTCCTTGTGTTGCTGCTCGCAACCGGCCAATTCGCAACTTCGGGCCCGATCTCGGCAAGAACCTGGACGTTTCTCATTCTTTCCGGGCTGGCGACGGGTGCTTCCTGGCTGTGTTATTTCCGTGCGCTCAAGCTCGGTCCCGCTACGCTGGTCGCACCGATCGACAAGCTGAGCGTCGTCCTTGTTGCCCTGTTCGCATTTGCATTCCTGGGCGAGCGTCCGTCTGGCGCAGGATGGCTCGGCATCGGTCTTATTGCTGCCGGCGCGGTAATCATCCCTATCAAGGCTTAAAAAATCGAGGCAAACCGCTGGTTGTCACCACCATCTTGTGAATCCTTTTTCGTGCATTGAAACGGCAGAATGGCTGGCGAAAGACGAAAGGATTGATAATGGCGCGCGTCTTCGTCACCGGCTCCGCAGACGGCCTCGGAAAGATGGCCGCCGACCTTCTGATCGAGCAGGGGCATCAGGTCGTGCTGCACGCCCGTAGCGCCGCGCGCGCGGACGAGACCCGCAAGAAGGTGGTCGGTGCGGAGGACGTCGTCGTTGGCGATCTCTCCAGCATTTCGGAGACAAAGTCCGTCGCAGACCAGGTCAACAAGCTCGGCCGTTTCGACGCCGTCATCCATAACGCCGGGATCGGGTACCGGGAGTCGAAGCTGGAGAAGACGGCCGACGGCCTGCCTCAACTCTTTGCCGTGAACACGCTCGGCCCCTACCTACTGACCGCCCTGATCACGATGCCGAAGCGGTTGGTCTACCTGTCTTCCGGAATGCACTACGGGGCCGGATCGCATCTCGACGACATATTGTGGAAGAGCCGGCGGTGGAACGGCTCCCAAGCCTACGCCGAGACCAAGTTTCAGGACGTGCTGCTGGCGTTCGCGGTGGCTCGACTGTTTCCCGGGGTGATGTCGAACGCCTTGGAGCCTGGTTGGGTCCCGACCAGGATGGGCGGCGCCAGCGCGCCCGACGACCTCGACAAGGGGCACCGGACCCAGGTCTGGCTGGCAACGAGCGACGAGCCGGCCGCGACCGTCTCCGGACGGTACTTCTTCCACCAAAAGCTTCGGGATCCGGATCCGGCGACGACGGATGTCGACCGGCAGGGTCTACTCTTGGAACTGTGTCGGAAGGTTTCAGGGACGGCACTTCCTAAATCTTAGCCTCTACCCGTCAGGTGACACGAATTGCCGACTGACCGCTTTGAGCCAGCAGCGGCCGTTCACATTCTTCACGCTGCAACCAGGAATGTGTTTTCTGGATACCGTGTTGGCTCAGTCGCGGGTTATGCGCAGCGCTTTCGTGCTACGAACAGGACGTTTGGATGGGCAAACACTAGGATGACGAGTTCCGACCCCCCAATGGACAAGAACGCCGACCTACGACATCTAGCGAGCAACGTGACGCGCAGAACTCAAGATCGTGTATGTTTGCCCAATCGACTCCCGAATTTTGGTTTTGGGCGAAAATCGACTCGAGATTCTTTGCTTTATCGACTCGCGAATTTTTGGCGAGCTACGACAAATCAATAAGTTAGGCGACTCGCATTTGATTGTTCCCGACATGCTTGTCGATTTTGACATTTTCTACGCCGCCAGAAATTCCGACAGCGGAGTAGCAGCGCCAATGCGCTTCCGACCCTTACGCGTTCGCGTAAGGCCTGATAATCTCCTCGCCGAAGCGGGCCAGCGTCATCTCGAGATCGGGCATGAACGCCGTCACAGGCAGCGCAAGGCGGCCCGCGCCACGCGCGATGCGCTCCTCGACGGCCGCGCGCGGGTCGGAGCCGGAATTCGGCAACGCTCCGGGACAGCCGAGGATCAATTCCACTTTTCCCGGATCGCGGCCGGCCTGCTCGGCCGAACGGCGCACGACATCAAGTAGCGGCATAGTGTCGACCTGGGCGCCGATCGATGGGAAGAAGCCGTTGCCCAGCCGGCCGGCACGTCGCGCGGCCGCTTCCGAGTGCCCGCCGACGACGATCGGCACCGATTTGGCGACCGGCTTCGGATTCGAATTGACCTTGTTGAAATTGACAAACTCGCCCGCGAAGCTGGCGCTGTCGCTGGCCCACAAGGCGCGCATGGCCGCGACATATTCATCGGCGCGCTTGCCGCGACGCTCGAAGGGAATGCCGAGCGCCTCGAACTCCTCCTTTAGCCAACCCACCCCGATGCCGAGTTCGATCCGGCCGCCGCTGAGATAGTCGAGCGTGGCGACCTCCTTGGCCAGCACCAACGGGTTGCGCTGCGGCAGGATCATCACCGCCGTCATGAAGCGCAGCCGCGTGGTGGCGGCGGCCACCCAGGTCAGCCAGATCAGTGGGTCGGTAAAGTTCACCGTCGGGCCGCCCGGCAATCGGCCGCCCGGCGCATAGGGATAGACGCTCTCGTAATTATCGGGAACCACGACGTGTTCGACCGCAAACACCGAGTCGAAGCCTGCCGTTTCCGCCAGGCGAACCAAACGGCGGGCGCCTTCAGGGTCGGGGAATGCGAAGTTGCCGAAATGCAGGGCAAATTTCATGTGGCGGCACCTTCCCCGATCAAGCGGCGCGCTCGAGCGGCGCCTTCCAAACGTCATCATGGCACAGGCGAGGACATCGGGGAGCCACCGTTCATCGCAACAACCCATGCGTCCGCCGAGACTGTTCAAGCGACCCCGCGCTTCGTATCCTCCGGCCAGGGAGGACCGGACGATGAAGCTTGGCCTGTCAATTGGCTATTCGGGCGCACACCTTGAGGTGCCGGTCGCCCTGGTGCAGCGGGCGGAAGAGCTGGGTTACGACTCGGTCTGGACGGCCGAGGCTTATGGCTCCGATGCAATCACGCCGCTTGCATTCCTTGCCGCCAAAACCAGCCGCATCAAGCTCGGCACCGGCATCATGCAGCTCGCCGCGCGAACGCCGGCCAATGCCGCGATGTCGGCCGCCAGCATTGACGCGATGTCCGGCGGTGGCCGCTTCATCGCAGGCATCGGCGTCTCCGGCCCGCAGATCGTCGAGGGCTGGTACGGGCAGCCGTGGGGCAAGCCCTATTATCGAGTCAAGGACTACGTCACGATCATGCGCAAGATCTTCAAGCGCGAAAGCCCCGTGACGCATGAAGGCCGCGAGATCAGTCTGCCCTATACGGGCGAGGGCTCCGCCGGTCTCGCCAAGCCGCTCAAATCGATCCTGCACATGAACGCGGATATCCCGATCTATCTTGCCACCGGCGGCGAGACGATGGTCAAGCTGACGGCCGAGATCGCCGACGGCTGGCTGCCGATGGGTTTCGTGCCGGGCGCCATGGAGGAATACGGCCCATGGCTGGAGGAAGGTTTTCGGCGCACCGGCAACGGCAAAAGCATCAAGGATTTCACCATCCAGGCCTCCGTCCATGTCGAGGTCGACAATGACGTGAAAGGGGCGCTGGCGCGCCTCAAGCCGGAAGTGGCGCTCTACGTCGGCGGTATGGGCCACCGCACCAAGAATTTTCACAACGACATCATGGTCCGGCGCGGCTTCGGCGACGCCGCCAAGCGTATCCAGGAGCTCTACCTCGCCGGCCACAAGGACGAAGCCATCGCCAGCGTGCCCGACGAGTGGGTCGATCTGAAATCGCTGGTCGGCCCGCCGGCGCGCATCCGCGAGCGCTACCGCGCCTGGGAGGACAGCGGCGCGGATTCGCTCAGCGTGCGGTCACGCCAGCCCGAGGCCATTGAGGTGATGGCCCAGGCCGCGCGGCTGAACTGAGCTCTCGACCAACGGAGAACCAGCGTCATGCGTCCACCCCTCCGCATCGGCACCGTCTACGATTTTCGCAACACGCCGGAATCGGGCTTGGACATGCCGAGCCTGTATGCGGCGATCATGGACCAAGTGGTCATGCTCGACGGGCTTGGACTGGATCTCGTCTGGTTCACCGAACATCACTTCCTCGATGACGGCTATTTGCCTTCGTGGGTTCCAATGGCGGGCGCGATCGCCGCGCGTACCAAACATGTGCGGCTATCGAGCGATGTCTGCCTGCTGCCGTTCAACCATCCGGTCCGGCTTGCCGAGGATCTGGCGGTACTCGACAATATCAGCAATGGCCGCGTCGAGGTCGGCGTCGGCATGGGCTATGCTCCGCACGAGTTCCGCGGCTTCGGTCTGCCCGTCGCGCGCCGCGTGTCGCTGACGGACGAAGGCATCGAGGTGCTGCGCCATTGTTTCAGCGGCGAGAAGTTCAGTTTCCATGGCAAGCGCTACGATTTCGACGACGTGGTGATCAGGCCGCGCTACGTGCAACCGGGCGGGCCGCCGCTTTGGATTGCCGCAATGTCGGAGGCCGGCGCGCAGCGCGCGGCACGCAATGACAGCAACTTCCTGCCGCAGGGCGCACGGTCAATGGTGCTCGACCCGTGGCGCGCGACGCTGAATGCGTCCGGCCGCAACCCCGACAACTATCGCGTCGGCATTATCCGCTCCTGCCTCGTGACCGACGACCCCGAGCGCGACTGGCCGGCCGTGCGCGCCGCCGAGCGGTATCGCGGCCAGGTCTATCGCAGCTTCAACAAAGACGAGAGCGCCGCCGGCGGCGTTTCAGGCAACACGCGGGAAGCGAGCATCCCGCAAACATGGGTGGTCGGCAATGTCGAGCACTGCGTGAAAGAGCTGACATCCTTCGTGCGCGAATACGGAATCACCGACCTCGTCACCTGGGCGGTGCCGCCGGGCATGCGGCCGGACCAGATGAACGGGAGTCTCGAACGCTTCGTGCGTGACGTGGCGCCGCGCGTCAAAGCCGCAGCCGCGGTTACTTAGGAAAGACGCGCGCATGGGTGTCGGGATCGGATTGGGCTGTGCGGAGTTTCCGTTTTCCGGCGCGGCGGCATACTGGCGCTGGATCGACATGTGCGAGGCCGGAGGCGTGGATTCGATCTGGCAGACTGACCGGATCGTCGGCCGTCAGCCGTTCCTGGAATCGATGACCACGATGGCGGCCCTGGCCGGGCGCACGCGGCGCATGCGGTTCGGCATGAACGTGGTCTCGCTCGCGTTCCGCGACCCCGTGCTGCTGGCGAAACAGTGCGCCACCATCGACATGCTATCCGACGGCCGACTGCTGCCCGCTTTCGGCATTGGCAGCCCGCTGGCGCCCGAATGGCAGGCGCTCGGCATCGACACCAAAACGCGCGGCCGCAAGACCGATGAGTGCCTCGATATCATCCGCCGCCTGTGGCGAGAGGAGTCGGTCGACTTCAGCGGCGCCTTCTACCAGCTGAAGGGCGTCACCATTGCGCCGAAGCCCGTACAGCCCGACCTGCCGATGTGGATCGGCGGCTCGACGGACGCCGCGATCCGGCGCACGGCGCGCATCGGCACCGGCTGGCAAGCCGGCGGCGATCCGCCGGCCGAGGCCGGTCGCGTCGTGGCCGCGATCAAGGCCGCCGCCAGCGAAGCCGGCCGATCCATCGATGCAGATCATTATGGCGCCGGCTTCGCGTTTCACTTCGGCAGCCGCGACGCGCCCGGTGTCGGCCGGGCGATGGATGCCTACGCCAAACGCACCGGCCGTGACGCCACGGACGCATTCGCGATCGGCGACGCCGACACGATTCTCGCGCGCATCGCCGAATATGTTGACGCCGGCGTGTCGAAGTTCATTTTGCGGCCACTCGGCGGCGATGACGACGCAATTCTGGCCCAGACCCGGCAGCTCATCGAACAAGTGCTGCCGCGCGCGGAGGCGCACTGGCCTAAACGTCCGAATACGAGCGATAGATAACGAAACGAAATCCATCGTCCGCCATTTGGCTCGCGAGCAACAACACGGGGGAGAGAACGATGCGCATCGGCGGAGCCATGTTTTTCACCGACTACTCGATGTCGCCGACCGAACTTGCACGGGCGCTTGAGGAACGCGGCTTCGATTCGCTCTGGGTGCCCGAACACTCCCACATTCCGTTGACGCGCAAGTCGCCCTTCCCTAGCGGCGGCGATCTGCCAAAGAAATATTACGACGTGATGGACCCGTTCGTGGTGCTGGGTGCGGCCGCGGCGGTAACCAAAACGCTGCTACTCGGCACCGGCATTTGCCTGATCGCTCAGCGCGACCCGATCCAGACCGCCAAGCAGGTCGCTTCGATCGACCAGGTCTCGGGCGGCCGCTTCCTGTTCGGCATCGGCAACGGCTGGAATGAAGACGAGATGGCCAACCACGGCACCGCTTTCGCAAGCCGCCACAAGCTGGCGCGCGAGCGCGTCGAGGCGATGAAGGAAATCTGGACCAAGTCAAAGGCCGAGTATCATGGCGAGTTCGTGAACTTCGACCCGATGATGACCTGGCCAAAGCCGGTGCAGAAACCGCATCCGCCGATCATCGTCGGCGGCGCCTTCCCATACGGCGCGCGGCGCGCCCTGCGCTATGGCGACGGCTGGATGCCCCACCGCATGCGCAGCTCGTACGCCGACGTGCAGGCGCTGCTGCCGAAATTCCGCGTGATGGCAAACGAAGCAGGCCGCGATCTCGCGTCGGTGCCGATCACGATCTGGGGCGCCAGGGAGGACATCGACCTGCTCAAGCGCGACCGCGACGACGGCGTCTCACGCCTGGTCGCCAGCTTCGATTCCGGCAAGGCCGATACGATCCTGCCGGAACTCGACCGTTGGGCAACGCTGATCCGCCAGCTCGGCTGATAAATCTAGACCAGTGGCAAGACCTCGGCCCTGAATTTCTGCATGGCCGTGAGGACTTCATCGGCTGTCGAACCGCCGAAGCCAAAATCAAGGCTGCCGACACCCATATCGCGCAGCGAGCGGATGTCGGCGGCGACGAGCGGCGGCGGACCAGCGAACAGGCGATGTTCGCCGTCACTGGCCTGCGGTGGCGCTGTCTCGCCGAACACCGTGACGCGCAAGCTCAGGCCGACCGCCTTGGGATCGCGTCCCGCTTCCGCAGTCATCTTGGCCAGGCGCGCCGCCTGGGCCTTGAAACGCGTCAGGCTATCGAGCGGATTCTGCGGGTTGGTCCCGATCGGATACCAGGCATCGCCGAGGCGCGCGGCCCGCCGCAGCGCCGGGCCGCTCTCGCCTCCGACCCAAATCGGCAGATGCGGCTTCTGCACGGGCTTCGGGTCGAAACCGATATTTGAGAACCGGACATGCTTGCCGTCGAACTTCGGCGCGTCCTTCGTCCAGAGTTCGACGAAGGCGCGCAGGTATTCATCGGTCACGGCTCCGCGCGCATCGAAATCCGGCGCGTCGATGGCCTCGAACTCCTCGCGCATCCAGCCTGCACCGATACCCAGCGTCAGGCGACCAGCCGAGAGGACGTCGATGGTCGAGAGAATCTTGGCGGTCAGCACGGCCGGCCGGTGCGGCACCACCATGACGGAGGTCACGAGACGCAGCCGTGTCGTTTTCGCGGCGATCCAGGCGACCTCCGTCAGCTGCTCGTGCCGCTCACCGCGGGTGCCGCTGGGGAATTCCCCGGAGGCGCTGTAGGGATATTCGGCCGCGATCGCGGTCGGAATCACGACATGGTCGCTGAACGTCGCGTAGTCGAAGCCGATCGCCTCGCCACCAACCACGATTTTTGTCAAATTATCCGCGGTCGACAGGGGTCCGGCGGTTGGTGCGTTGAAGCCGATCAGCATCTTGTTGCGTCCTTCTTTGCATTGCATTGCTGGCGTCGATGCGACACCATGCGGCCGCTAACGGGTGACGGCAAGCGCGTCGCGCGACGACATTGCGACCCTCTGCGGGCGGAGACGACAGACCATGACGGCGGCCGGTAGGCAGGCGATACGGCAGCGGTCCGACGCGCCGCTGCCCGAACTGATAGCAGAAGCCGCGGCCTTGCGCGATTCCGCGCACGGCCGGCTGATCTCCTACTCGCGCAAGGTCTTTATTCCGCTCACCAAACTCTGCCGCGACGTCTGTCACTACTGCACGTTCGCGCAGGTGCCGCGCGCGGGCAAGCCCGTCTACCTCTCGCCCGACGAGGTGCTCGCCATTGCGCGCGCCGGTGCGGCCGCAGGTTGCACCGAGGCACTGTTCACGCTGGGCGACAAGCCCGAGCTGCGATACCAGGCCGCCCGCGACGCATTGAAGGCGCTCGGCCACGAAACGACGATCTCCTATCTCACCGCGATGTGCGCGCTGGTGCTGCGCGAGACCGGATTGCTGCCGCATGCCAATCCCGGCGTGATGACGCGCGAGGAGATCGCCGGCCTACGCGAGGTAACGGCCAGCCAGGGCATCATGCTGGAGTCCACCAGCGAGCGGCTGTGCAGGCAAGGCGGCGTTCACTACGGTTCTCCGGACAAACATCCCGCCGTCAGGCTGGAAACCCTGCGTCTGGCCGGCGAATTAAAAGTTCCGTTCACGACCGGCATCCTGATCGGCATCGGCGAGACCCGCAACGAGCGGATCGACGCGCTGGAGGCTATGCGGGATCTGCACACCGCCCATGGTCATATCCAGGAAGTCATCATTCAGAACTTCCGGGCCAAGCCCGACACCAGGCTTGCCGATTCAGAGGAACCCGATCTCGACGATTTGCTGTGGACCATCGCGACGGCGCGTCTCGTTCTCGGGCCCGACATGAATATACAAGCGCCGCCAAATCTGTCGCCAGGCGTCTATCAAAAGCTGATCGACGCGGGGCTCAACGACTGGGGCGGCATCTCGCCGGTCACGCCCGACCACGTGAACCCCGAAGCGCCGTGGCCTGCCATTGCCGAACTCGCCCGCAAGAGCGCGGAGGCCGGCAAGCTGCTGGTGAACCGCCTGCCCGTCTACCCCGCCTATGCGCGCGACGCTGATAATTGGCTGGCCCCTGATATCGCCACCCGCGTGCGGCGCGTGAGCGACAGCGAAGGTTTCGCGCGGGACGATGACTGGGCGCCGGGCAACACTCAGCCACCGCCGGCGCCGCTGGTGCTCGCCCGTAACGTCGACGTGGGAATTGCTGGAATCGTCGAGCGTGCCACATCGGGCGAAGGGCTCGCCTCGAACGATATCGTGCGCCTGTTCGCGGCGCGCGACGCCGACTACCGGTATGTCACGCAGGCCGCCGACGCGCTGCGGCGCACGGTCAGCGGCGACGTCGTGCGTTACGTCGTGAACCGCAACATCAATTACACCAACATTTGCCACTACCGATGCAAGTTCTGCGCTTTCTCGAAAGGCCGCACGCACGAGGATCTGCGCGGCTCGCCCTACGATCTCGCCATCGAGGAAATTACGCGCCGCGCGATCGAGGCGTGGGATCGCGGCGCGACCGAAGTGTGCCTGCAAGGCGGCATCCATCCCGACTATACCGGCGCCACGTACGAAGCGATTTGCCAGGCGATCAAGGCGGTCGTCCCCGAGATGCACATCCACGCCTTCTCGGCTCTGGAGGTGACGCAAGGTGCGGCCACGCTCGGACTATCGGTCCACGAATTCCTCGCGAAGCTGAGAGCGGCCGGTCTCAGTACGCTACCCGGAACAGCGGCCGAAATCCTCGACGATGACGTACGCGCCATCATCTGCCCCGACAAGATCAACACCGGGCAGTGGCTCGACGTGCAGCGCGCCGCCCACCAGGCGGGATTGCGCACCACCTCGACCATCATGTACGGGCACGTCGAGACGTCGAAATCGTGGGCGAAACATCTGCTTGCGCTGCGCAACTTGCAGGCCCAAACCGGCGGCTTCACCGAGTTCGTGCCGCTTCCCTTCGTCCACATGGAAGCGCCGATGTACCGTCACGGCATGGCGCGCTCCGGCCCGACATTCCGCGAAGCCGTGCTCATGCATTCCGTCGCGCGGCTGGCCCTGCATCCGCTGATCCCGAACATCCAGACGTCGTGGGTGAAGATGGGGCCGGCGGGCGCCGCGATCTGCCTGAAGTCCGGCGCCAACGATCTCGGCGGCACGCTGATGAACGAGAGCATTTCGCGCGCCGCCGGCACCCAGCACGGCCAGGAGTTTCCGCCACATGACATGGAAGCGCTGATCCGCTCGATCGGCCGCGAGCCGATGCAGCGCGACACGCTCTATCGGAAGGTAGCTGAAGAACGCCGGGCGGCATCCATGATCGCGGCAGACCTGGCGCCGATCGTGCAAACACCGGCGCGCAAGAAGGCGGCGGTCGGTTAGCCTATACCCCGCTCCGTCAGTAGGGCGGGCACGCCAAGTTCTTCGAGCAATGCGCGGGTCCGCGTGCCGGCTGATTGCGGCAGGCGCAGGAAGAGCGCCAGATCAACCGGATGATCGATATCAACAGCGATTCCGGGTTGACGGATCACCGTCGGCTCGATGCCCTGCAGGCGCGCGGCGTCGAGATGTGGAAAGTAGCTGTTATCGCCAAAGCGAAGCGGTACCGATTCCGGCGGCGAACAGACGACGGCATTGGATCCGAGATCGTCATGGGCCGGCGAGATCGTGAAAGAAGGCGCGGCGAGATGCGCCGATAACACCGCGTCTATCTCGACGGCGCGGGTCGCTGGAATGTCGCCGGGCATCGTGATCATGCCGTGACGCCCTTCGCCGGTAAGAAGGCGGCGGCCGGCATTCACGCTGCCGGTATGTCCGTCCCGCGCCCCCTCGGTCACGATCCGCGCACCGATCTTCTTGCCGAGCGCCGTCGCATACGGATCGAGCGTGACGATCATCACGCCGGCCAGAAGCCGGGAGCCGGTTGCGGCCTCGATCATGTCGGTCAGCATGGTCTCGGCGAGGCGCCGGCGTTGCGGCGGCGACAGCAAGTCCGACAGCCGATGCTTGGCGTCATCGAATTCCTTGACCGGAATGACCGCCCAAATGTCGCTCATCGCTGCAAGGCCAGCGCGTCCGCCGCATCAAGCGTCACGCGCGCCAGCGCCTCCCGGTCATGCAGGCTCGCCATCAGGGTTTTGGCGATCGTGACCCGCGCGCCGATATTGCCGATCGCATCGGCGTCGGCGTGGTCAACGATATAACCATCCAGCAGGTCGCCGTAGCGTGCGGCGACGCCGGCGGCGCTGGCCTCGAGGCCGAGTTCGCGCATCATCTTCGCGGTCGGGCCCTTGACGGCCTGCCCGCCGATGATTGGCGACACCGCGACAACAGGTGCGCCACTCGCCTTGATGGCATCGCGCATGCCTGACATCGCCAGGATCGGCTCGACGCTGATGAAGGGATTGGACGGACAGACGATCACCGCCCGCACGTCGCCCCCGCGCAGCGCCGCCATGATGTCGGCCTGCGGCCGGGCGAGCGTCACGCCGTCGAAAGCCAGTTCATGGACAACCGGTCGGCACTGCTGGCGCACGAAATAGTCCTGGAAGTCGATCCAGCCCGCATCGCCGCGCACGCGGGTACGCACGAGGTCGTCGCTCATCGGCACCACGCGGGCACCGATGCCGAGACGCCGACAAATGTCTGATGTCACCTCGGACAGGGTCTGTCCCAGGCGCAGGCGACGGGTGCGCTCGACATGCAGCGCCAGATCGCGATCGCCGAGCCGGAACCAGTCCTCTCCGCCGAGCGCGCCGATGCTGTCCATGAACGACCAGGTCTCGTCACGCCGGCCCCAGCCGGTGGCGGGATTATCGATCCCTGCGAGAACGTAGGTAAGCGTGTCGATATCGGGCGAGATACAAAGTCCCAGATGCTCGAAATCATCGCCGGTGTTGGCAACCACGAGCAGTTCGTCGGCCGGCAAGACGCGGCTCAGACCGAGCGCCAGTTTCGCGCCGCCGACCCCGCCGGACAGCGCCACGACAAGTCGTTTGCTCATCGGAACATGTCCTCGTCGGCTGGTCGCACCAGCTCGGATGCAGCATTATCGGGACCGCGCCATGTCAGACCGCGCACGATCACGACGGGCTGGCCTTCGGCCCCCTGCCCCATCACCAGCGACGCTGCCGCAGCGATCTCGTCCGCATGTCCGGTGATGCTGACCTGAAGCTCGCGGCCGAACAGATCGGGCGAGCCACGCAGATCCATCAGCGACGGGAGGCCGGCGGCACCAATCGCAACGCCGCAGGTACCGCGACGCCAGGCGCGACCAAAACTGTCGCTGATGATCACGGCGACAGGCACGCCGAACCTCTGCGACAGACGCTTCCTCAAGATCGCCGCGCTGCCATCGGGATCGACCGGCAGCAGCAGTGCTCGCTGGGGGTCACCAGGCGAAGCCAGGTTGGACTGGTCGATCCCCGCATTGGCCATTACCAGGCCGAGCCGGTGTTCGACGATAAGGATGCCCGGCCTTGCCCGCACGACGCGCACCGATTCCGACAGGATCAGTTCGACAAGGCGCGGATCTTTCTGGATCTTGCCGGCGAGTTCGATCGCCTCAGCCGAAGGTTCGACGGTTGCCAGATCGACCATGCGACCTTCGGCCTTGGACACGATTTTCTGCGTCAGCACGAAGACGTCGCCGCCGCGTGGCACGATGCCACCGCGCGTCAACGCCTCGCCGATCAAGGCGACGAGATCGTCGTCCTTGGCTACCCGCGGAATGCCGGGGACGGCAAGGAGCTCGACGGCGTTGCTGCTTTGCATCGGCCGGTCCCGCGCGCTCAACCGAAACGCTTGCGAAGGCGCGGCAGCACGTGCTCACCGTAGAGTTTCAGAAAGCGCGCCTGGTCTGGACCCGGCGCGTGGAACACCAGATGCCGGAAGCCGAGACCGACATAGTAACCGACCCGCTCGACATGCTCGTCGGCGTCGCTCGACACGATCCATCGACTGGCGGCGCGCTCCAGCGGCAGCGCGTCGGCGAGGCGCTGCATTTCGACGGGATCCTCGACCGTCATCTTTTCCTCGGGCGTCAGCGCCAGCGCC
>Ga0193742_1000389_pt1 | contig 30640 bp, 29 predicted proteins | sample L2c1metaG_FD_165511 | JGI IMG/M metagenome (GOLD analysis project Ga0193742, IMG submission 165511) | Soil microbial communities from a riparian zone of the East river system, Colorado, United States - L2c1 | ecosystem: Environmental > Terrestrial > Soil > Riparian zone | place: USA: East River... | reverse complement strand
GCTACTCGGCATCGTTAACCTCACCGAGCACGCGATCGGTGCAAACGGTATCAACGTCGCCCTTATCCTGCTCGCGCTGCTTGCCGCCGGCCTACAGTACTGGCAGTCAAAACAAATCATGCCAGTGCCGACCGAGAAAAAACGGCTTCGCGATATCTTGTCAGCGTCTACTACGGGCGAAAAAGTCGACCAATCTGAAATCAGCGCCGTAATGAGCCAGCGCATGATCGTACTCTTCCCGATTATCACCCTGTTCGTCGCCCTCTACCTGCCAGGTGCACTCGTCCTGTACTATGCCGCATCAAGTGCCGTCGCAGTTATCCAGCAGCATATCGTTTTGAACCGTGATGTCGATGAAATGGAAAACATCGCCGATAAAAAAACCACAGCACAGAAACGCGCCGCCAGCGCACAGGAAGCGACCGTTGTAGCTCCAAAATCTAAACCAAAGGGTAAAAAACGGAGGAAGTGATGAACCGTGACGAATCAATCAGTTTTGCCAAAAAATACCTAGAGGACATCTTGTCCTTTTTCGGTTTAAATACCGACATACATGCATCTGCGGATGAAGATGTCATCGAATTGATCGTCCCATCAACCCACCTGAACGGATTTTTAATCGGCCAACGCGGCGAAACCCTACGCAGCCTGCAGCAGTTGATCGCCACGACGCTCAAAAACCGTGAAGCAGAACTAACACGTGTAAATGTCGATATCGCTGATTACAAAAAACAGCGCAACGAGCGCCTAGCTCAACAAGTCGAAGAATGGGCGAAATCAGTCCGTGAATCGGGTGAGTCGATGCACCTACCCCCTATGAGCGCCGCAGAACGCCGTGTCGTGCACCAAACACTGACTGATTACGGTGACCTGGAAACCCACTCCGAGGGCGAAGGCCGCGACCGACATGTCGTGTTATCACCTAAAGCAGATTAAGATAATCAAGACCCAAGTACCCCACTTCGACATCAGTCATTTTGCCTGAACGCAGTTGTTTTCTAAATGTCTCTAAAGAAACGAGAACCACTTCAGTTTGCTCTGTGTTGGTGTGCTGTGGTGTGCTAACTTTTTTACAGTTTTTGGCAACATAGCAAAATCGGTTCATCGTAGAGTAGGCATCATCGATACATGTACCAATGAACTCGAAATCTCCTGTATAGCCGGTCTCTTCCAGAAATTCGCGACGCGCGGCATGGAGCGGATCCTCGCCAGGATCGACAAATCCACCAGGTAGCTCCAATAAAATCTCCTTTGGGCCTGGGCGGTACTGTTTAACCAATATCACCTCGTTGTCGCTCGTAAAAGCTAAAACGCTGGATGCCGGACTCTCCGCTTTGATGTAAAAGTCTGTCTCGGTGCCGTTAGGCAACCGAAATATTACCTCGTCAATTTTACGAGAGTATTTCTTGAATACAGTACTGCGGCTCAATTCTATCCATTCGTGTATATCAGCCATGAGTACAATTTCCTCGCTATTGTTTTTTGTAATGTATGTAGCGTTGCCATGCAGATGTGTGATGCTGGAAATCGTTCCATGTATCAACAGTACCAATATCAGAGAATAGCCGCTGGTCATTATTATAGGCGTACATCATACCTTGCGTAAGTACGAACGCTGCAACATCCTTGTACAGGGAAAGTGGTCCGTCGCTTGGCTGCCAGCCAATTTCGCGAATCGCTGCTTTTTGAGCCACTAACATACCAGTACTACTCCCTCTGTATTTCGTAATGGTCAACGCCTCTTCTTTTGAGCGTATGTTTCCAGACAGTTCATTGCTGTAGACGACCTCGTCACTATGGCCGACAAAATAGGCATGCTCATTAGGGACGCCTTTGTTTAGTGTCAGGCCAATTGTGAGGTCCGATTGCTTGGAACGGTGGAATTCAACGATGGCCGCTTCATCTAGATCCACTAGGGTATCAACATTTGTGATAAGAATTTGGTCATCAAATATATCATCATGTGCGCGTATTGCCCTGACAAGGTCTCCGCCGGTTCCTAGTTGCTCGGAAGTGTAAACCGTATGTATACTATCCTGGCCCGGATGTGTTTCCTGAACGAAGCGCGCCACATTGTCGTGATCCCCAACTCCGACGACGATATTCGAGATACCAGCGTCTTGGAGTTTATTGATGTGATGTTCAATCATCGTGATAGGTGGAATACCTATTTCAATCAGAGCTTTCGAGACGCCGAGTCTGGCGTCTGGCGTAAACAGAGTGTTGAGCCTCGTTCCTCTGCCGCCGGCATTAATATAAGCCGTCAGCCCGTCGAGTGCGACGTTAATAGTTTGATCGAGAGAGCCTGCTTGGTTTTCTCGTGATGAAATCAATTCAGACATGATATATTAATTAGTTACTATAACATATTTTGGATAATAGTAATATACGATTTGTGTTGACTGAGAGCAGAGACTAACTGAGGGCAGAACGGTAGACTCGAAGCGTCTGTTCGGCCATTTTATCCCACGAATATTCCTGTGCCTTTAATGTGCCCGATTGGATGAGACTCACTCGCAAAGCTTCATCGTCTAGTACTTCCCCTACGGCACGGATCATATCCTGGACGCTCGTCGGGTCAAAGTAACGGACCGCGTCACCATAAACTTCTGGCAGGCACGTCGCGTTACTACTCACAACCGGTGCACCGTGGACCATCGCTTCGAGTCCCGGCAAACCGAATCCTTCCATCAAGCTCGGGAAAACATATGACTGACACTGTTGGTATAGCCAGGCGAGCTGGTCGTCACTCACGAAACCGGTAAACCGGACGCCCTTGAAGCCCTGTTCGGCTACCCATTGCTGGTTGCGTTTGGTCAGTAGGCTCAGACTACCCACTAACACGAGTTCTAGATCAGGGCGGGTTACTCGCAAAGCTTGGTGTGCCTGAATAAGCCGCCGAACGTTTTTATAATCACTTTGCTGACCGACATATAGCAAAAACGGCGTATCACCGATTTCTGGATACGGTTCGGGGTCATTCGCGAGCTTATCTGCAGCGAGTAGCGCCACGGTGATTTTATCAAGCGGAATGTGGGCGAACTTTGCATATTCTTTTTTCGTGTACTCGGCATCGGTCAGGATGTGTTTTGATGTATGGCCAATGACGTAAAAAAGCACTCTACCAATAGCCTGTTTGAAATGATACATGAACCAGTTTTTGTCTGAATTATACGTTTTCAATAATGTTAAATCATGAACGGTCGTGACATGGGGCTTCGTATAAAATACCGGCTGCTGCGGCATGCAGAAATGGACTAAATCAGCATCCAGACTATATAAAAACTTACAGAACCCGACCTGTTCGCCCAGGCTGTAGTTTTTGAAATCCACCGTTTGAACCTCAAAATTATCAGCCGTCGACTTCCAATAGTCACGGTCCTTACTCGGTACTAAAACGACATAGTGATTGTCATGGTCGATTTTCTGCAGGTAGGTCACGAGCCGTTCGACGTATCGTCCGGTGCTGCTGTTTATGATTCGTCCATCAATAACAATTTTAGCCATACATTCCATGATAGGGCATCTGGGACTCAAAAAGTGTGAAAATTACCTAAAACCCCGGTCAGTCCTAGACTTTGGTTATAGTATAATAAGCCCTAGCAAAACTAATATTTCTCAGGAGTATTCTGAACATGGCCCAAGCCAAACGAGCACTAATCACAGGAATCACAGGTCAAGATGGCGGGCATCTCGCAGCGTTATTACATGAAAAAGGCTATGAAGTTTTTGGCATTATTCGCGGTCAGCACAACCCAAAGCGTCATGCGACCGAAATCGAATTTCCCTACGTTACGCTGATCGAGGCTGACTTAACGGACCTGACATCACTGATTCACGCAATGGAAATCGCCAAACCCGACGAAGTTTACAACCTCGCCGCGGTGAGCCATGTCGGATATTCATTTAAAACTCCTCAGCTAACAGCAGACATTACTGGAAAAGGCGTATTGAATATGCTCGAAGCCATTCGCCTGAGCGGACAGGAAAAGACAGCTCGTTTTTACCAGGCTTCGACGTCTGAAATGTTTGGGGGGCTTGAATATAACCGGCCTGACGAGGGTTATGACGAAAACGCAATATTTCACCCACGGAGCCCATACGGCGTCGCCAAACTCTACGGTCACTGGATTGCCCGAAACTACCGTGAGAGTTACGACATGTACATTAGCTGTGGTATTTTGTTCAACCACGAGGGCGAGCGCCGTGGTGTTGAATTTGTTACCAGAAAAATCACTAATGCTGTTGCACGAATTAAACTAGGCAAACAAGACCACATCGAACTCGGCGATCTGTGGCCGAAGCGCGATTGGGGTTACGCCGGTGATTACGTTGAGGGAATGTGGCGCATGCTCCAACAAGACAAACCAGATGACTATGTCTTGGCGACCGGTGAAACGCACTCTATCGAGGAATTCCTCGACCTCGCATTCAAAGAAATCGGCATTGATGACTGGAAGCCATACGTGAAGCAAAACCCAGCATTCATGCGCCCTGCAGAAGTAGATTTACTGCTGGGTAATCCGAAAAAGGCAGAAATGGAACTTGGCTGGAAGCGAAAAGTTGATTTCCCTGGCCTCGTGAAACTCATGGTAAAACACGACCTCGAAGTTGAATCGCTGGTTCCGTAGGACTTTATGAGCAACGATAGTCACTGGAAACGATTAGCGCGGAACACAGTTCACGATACACGTTTTATGAAAATGCACCTGGATAAGGTGCAGCTTCCGTCAAGTGAAGTGGTCGATGACTATGAGGTGGTGGCTCTGCCCGATGCGGTAATAGTTGCGGCAACAGACCAAGACGATAATTTGATTCTGTTTCGTGAATACAAATATGCCGTAGATAAAACAGTACTCACATTTTCTGCTGGTGGTGTTGGTAAAGACGAGTCGCCAACAGACGCCGCCACCAGGGAGCTTCTAGAAGAAACCGGATATGGAAAGGGCGAAGTGGAATATATTGCACCCTTGATGGTCTATCCTTCGAAAGTTGAACACACTTCTCATATCGTTCGTATCACGCATGCGAAAAAGATTACTGATGTCGAGCACGAGAACACTGAGACAATAAGTGAAGTAGAGCTTGTTCCTCTTGATCAGATACCTCGGCTGATCGAGGAAGGCTGGTTAAATACTATGCATATGGTCGCGGCGATGGCGCTAGCATTCCCGGGGTACTTAAAACGGTAATTCATCTACTGCGCCCTGATCACTTATCGCATAGCCGAATAGCAAACAAAAAATCCCGCAGACAAGCAATCGGTCCACGAGATTTTTTGATAGATAGTTCTAATTTAGGCTTTTAACGAAGTCATGAATTGTCTGTTCGAGCTGGATAGTGCGCGACCAGTTAAATTCTGTACTCAATTTGCTATTGTCGCCACGGATGTCGGCGATATCATTAGGGCGCAGAAGTGACTCGTCAACTGTTACTTTAATATCGCTCGCTCCTAATTCGCTTTTTAGGAGTTTCAGGATTTCTTCGCCACTATGACTCTCACCCGAACATATGTTGTAGGTGTCGTATTCTGGGCTGTTTTCACTTGTGGCGAATAGCATGTAAGCTCGTGCGACGTCACGGACGTCAGTATAGTCGCGCTTCGTCGCTAGGTTTCCCACCTTTATTTCAGACTCACCCCGTTCAATAGCAGTTTTGATTTTGCGGGCCAGATCAGGCACGAGAAAGCCAGGCCCCTGGTCTGGGCCGATGTGGTTAAAGGGCCGGGCGAGTACGCAGTCAACGCCGCGTGAGCGGTAGTATTTCGTAACAAGTTCGGTAGTAAGTTTACTGACACTGTAGGGGGATCCAGTCGTCGTTACGCCATCTTCGGCAATAGGCATCGGCTGGTTACCGTCATAGACCGCTCCGGAGCTAACGACGATGCTGCGAATCGGTCGCTTAGACTTTTGAACCAGCTCGAGCAGGTTAACGGCCATCGCTGTGTTGGAATTGATGAATTCCAGCGGCTTCTCAAATGACATGCCCACGTTCGCCAGCCCCGCCAGGTGGACAATAGCATCGATATTATCTAAATTAATGTTTTGAGCACAGCTCTGCGTGTCGGTTAGGTCGCAAGATATATACGTGTCCAGAATGCCGGACAATTTCTCTGATTGTTCAGCATCATGCCCAATACCCAGCACGGAGTGACCGGTTTCTTTTAATAAATGCGCAAGATGGTGGCCGACAAAGCCGTTCACGCCAGTGACTAAAATTGTTTTGCTCATATGCACATAGTGTAGCATGACGTAATTGCCACAAAGAAGCTGGTTGTCCTAGCTATCTACGCCGTTAGAGTGTTTTCCAATTAGCTCTTTAGACAGCCCATAGCCAGAGTTAGTATCAAGAGAGGGAGGGGTTGTTTCGATGCTCATTATTTGCGCAATAGAATTTTGTCGCTATAAAGTCAATACAGCAACATAAATACTTTGCTGTTCCGGACAGATATAGCTATAATATTTCACTAGAATGCAGAGCAAAATTCAAAAATATAAAGAGAAGTATCGCTACTCACTCATCCTATTGCGCGAGCTTGTTATTACTGATTTTAAATTGAGATACCAAGGGTCTGCGCTGGGATATGTATGGTCACTCTTGCGACCGCTTTTCTTGTTCGTTATCCTCTATATCGTTTTTGATAGATTTCTCCGTCTTGGCTCATCTATTCCTCACTACCCTGTCTATCTTTTACTAGGGGTTGTGCTGTGGAATTACTTTAACGAGGTAACGGGCCAGGGGATTACATCAGTGGTTTCTAAGGGTGATTTGTTACGAAAACTTAACTTTCCGAAGTACGTCATAGTGCTTGCTGGATCCTTTTCGGCATTCATCAATCTCCTTATTAACTTTGCAGTGATTAGTATATTTATGATCTTTAACCACGTAGAGATTCATTTTCATGCGCTATATGCGATTCCGCTCATCTGCGAACTCTTCTTGTTGTCTCTTGGCTTGGCATTCCTGCTGAGTGCACTTTTTGTGAGATTGCGTGACTTAAATTATATCTGGGAAATTGTGCTCCAAGCTGCATTTTATGCTACACCGATACTGTACCCTCTTGCTTTAGTGATTGAAAAATCAGAGTTGGCAGCAAAAATACTGTTACTAAATCCAATGGCCCAGATTATCCAAGATATGCGTCAAGTTTTAGTGACTGATCAGACGACAACATTTGAAGATATCTTCAGTACGGGATGGTATAGGCTTATCCCAATCGCAATCACATTAATATTTGTAACAAGTGCGGCGTGGTACTTCCGTCGCAGATCCCCTAAATTTGCTGAGGAGATTTAAATAATGAATGACGGTATCGTAATCAAAGTCGAGGGAGTCTACAAGAACTTTCAGCTACCTCATGAAAAAAAAGACTCTATCAAATCGCTAGTCACCAGCCTTGGCAGCAAGCACAGTAGGACGATAGAGACTCAACATGCGCTCAAAAACATATCGTTTGAGGTAAAAAAAGGTGAATTCTTTGGTATTGTCGGCCGAAATGGCTCTGGAAAAAGCACCTTGTTGAAAATTATTGCCGAAATATACCAGCCAACCAAAGGCAGCATGCATAAAGAGGGCAAACTTGTGCCTTTCATTGAGTTAGGTGTAGGGTTTAATCCGGAACTTACAGGGCGCGAAAACGTGTACTTGAACGGAGCGCTACTGGGGTTCTCTAGGAAAGAGATAGAAGCCCAATATAACGATATTGTTGAATTTGCTGAACTCGAACCCTTTATGGACCAAAAGCTTAAGAACTATTCATCTGGAATGCAGGTCAGGCTGGCTTTCTCTGTTGCTACTCGTGCTAATGCCGACATCCTGCTTATTGATGAGGTGTTGGCTGTAGGCGATGCGGATTTTCAAAAGAAATGCTTCAATTTCTTCAGGCAGTTAAAAGGGTTGAAAAAGACGATTATATTCGTGAGCCACGACATGTCAGCAGTTACAGAATATTGTGACAGAGCAATACTAATCGATAAAAGTGAAATTATTGAGTCTGGAAGTGCGGATAAGGTTGCCCTGGGGTATGGGAAACTTTTTGCAGCATCGGATGATGGAAGATCGGTCAGCGTTGGGCAAAAGCGCTGGGGGGATCAGATGGCCGTTGCGCAGAAAGTCACTCTCAATAGCCAGTACACTAAATCAGACGCAGTCATAAAGCTCAATATCGATGTCAGGGCGATAAAGGATGTAGAAAACGTAAGTATCGGGTTTACGGTGAAGAACAAGGCAGGGCAATCCTTGCTGGGCACGAATACAAAGATAGTGAATGGCGAATATTTCTCGATTCACAAAGGTGAACTAAAGACGATTGAGTGGGAATTCCCAAATATATTCAACGACGGAAATTACTATATTGAGCCGGCCGTCGTATATAACTATGATACTATTGCCGATTGGTGGGAAGAGGCTGCGCAATTTACCGTTATTGACACAAAAAAGACGCCACACCTCGTTAACCCTGAATTTAAATGCCGCATACAGGTAAAGAAAGACTGAAATGAAAAAGAATTCTTATAGTGATTGGTTCAATATCTATTACTCACAGAACCAAGAAGATCTTATTTTGAAAAGTTTTCTCTCACATGTCGAAAATGGGTTTTACATAGATATAGGTGCGCACGATCCATCGGTATTTTCTGTAACAAAGAAATTTTACAAAGAGGGTTGGAGCGGTATAAATATTGAACCCCAGAAAAAGTTCTACGATAAACTCCTTAAGTCTCGTTCACGAGATATTAATCTAAATATTGCACTTTCTAGGGAAAAAAGCGTACTTACGTTAAGGCAATACAGTGCTGCCACGGGTCTGTCAACCTTGTCTGAATCCATGAAAGAGGGCTACCTAAACGATGAAACATACAAGGGTATAACAAAGAAATTTAAAGAGGAGCCGGTTCAAACGAGAACACTGAAATCGATTATTGAAGAATTTGCGCCTGATAAAACGATACATTTCTTGAAGATAGATGTAGAAGGTTTTGAAAAAGAAGTGATTGCCGGGAATGACTGGTCGATTTATCGTCCTCTATTATTATGCATAGAATCTAATCATATCGTTGATGAATGGCGAGATATTCTTGAGGATAATCAGTACAAGGAGATCTTCTTCGATGGACTCAACCGCTACTACTCGCCTGTTGAGAAATATGATGAATTGTTGGAGAAGTTTGAATATACACAAGTTGTCTTGTCGAAGATCCCGATTAGTGCGATTCCTTTTGAGATGTTCGACAGGATGATAAAGCGGCAAGATCGAGAAATGCACAAGCTTTACGAAGTTATCGAGAAACAGGACCAGTATATTAAACAGATCGTTGGATCACGGCCGGGTGTCAAGGAGGAGCTTGCTAAACTGAAGAACAAGATACTAGGCGCAGGAAATGAGAGCCGACGCAATACAAATTCAGGTAAAGATCAGTAACTGCCTACTATGTTAGAATACTTACTAATAGCTTCTATAGGCTCCTAAGGAAAAAGACTCTTGAAACACACAATTTTTCTCGACGTAACGCAGCTCGTTGAATGGAAGGGCAACCTTACCGGTATCCCGCGTACAACGGACGAGATTGCCGTACGGCTTAAAGAGCAAGAAAACACGGAGTTTATTAAATGGAACTTTGAGGCTGATCTGTTTGAAAAAGTTGATATTGAAGATTATTACGCAAATATCGCACCTAAAAACAGAGACTATTTCAAGAATCATAAAAAGACCGCTCCCCAGATTGCAGGACTTACGCCAATTGAAATAGCAAAAAAGATTGTCCGAAGGTCGCGTACGCTCTCTAGATCGGTAGAGATTGCAAAGTCTGCAAAAAGAAGAACCCTTCGAAGATATAAAGATACTCAGCGCACCAAGTTACGATTACAGATAGGATCATCAGATATTCTATTCATACCTTGTGGCCTGTGGGACAACGACGGATATATTGAGACGGTTACAGCCTACAAGCAGCACGGTGCAAAGCTTGTGTTCCTGAGCTACGATATTTTGCCCATTGTCGTTCCACAATTTTCCGGTCAATGGGGAAAGCCTATGAAGCAGTTTACACGACTTGTTACGTCTGCATCGGATTTGATTTTCAGTATCTCGAAACATACTAAAAAAGATTTGAGCGAGTTCCTTGCAAGTGAAAATCTACCTATTCCTGAAATCGTTACTATTCGTCTTGGCGATGCTTTTAACGACAATAATCCGATTCCGCCGAGTGATTTCAGGTTTATTAAGACCGGTATTTTGGAGACAAAAGAAGATTACATTTTTTGTGCTGGAACGCTGGAAGCCCGAAAAAACCACACGATACTTTATTACACGTATAAACTAGCAAAAAGTCATGGACTGACGTTGCCGAAGTTGATTATCGCAGGCCGTCCTGGATATCGTACCGATGATATCGTAGACATTATCGAAGAAGACCCTGAAGTTAATAGGGACATCATTATTCTGAAAGATGTTAGTGACGGAGAGCTGTCATGGCTTTATAAACATTGCCGATTTACGATTTACCCAAGTTTCTATGAAGGATGGGGCTTGCCGATTGCCGAAAGTGTTGCCCAGGGAATTCCGTGCATCGCAAGCAACACAAGTAGCATGATTGAAGTAGCACCAGGAATCGCAGGCTACTTTAATCCTACGTCAACAGATGAATGTTTAACGCGAATTCTCGAGTATATGGATGACAGGAAATTCAAGAGAGCACAAGACGATACCAAGAAGTATAAGATGGTAAGTTGGGATGAAACCTTCAATGATATCACCGAAGCGCTTACCCGCCTGGATAAGAAAGGGGCTTAAGTTATGGCCGAACAACATGCGAAGACCGAACCAATTAAAGTACTGAACCTTAGTACACACGATGAGGACTGTGGAATCGGCAAATACCAAGAAGACTTCGTTCGATTACTCAAAGACGACACGTCAGTAGAAAGCGTATTCTACGCTACATCACCAAATATTATCCGAACACTCTATGGTGGTGCATTGGAAGATGAGTTACATAAATTCCGTAATGAATTGAAAGCTTATGATGTGTTGCATATACAGCATGAGTTTGGCTTTTTTCATGATGATGGTGAGGGTCTTGGCGAATTTGTGGATATTGCCAAGGAGCTTCACAAGAAGATTGTAATTACTATCCACACCGCCCCAAGCCTGGTGTATCACCCGGTAATTCGTGGCGGAGGGAGCGTTCGGGCTGTCGCTGGATACTATAAGAGGCTTTATAAAAATAAACAGATTCTCAAAAAGCGTCTCAAGCCGTTCTTGGGTGCCGATAAGATAATCACGCTTAACCCTCACACAACCCGTGAGTTGATAGAGCTCGTCGGGGTAAGTCCTGACGTTATTCACCAAACTATGATTCCTGTTGAGCTAAATCATGTACCGGATGGTGACAAGGGTATCTTGCGGCAGACGATGGATGCAAAATCTGAGGACATTATTCTTGCCACAGTTGGATTTCTCTCAGATAAGAAGGGCACAGACGCGGCAATTAAGAGTCTCTCATTTTTACCCAAAAATTATAAACTAGCCATTCTGGGTGGGATTAATCCAGTAAGCGGTCGGCCGGAAGTATATGATAGAATTTGTGACCTCGTTGTTGAGCTTGGCTTACAGGACCGTGTCTATATTTCTGGTTATATCAGTGACGACAGGGTTCATGACCAACTTGTATCTGGTGCTGACATTGCCCTTTACCCGTATGATCCAGACTATTACCGGCTCGCATCTTCAGCTGCCGTTAATACTGCGATTAATAACCAAGTACCCGTCATCTCTTATCCTGCAGAATCTTTCAAAGAAATAAATAGAAGGATACAGGGCGCAATTACTGTTACTGCGAGCCCTAATTATTACGAGTTAGTGAGGGCGGTCAAAGCGATCGATGCCACGGCACAGCTTAGGTTGGCCAAAGAGTATGCACACGAATTTAGTATCGAAAAACTTACAAGCGAGTTAGTAGAGCTATATAGACCGTTAGTTTAGTAGCTTTGTACACTCACCGTTTCCGATGACTTTAACATCACGACTCTTAGCTGGGAACGCTTCGATCAGTTGTGAAATATCGGCGCATGAAACTTGATTTATTACATCTTCGCTATCGATAACTATGATATGTATACTGTTCACCCCTTGGCAGCCCACCTTTACGCTTCTGGCCGTATCGAGTGCGCTTGAAATACCAAGCGTTTGGGCCGATATCTGGCATTTGTTGAATCTATTAATACCGCCAATGAGGGCATTCGAATAGTAATTTTCAAGACGATTGTCAGCACCTATTAATACGGTGTCCTTCAATTGCATGTCGGACAAGAGCAGCTCACTCGCGGTTTCTTTTGTAATGTGACGGTCGCCGCTGACTAGGTACTTTCCTGAATATGTTGCAATATGTTGTGCTCCGAAAGCCAAAGGAATAGACGCGACGATTAAGGTGCTTATAATGGCCCCCATGACGATTCCTATAAATGACTTGCTATATCGATTTATAATAAATTTAACAAACATGTCTATATAGACTGGAATAAGAAGGACACTAAAGATGATAACCATTAACAGTGCTGATTTCATGTAAAAATATTGGACATTACTCGTTGCGTACACATTCAGATAAGCGATGAGCGTGGTTATCCCAATTAAACTGGCTACATACGAAAAAAGGAATGTTGTTGATAATATCTCGTGGCGTTTATGTAACAGCAGAACAAATAATGTTGTTACTGCAGACAGGATAATTAGGAGTAAAGGGAGCATTGGAATGCCGCCTGATGCATTAATTTCACTTTGACTTATTGTCGCTCCCTTGTCAAAGAACTGTACATACAACTGTGTAAAGCCAAGTAACGAGATGACCATGGCCCAGAGTGTTGACCACCTCCATGGGCGAACGCTTTTGAGCATGCTCATGAGTAGGGCTGCATATAGAGGAAGACCCATAATTGGCCAGCTCATAGTCACGATAGCTGTCATGCCGGCAACAATATAAAGATTTGATGCACGAATCTTCGAAACGTCGTGATTCATGAATAATATAATGAGCGGTATATAGATGAGCAACGGCCAGATTGAGAAGAAACCTTCCTCGATGAATATGTGTGTCAAAAAGAGCGTCACAAACATTAGAGCGGGTATAGACACTGCATGAATAAGTAGCTTGCTGCCCTTGCCCGTTATGAATTCTAAACTCGAACGAGCTATGACATAGATTGCCACTGCAAATAGGAGGAACTTAACACTTGCGTACATGAAGAGGATTGACACCTTATTGGGCTGGCCCTGACTGTAAATGAGACCCGCTATAGTGTGTGACATCTTGGGGTATCCGGCACTGCTTGGTTTCGCCATGGCGCCAGCGTCTTTGCTGCCAAGCAGCAATCCCCTATCTGCCTCAATAGTGCTCTGATACATCATGAGATGGCTAATATCGTCAATACCATATGTGACGGACTGAATAATGCTTGCCGCCACACCGGCGTTATTTAATTGAGGTGTCTGCCTGTAGATGCCATATATCGTCAATAAGAAATACAAGAGTAGTGTGATGAACGCAATAGAGTCACGGAAATCAAAGAAGTGGACGGGACGAGAGACGCGTCGCGACAGCAATGAAAACAATAACGCGACGAACACGGCTAAATACATGATGAGATGAAGCTCGACGCTAAACCGGAAGAGCCAGAAGACGATAGTGAGGAGTCCGGCAAAAGTGGTGATTAGCGCAGCACCCAATATGGTGGATGAAATTGTTGTAGTGAAAAACGATCTTGGGATTCTTTGCGCAAATACATATGAAGAAGCAATGAGTGTTGCGAAGACAAAAGCCGGATGGTTAAAGACAAGCCCTGCAATGAGAAGCAAGAACGCGACTTGGAGGCTTCGCTGTGACATGAACATCTCTGGGACATTACGGTAATTTATCATTTATTTTTCTCCGATTCATGAATATTTGAAGCAGCATTTATAAACACGCCGGCACTCTTTTCCCAGGAAAAGTGTTTTGCATGCCGAGGACCATCGGTGAGCGTTCGGGCTCGCAGGGCCCTTATTGTGGTAATTGATGTGGAAATGGTCTTCGCTAGCATAGATGCACTGTTGCTTTGAACGAGTATTCCAGCTGAGCCGACTGCCTCGGGGAGTGAAGAGTTATTAGTGGTGATTACTGGTGTACCACAAGCGAGCGCTTCAAGGGGGGGCATGCCAAATCCTTCGTAGTGGCTCGGAAAAACAAGGAGTGTAGCTGCTGAGAGCACGACAGGTTTATCTTCATCTGAAATATATTGTGACGGCTGAATAATAGAGAAGCCCTCTTTTTGTTTTTGATGAATTTTTCTCATTAATGTATCAGTCTTCCAGCCATTAATACCGACAATAAGAAGGGGGTATGTTTCTCGAATGCTCTTGGACAATAGACAGTAGGAGTCGACAAGACCCTCGAGGTTTTTTCGTGGTTCAAGATTCGATAGCGACATGATGAAGCGTTCCGGTATGCCATATTTATTAAGCTTAGGTTTAATCTCGGTTATGGTCCGAGGATAGAAATGCTTCACATCAACCCCGGGGTATGCAACAGAAACCATTGTCTCATCAAGGCCGTAATGGCTGACAATTTCATTTTTGGCATTTTGCGAGATAGTAATAACATGATCCGTATGAGCTAGTGACTTTTTGACATAGGTAGTGAGCCAGGCAGCGTTTCGATCATCTGAGTATTCTGGATGTAAAACGTACGACAAGTCGTACACGACCAGAATGGACTTACTAAACAGTAAGGGCATGTTTACGAAATGAGGAAAGATATAGATTGCTCTGCCGAAAAATATGTCGAGGGGAGGCAGAAGCCGTCGGCGAGCGAGCCGGATCATTATCTTGAATGGTAGAGGGTAGCTCATCGCCGTAATATGCTTAAAACCAAATTCGTTAAATTTAGAGAGCTTATCATAAGGAATGATCACCCGGATGATGTGGTTCGTTACCGCATCATTATCAAGCCCACGTAGGATGCCTAGTGTATATTGACCGATACCGCTGAAATGGGAGTCTACTAACACGAGGCCATCTATGTAAATTCTCATAGTAGGTTCAACTTTGCGTCTTAGCCAGACGAACTGTCGGGATTGTATTCATCGCCGTAATCATATCATTGAGCATATCATATGTTAGCTATGACAGACGCATTACAACAGGGGTATGCAGGCTATTTTTCATTAGGTTTTAATGACGAAATGCATACCAATGTCGTTAAGCCACACAACATTTTCTTGTAGTGGGTTGAAATATGCTTTGATATTCTGACCTGGACCAGGAGTGGTAAACCAGAATTCAAATGTTCCAGTCTGCCCTGGCGCAACGCTATCTTCAACAAGTGTCGCAGGTCGGCCACAGTTTATCCAGCTAGGGTCACAGATGGCGCTGCTGTGGTTCAGAGGGTTGGTGGTGCCGAGCCTGAAAGTACCCTTGCGCCATGTAACTGTTCCGCTGTTTTTTGCCCTAACTGTGGCATAGTATCGCGTATTAGGGGCGAGGGCTTGATTATAGCTATCTATGGCGGTTGCCTTAGTTGCATCCGTATACACTGCCTGGCCAGCCCACTCCCACGCTTGGACACCTGTATTTATAACAAAGTGCATGCCGATGTCATTCATCCAAGCAACACCTTCTTTTAGTGGATTAAAGTACGCTTTTAGGCTTTGCCCTGGGCCAGGTGTCTTAATTAAAAACTCAAATGTTCCAGTCTGCCCTGGCGCAACGCTATCTTCAACAAGTGTCGCAGGTCGGCCACAGTTTATCCAGCTTGAGTTACAAACTGCGCTGCTGTGGTTCAGAGGGTTGGTGGTACCAATTTTTACATCGTTTTTTGTCCACGTTCCGGTACCAGTGTTTTTTGCTTTGATTGATACATAATAATTTGTGCCTGGTTCAAGAAGCTGATTATAGCTATCTATGGCGGTTGCCTTAGTTGCATCCGTATACACTGCCTGGCCAGCCCACTCCCACGTATAGCTGTTTGTCTTGATTACGAAATGCATGCCAAGATCATTAAGCCACGCGATGTTTTCCTGAAGTGGGTTGAAGTATGCTTTGATATCCTGTCCCGGACCTGGAGTAGCGAACCAAAACTCAAACGTTCCAGTCTCCCCTGGGGCCACATTGTCTTCCACGAGCGTCGCAGGTCGGCCACAGTTTATCCAGCTTACATCACAGATAGCGCTACTGTGGTTCAGCGGGTTGGTAGTACCGAGCCTGAAGGAACCTTTGTGCCACGTAGTGCCTCCAGTATTCTTTGCTTTAACGACTGTGTAATATCGCGTATTAGGATCGAGAGACTGGGAGTACGTGTCTACTGGAGTTGTTTTGTTGGAATTGGTATATACCGTTTGGCCGGCCCACTGCCAGCTATCGCCAAACCAATCATTGAAAACTCTCCAGAAATTTCGATTTCCATAGGCGCTACAATTATCGCCAGTTCCGTATAAGTTGTTAAGAGCAGCCTGGTTTGGCTGATAGGGGGTATAGGTGTAGAGTGCGGCAGTCGCTTTATTCTCAATATATACGTCGCCGCCTCCGCATCCTCGCTCAACTACGTTCCATAGGATATGGTTTGTTTGGTACGGCTTTTTATACTGCCACCACGGTTGAGTCATGTTATCAAGATACCAGCGCATCAGGTCTGCCGCTTCATCCATCTGAAGAGAGAACCCCGCATAGTTTGCGTCGCAGTTAGCTGCCCCACCTGGCCCGCTGTCTGGACAGTGGGCGCCCATAGCGTATAGGTACTGCCGCTTGAATGGCCAATCGTCACTAGTCAGAGGACCTGGCGACTCTGTGGCTAACTTCACGAGCAGAACTCGGGCACTTATATTATATTTATGTGCTGCATTAGAGATGATTTGAGCTGCGCTTTGAGCACCGGCAGGAACTGGCACGCCACCGTAGTTGCTTGCTGGCTCATTTGGACCGGGTGCTGTTTTAGGAACCTCATGGTAATCCCTGAGGCAAGTAAAAGGCGTAGAATACCCTCGTGACGCCGCATATTGGGCACGGGTTCCTCCGCCGAATTCCGAAGGTTTAGTCCCCCATGTATCGCAGACCGGAACTTTACTGTTTAAAAAAGCCTGAATCTCGGCAACCGACATATCGTTTGGATTGGTGAATACTCCATCATCAATAATGCGCCCGGCTCGCCAGTCGGCGCCAGTTACAGCATTTGTTACGGGCGCCATTATTGTAATGCCTAGGGTGGCTATTAGGAGCGGAAGAAAGACCATCAAGGCGGTTTTTTTCACTATCAATGCACCTCAAAGTTTATCGTTTTTTCAACAGTACTAGCTGACTTGGTAGAGAGCTTTATACTCCAGGTGCCTGGGCCAAGCTTGCTGACTGGCACGCTAAAGCCGGCGCAGGAAGAAAATTCCGACTGGTATATGAGTGGAGCACTTGCGATATAGCTGGCACTGAGATTTGTTATAGCAAGGTCACACGTTCCTTCTGCGATGTTCCGTATTTTTGTAAATACCGTGACGGTTCCATCAGCCTCTTGCTTGGCGGATAGCTCGAGCGCTGCTGGTTCTGTGGCCGGTTGGCCGAGTTTGTCATTTTCTACGAAATCTTGTTTTCGTTCATTATCGAACTGTTTTTGCTTTGCCTGTTCTTCTTGGCTTGGACCCACCACTGAGTCTGATGGTTTTATTAAATCAATAACATGGAGTTTTTCGAGAACAGCAAGTGCTAAAGTGATGGCAAGGAGAGCTATAACTACAAAAAGAACTTTCTTTTTCATCTTGCCAGAACCTGTTTTGGTCATTTTCATCGTATGTCCAGTATCTAAAGTGTTTGTTATATTTTACGCACGTAGCTTATCTTGTATATATTATACCGTTTAAGATAAGCGTAAGCAAGGAATTAATGACGCTTAATGATGTAATCAAGCTATACTCAGCTATATACCGCTAGCACGAAATCCGGGATGGTCTCGAGTGCTTTATTTACTATTATTTAGCAGGATGACACCGCTAATAATGAGGCCTATGGCAACCACCTTTAGGGCCGTGAAAGGTTCTTTAAAAATAATAAATGAGGCAGTAAAAATAAGAATATATACTAGAGCAGTGGTAAGAGGGATTATATAACCTAAGTCAAATTTAGAAATAAGATAAATATAAAGAATAAAGCTAAGACCATATAATACGATTCCACCCAGGATCGGTAAGTTAAAGGGGATAGCTATTTTTTCATTAAGTTGAATGACATGCTGTGTTGGCGCGGTGCCGAACTTAATAGCAATGAGACCTGCGGAGGTGAAGAGGACGTAGGCTACGAGTATGAGAGTCGTCATTGTTATTATTGTACCCCTGTATTGATCTAATCAAAAATAAACCCATATAGTTTATTTAAAATAAGGTTTCTCTCGAAATGAGCAAAATGATATTTTTTGCCACGTGCACCCATAGCGGCCCGCTCCTTTGTAGGTAGATCGTATATGCGCTTGATGTTTTGAGCTAACGTGCTTCCATCTTCCGTGGGACTCGCATAACCACATTTAACAGTGTTATTCACCAGGTCCTGAACTTCACCATCCATAGCGAGTACCATTGGTTTTCCCGAGGCAAGATATGACATAACTTTTGCAGGTATGGTTGCTTCAAGCAAATCGCTTTTAACGAGACAGCCAACGAGGACGTCCGCCATTGAAGTGTATCGAGGAATATCATCAATAGGCTTTTGTCCTTCAAATATAAAATATTGCTCTAAATCGGCTTCTTTTACTCTATTCTCAAGCCACTTGCGTGACATACCATCACCAACAATGATCCAATTGATATCAGTGAGGCCATCGTTAGCCAGTTTCTGCGCAGCACTAATAATAGTTTCAAATGACTGCGCAGGACTAATATTGCCTGCATAGAGAATATTAAATTTACCCTTGAACCGTTGTGACAGTTTTTTGTCGTGAATTTCTGTTTCATATATCTTTTCGCACGCTTGGGGTAGTATGATGATTTTCTCATTTGCTACACCCGTCACCTCTATCAGGCGGGTTTTCATTTTTTCTGACAAAACCACTAATTTATCGACGTGCCGGTAATGCCAGTGGGATATGCGGGTAGCTAATTTCCGCAAGAACGGGTTTTTGATATCCAGGACAGAAAACAGGTTTTCTGGCCAAAGATCAAGAACATACATTGTTGTCTCTGTTTTCTTTATTTTTCCAACGATAATTCCAGCAATGGGCATCATCACGGGCGATAATTGATAGAGGAATATTTTGTCGTATTTTTTAGTTAGCAATCTAGGTATATGGAAAAGACTGCTGATAGGAAAAGAAATATAGTTCAAAAATACGCGGAGGTTTGTATTGCTACCTCGAGGTATCTCGTATGCCCGCCAAATATTTACACCATTATGGCTCTGTTTTCTATTATGAAATGTAGAATATCCCTCAAAAAATTGGCCTTTTGGATAGTTTGGAATGCCACACAGGACATCAATTTCACACTCCTTTTCAACTAAAAAGTCGCAGATATCATTTATGCGGAATGACTCTGGCCAGAAGTGCTGACATATGACCAATACCTTACTGCTCATTTAGGATTTGCGCCAAACGCTCCGATTAATCATGTGTGTATAGCTTTGAATAATTTTCACGACCTTTATTGAGACATTCCTATCTTTGTAATCGTTTGCGACAAGAGGCATTGCTTGATTTTGTTTTATGGATCGTGATAATTCAATGGCCTGCATGATGTCATCAGTCTTTATGCCACCAATAATGAATGATCCTTTGTCGAGAACCTCAGGCCTCTCCGTAGAAGTACGTAGCGACACCCCGCTGAATCCAAGGATCGCACTTTCCTCGGCTAGTGTACCGCTGTCTGATAGGACACAGAATGAATCAAGCTGCAATCGGTTGTAGTCAAAGAATCCGAATGGTTTTAGGTTTTGAATTAGCTTATGCATTTTAAAACCACGCTTCTTAAGCCTGTCTAGCGTTCGTGGATGAGTGGAATAGATAATAGGTATTTGATACTTTTCAGCAATATCATTTAGAGCAGTCATCAATGATGTGAAGTTTGATTCATCATCAATGTTCTCTTCACGGTGAGCAGAAACGAGGATATACTCATCTTTCTTTAGATTGAGTTTTTCTAGTACGTTGCTGTCGTTAATTTTACCCATATGTTCATCAAGAATTTCTGCCATAGGTGAACCGGTAACAAAAACGTTTTCCTTTTTTACGCCCTCGGATATCAAATACCTGCGCGCATGCTCGGTGTAAGGAAGATTGACGTCACTGATATGGTCGACGATTTTTCTATTGATTTCTTCGGGTAGGTTTTCGTCAAAACAACGATTTCCAGCCTCCATGTGAAAGATAGGGATTTTAAGCCGCTTGGCGGAAATAGCGCACAGTGCGCTATTGGTATCGCCTAACACCAAGAGTGCGTCAGGCTTTTCCTTTTCAAGGAGTGCATAAGATTTGGCGATAATATTACCAATTGTCTCACCCAAGTTGCCACCAACACTTTCTAAGAAATGATCGGGTTTGCGCAGACCGAGATCTTCAAAAAATACTTCGTTTAAATTGTAATCCCAGTTTTGGCCCGTGTGAACGAGCATTTGATCAAAATAAGTATCACAAGCTTTGATCGTGGCAGCCATTTTAATAATTTCAGGGCGCGTGCCGACGAATGTCGCGACCTTGAGCTTAGTGGCCATTATTGGTTTACCTCATAATGTTTATAAATATCTTCGTGTGTGACAATCCACTCTTGCATCTCCTGTACCATCTGGTTATAGCCGGGAACCGGGTAGTCGAAGTCATTTCTAGTATTGACCAGAGTTTTATCGAGTGACACATTGGTGGCTGGTTGTATATCGATATCTGTGCGCCCGAATACTTCTTTAAATATACCTAGTAGATCAAATTTGGAGATGTTTGCTTGAGGCACGAGATGATAAAGGCCTCGCAAGTCTTGCTCAATCGCTGCTTTAATTCCCTTGGCTAGTTCGATCGTTGTGATGCCAGTCCACATGGCAGTTGTATAGCCAGATATTTCGCCTGTTTGTTTATAAAACCAATTGAATAATCCTGTACCATTTTCCTGCATATCAGGTCCGATGATAGACATCCGAAACGTAAGATCTTTGTCGTTGATTACTTCTCCTAGCGCTTTTGATCGATCATAAAATAGCTCTCCGTCATATGGAGAGTTCTCATCATATGGAGGTTTTTTGCCTGAGAAAACACAGTCAGTACTCAAGTGAATTATTTTAGTTTGAGTGCCATTATAATAATTTTCTAAAAAGTGGGGAAGAAAAGAATTGAGATAAGTTGCTAGATCTTTCCTCTCGTCACTTTGCTTCACTAGTAGCCCGATGCAGTTTACGACTACATCGTAGTGATGCATGCTAAGTACTTCCTTGAGTCTTGATAAATCCATTACATCAACGAGATAAGTATTCTTGTCGAGCGCATTGCGTGCAGATAATGTATCGACGTCGAAACCACTTTCTCTGAGGTAGAGAGAGACCACATGTCCAGCCATGCCACCCGCACCCAGTATGAGTATTTTCATATGACGAGCCCTTCTCGACCCTTTAGCTCGTCCTTGATGTATTCAGTAGTTAGTAATTTTTCTATAGTGCCTTTAACATCTAAGCGGTCGGTATTGCCGGAAGTATACTCAGTGATTTTCTCAACCCGTTCGTCACCCTCCGTAAAATACTTGTCATAATTCAAATCGCGCGTATCCGCAGGAACTCTAAAGTATTCGCCTAGGTCGGTAGATTTTGCTTTTTCCTCCCGGGTAAGAAGCGTTTCATCGGCTTTTTCTCCGTGGCGAGTACCAATGATTTTTATTTCCGTATCAGATTTGAACAATTCTTTTAGCGCAGACGCGAGATCACCCACAGTACTGGCAGGAGATTTTTGAACGAATAAGTCACCCTGTTGAGCATTCTGAAAAGCGAATAACACGAGATCAACAGCCTCATCGAGGTTCATTAGAAAGCGGGTCATCCCAGGATCTGTAATCGTGATTGGTTGACCTGATTTCATTTGATCTACAAAAAGAGGAATTACCGAACCACGAGATGCCATAACATTGCCATATCGTGTACAACAGATTGTCGTTTTGGTAGGGTCGATGTTTCGAGACTTAGCAGTAATTACTTTTTCCATCATGGCTTTCGACGTACCCATCGCATTAATAGGGTATGCTGCTTTGTCTGTTGAGAGGCAAACTATTTTTTTAACTCCCTCGTCAATTGCCGCGGTAAGCACGTTATCAGTTCCAAGTACGTTGGTCCGCACCGCCTCCATTGGGAAAAACTCACACGAAGGCACTTGCTTGAGTGCTGCAGCATGGAAGATGTAGTCGACGCCCTTAACTGCTTCACGAATACTTTCTAAATTGCGAACATCTCCAATATAAAACTTAACTTTGTCGCTTTTTAGCGACCGTCGCATGTCATCTTGTTTTTTCTCATCACGTGAAAAAATACGAATTTCTTTGATATCTGTATTTAGAAATCGTTTCAGTACGGCATTACCAAACGAGCCTGTCCCACCAGTGATTAGTAGCGTTTTATCTTTAAACATTCATTCCCCTCGGCTTTATTCATCTGTTATTCTATCAGGATTATTTCTGACGGCCTACTACTTGCCCTGCCTCCTGTCGGTTGATAGTCGAATTGAGAGTTCTTGGTGTAAATCTTGTACTCTACGTTCTAACGTGTCGAGCTTGGCTCTCGTTCTAGTTGCAATATAGAATACGACTACAATTCCCGTTATTTGAACGACATCAAATAGACTCAGGGGTTCTGTGTCTGTGAGCTTATGATTGAAAAGGTAGTCGTAGAGAGGTTCTGCAAGGATGAGTCCTACAAAGACGATCACCCATAGGGAAATACGAAAAAAGAATCGCCTTCGGGGGATTGTGCCTAGTTTAAAGCCAACGATGGCACTCACTATTGCAGCGATGATAAAGGGGGCATTCAGCAGGATTAATAATAAGTATCTGCTCATTGAAATATCTCCACCAGTCGGCGCCTCAATAGTGATGTAACGATATTAACGGCATTCCAGTTATTCTGGCCCTTTGATCTGGAATAATCCGTGTAAATAGCTTTTATCGGGTACTCATTAATGGTCAGATCAATTTGTTTTGCACGCCAGAGCATTTCCGAGCAGAACTCATATCCACTTGTTTTCCAGCGCAACAGTTCAAGAGAGCGGCGTGAAAATATTCTTAAACCTGATTGTGAATCCGTCGAATTAACGCCGAATAACAGATAAGTGATGAAGCTTAAGCCTTTGTTCCCTAATACTTTTACCCTGCTCATGCCATGACTGTTTATGAGACGGCTACCGATTAGTAGGTCTACTTTGTGACGTTCCAGCTCTTTGATACCCCTTAGTACATCCGCAGGATCATGCTGTCCGTCGGCGTCCATTGTCGCAGCAATAGTGAACCCGTTCTGTTCGGCGTAACTAAGACCGGTTGCGGTTGCGCTACCTGCGCCGCTATTGAGGATATGCCTAATGACTATAGCTCCGGCGTTTTTCGCGAGATCACCGGTGCTATCTGTGGAGCCATCATCAATCACGATAATTTCAAATGAGTAATTACTCTCCGCAAGAACAAGCTTTACGTTATCGATAACGTCTTTAATAGATGATGCCTCGTTGTATGCGGGCACTAACACTGCAACCTTGTCTTTACTGTTCAAGCTATTCATCACTAACTAGAGTTTATTATACTGTACAAAATATTACGATATGCTATTCCGACTGCTGTACAATATCTCGTATGATTACAGTTATTATCGCTGGCGGCTCAGGCACGCGTCTGTGGCCGCTCTCAACACACGAATACCCAAAACATTTGCTTAAAGTTGGGAGTCAAGACCGGTCCCTCTTGCAGTCTACCTATGAAAGGGCGAAACGACTTAATGGGCCGGTGTATGTCATTACCGAGGGAAGCCATTCCGATTTCGTTCGTGAACAATTGCCTGAATTGCCCGAGGATGCTTTTATCGTCGAGCCGGGCCGTCGTAATACGGCGAGCTGCGTAATTGCAGGACTTCATTATATTCAGAGCCGTCATGACCATGACGAGCCTATTGCTTTTATTGCTGCGGATCACTTTGTTCGTGACACCGACGGTTTCGTTCAATCATTTGAGCTTGCGGCAAAGATGTCGAAAAAATATGGACGTGAAGTGCTTGTCGGTATTGAACCTACCTATCCGTCGACTGGCCTCGGCTATATCCACAAAGGGTCTCCGCCCGATGGCGAGCGGTTTGTGTATGAAGTCAGAACATTCAAGGAAAAACCAGAGCTTCCGATGGCGCAAGAATTCTTGCGAAGCGGGGAATATCTATGGAATGCTTGTTATTTCATCGGCTCGGTTAATACATTCGTATCAGTGATGGAGCGATTCAGCCCTGAAATGAAAAAAGAATATGACGACCTCATGGCGACAACGGACGAGGAAAGCTATCGTGAAACGTACCTCGGGTTCGAAAACATTGCCATTGATTATGCGCTGAATGAAAAAGTGAAAGACCTATTGGTCGTACCGGCCGCTTTCGACTGGATGGATGTAGGTTCATTCAAAGACCTCCATCAAGCGAATGAATCTGACCAATTAGGTAATCATGTTCGCGGTGAAAATATTCATACTATTGAAACCGAGAACGTATATATCGAGAATCACGAGGAAAAACCTGTAGCGGTTATTGGCCTAGACAATGTAGCAATCATCAATACGCCTCACGGGATACTCGTTGCTCGCAAAGACTTGAGCCAAAGGGTCGGCGAGATCGCTAAGAAAATACAGGCAAAGTAGATGTGTGGAATCGTCGGGTATATTGGCAGTAGAAAAGCTCAGCCAATATTGCTCGGCGGTCTGCGACGGCTGGAATATCGGGGATATGATTCGGCAGGCATTGTAACGCTCGACAAAAGCGGCGCAGCCACATTACTGCGCGAAAAAGGCAAAGTAGCCGAACTCGGCAAGTTGGTTCGTACTCAGGCCGCAGACGACGTTATTGGCATTGGTCACACACGATGGGCAACACATGGCGTACCATCCGAGAAAAATGCCCATCCCCATAAAGCAGGTGACATTTACCTAGTTCACAATGGCATCATTGAAAACTATCAGGACATCAAATCCGTGCTGTCTAAAAAAGGCCATACGTTTAATAGCGATACAGACAGTGAAGTATTGGCTGCATTGATTAATTCAATTTACCAACGACAAGTAGTTCCGAGCTTGCTCGAAGCAGTAAGGGATGCACTACAAACAGCGGTTGGAGCATACGGTATTGCTGTTTTTTCCGTCAAGAACCCCAATGAAATCATAGTGGCGCGTAAAGGCAGCCCGCTTATCCTAGGTGTCGGTGAAACAGAAGTGTTCATTGCCAGCGACGCTTCGGCGTTGATCGGTCACACCGATCAGGTTATATATCTGAAAGATGGTGAAATGGCGGTTTGTACCACAGGTGGAGTCCAATTATACGATGTTGCTGCTAACGGCGTGGATGCTACGGTTGAAAAATTAGAAATGGATATGCAGGCCATTCAGAAAAAAGGCTACGATCATTTCCTGCTAAAGGAGATCCACGAACAACCCGACACACTTCGCTCAACGTTGAGCGGACGGCTGCAGGTAGAGAGCAAGACTGCGCGGCTGGGCGGGCACAATATGACGCCAGAGCAGCTACGCGAAATCGAAAATGTGATTATTGTTGGCTGCGGCACGGCGTATTATGCCGGACAACTTGCGTCATATTATATTGAGCAGTTTGCCGATGACGTCACGGTACAGGTGGCGATTGCATCAGAGCTCCGCTACCGTTCGTTCCATGTGCCCAAAAACAGCATCGCATTGATCGTTTCACAGTCCGGCGAAACAGCGGACACGCTTGCCTGTTTGCAGGAATTAAAACGGCGTGGTGTCCGATGTCTCGGTATCGTGAATGCAGTTGGCTCCACTATCGCCCGGGAAGTCGACGGTGGTGTGTACGTGCATGTAGGTGCGGAGATATCCGTGGCGAGCACCAAAGCGTTTACATCCCAAGTAGCGGCTATGCTACTGTTCGGTCTCGTTATCGCGCAGGCCAAGGGTGCTAGCACACAGGAGCTGGACGTGTTCATTCGTGAACTCGATGCGCTACCGGGCGAGATCGAGAAATTGCTCAAAACCCACTCGGATCAAATCGAGAAATTAGCGAAAAAATACACTAAATATGAACATGCGCTCTACGTTGGTCGCGACACGCTATTCCCAATTGCGCTCGAGGGTGCGCTGAAACTAAAGGAAATTTCCTACATCCAGGCCGAGGGATATGCGGCTGGTGAACTGAAACATGGTCCGATTGCACTCATCGACGACAGATTTTTCGAAGTGTGTTTCATCGCCGATAACTGGTTATACGAAAAATCCATCAGCAACCTGACCGAAATGAACGCCCGCGGTGCCCGTGCCATTGTCGTGACCGACAGTCCGAAAAAGATTGATGCTGAAGAAGTCGTACAGATCAAAACATCGCTGAAGGTTTTGACGCCGTTACTGTTTAACGTTGTTTCGCAATTACTTGCCTATTACATTGCCGTGAACAAAGGTAATGACGTCGATCAACCGCGGAATTTAGCGAAAAGCGTTACTGTCGAATAGTTCCATATTGCCAGCAAGGTGAATAATCCTTATGCTGAGGAAAAGGATTATTTTACAATGACCAAAGAACCAGTAGACGAATCGGAACAAAAGCCGGAAAAAGCCGAGCCGAAGGTTGTGAAAACAGAGGATAAAAAGAAATCGTCATTCAAATCTAAACTAAAAAGTCTCGTTTCGACTAAAAAGCGACGTATTTTAGTTGTAGTTGCCGGATTAGTCATTCTGGCGGGTGTACTGGTGGCTATCCCTGCTACACGTTATGGAATCGTTGGTATTGTCATCAAGAAAAACGCCACAGTTGCCGTCATTGATTCTGTGACGGGAAAACCGGTCAGTGAAGTGACGGTGATACTTGCACAAAAAACAGCCAAGACTAACAACAAGGGTGAAGCCGTGTTTAGTTCGGTGCCCGTTGGGCAGTACAAATTAAGGATTGAAAAGAAATATTTCCAAACCATCCAACAGGATATACGTGTACCGATTTTGACAGGCGCAGCAAACGCAAAGGTTTCCATCAAAGCGACGGGCCGGCCATTTCTAGTGAAAGTATTAAATAAAATCAGCGCCATCCCGCTCGAGAAAGCTACTATTGCCGTCAGCGATACAACTGCCGTCACAGATAAAAATGGTGAAGCGTCGATCGTTCTGCCTATTAGCGCGAAACCGCAAACGGCAAAAATCACGCATGATGGTTTTAACGAAACGTCGTTAGTGCTGACAGTGGCCGACAAAGCCGACCAAAAAGCAGAATCCAGTCTGACGCCTGCTGGCAAAATATATTTCCTGAGCAAGCGGACAGGCAAGATTAATGTCGTGAAATCAAACCTGGACGGCACTGATCAGGAAACAATTGTTGAGGGCACTGGACAGGAGCGCGACGCTGAAACGGTGTTATTGGCTTCGCGTGATTGGAAATATCTTGCGCTGCTTTCAAAACGAGATATTGGTAAAGCAAAACTCTATTTGGTCAATACATCAGATGGAAAACTATCTGTCATGGACGAGGGCGACGCAACATTCCAGCTTGCTGGGTGGTCTGATCACCGGTTCGTCTATTCGTTATCACGCAACAAACCTAACGACTGGGATGACAAACGGCAAGCGTTAAAAAGCTATAATGCTGAGTCAGGCCAGTTGGCGACACTTGATGAGACTTCCGGTGGGGGTGCCGGCTATTATTCCTATGCATATGAAGTTTTGAATAATGTGTATATTTTGAAAGACCGCGTCGTCTATACCAAAGACTGGAGCCAGGATTACAATGGGTCGCTGAACTCGGACAAAAAATTGGCGATTGCATCGGTAAAACCAGACGGCACAAACAAACAGCGTTTGCGAGAATTTGATGAGTCGCCAGCAACGGGTATTAGCGGCCGGGTGTATGCACCCGAAGAAATATACTTTTCTGTCAATACAAAGGACGGCAAGAATTCATTCTACGAATATGAAGACGGCAAAATTAGTGGCGTAGATACCACTGCCGATAAATTCTACGGCGATTTTTATCCAACATATCTAGTTTCGCCAACCGCAAAATACACATTCTGGTATGAGCCTCGTGACGGTAAAAATACGTTGCTAATCGGTGACCCGGCAGGAAAGAGTAGTGATCAAATCGCAACTTTGTCTGAATACGTTCCATATGGCTGGTATAGCGACGAATACGTATTGATGTCAAAAGGTGGTAGCGAACTGTTCATTTCAGCCAAAGACAGGAAACTGACGGCAACTGAGTCGCCGCTCAAAGTAACTGACTACCACAAGCCGCAAAATAATTATCCTGGCTACGGCTACGGATATGGTGGTCAGTAAGCGTTACTCAGCTTTGAGCTTTGCTTTGTAGGTAGCCCAGGTTGCGAGAAACGACGAGTTAATAATATCGTCACGAGCGATCATTTCCTCAATTTCTGCGGGGGTGAACCAGTAGGACTCAAATTCTTCCTCTATATCGCTCGCCTCTATTTTTTCAGACAAATCACGTGCTACGAAGATATAAAATCTACTTGCTTTTCGTCTGTGGTCTGAATAATGCCAGCTTAAAAACTCTAACGTGCCGGTTAGTTGTGCCTCTTCGGCTAACTCCCTCATAGCTCCTTGCTCGGGAGTCTCACCCTTTTCTATTGCGCCACCCGGAAACTGGTAAAGCCATGTATCGGATGGGTAGCTGTATTCTTTTTGAACGAGCAGGCGGCCTTGATCATCTATTGCAACAACTGTCGCTGTATTATGTGTCTCACCGAAGTGAATATATGACGTCTTGTGGCCTGACGGCAGTTCTACGTCATCCTCATAGACAGATAAACGGGGATGAGTGAATAAAAGCTTTTGGGATAACTTTTTCCATTTTTTCTGAGATGAATCATCACGCATATTATTTGTTATCCTCAATGATCTTGTGGATTTTAGTGATAAATAGGGTTTTGTGGAACCGTTTAGCAATACGCTGGAGGTTTGCGGGCTGGAAAGTTGTTTGTTCTGATTCCTTGAGTGCGTTTTCAAGCGAGATGACATTTTGTTTGCGGAATGTGATGCCGCCTTCGCCAGGTTTGATGATGTCTTCAGAGCCGCCGCTTCCGTAGGCGATAACTGGCGTACCGGCTGCGAGCGCTTCGACTTGGACGATGCCGAAATCTTCCTCGGCTGGGAAGATGAATCCACGGACTGATCCGAATAGTTCAGCAACTTCCTGATCGCTCAGGTTTGAGACGAATTTTACGGTTTCGCCTGCTTTTGCAACTAAATTGTCGTGTTCTGGTCCGCTGCCGCTGACGGTGAGTGGGAGCCCGAGTGCGGTGCAGGCTTCGACGGCTAGGTCAACGCGTTTGTAGGGCACCTGGCGGCCGTGAGCGAGGTAACCGTGACGTTTGCTGAGTGGCTGGGAAGCGCTCGTGAACCGATCCACATCAACGGGTGGGTGAATAATGGTGCTGGGTTTGTCGTAGTACTGTTTGATACGTTTTTGGACTTCGGATGAGTTGGCGATGAATACATCGACATTCTGGGCGGCTTCGTAATCGGCCTTGCGCTGCGACGGCACGAATAGAGGGATAGCCAGGCGGATAAGCCAGTTCAGAGCACCATAACCTGGATCACGTTTGTATCTATCGTACTGGCTCCAGTAATAGCGAATTGGCGTGTGGCAATAACAGATGTGAACCTGGTCGTCACGAGTTTTGCGCACTTGTTTCGATTCGGCGCTGCTACTGGACAGGATAATATCGAATTCACTCAAGTCGAGTGAGCGGAATGCCCATACGCGTAAAACAGGGAAGAATTTATGAAGTTTTCGCAAAAACCGTGGGAATTTCTGAAGCCACGTGGTGCGAATATCCCAGCCGTTCAGGTGCGAAGCAAGAAGATGATCAGGATCGTAGACTGACGTATAAACCGGTGCGTCTGGAAATGCATCGTGCATCGCCATAACGACGCGCTCTGCACCGCCCATGTCGGTGAGCCAATCGTGGACGATAGCGATTTTTGGCTGTTTCATCTATCGTGCTCCGCTACGGAAAAAGACGACGCCGATAGTTTTGAACAAGATTTTGATATCCAGCCAGAAGCTCCAGTTTTGGGCGTAGTACAGTTCGAGTTCAACGCGTTTATCAAATGCCAACTCGCTTCGTCCAGAAACTTGCCAGAGTCCAGTTAGTCCTGATTTGACGCTGTGTAGGAGCGCGCCACGGCCTTTATAGAGGCCTATTTCCTGTGGAAGTATCGGACGTGGGCCGACAAGGCTTAGGTCGCCGACGAGGACGTTGATGAGCTGGGGTAATTCGTCGAGTGACGTTGTCCGCAGGAAATTACCAAACCACGTAATTCGCGGGTCGTTCACGACTTTACGGTTTTTTTCGTACTCGGCAGCTAAATCATCCCGGCCCATATCCCGGAATTCATCGGCGGCGTCTTTTTTGCCGTACTGTGCACCCATGGAACGGAATTTGAACGCATAGAATTTTTTAGAGTA